>WNGF01016230.1_pt1 | contig 15240 bp, 12 predicted proteins | sample 5400641 | NCBI WGS metagenome assembly WNGF01 (sample SAMN13153371, study PRJNA577476) | soil metagenome | isolation source: 80 cm soil or saprolite under grassland replicate 2 | place: USA:California | collected 2016-06-15
GTTGGCCTTTCTGGCCACGCTCTGACTATGCACAGTAAATAATGATAAGAATAAGACCACGAGCCCGTTCGCCGACTTTACTTCACATAGCCCCTAACTTCACATAGTCGGGTCTATGCTCTGCAGAGCATAGGTTAGAGTCGCGGACGTGCCTCAGGACGCCGACTCGATCTCTTACGGGCTTTTTCTGACGGGAGATGGAAAGGCATGGCTGGATGTGGTTTCCATGGAAGTCGTAGATAAATGAAGCGTGTGCAAATAAAACCACTGTGCAATCAATACATTGATTGGCGAAAACCTGGGTACGCATCGCTTCCAGCGTGCAGTCTCGGCAGGAGGCGCAATCGAGAATCAATGGGCGGCCTCCCCGAGACTGCACGCTGGAAGCGATGCGTACCCAGGCGTCTCCCGATTCATGCGCAGGATTCAAATAGTTGATCGCATTCGACTTTAATTTGCACAGTCTTCAGATAAATGACTTTCGCGCAGTCTTCAATTCGACTCGGCCGTCGGCGTGAAGTAAAGGAATAGCAAACTCGTCACCCAGATGAACGCGGCCAGCGCCTTGCCGTAGAGGGGCGCGAACACGCCGGTAATGATCAGTGTCAACGTCACCAATCCGGCCACGCGCCATTTCTGCGCCCGCGTCAACCCGCGCTTCTCACGGAAAGCGAGGATGTAAGGGCTCAAGGTCGGATGGGTCATCAGCCAGCGATGCCAACGCTCGCTGCCGCGCGCGAAAAAGTACGCGGCCAGCAGCAGAAACGGCGTCGTAGGCAGGAGCGGCGTCGGAATGCCGATCACGCCCAGGGCCACGCAGACGAACCCCGCTCCGATGTAGATTCTGGACTTCACGGGCATGTCGCGCACTCTAAGCCAGAAGCCGGCGCTTGCCAAGAGGTCGAAATGGCGCGCCCTTGATCTACCGCAGAGGTTTCTCTTGAACGCTTCGGGCGTCGGGCTTAGTACTACAACGAGAAATGTACCGTAGGTTGTCCAACCTGCGGAGCCCTTAGTTTCCCCAATTTCGGGGAAAACAAGCGCCTTTAGTAAATGCTTCTGGTTTCTCTCAATGTTCGGAAGACCGGAGGCTCCGCAGGTTGGACAACCTACGGTACATTTCTCGTTGTAACAGCTTTACTGAACAAAAAGGAGCGCTTATATGAAATTGACTCGAACTCCACTACTAACCGGCATTGCCCTCACCTGCCTGTTCGTTTCAAACGGCATTCTGGGCCAGACGCCGCCAGCAAAATCCGCCGACCAGGCCGCCGAACTGCGCGGCGGCAAGGGCTTCATCGGCGCCGATGTCTATTCGCTCGAAGACGACAAGAAGATACTGGCGCTCTTCGACGGCCTGCGCGTCGCCGACGTTTCGGACGGGATGGACAAGGCGGGGTTGAGCTCGACCGGGCTGATGAGTCCTGACATCCGGCCTCTCTGGAAAGGTGCCGACTCAGCTCCCGCCCGCGGGCAAAATGGCGCCGGAAGATTTCGACAAGTGGGAGGGGCAGTGGTACTCGCGGATTTCCAGCGAGCCGTTCGTCGCGCTGCTGCGCGAAGGCTCGGCGCTGGTCATCGAGGAGGCGGGCGACCAGGATGTCGGCTCCATCGGCTCGAACAACATCTTGACTTGGAAGGAGCGCGGGATGGTCGGCCTGGTAACCAGCAACTCCGCGCGCGACACCGACGAGATCATCGCCCAGAAAATCCCGCTCTACTTCCGCCAGGTGGGGCGCGGCATACGGCCAGGTCGCAACGAGATCGAATCGGTCAACCGCCCCGTTGTCTGCGGCGGCGCGTTGGTTAAACCTGGTGACGTGATTGTGGCCGACGGCGACGGCGTGATCGTAGTGCCACGCGCCCGCGCCGAAGAGGTGGCGAGATACGCAAAGCAGGTGATTGAGAAGGACAAGGCCGCGCGCACGAAGCTCTACGAAAGGCTCGGCTTGCCGAAGGATAAATCGGTCAATCCAAGATAAAAATGAGGGGAAGCCGCAGCTTCCCCTCATCATTTCGCATCAATCCAGAACAATCAGAAATTGAGGCGCACGCCGAACTGCAACTGGCGCGGGTCGTACGCCGATGTGAAACCGAGCGGAGAGGTCGGCTTCTGGTCGGCCCTGCCGCGCAGGTCGAAGTTGGCCAGCGGCGTCGCGCCCGTCGTGCAGGGCGCCGGCAGCCCGTTGGCCACGCAAGCCCCGCCGATGATGTTATTGATGCCCTGGAAGTTGGTCCGGTTGAAGAGATTGAAGCCTTCGACCGTGAACTCCACAAAACGGCTCTCCTTGACGAAGAAACGGCGGGCCAGGCGCATGTCGAAGCTGTAGAAGGCTTCGCCACGCCCGGTGTTTCGCCCGGCCTGTCCCGGACGGTCGCTCTGCGGGTTGCCGTCGTTGTTGGCGTCGTAGCCGAGCAGCAGGTTGAACGGCCGTCCGCTCTGCGCCACGACGATCGGCGACAGCAGCCAGTCTCGCGCAATCAGGTTTTCAAACGGGCTTTGGATGACGCCGCTGGCCACGAAGCGGTGACGCTGGTCGAAGGCCGAGAGCGAGCGGTCCAGCCGCAGGTTGAGCGGATTCTGGGCCGAGAAGTCGCTGTTGTAATCCGTCACTTCGTCAATCGACTTCGAGAACGTGTAGTGCGCGTTGAGGCTGAAGTTGCGGGCGAACCGCTTCTGCGCCTGCGCGGTGAAACCGTGGTAGAACGAATTGGCCGTCGTATCGTAGACGTTGTCCTGGAACCGGGTTGGCGCGAGGAAGTCGCTCGCCGCGCCGGGACAGTTGTTGGTTGGTGAGGGCGGGCCCGGGAAACGGACGAAACATGGGACGCCGGCGGCCGCGTTGGCGCCGATCCCTGTTTGCCGGAACTGGTTGATGTCGTGATTGCGCGCGATGTGAAGGCCGCGTGTGAAGAGGTAGCTCAAATCCATCGATATGCCCGCGCCCAGGTCGCGCTGGACGCCGAAGCTGGCCTGGTAGGTCGTCGGGTTGCGGTAATCAGGCCCCAGGCGAAAACGCACTTCGTTCGGCGCGCCCGGCCGCGGGTTGAAGTTGAGCGGCGCCACGTCCGCCAGCGTGATTGCGCGCTGGCCGATCACGCCACGCATCAACAGCGTCTGGTAGACCGCGAACGACGTGGGCAGCCCCAGCCCCAACATGTTTGAGTCCGCCGTCGCCAGCGCGATGTTGATGTTGCCCGGGTTGCCCGTCCCGCTCAGTTCGCTCGTCACGTTGGCCACCGCGTTGTTGAGGAAGCCGGTGAAGATGCCGGCGCCGCCGCGGATCACCGTCTTGCCGTCGCCCCAGGGGTCCCACGAGAAGCCGGCGCGAGGTTGGAAGTCCCTCTTGTAAGTCGGGACGAAGAACGGTTCGTCGTGAATCGAGTAGCGCAGGCCGTAGTTGAGCGTGAAGTTCGGCCGCAGCTTCCAGGCGTCCTGGACGTAGAGGCCGTAGCGGTTCGTCCACGAGTTGGCGGCGGCGTCGCCGAAGCCCTGCTGATAGACGATCGGCAGGTTCAAATTAAAAGACTGCAGCGAGTTGATCGGCGCCGCCAGCGCCGGCAGCAGACTCGGCTGATTGACCGTCAGAAACTGCGTCAACTGATTCAACACCGTCGGCCCCAGAGCGGGGTTGAGCGCAATGATGTTGCCGAGCGGAATGGCCGCGCCGAAGTTGAAGCGCCCGCCCAAGTAGGTCTCGCTCGTCGAGGCCAGGCGGTTGAAGAATATCGAGCCGCCGAACTTGAGCGTGTGATTGCCGAAGATCTTCGAGAAGTTGTCGTAGACGTCGTAATGGCGCTCGATCACCTTTGAAGGCAGGAAGGTGTCGCGCCCGAAGTTGCCGAAGCCTTGGATGTTGATCTCAGGCCCGAAGGGGTCGTTCGGGAAGAACCCGCCCCGCGAGTAGCTGTATTGCAGCTTCAATTCATTGAATGCGGACGAGCCGACCTGATAGTTGTGCGAGGCCACGACGCCGCCGTTGAACATCGTGACTTCGCGGCTGCGCGAGACGGCCGTCAGCGCTCCCGCCGCCTGGTTTTCAAAATCGCTGTCGGACGTATTGAAACGCAGGTAGCCGCTGCTCCGTTCGCTGAAAGTGTGGTCGAGCCGAGCGGAAAACTGCGTCTGCGACTCGTCAAACGGGAACTGCCCGCTGGCGTTGTTGAAGAGCTGGATCGTGCGCGGATACGCCGCCGCCGCCGTCGTCAGCGCGCCTCGCAACCCAGCCGCAAGCTGGGCGAACGGCTGGACGCCGCTCAGGTAGTTGATCAGCGCGTTCTGCGACGCCGTCGGCTGGAAAATGCTCGGATCGCTGAGCAGGTTGATGAAAGCGGTGCGCGTTTGGCTCAGGCGTTCGACGGCGGTGAAGAAAAACGTCTTGTCCTGCCGGAGCGGGCCGCCGAACGAACCGCCGTACTGCTGCCGGTTGAATGGCGATTGCCCGTTGGGGTTGAAATCGAAAGCGTTGCGCGCGTCGAAGGCCTTGTCGCGGAAGAGGCCGAACGCGCTGCCGATAAGGTTGTTGCGGCCCGACTTCGAGACGATGTTGACCACGCCGCCCGAAGCCCCGCCCAGCTCCGCGCTGTAACTGTTGCGCAACACCTGGAATTCCTGCACCGCTTCCTGGCTGAGGGTCGCCAGCACGCCGCCCGACCCGTTTAATGTCTCGGCCCCGTCTATCTGCACCATGTTGCCGCGCCCGTTGTTGCCGCCGAAGGACAGTCCCGACTGCGGCGTCTGCGCGACGCGAAAGTCGGACGAATCGGCGATGTTGTCGGCATCCGCCACCCCCGGCGTCAGCAGCGCGTAATCCAGAAAGTTACGGCGATTGATCGGCAGGTTTGTGATCTGTTTCGTGTCCACGGTCGAAGCCTGCTCGGTGCGCGCCGTCTCGACCACTTCAGCCCCGGCCTCCACATACACCCGAATCTCGACCTTGCCCGCCCCGAGCTTGATTGGGATGTTGGCCTGCTGGCCTACAGTCAACTCTAGCCTGGTCGCGCTCGCCGCAAACCCCTGCGCCTCGACCTTCAGGTCGTAAGAGCCGGGCAGCAAGCCGAGGAAGACGTAATTGCCTTCGCCATCGCTGGTAGCCGCGCGCGACGCGCCTTTAACGACGTCGGTCAGCGTAAGCTTCGCGTTCGGTATCGCGGCCCCGTTGGCGTCGGTCACCTGGCCGCGCAACTCCGCCGTGGAACTGGAGGCTTGAGCGAAAGCGGCCGTGGCGCCCGCGATCATCATCGCAAGAGACGCGAGGGCGATCACGATTGTCATACTTATCCTGTGTCTCATACTTATCCTGTATTTCATAAAAAGAATATGTCCTTTGCTGGCGGCGCAAGACTAGCCCTTCGGTCGACGGGTCTGGTCCGCAACGCGTGTATCGATGAAATTAATTGTCAGGCAGAGAAATTATGGATTCGCCTCGGCAACAAGCGGCTCGGTCCTATGGGTGGCGTGGAGGGGCAATTGTAAGGGAGCGACTTATTTCGAAAGCGCCCGCGCGCGTAAGCGAGCGGTACCACTTTAAGCAGCAAAGCCAGCAAAGAAGGGTTCGTATTGAAAGATTCCGAACCTCTTTATTTATCTATGAATTTATCCATGACGCGGGAAACCTTGATTGACGCGAGAGATAATAGTAATCGCGGGCGAGAAAGGCAAATGCCATCAGGCGCCCTCTAATAAAGAGCGCGGGGATAGTACGAAAGGCTCGGACTGCCGAAGGACAAACAGTAAACCCAAATCCACGGTTAAGAAGTGGCGATAACGAATTCAACCGATATTCATCGACTCCGGAAGCGGCTTTCCGCGAATTTGGTTTGGCGCCTGCTGAGTGAAGCCGCGGCGATGTACAGCGGACTGTCCAGTCTGCTGAAGTCTCTCTCAATCGGCATTTTGCGAAGACTTCAGCAGACTGGACAGTCCGCTGTACATCCTTAGCTCGACTTTGTCCTTTTTGTGGGGCCGGCGCGAGCGCCGGTCCCACAAAAAGGACAAAGTCAGCGCCATTTTTTCACCAGCGCGGTGTGTATGTCCTGAGAGTCTTCCGCTTCGTAAGTTCGGCCATCTACAGTGGCGCGAAAGAAGCACTTGGTGTGGCTGTCATAGGTCAGCGTTTTGCCGTCATCGGAAATGGCGAAGACCTGTCGCCCTTCGCATGAATCGTGGACGCTCGCATTTTTTTCCTTCCATTCTCTGACAATGCGATTTCCATCCCAGCGGACGCTCCAGCTTGATGTTGATTCCCCTCCGTAACTTTTGATTCTTTCTTTATCGTCCACTAACAGAACGCTGTTTTCACCGAGCCAAGACTTGAACCAAGGCGGAGCCGAGATAGTTAGGCTGGCTCCAATGTGTTTGGTAACGACAATGGGAGGGGTGATGAAAAAGCGAGGAGGCTCCGCCAATCGCGGAACGTCGAAACCAGGGATTTTTGCCTGTAACTTTGCCGGCAGATCCTTAATGACTTTGGTCGCTTGTTCGCATGTAGACTGAGCCTCGTCAAATTGCCAGCGGCCTGAAAAATTGGGCCTCCCAGACTGGGGAAGTATGCCTGAGAGAGCGAGCAGGAATGCCAGAGGAAGTTGAGCGGTCATAGTCTTTAATACTCTGTAAACTAAGTTGTTTGATATTTTGTGTTTTAAAACCTTTGCTTTGAGCCTGCGGAGCAGGCGGCAGCATAAAGCCTGGGGCGTAAGCCCCAGGAGAGCGGCAGCAAAGCGATCAGAGCCCACGAAGTGGGCGGGCTTGAATAATACCAAAAAACTTAATTTACAGAGTATTTAACGCGGTTCAAGGGCGTATTTGCCGAGTAACCTGCTTAAAAATGATAAGGGGAAGCCGCGGCTTCCCCTTATCATTTAGCATCAATCCGGAACAATCAGAAACTGAATCGCGCGCCGAACTGCAACTGGCGCGGATCGAACGCCGATGTGAAGCCGAGCGGATCGGTCGGGCGAAGTCCGCGACGACCGCTCAGGTTATAGTTTGTCAGCATCGAGGCGCCTGGCGTAGTGCAAGGAACAAAGCACGTTGTTGACGCCCAGGAAATTGGTCCTGTTGAAGAGATTGAACCCCTCGACGGTGAGTTCGAGGAAGCGCCTGTCATTGGCGAACAAACGCCGCGCGAGGCGCAGGTCGAAGCTATAGTACGGCTCGCCCTTGCCGGTGTAACGCCCGGCCTGCCCGGGGCGGTCGCTCTGCGAACGCCCGTCGGCGTTGGCGTCGAAGCCGAGCAGCAGGTTGAACGGACGCCCGCTCTGCGCGACGAAGATCGGCGAGAGCGCCCAATTCTTCAGCGCCAGGTTCTGAGCCGTGCTTTGGAAGACGCCGCTCAACACGAGGCGGTGCCGCTGATCGAAGGAGGAGAGCGAACGATCCAGCCGCAGGTTGCGCGGATTCTGCGCCGACCAGTCGCTGTTGAAATCGACCACCTCGTCAATCGATTTGGCCAGCGTGTAATGCGCGTTGAGGCTGAAGCTGCGCGAGAAACGCCGCTGCGCCTGCGCGGTGAAGCTGTGATAGAACGAGCTGGCCGTGTTCTCGTATACGTTGTCCTGGAATCTGAGCGGATTGCTGAAATCGGTAGTCAGACCGGCTTGCGCCTGCGCAGGCGTGGGGAACCGGACGTAGGTCGGGCCGCCGAGCGGGTTGAGCAGACTGACCGGCCCGGTGAGCTTGGCCTGGTTTATGTCGCGGTTGCGCGAAAGATGCAGCCCGCGCGTGAATTGATAGCCCAGTTCGAGCGAAACGCCTCCGCCAAGATCGCGCTGAACGCCCAAACTCGATTGATAGGTCGTCGGGTTGCGGTAATTCGGCCCCAGCCGGAACCGCACTTCAAGCGGCACGCCCGGCGCGGCTTTGATATTGAGCGGCGCCACATCGGCCAGCGTGATTGGGCGTACGCCGATTACGCCCTGTGACAGCAATCTCTGGTAGACATCAAACGACCTCGGCAATCCCAGCGAGTTCGATGTCGCCGTCGCCAGCACAATGTAAATCGTTCGCGGATCGGTCGTGCCGGCCAGTTGCGTCGTGACATTCGAGATCGCGGCGTTGAGAAAACCGACGTAGATGCCCGCGCCGCCGCGAATGACCGTCTTGCCGTTCCCCCACGGGTCCCACGAGAAACCGGCGCGCGGCTGAAAATCCTTGTAATAAGTCGGAATGGCCAGCGCCTCGTCGTGAATCCCATAGCGAAGACCGTAGTTCAGGGTCAGGTTTTGCCGCGCTTTCCAAGTGTCCTGCGCGTAGAGCGCGAAGCGATTGAACGGCTGATTGAGCGATGTATTACCAAAGCCTTCCTGGTAGACGATCGGCAGGTTGAGGTTGAACGATTGCAAGGCCGTCATTAGCGTGGTGTCTAAAACATCGGACACATTGTTCGGAAAGATAGTCCGTCCAGTAACCGGATCGATGACCGCCGTTGGACCGCCGGCGCAATCACCAGATGGGCACGTCGGAGTCTTGCCGGGAGCGTTCGGCGTGGCCAACAAAGCCTGGTTGGTTGAGAACGCCCCTGCTTGCGCCGTTGGTCCACCAGCTCCTGTCAGCAATAGCGAGAAAGGAAGCGCCTGGCCGAAATTGAAGCGCCCGCCGAAAAAGGTCTCGTTGTCCGAGGTCAGCCGGTGGATGAACGTCGAGCCGCCGAACTTGAACGAGTGATCGCCAAAGATCTTCGTTACGTTGTCGTAAATGTCGAAATGGCGCTCGATGTTGCGCGACGGCAGGAATATCTGCCGTCCAAAGGAGCCGAAGCCTTCGATGTTCAATTCTGGTCCGATCGCGTCATTCGGCAAAAAGGCCGATCGCGTGTAGCTGACCTGCAGCTTCAGTTCGTTGAAGGTCGTGGGATTGAACTGGTAGTTATGTGAAGCTAAAACGGCGCCGCTGAAACCGTCGAATTTGCGGCCGCGCGAGACGGCGAGCAGCGAGCCGGCGGCTTGATTCTCGAAGACGCCATCCGTGACGTTGAAGCGGAGATAGCCGCTCGAACGGTCGCTGAAGTTGTGATCGAGCCGCGACGAGAATTGCGTCTGTCCTTCATTGAATGGGAATTGCCCGGTCGCATTAGTGAAGAGCTGGACGGTTCGCGAAAAGTTGGTCGTCGTCAACTGGCTGCGTAATAGCGCAGCTCCTTGCTTCTGGGCGTCGGAGGCGCCGCTCGCGGCGATGAAATCGAAGACCGCCGCCTGATTCCTGACTGTCGCGTTTTTCGAAGCGTTCGTCAACTGAAAGAGCGTGGGGTCGGTCAGCAGGTTGATGAAAGACGACTTCTCCTGACTGTACCGCTCGATGGAGGCGAAGAAGAAAGTATTGTCCCGCGCGAGAGGGCCGCCGATGGAGCCGCCGTATTGCTGGCGGTTGAAGGGCGATTTCCCCTTCGGGTTGAAATCGAAGGCGTTGCGCGCGTCGAACTTCTCGTGACGGAACAGCCCGAACGCGCCGCCGTGAAAACTGTTGCCGCCGGATTTCGAGATGATGTTGACCACGCCGCCCGAAGCTCCGCCGAATTCGGCGCTGAAGCTGTTGCGGACGACCTGGAACTCCTGGACGGCCTCCTGAGAGACCATCGCCTGAACGGCGCCCGAAGCGCCGATGGTTTCGGCGCCGTCTACCGAGACCTGGTTGCCGCGCCCGTTGTTGCCGCCGAACGAGAGTCCGGATTGCGGCGTCTGCGCGACGCGGTAATCCGTCGCGTCGGTGATGTTCTCGGAGCTGGTCACGCCGGGCGTGAGCAGCGCGTAATCCAGAAAGCTGCGGCGGTTGATCGGCAGGCTTGTGATCTGTTTCGAGTCTACAGTCGAAGCCTGTTCCGTCCTGCTGGTTTCAACCACTTCTCCGCCCCCTACCACATCGACCTGAATCTCGATCTTGCCCGCGGTGAGCTTGATGGGGATATTGGCGTGCTTCCCGACCGTCAATTCGAGCCTGGTCGTGGTCGCCCCGAAGCCTTGCGCCTCGACCTTCAGGTCGTAAGAGCTGGGCAGCAAGCCGAGAAAAGCATAATTGCCTTCGCTGTCGCTGGCGGCGACGCGCGACGAGCCTTTGACGAGGTCGGTCAGCGTAAGCTTCGCGTTCGGTATCGCGGCCCCGTTGGCGTCGGCAACCTGGCCGCGTAGCTCCGCGGTGGAACTGGAGGCTTGTGCGAAAGCGGCGCCGCTACCTGCGATCATCATCGCAATAGACGCGAGCGCGATAACAACGGTCAAGCCGATTCTGTATCTCATAAGGGTATCTCCTTTGCTGGCGGCGCAGGACGGACCGGAGGCTCCGGCGCCGGTCAGCGCCTCGTTGATTTGATGAACTGAATTGTCAATTTTAGAAATGAGCGAGCTGCAAGCTTCGGGGTAAGGAAATTGCCGGTCGCTTACGCACATGATTCCGATGTGAACAGCAAAGCCAGCTAAGATGGGTTGTTATCAGGAGTCTGCGAACAACTTTATTGTTTAATGACGCGGGGCATTATATACCAACCGGTCGGTAAGGCAACTCGATTATTTTGATCAGCGAAAATGAGCCGCTTCGGGGGCCAAACCTGGGAAAGTAATACCATTACTCCCACTCTTTCATAAAGAGCGCCGGGATGGTTTTAAGAATAATCTTCAGGTCGAGCCACGGCGACCAGTTTTCGACGTAGTAAATATCGAGTTGGACCATCTGCTGGAACGACAAGCGGTAGCGCCCGCTGACCTGCGACAAGCCGGTCAAGCCCGGTTTTACGTCAAGCCGTTTGCGGTGCCAGGTCTCATAGCATTCGACCTCGTACGGAATGGGCGGGCGCGGGCCGACCAGCGACATCTCGCCTTTGAAGACGTTGAAGACCTGGGGCAACTCGTCAAGGCTCAGGCGGCGCAAGAGCGCGCCCACGCGCGTGAGCCTGTCGCTGTTGACGAATTTGTAACTCGGGTCTTTCCGGGCGCCGAGGTTCGTGTCTCCCTTGCTTTTGATCACCCTCGCCATGTAATCGCGGTGCGCGTCGTCTATTTTGACGTCGTCGCGCATCGAGCGGAACTTGTAGATCTGGAAGATGTGGCCGTCCATCCCGACGCGCTCCTGCCGGTAGAGCGCCGGGCCTCGCGATTCCAGCTTGATGGCGATCGCGATGAGCAGCCACAGCGGCGCGGTGAAGAGCAGGATAAGCGCGCTGACTATCAGGTCGACGCTGCGTTTGAAGAGCCGCGCCGAGGCGGAAAGCGGCTCCTCGAAAAGGCGCACCATGGGGACTGCGCCCAGTTGTTCGACGTTGGTTTTGCGCGGGATGCAATTCAGCAGATTGGGCACGACTCGAAACGTGACGCGCGAGCCTCGCCCGCATTTGACCATCGTGTCGAAGAGCAGTTGCGGGCTGATTTCCGGGTCGGCGATCAAGACCTCGCGGACGCCCCACTGGCGGATGAAGCGGTGCATCTCGTCGTAGCGGCCCAGCGTCGGCCGGGACTTCAACGCCTCGCTCTTCGGCGGTTCGCCGTCAGCCGTCACGAACCCGACGACCGACCGGCCCAGCTTCGGGTCGTCCGCGATCTCGCGGATACACATCTCAGCCACGCCGTTCGACCCGACTATCAGTATAGGGATGACGTTGAGATGGCGGCGACGGTAAAACGTCTGCAGGCTGCGAAGGGCCGCGCGCTGAGCGGTGAAGACGACCAAACCCAGCAGGTAATAGAGAATGAAGACCAGACGCGAATAAGAGAACGCCGAGTAGGCGAACCCGCCGCGGTAGAAGAACGCGATCACCGTCACCAGCAGCGCCCCGATCGAAATCGCCTTGAAGATGTTGATGAAATCGTCGCTAAACGAGAATTCGCCGCGAACCCGGTACAGGCCGCGATACCCGAAGGCGCCGACCTGGATGAGCGGCGTGAAATAGAGCACGCTCAGGTACGGGTCGAAGCTCGGGTGGAAGGCGAAAGGCAGCGATAACGAGAGGACGCCGAGGTCTATTCGGGAAAAGATGAAGATCGGCTCTTCAGGGTTCCTCAGCCAGTAGGCGAGTAAGAACAACAAAACCGCAAGCGCCCCGTCGAAGACTACCAGTCCTACGGAGATGACTTTGATCAAGTGTTCGCTCAACGGCCATGTCAGTAAACGATTGTGGGGCGCCGTAATTTTCGCTTCAGACTTTTCCGCCTTAAGAGTGTCGCTGTCTGACTGCATTAAAGATGCCATTCTGCGCTGGCTCATTGATCATTCGGGTTGTGATGGGGGGGAGAGGCGGCACGAATCTTATGTTATGAAACGCGCGACTGTAAACACCGAACCGCCGCCCTCGAGAAAAATACACAAAATCGCAAAAGGCAGGGTATCATCATCCATGATTTACGAGAAGTTCGGAGTAATTATATTTCTTATGTAGGCGCTCGCCAGGCAAGACGAAACGATCGCCGAAGGGTAAAGACCGAAATCGCAGAGCGGATGAATGATGACCGAAACACCCGATAGAACGGATCTCCGCCACTCCCTCGCGCACGTCTTCTGGATTGGCGGCCCGTCCGACGCCGGTAAGACAACTGTTGCGAGACTCTTGATCCAGCGGCGTCGCTGGCAGTGGTATCCGTGCGATCTGCACGAACACAATCATCTGATTGCGAGGGCTGATCCGGAATTGCATCCCAATATCTATCAAGCCCTCGGTCGATCAATGGATGAAAGCTGGGTACATCCTACGCCCCAACAATTGTTCGAACAGGTCCTGGCCACCAATGATGAGCGCTTCCCGATGATTTGCGAAGACCTCCGTCTTATGCCGCGCCGTCCACCTGTACTGGCAGAGGGGCCGCGCCTATTTCCAAAGTTGGTCACGCCCGTCCTCACCAGCCTGCATCAGGCGATCTGGTTATTACCCACGGATGCCTTCATCAGGGCGTCGCAAGAACGAAGGGACAAACCGGGCATGCGGATCGAGTCGAGTGATCCGGAGCGCTTCCGCGCAAACTTTCTCTCGCGTGATCGCCTGCTCGCAGATTATATTAGAGGTGAGGTTGCGCGGCTTGGGCTGCCCCACATCGAAATTGATGGTCAACGTACAGCGGAAGAGATCGCGGATTCAATTCAATTGCGCTTCGCCAGTCATCCGGCATACATATGAATGGCGGATAGCACGGACGATGATCAGTGGTAGAGTGAGAGGCCACATTAACTCACTTTGGCGCAAAAACTTGTTCAGATGCCGCGTATTCACAGATCGAAGACCGTGACCCATTCAGCCTTCGCCACCCTGTAATTCAACCTGCCGAGCAAAAAACGGATGATATTACGCATGTGCCTCGCTCCGTAGACTACGCCGACAATCTTTTTGTCCTGCCGGTGGGAGTCGTATAGCTTTTGCAGGTGTGTAATCAACCGCCGGTCGCGTTCATCCAACAGCAGAGTGTCCAACTTCTCGAAACTCTCATCCCGAAAAAGAATTTCGTCCGAGGACGGCAAATCCTCAATAGCCAGATGTTCGGCAAGCGCCGCTCTCGTGCCGAAGAAGAATAGATAAACCACCCAGAACGGGAGTTGTAGGAACAACTGCGCCCTCAATCCCAACGGAAGCGCAGACCAACGCTCATCAAAGGTGTGCCCTTCCATATCCGAGTTAATAATTTTGTCGCGGAGGGCGGATATTTTCATTCCATCACGTTGCGTAACCAAATCCATGCGCCGAATCTTTTTCACGACTTGATACGAGAGCGTAAGGATGTGGCCTTTCCTGGAATTGACGCCTTCCATAAGAATCAAGTCGCATGCGGCCAGCCTCCGACTCACATCGTCATAGAACTCCTTCGAGCCGACGTGAATCATTGGGAAAAGAAGAAATTCAAGACCGGCGCCGTCCTTTTTAAGATGGTAGACGGCGGAGCGCACGTTGAATGAATTCTTTTCGATGAACTGCATATTTCTCGCCGCATTGAATCAGTACCGGGGGCGGTTGAGTGGGACAGACTTATGGTCTTTGAATAATAAATGCAACCACGGATTCGGAAATCCCACACACGGCGCTCGAAGGGATTCAAAGGGGCGAGATTCTCCTGCCGCGGAGCGGCATTTGAGCCTAGCCCGGCTTTTCAAAGCCGGGAGAACGGTTACGTAGTCTTTTCAGTCGCGGAGCGACGGTTGAGACCGATGGTCAGTCTCAACCGTCGCTCCGCGACTGAGGTCGGAAATGCGTGACTCGACCCGGCTTTGAAAAGCCGGGCTAGGCTCAAATGTCGCTCCGCGACAGCGAAGACGGTTGTCGCATTTATTTTCCAAAGACCATTAGTCTGTCCAGTCACAATCCACGCAATGGACAGACTAAAGTCTGTCCCACTCTAACGCCCGCGGTACTGATGATGATCCGCAAGTCACCGGATCTGCGAATAAGCGGTCGGGCGCAGGAACGCCGCGTGAATGTTCGACACGGCTTCCGGATCGGTCCAACCAGGCTTGTTTCTCACGCGCGCCCAATCGGGATTCGCCCTGAACGTGTCCCATGCCTTTTCGCGCGCGGCCATGTTGTCGAATCCGATCAGGTAGGTCAGATGCGGCAATCTCTCGCCCGCGATCGCCTCGCCGAAGAAGACCGGCGCGAACCCGCAGTCGCGGAAGATCTTGATCTCCTCCTGGTTGAACAAGAATCGAAGGCTTTGAGCAGCGCCGATTCGTAACGCGTGTAGGGCATTTCGTTCGCGGCCTCGAACGCCTGCCAGCCTTTCTCGAACTCTTTGTCGCCTCGCGCAGCCTCCAGCGCCGACTGCATCTCGGCCATCGATTTGTAATCGATCACGACGACGAGCGACGGGCTGCGCAGGCCAGAAATCACGTTGAAGCAACCGACCGGCCCGACGCCCTGCCGCTTCAACATCGGCATAAAATGGTTCTGGAAGAACTCCTGTATGCGGGCGGGTTGGATGTCGTTGCGTAACTCGTAAATCCGCAGCTCGTAAAAGTGATTGCTTTCGGCCCCCGCGATGGGAACATTCGTCGCGCCCGCGACGCTGGCGGCCAGCCCTGATTTCAAAACGTCTCGACGATTCATCTAGCCTCTCTTACGCCTCATTGAATCTCGTTGAATCTGATGCTTTTTCTTTCACATTGCGACCGCGCCAGAGTCAACGTGATTGAACGAGATTGAATGACATTGAATGTTATTTGTCTCAGGGGCGCCACATGGAGCGGGAGCGTTTCCCGCTTCATGTGGGTGTTTTGGCTGTCTGTCGCGGCAAACGACATTACAGCCTGACCACAACGCGCCGTCACGCGTGAGGCCGACA
>WNGF01016015.1_pt1 | contig 15239 bp, 15 predicted proteins | sample 5400641 | NCBI WGS metagenome assembly WNGF01 (sample SAMN13153371, study PRJNA577476) | soil metagenome | isolation source: 80 cm soil or saprolite under grassland replicate 2 | place: USA:California | collected 2016-06-15
CCCAGGACGTCCAGGCGGACGACGCGCTGATCGTCACGTCGGGGCCGCACCTCGGCACACGCTGGAAGGTGCTGCGGCCGCGCGACGTAGAGAATCGGCACAAGGAGTACGGCGTGGAACGTACCGCAGAGACGTTCGTATGAATCTCGCGCAGCCGGGCGAAATCGGGAAAACGCTGCGCGCGCAGCTCGGTCGCCTCGGCGCCGGCGATCGGCAGGCGGAGCGGCGGGCGCTCGCGGCGGGCGGGAACGTCCTCAAGGCGGCGATCCGCGCGCAGCTCGCCCGGGCCGGCGGGCGCCGGCGGGCCGCGGGACGGCCGGCCTCCGAACCCGGCCAGCCACCGGCGCTCCAGACGCGGCAACTCTATGCGTCGATCGCGACGCAGTGGCGGGGCCGCAAGCTCCGCGTCGGGACCGGGCTGATTCGCGGGCGGTTCCTCGAGTACGGCACCGCGCGGATGCAGGCGCGGCCGTTCATGCGGCCAGCCTTCGCGGCCGCCAAAGGGCAGATGGGTCCGGTGGCGGCGGTCGCCTTGCGCCAGGGGAAGGGTGCGACGGTCTGAACGAGCTCCGCACCGCGATCGTGGCGATCGTGGCCGCGGACGGGCCGCCGACGACGCCGGGCACGATTCAGGCCCTCTGCGGACGGGCGACCGAGGTCATCCAGGCCGCGCAGCCGTTGGCGGACGTCGTGCTGCCCGTCATCGACTATCTCTTTGTCGAGACCTCGCAGACGGCGGCATCGGGCGATCGGCGCGAGCCGCTGGTGCAATTCGATACGTGGACGGACGCCGCCACCGGCGGGCTCGACGTGGCAGAGCGGCTGGCCGATCGTTTGGAGGCGATTCTGACCGAGCCCAACCTGCGCGCCCAGGGCATCGATGCCGCGCCCGTCGGGTTCTTGCGCCGGCGTGACGGGACGGAACTGGAGGACGAGCTGGCGGCGGGGCGACGCCGCGTGACGCTCGAGATCACCTTCTCGCTACAGCGCGGCTAAGGAGGCTCGATGGGCCGGCTCTACAAGAACGCGGAACTGTTCTCGCATGTGACCGAGGTGGGCTATATGCGCGAGAGCAGCGGCACGCACGGGAATACGACGCTCTCCGCCAATGCGGCGAAGGCCGCGGTGTCGCTCACGGTCACCGCCATCACCAACTTTGCCGATGGCGACTACATCTATATCGGCAGTCCTGGCGATACGCAGGAAATCGCCCGCATCGAAGGGGCGCCGGCGGGCAGCACGATCGCCCTGCGCTCGCCGCTCGCCATGGCGCATCTCTCGACCGAACCCGTGGTCGAGGTCACGCGCACCAAGCTCGGCGATCTCTCGGACGATGGCGTCGATGTGACCTGGGGCGAAGGCGATTTCAACGCGATCACCGCGGCGACGCGGCGCGCGGCCGTCGGGTATCTCGTCGGCCATGCCTCGCAGCTCCTGGAGTTCTCGATCATCAACACCAATCCGGAGAACGTGGCCGCCTCGCTCGGCATCCCGGAGAGCAAGATCCAGGGCCTGGGCACGACGGCGGATCCGACGACGCTCGATATGGCGGCGGACGATTTCGTGACGGATGCCGCGGCCGCCTGGTACTTCCTGGGCCTGCGCAAGGATGGTTCTACAGTCGAGATCCAGGCTTGGGGGGTGGACGTCGACCCCAACACCGGGGCGCAGAAGTTCGCGCGCGGCCAGGCGTCGCCCGCCCGGTTTCGGCTCCGGCCTACGGCCGGGATCCGCTATCTCGCGTACGCGTGATCGGACCCAGTGCGGAAGCGGGAGCTGCGGGAACGCTGCCAGCGCCTGGAAGCCCAGGTCCGCGAGCGCGGCCTGGCCACGGAGGCTGAGCTCGCGGAGTATCGGCCGGCGCCGCGCGCCCCGGACGAGTTCGCCTGGATCTACTGGTACGCGCAGCTCGTCCGCTTCTGCGGACGACTCGAGCAACGCGAACTGGTCTCCGCCGAAGCCGACGGACTCATCATTGCGGCGCTCCGTGCGGATCCGCAGGAGGTCAAGCTCAGCGACGGCGCGACGCTGGGCGGCCTCGGCGGCTGGCTGCTCGAGCGGCTACTGATCGGTTGGCCGGCGCTGGAGCCGCATCGTGCCGTACTCGAGGAGATTCTGCGCACGACACCCGCCGCCCTGCCCGTCCCATCGGTGTGGGTCTATCCCAAGAGCTTCGAAGCGCTCCTGAACGTGCATGCGCGAGATCAGCTCATCGCGTGGCTCGCCGCCCGCTATGCGCTCTGCCGGCAGGCGATCAACGGCGCCGACGTCATGGCGCTTCTCGAACGCGTGGCGGCGGAACTGGCGTATCAGCAGGGCCTCATGGTCTGGAGCGCGCTGACGCCGGGCCATGGGCTGCCGTTCGCGCTGACCGACGATCGGCCGGCGCTGCCCGAACTCGTCCGCAGTCTCGGCCCGTGGGATCTCGTGCGAGTCCATCAAGCCTTCATCGAGGTCAACGCCAGCCGGCTGCAGGCCTTGGAGAAGCTGATCCAGCCGATGCGCGACGAGCAGGGCGGCGGCCGGCCCTCCTGGTCCGTCTTCATCGGCACGATGGCCTTGAAGTGGCGTACCGATCCCGTGCGGCTGATGCGGGATCACGCGCTGATCCAGCTGTTGGCGACCGCCAAGATCGCCGCCCTCACGGGCGCGGGGGCGGAAGAGCTCGAAGAGGAAGTCACGGGCTGATGCCATTGCCTTCCGTGACGCTCACGATTCTTGATCTGCCGGAACTCTTGGCGATCGTCGAGGAATGTCTTGCGGCAGTCCCAGAATGGGACCGACCACAATTGCAGCAGCGACTGAATGCGATCATCGCACACGCCAAGCAGCACACAATGGCGAGGTGACCCATTCCGCGCGTCGATGCTCTCTTCTACGACCTTGAACTGAGAACCCGCGGGATGGATGCCGGGATCGCGCGGGCGGAATCGAGCCTCAAGCGCCTGGCGGCCACGATCACCAAGCATCCGGTCGCGGCCGCCGGCGCGCTGGGGAGCGCCCTCGTCGCGGCCGCCACGCAGGCCGCGTTCTTCGCCGACAAGATCCAGCAGTCGATGATGCGCGTCGGCACTCTGATCCCCACCGCGCGCGGGCATCTCAAGGCCATGGAGCGCGACCTGGTCGCGATCAGTCAGGAGCTGCCGTTCTCCATTGGCGAGCTCGCGGAAGGCCTCGCCCGGGTCGGCAAGCTCGGCGCGCGGGGGCCGGCGGAAGCGCTGCAGCAATTGCGCGTCGCCGCGCAGGCCGCGAGTGCCACCGGTGAGGACCTCGCGACGACGATCGACACGCTGGATCAGGTGATGGACGCGTTCGGCATCAGCGCGCAGGACTCTGGGAAGGCGATGGATCAGCTCGTCGCCGCCACGCAGCGGGGTGTGCCCATTGCGGACCTCGCCACCGTGCTCGAGCGCGCGGCCGCCACGGCGCATCAGGCGGGCGTCGGGCTCGACCAGGTCGTGGCGGCCACGATCAGCATGCGGGAAGCGGGCGTGCCGACGCGCCAGATCGTCAGCGCGTTCTCCGGAGGCCTCGGGGAATTGCGGCGGGAAGGCGAGCAGGCGGATGGCAGCATGGGTCGGCTCGCGTCGTCCGTCAATTTCGCGAGTGGCCAGTTGAAGCTCGCCGGCGCCGGGGCGGCGAGCTATGCGGAGAATCTCGAAGCGGTGAATGCCGCCGGCGGCCTCACGGTCGAAATCGCCCGCCGCATGAACCTGACGGCGGAGGCGCAGGCGAAGATCGTCAAGAACCAGCTCACCGCCGAATGGCTGAAGTTCGGGAACACCGTGTTGCCGCTCGTGATCGGCGGGCTGAAGCTGCTGAATCGGCTGCTCACAGTTGTCACGGGAAGCGCGGGCGACAAACGCCTCACGGACGCGGCGCGCACCGTCCTCGAGCTCGGGCCCGGATTGCGCGCCATTCTGACGCTCGGGGCGCGCCCGGATACGACGTCGCTCACCCGCTTCAACGCGGCGATGACGACCATGTTCCGCGGCCTCGAGAAGGGGCATGTCGTGCTCGGCCTCACGCGTGAGGAAGTCGGGTCCCTGATCCAGGAAGTCGAGAAGGCCTCCCCGGAGGCCCTGCGACACGCGTTCGCCGGCCAACTCGGCGTCCTCAAGGACGTCGAAGCGACCCGGGCGCGGATCCTGGCCTCGCTGCGGGAGGCTCAGGGCATCGCGCTCACGGCCGAAGGCGGGGCCGCCCCAGCCCCGGGCCGCCCCGGCGTGCCGCCCGAGCTGCTGCAGCGTCGGGAGGCCTTCTTGGCGCAGATCCGGTCGACGCTGGCCGGGCTCACCACGACGATCGTCGACGATCTGGAGCAGGCGCTCGAGAAGATGCGGGCGCAGGCGACCGCGGTCTTCGGGAAGCATTTGCCCGATGAGGTGACTGGGGCCTTCGAGCGTCTCCGCCAGCAGCTCGAGACGGAGCGCTTCCTCGAGCCCTTCGAGCGGGAGCTCGATGGTGTCGAGCAGCGCGTCGGCCAGCTCAGCGACGCGTTTGGCGAGATCCCCCCGACGCTCGGCGCCGAGATTCTCCCCGATCTGGAGCGGATCCAGGGCGCCCTGCTCGGGCAGCTGGCGCTCGTCGAGGAGAACGGCGTCGAGTACGTCCGCATCAAGGCCCAGCTCGACCGCGTCGATGCGCTCTGGAAGAAAATCGTCCAGACGATCGGCGAAGCGAAGGACGCGACAGCGGACACCCGCGCCGAGCACGAGAAGCTGCTCGACAAGCTGCAGCGCCAGGCGACGGCGATGTTGCAGATCGCGGCCAACATCCCGGGCGCGGCCGCGGGGGATCCCGGCGCCATCCTGTCCGTCATCGGCGGCCTGTCGGAGCTGATCGGCAGCCTGTTCGGCGAGAGCCCGGAGACGAAGCGGCAGAAGGAGATCCTCCGGGCCAACACGGACGCGATCGAGAAGCTCACCCGGACGATGGGCGAGTTCGGATTGAACATCACCGGCAAGCAGTTCGGGGGCGTCCAAACGGCCGCCCAGGCGACGCTCACCGCGCTGCCCCCCGGCGAGCTGCTCTGGAGCCGGGCCGCGTTGCCGAAGATCCTCACCACCGAGCTCGCCAAGCTCGGCCTGAGCATGGCCGATCTGCGGGAGGTGGCGCAAGCGCTGGGGATCGCGCTCGCCGGCGCCGTCCCTACGACGGCGGAGCTGCAACAGCTGCTCGACGCGATCAGCCAGACGCAGCTCACCCAGTTCGCCACCACGTTCACCGGGCAGCTCGAGGCGCTCGGGCACTTCTTCGAGCTGTTCGACATCACGGACCCGCTGCAGCAGCTCCAGAACCTGGTGCAGACGATCTTCTCCTTCGCCGACTCGCCGCTTCTCGCCGCGATCGCGCGGCTCGACCTGTCGACGCCCGAAGGCCAGGCCGCGCTCGACACGTTCATCCGGGAGACGTTCGAGCGGCTGAAAGCGGGGACGATCACCGCCGCCGAGCTCGGGGGTCTGACGCCGGCGCAGCTCCTGGACGTGCTGACGCGCCTCGAGGGCGGGCTCGACGCGCTCGCCGCCCAGAGCGAGGAGCAGGGCGTCACCCAGCAGTTCCAGGTGGAGCGCCAGATCACCGAAGTGACGGGGATGCGGCTCGCGTCCTTGCTCTTGACGAGCACGATCTGGGCGGAGCAGACGGCGCGGAACACGGAGCGGATCGCCACGATCCTGAGCGGCACGCCGAATATCGGCCTGCGGCCGCCGCCCGTCCCCGAGTTCGGGCCGCTCGCGGGGTCGGGCACGATCGGCCCGGTCAACGTCTATGTCCAGCCGCCGGCGGGCATGCCGATGGGCGAGGCGCAGGCGCTCGGCCAGGCGATCGGGGAGGCGACGGTCCAACGGATCAACGAACGGCTCGGCAAGATCGCGCAGCAACGCGCCCTGTTGCAGGGCACCGTGATCCGGAACTAGGAGTCAGGCCATGGGCACGACGGCACTCTTCGTGAACGATTTCGATACGTCGAGCCTGGGCCTGATCGTCTCGGATGTCGACGGCTGGCTGCATGCGCCGAGCACGCGCGACAAGACGACGCTCCTCCCGACGCGCGTCGGGGCCGTCCTGCTCGCCCCGGAACCGGAGACCGCCCCGCGCAATCTCGTGATCAACGGGGTGATCCGGCGCACGAGCGTCGCGTCCACGCGCGCCGCGCTGCTCGACCTGCAGGAACGGCTGTACCGCGGGACGGTGGAATTGCGGTTCGCGGACGATCCGGAGAAGGTGTACTACGCGCGCTGTACCGACGTGGACTGGCTCGGGCAGCCGCCGCAGTTCTTGAATCCCTACGGCCGGCTCACGATCCGCGCCACCTGTCATGATCCGCTTATCTACGATCGGACGGGGATGGTGATCGGCTTCACGGCGGCGCGCGTCCCCATCCCGCTCGGGACCGCCGTGAGCGCGCCCACGCTCCGCGTCCTGGGCGCGGCCACGAATCCCGTGCTCATCTACCGGAATCAGGGCGGCCTCGTGCGCCAGACGATGGCCTTCACGGTCACGCTCCTGGCCACGGACTATCTGGAAGTGGACGGCGAGCTCTTTACCGTGAAGAAGTTCACGTCCGGCGTCGAATCCAATGCCATCAGCACGCTCACGAGCGGGGACTTCATTGCGCTCGATCCCCAGGATGGCGATCCGGCCACCGACGGATACCCGACCCTCGAAGTCAGCCCGGGCAGTGGGGAGTGTCTCTATCGAAAGGCCTGGCTCTGATGATCGCGCCGAGTGTCCTGCCGGGTCGCGCCTATCAGCGGATCGACCGCGTCAGCCGTTGCCTCGTGCACTGGCGCGCGGCGGATCTCAGCCTCACGCCGCTCACCGGACAACCGGCGACGTTCACGCGCACGACGCTCGCGGGGAGTTCGCAGGATACCCGCGGGTTCCTGCGGCGCAGCGTCCATTCGCAACCCCGGTTCGGATATCTCGACGAAGACGGCGATGGGGTCTACGAGAGTCCCCATCTCCTGCTCGAGAGCGGCCGGACCCAGCTCGTCGAAAACGCCGATCTCGAAGCGGATGCCGTGGGCTGGGTGGCGGCCGCGTCCACGATTGCCCGGGACGCGACGGGCACGCGCGCCCCGAGCGGACTCGCTTCGCTGAAGGTGACGACGACCAACGCGACCGGATCCGGGGTCTTCGTCCGCAAGCGGGACGGCACGCGCATGACGGCCGCCGCGACTACGATGTACACCGGCAGCGTCTGGATCTATCTCCCCGCTGGGCATCCGGCGATCGGCAAGACCATCCGGCTGCAGTACGATTGGTACAACGTCACGCCGGCCTTGATCTCGTCGAGCCAGGGGACACCCGTCGCGCTCGTGGCGGGCATCAATCGGCTGCAATTCACGGCGACGTCCCCCGCGGCGACGGTGACCGTCGATCTGCTCGTCGCAACCGATAGCGCCGAAGGCGTGTTCGATTTCTGGGTGGATTGTCCGCAGTTCGAGGCCGGGGAATCCGCCAGTTCCGCGACCCCGACGAACAGCGACGTCGGCGGGCTGGTCCGCGCCGCGGTTGGCCAAGAGTTGACGATCTACCAGGAATGCTCGCCCGTGTGGCCACGCACGGGAACGGTGGCCACTGCGCATGGCGTCTTCGTCTTAGGGGGCATTGGGGCCGCAGCCGCTGACGGCAAAACGACTGTGCAGATCTACCGTGAGGTGGCCACGGCCACGCTGGCGGCGCAGTTGGAGGTCAACGGGTCCGTCGCGGCCGCCAGCAGCCTGAGCATCCCCACGACGGGGCGGCTCAAACTGCTTGCGCAACTCCGCGCCAGTGGCGAATCGCACGTGCTGCATTTCGAGCTGAATGGTGTGGCGGCCACGGATTCGGCCACGCGGCTCGTGGCGGGGACGTCCTGGCGCACCTCGGAATTTCGCCCAGCGGCTCGCACCAACGATCCGGCCCTCCGGCAATTGATGCTGCACTCGTTCAAGATTGCCGCCGGGCGGTTCACGGCGGATCAGATGGCGCAGCTCTTCTAGGATGGCGACCCTGGCGTGGGCGCTCGCGACCGAACGCGCCATCGGCACGAATCACCCGGTGCTGGCCGATGTCGTGAATCGTCCACTCCGCCAACTCTTGTCGCAATCGGGGCACAATCCGGACAGCAATCCCTTTCCGGGACTCTTTGGGCCGGTCTTCAACGTCCGGGCCTTTGGGGCGCTCGGCGATGGCATCACGAACGATACGCCAGCGCGCGATGCCGCGACCGCGGCCGCGCTCGCTGCCGGTGGCGGCATCGTCTATTTCCCGCCAGGCCAATATCTCCACACGACCCAACCGGCGACCCTCGTCGGCACGCCCGGCATCATCTATCAAGGCGCTGGGCGGAACGTGACCCACATCGTCCTCGGCACGGCCGGTCTGGCGCTCTTTGACCTGGTCGCGGCGGCGCGCGTGCAGATTCGCGATATGTGGATCGGGTCGGCCAGCGCTCGCGCGTCTGGGTATGGCCTGCGGTCCATCAATCCAGGCTATCCGCTCACGCCCACGGCCGAATTGATCGTCGAACGGGTGACGTTGCAAAATCTGCCCACGCCCATCCACTGCGACAATGTCGCGCAATCGGCGTTTCGCGATGTACGCTATCTGCATTCGATCGCCAGCGCGACGGTGGGCATTGTCTGTTACCTCATTCGCACCGTGGCGGTACGGCTCGAAGATGTCATGATCATCGCCACGACCGGCAGCTTTCCCTCTGATGGCATTCGCGTCGATTCCGATTCCGATACGGTCGTCCTGCACCGCTGTGAAGTGGTGCTGGGCGGCAATGGTTCGGGATCCGCCTTCCGGTTCATGAACAGCGTGGGTGGGAGCGCCACCGGACCCCGGCTCTGTCGGCTCACGGATTGTTACGGAGAGAACTTCTCGACCGGCTTTCAGATTAACGATGCGCGAGACGTCCGGCTGCGCGGCTGTCATGTCGCCAATAGCACGCTCGCCGGGTTCGACATCGAGGGGGGGGACTCCGTCACGCTCACGGACTGTTTTGCCTTCTCGAACGGCCAGCATGGGTACGCGATCAACGGGGGAAAGGGCGTGCACCTCATCGGCTGCACGGCGACCAATAATAGCCAGACGACGAGTAACACCTACGACGGCATCTTCCTGAACAACGCCAATCCCACGCGCGTGATCGGCTGCCGGTCTGGCGACATCCTGACCACGTATTCCAACAAGCAGCGGCGCGGGCTCTCCGTCTTCACGGCCGGGCATACGATCATCGGCAACGACCTCCTGGGGAACATGACGGCCGCGCTTGCGGACTTCTCGGGCGGCAAGAACCGGATCCTCGACAATGAGGGCGTAAACAGTCACGATCAGGTGTCCGCCGATCGGGGAGATACGAGTCAAACGCTGACGGTGGGCACGGACGTGGCAGTCCAGCGGTGGGCCACGACCCTGACGGCGAATCGGAGCGTGACGCTCTCCGCGACCGGGGCCTTCAATGGTGCCAAGTTTCGCATCGTCCGCACGGGGCTCGGAGCCTTTACGCTGGATGTGGGTGGGCTGAAGACCATTCCGTCGGCGACGGCCGCGTTCGTCGACGTGGAGTATGACGGGTCGGCCTGGCGCCTCACCGGATACGGAACGCTGTAACGCGTGCCCCGGTTTCAACGGCTCGATATCTGGTCGAATCTCGCGGCGGCCGGCGGTCTTCGCATCGCCGCGATTCCCGATCTCACGGCCCTCGGTGATGTCCGCAAGTTGTCGGGTGACGATGAGCTGACGCTCGTCTTGCCGAGCCGCCTCGGTACGGAAGCGATCTATACCCTCGATGGCAGTTACGGCCTCGGTGGGGCGATCCTGCTGGGCGCCGGCGATGCCGTCCCCTACCGGGATCTCCTGGAAGGCCGCGTCCTCACCGTCGTCTACGCCGATGGCTCGTTCGATGAATGGCGGATCGTCGGCATCCATGAAAGTCACGCCGCCGAGGGCAAGCTCACGATGGTCACCGCCGTCCCACCGCTCGGGGATCTCGCGCGCACGCTCGTCGGCCGCACGGAAGCCGATGGTCTCGTCCACTATGATTTCGAGGGGCTCCAGCTCACCGCCACCCAGCATTGCACCAGCCTGATCCTGCCGGCGCTCGCGGCGGACGGCTTCGGATATTTCGCGCTGGGCACGATCGAGACCACCTGGCCGATCGACGTCGTCTACCAGTGGACGACGCCGCTCGCGGCGCTCCGGCAAATTGCCCAGACGACCGGCATGGAGTTCCGGATCCGGCGGAATGGCACGACGAACTATCTGATCGACTTGGTGAGCCAGATCGGGAGCGCGGCCGCCGTCGTCGACGTGCGGCTCGGCAAGAACCTGCAAGGGATTCGGCGGGCGCGGTCGGCGGTGGAGCAAATGACCCGCGTCTATCCGAAAGGCACGGTCGAGTCGGGCTTCGCCGCCAGCATGGCGCGGGCGGTGTGGGAAGTGGTGAGCATCGCGGGGAGTATCGTGCGGCTCAAGGACGCAGCCGGCGGGGACGGGCCCGCCCAATTCGCCGATCAGCTGAACGGGCGCTATCTCCGCACGGTCGGCGGGACGCTCACGCTCATCAGCGCGACGACCGTCATCTCGGCGCTGCTCACCGATGTGACGGTTGCGTCGGCGACCGGATTCACGGTCGGTGATCTCGTGCAACTACGGAAGGATGCCGCCGGGACCGATCTGACCTATCTCGACGCCCCGGCGGCCCAGACGACCTACGGGTTGATCGCGGGCGTGATCGACCGAGCGGACATCCCGGATACGCTGAACGTCGTCAAGAATCCGGCACTCCGAGCCTGGGCGGGCGCGGCGTCCGATCCGCCCGATAACTGGACGAAGCTCGGGACGCCCACGCTCACGCGCACCACGACCGCGGGGCGCTGGCGCTCCGGCGGCCAGAGCTGCCGCGTGCAGGCGACCGCGGATGGCCAGGGCCTCGAGACGACCTCCGTCACGATCGCGCCCTCGGCCGCGTCACCGTTCTTCTCGGGGCATGTCTCGGTCTGGATCGAGACCGGGGGCCAGGTCCGGCTCGAGTTGATCGCGACCGATGGGGTGACAACCTACAGCTTTCCGGACATCGCCCGGCAGAAGGCCTGGACCTCGCAGCAGAAGCGTTGGGTCGACCTGGGCGTCGGCGGGATCGACTTCCAAGCGCTGGCGATTACGCAGGTGAAGCTCCGCATCATCCAAGACGGTGCCACGGCCACGGATTTCTACGTGGATGCCGCGCAGATCGTGCAGTGGGCCTCGAATCTTCCGTTCATCGAGGGTGCCGGCGGCACGAAGCTCTGGCAGGCCGCAAACGACGCGCTGATCCAAGCGGCGTCGCCGATCGTCACCTACGAGATCGACCTGCTGGATCTCACGCGGCTCGAGCCGAAGGCCTGGCCCTATGATGAGCTGACGCTCGGCGGCGCGCTGCGCGTGACCGATCCGGGGCTCGCGATCGTGACGACGGTGCGCGTCGTCGAGCTGCACCGCGATCTGCTCAAGGCGGGCGACAGTCAGGTCGTGCTCGCGTCCCGGCCTCGGGATCTCGCGGATCAGCTCGCCGCCAGCCGGCCATTCGGCCGGCCACCCCTGGAGCCGCTCGATCTGCCGGTCGGACCGAAGATCCTCTCGGCAACGGTCGACGTGCATTCGGACGGGTCCGTGACGGCGACGCTGCAGGCCGACGAGAGCACGGGCTCCATCAAGGTGGTCGGCCGGAAGACCGCGTTTCCGAGCCTCGCTGATGTGCGGGCGCGGACGGCCGTGGCGGGGAAGAACGTCTCCACCGCGGTGGTCGATGCCGCCACCGGGGTAGCCATGGTGCTGGATCTGGCCGAAGTGGCCTACGTGTCCGCGCTCGCCTACGAGCAGCTCGCGGGCGCCGGCCTCGAAGGCCCGCTCGCCCAGGCGCGGGGCGTGCAGCCGCTCAAGAAGACCACCCTCACGAAGACGCTCACGATCCCGTTTGGCGAGCTGATCCCCGAAAGCGATCTCACGCAGTGGCTGATCTTCACGACCGGCTACATCGGTTCCCGGCTGCTCAATGTGCAACAAATCTTCTGGGGATCGGTCGTGCTCCCGCGGGGCGTCACCATCACCGCGGTGCGCGCGCGGGTCTATCGCAATGCCGCTGGCGATATGGCGGACGTTCTCCTCTGGCGCTCCACCTCGACATCGGCCACCACGCTGGCCCACCTCACGGGCGCGACTGGCGGGTGGACCGTCCAGAGTGCCAGTCTTTCGGATCTCGTCGGCACGGAGGAGTATTACATCGAGGTCGATCTGCTAGCGACCGCCTCGCTCGCGGATGCGCGATTCGCGTTCGTTGAGATCGACTATACCATGCCCAGCTACGACAAGGGCCTGTAACCGTGGCGCGATGCCGCCCGAGGGTATTACCTTAGAGCGGAGCGAGATCATTTTCGCAGGGCCATTCCGAGGCCGGCGACCTGGTGCACGTCATGCACCGCGCCGGCCTTTTCGCGTCACGCCCGCCGGCGAGACCTGGGCAGCCTCGACCCGAGGAGCCTGCTATGCCAACAGCCGACCAGGGCGACCCGCTCTGCTGACCGATGCGTAGCTGGGGTCCGCCCGTGCCACCGCATGTCGTGATTCCCAACGAGGAGGCGCTCCGGGTGCTCTTAGAGCACATCAGCCTCCGCCGGCTCCGGCTCGGGGACACGATGCGCGCCCTGTGGGGCAGCGTGCTCCGGATCGTCGCGGCCGAACTGAGCCGCCGCGGCGTGCGCGCGCCGGGACACTGAGCACGGTCTGCAATCGGAGGATACCGCATGAATCCGAACATGCAAATCTGGGTCTATCGCCTGGCCGTGTTCGTCGCTGGCGTCTTGACCGCGGCCGTGGCCGGCATCAAACCCGATGCGGCACACTTCGGCGCCTGGGCCATGCTCGTGGGCTTGGTGCAGGGGATCGTCCTGTCCGCGCTCGGAGAACTCATTCGGCGCTGGGGTGGTCCATGACACGGAAAGGGCAGGTCACGGCCGGTGCTCGAGCGGAGCCTGGCGGCCCGGCGGGCAGGAGGTCTCGTCCGTGGCCTGCCTCCCACGGTGGAAGGAGCGTCACCATGCTGCGCGGATGCCTTGGCAGCCTCCTCCTCGCGCTGACCCTGAGGTGCGCCGTCCGCGACGGGCGGCCGGTCGCGCGGGATCGCCCAGTCGCCTTTGCCGCGACGCTCGCCGACGACTCGACGGTTGTGTTCGCCGAGGACTTCGAGAGCGGCAGCGCCCGCTGGTATCCGACCGCCGGGACGTGGGGCATCGTCGCCGATAGCCTCGGCAACCACTATCGCCAGACGAACGTCGTGGGCGACAACTGGAGCTACGCCGGCGATCCGACCTGGACGGACTACGCCGTGGAGGCCGACATCATGCCGCTCACGTGGGGGTCGACGGCGAGCATCGTGCGGCTGTTCGGCCGCTGGGTCGACGCGCGCAACTGGTACTACGTGAACCTCACCGGCGGCAACCAGCTCCAGCTCCGCAAGTACGTAAACGGCGTCGTCACGGAGCTCGCCACGAAGCCGTTCCCTGTCACCCGCGGCCAGTGGTATCGCGTGCGCCTCGAAATGATCGGCACGGCGTTGTCCGTGTACGTGGCGGGCGCGCTGCAATTCACCGCGACCGACGCCAGCTTCTCCCATGGCATGATCGCCGTTGGGGGTTGGTCGAGCACGGCACAGTTCGACAACGTGGCGGTCTATCGCGCGGGAACGACGCCGCTGCCTCCCGCCGTTGCGACCGTGACGGTCACGCCCGCCAGCGCGAGCGTCCAGCTTGGCGGCACGGTCCAATTCAGCGCGATCCTGCGCGCCGCGAACGGCACCATTCTCGGCGGGCGCGCGATCACCTGGTCGAGCAGCTCCTCGGCGATCGCCAGCGTGTCGAGCACAGGCCTGGCGACCGCCAACGCCGCGGGCACGGCGACGATTACGGCGACCAGCGAAGGCAAATCGGGGACCGCGGTCCTGACCGTGACGAGCGTCGTCCCGCCGCCGTCCGGGAGCGTCGTCCTCGTCACCATCCAGCCCGCCTCCGCCACGACCTTCGTCGGCCTGGACACCCTGCGCTATAGCGCCGCTGCCGTCGACGCGCAGGGGCATATACAGCCGTGTGCGCTCACGTGGAGTTCGAGCAATCCCAGCGTCGCCACGATCGGCGCCACGACGGGCAAGCTTGTCGCCCGCGCCCCAGGGAACGTGATCGTTAGCGCGGCCTGCGGCACGATCGTCGGCACGGCGACCGTGTCCGTCTCGAGCCTCGCGACGCTCGTGCCGGGGGTCCAGATCTTCCGCTTCGCTGGCACGATCCCGCTCTACACGGGGATTTACAGCATCACGCTCGCCGACTCGACAGGCCGCGTGCTCGGGCACGCCGCCGTATATGTCACTGCTCCGTAGCGCGCTCGCGCGATTCGTCCGTCCGGCTTTGACCGACCTGGAATCCGGCGTGCTCACGGTCCGCTGTGCGGCGTGCGACGCGCCGGCGGGCACGCCCTGCGAGCCGTTACCTGAGGATCGGCCGTGGGTCGGCGTCCACGGCGCCCGCGTGCTCGCGAACCGACGGCGCAACCGTGACCGCCACGAAGACTGCACGATCTCGCTGAAAGGACGAGAACCCGAACTCTAAATGGACCTCCTCATCGGCATCATCGCGATTCTGACGCCCGTCATCGGCCATCTGTTGCTCCCGTGTCTCCGGGGGTGTGGATGAGCATGCCGATGCCGGCCGATTGGGAGCGGCAGATCGCCGCTATCATCGATGCCGAAGTCGATCGGCGCTGGGATCGGCGGCCCCGGCTGGATCTCGGGTGCTTGGAACGGGGGGACCTGACCAATGCCGGCTGGCTCGCGGTCCTGCAGGCCACGGCGCGGCATGGACCCGATGCGCCGCTGGGGTTGCTGCGGCTCTGCGCGCGCGGCGCCGTCGGCACGGCGCTGCGACAGGAATGGCGGGCGCGCGGGCGGGTGCCGCGGACGATCCGGTGGCCCGTGTATTGGCCGCAGCGAGGCCTACGTCTACCGGCCGGCCCACGGGTCCACCGACCCTATCGCGTGCGCCGCTGCCACGACTGTGCGACCGCGCTGGACGTCGCCAACGCGGCGCGTTGCGCGCCGTGCGCGGCCGCGCGCCGGTTGGTGCGCCAGCGCGCCGCGAATGCCCGCTACTATCGTCGGCGCAAGGCCCTGGCCGCATGAGACGCCGCGCGCGCTGGTGAGTATTCCTCGGCCGGCCTCG
>WNGF01012996.1_pt1 | contig 15238 bp, 14 predicted proteins | sample 5400641 | NCBI WGS metagenome assembly WNGF01 (sample SAMN13153371, study PRJNA577476) | soil metagenome | isolation source: 80 cm soil or saprolite under grassland replicate 2 | place: USA:California | collected 2016-06-15
CGGATCTGGCTCCAAGACAGGTGATGCAGGCTGACTCTCCTCAGCTTGCGCTTGTCCACAGTCAGCGGATGCTCGCCCGGCGCCCCGGCCAGCTGATTGGAGATCGTCAGGACCGCGTTAAAACCCTGCTCGCGGGCCACGTCGAGATAAGATTCGACCTGCGCGGCCTTCAGCTCGTTCGTGCCCGTCTTTACCTCGATCAGCACAGTCCATAGTGTTGTACCGCGCTTAACCTGGACGACCCCATCGGGCCGCAGCTTCTTCTCACCGCTGGTGAAAGGCACCTCGATGTATGCCATCGGGATGCCAGCGGGGGCGCCGAGCGGGGCTGTTATCGCCCGCCCGAACTCTCGCACCGAGTTCATGACCGCCAGCAGTGCCGAGACGCCTCGCCGCTCCTGCTCGTCCGGGCCGGTGATGCCCGATACAGGAATCAGCCGTGCCCGCTCCCATGCCTGCTTATCGGTCACAACCTCAGCCTCCGCAACCTGTCAGAGAGTACATATGAGAGAACCAATCGTAACGATCCGCCAGTGCATCTACTGAAGAATCCTGTCCGCCGAACGCAGCCGAGCAAACCATCTGTTCCGTAGAAACAGGACAGCCGTGTCTTTCCCCTGCTCCTGGCCAGGTCACAGGCGTGACAGTGTCCCTGGACGTGCCTGCTAGTCCCCGTCTGTACGGGCGGGTTGTTGTACTTTTGCGCTGTACTGGTCTAGACCTCTCTGCTCTCTGCGGGCCGCCGTTACTCCTTCGCCGGGCGAGCGTTTCGCCGATCATGCTGCAGAGTTCCCGCCCGCCGGTTCAGTCCCTTGCTCAGCCGCCAATCCGTGCATGGCGAACTATAACTGTGGAGGCTGTCGACGCGAGGCTCAGAGTTGCTTGGACGGGCTCGCTGGCTTCACGGTGAATCGACTGCGGCCCAGAATTCATCAATTCGTCTGCGCAGTTGGCCAGCTAGGAGAGTGTGATCGAGCAGAGCGGCGTCTGCAAGCTTGCCCAGCGTGCAGTCATCGGCGACCGGGTCTCCCAAGATCAGCCGCGCCAGGATGCAGTCACGAACAACGCGCCGCAAGGCAGGCAATCCGATATTTTCGGCTTCACCGCCATGCGCATAGTTGGATCTTGCACGATAGGCAGCTAGAACTGTGGCGGCTACCGCTGCGCGATCTTGGTCATCCTTGCCAGCGAGGATGGCGGCGCGCTGGACTACTTTGCGAGTCAATTCGGTTTTCTCGTCTTCCCCCCCAGTCAGTACTGCTTCGAGGGCAATGACGTAATGCAAGACCGCTTCAGCGTTGAGTTCAGAGAGCACTTCGCCTTCGCCGTAAGCCTCCTCGCCTGCTGTCACGAAATGTTCTGCAATCCGGCGGAGTCTGGCCGCCCGCTTCTTGCTTGCTTTGGTCGGCTTCCTGGGCTGGGCCAAGGCAGTGGCTAGGAGCGGTGCGAGCAGTTCGAGGAATCGACGGAATCGCGCCTCGCTGCTGGCATCAATCTCGTAATCGCCGGGACGAGTGACCTCGACCTCTGTGACACCATCCGGTGTCCAAGGCTCCGTATACACCCGATCAAAGATTACATCCACGCGCCTTCCGGGCTCTACCTCGTACTGTGCCAATAGATGCAGGACTGCATTCTGGTACAAGCTCATGGCCAGTAAGAGCTGCCACAGTTCCCAGGCAGGCCGCTCCCAATAAATGACGATCCCGCTATGGGCACGACCATGCGGGTCAATTCGGCGCAGCATCGCCAGCCCGCCATATATGTCGTGACGGAAGGAGCGCCACAAAACGTGCTTCGCTGCCGCCGGTACTCCCACCAGGTTGGAACGCTCTTCGCGGCTGAGGGTCACCAGTTCCCAGTCGTCCACCACCGGCACTGGCGCGCTCAACGAGATATCGCCGCTGGTGATCGCATAATTCCACACGGGAACTGGGGGCCCAGCGAGATAGGCAGCGAGCTGAGCCACGAGCGCCGACCCGTCAACTACCTCGCCTGACAGCAGCAACCCAGCAGTGCCCGTCTCCACGAGCGCCGTAGCTGATAGGGCCCTGCCAGCTTGCCGTCGATCTGCCTGCTTGCCTGGCCTTGGCAGCAGGTATGCGTTCTCCTTGGCCACGTCCATGGTTGCGCGGTCAACTGCGGAGGCAGACGGCAACGCCGCCAATCGCGTGGCGAAGGCTTTGGTGTCAGGAGGCGGGTGGATGGACTTGCCATCATCTATTAGCGAATTGCGGAGCGATACCGCATCGTCCAGAAAAGCCGCTAACGCTCCGGTCAAGCTAGCTTGGACATCTGCCACGGGTCCGAGGATAAGCCCCGATGGCCGCGCCGCAGACGCCTCCGGCCCTTTCCGCTTTTCAGTTCTAAGCATGGGTGTCCGTCGGGATCCGTCGGTCTATCCGCCAGCTTGAGGTCGTACGTTGGCCGTTGGTGGACTCCCCCGCACGTAGGTGAATGAGACGGCAACTGGGACGGGCCCCTCCGCCGCGCCCACTTGCCGCGACCTCGGGCCATTGTGCCGCATGCTCGTTGCCGAACTCGGTCGGGCTGACCGCACGGTCACCCAGCTTCGCGATGATGCGCTCTTCGAAGCCATCTACCCGGCCCGAGCAAGTGTCCGCCGCCGTCGAACGACCTCGCCGCGAGGGCAGCGTGGAAGCCACGGCCAACCGCCGCAAGATCACGGGCAGCACTATGGTTCATCGGCTCACCAAGCCGGACCCCTGTTCTGACTCCCAGGACGGAGGACTTGGCCGACTTGCAGTGACTTGCCCGCCATACGTCGCGCCCAGCGCTCAGTTCCTTCGCCACACTGTCTCCGTGGACTGGAGCGCTATAGCAGCTTTCACCGCCGCCGGACTGTCACTCGTCAACGTTGCCGGCACTGCTCGGCTGACACGCCATAGCCACCTCGAACAATGGCGGCGCGATGAAGAGAGCGGCGTCGCACCAGCCGTAGTGCGTGTGACCTGCGCTTATACAGCTCCAGGCACATCCGGGCTCCCTGGGCGTTTCGCCGTGGTTGCGCGTGAACCGAACCACCCTGGGCGAGAGCAACCTGGGTGGCCATCTGATCATCTGCGGACCCGCATCGCGGTTCTGGTTGCCGGACGGTGGTTCTGCCAAGCGATCCTGCAGCCGCTCGAAGGCTGCGTTCGTGCGGTGCTTGCTGTCCGCCGCGCGGGGGATTGGTGGATGCTTATCCCATGGGCGGGGAGCGTGTCGATCTTTTTGTCAGTCATGCGGGGCGAGACCGGGCGTGGGCGGAGTGGGTTGCGTGGCATCTGGTTGAGGCCGGGTACACGATCGAGCTGGATGTGTGGGATTGGGCCACCGGGGAGAACTTCGTCACCAAGATGAGCGACGCGCTGGACCGGGCCAGTCGGGTGATGGCGTTGTTCTCGGCCGCCTATTTCGAGCGGCCGCGCTACACCACCCGGGAATGGTCGGCGTCGGTGCTGCAGGTGCCGGGGATGGCCGAGCATCGGCTGGTGCCACTGCGGATCGAGCCGATCGCTGAGGAGGACGTTCCCGCGGTGTTGCGGCCGCTGGTTTACCGGGATTTGTTCGGGCTCGATGAGGGCGACGCGCGGCGGGTGCTGCTGGCGGCGGTAGCTGGGCCGCGCCGACCGGACGCCCGGCCAGTGTTCCCGGGCTCCGGTATACCAGGTGCGGTGTCGCGGCTGGGCGGGTCGGGGCCGCGGCTGCCAGGGAGTGTGCCGCGAGTGTGGAACGTGCCCGCACGCAATCCGGGGTTCACTGGGCGCGATGGGCTGCTGGTCGCGGTGCGGGAGCGGCTGCTGTCGGGAGACCGTGCGGTGGTTCAGGCGCTGCAGGGGATGGGCGGGGTCGGTAAGACGCAGCTGGCGGCGGAGTATGCGCACCGGTTCGCCGGCGACTACGACACCGTGTGGTGGATCGTCGCCGAGGAGCCGGGTTTGATTGGCGAGCAGGTCGCCGCGCTCGCGGCGGAGCTAGGCTGTGCGCTTCCCGGCGCGGAAACGCCGGTGGCGGTCCGGGCGGCACTGGCAGACCTGCGCGGCAGGGGCCGGTGGTTGCGGGTGTTCGACACTGCCGAGAGTGCTGAAGATCTGGTGCCGTGGCTGCCTGGCGGCGCGACCGGGCACGTGCTGATCACCTCACGGGCGGGCGGCTGGGCCGACATCGCCGTGCCGGTGGAGGTGGACGTGTTCGCCCGGTCGGAGTCGGTGGCGGTGCTGCGCGACCGGGTGCCAGGCTTGACGGACGGTGACGCGGACCGGCTCGCTGCGGCACTGGGTGATCTGCCGCTGGCGGTGGCCCAGGCGGCGGGGTACCTGTCTGTCACCGGGATAGCGATCCGCGGCTACCTGGAGCTGCTCGGTACCCGCGCCGATGCGATCCTCAGCGAGGGCCGCCCTGCGTTGTGCCCGTTGTCGCTGGCGGCGGCGACCCGGCTGGCCGCCGAGAAACTCGCCGCCGATGACCCCGCTGCCGCGGAGCTTGTCACGCTGTGCGCGTTCCTTGCATCGGAGCCGTTACCGCCGGCCTGGTTCGCCAGTGCCGCCGGCCAGTTACCCGCCGTGCTGGCGCGCCGGGCCGCCGATCCCGTGAGCTTCGGCCGCCTGCTTTCGCTGATCGGCCGACGCGCGCTGGCGCGGGTCGACCGCCGTGGGCTCCAACTGCACCCGCTCACCCAGGCCATCCTGCGCGACCAGCTGGACTCCCAGCAAGCGGCCGACATGCGCACCCACGCGGACGCGGTCCTGGCGGCCAACCATCCCGGCGACGGAGAGGACCCGACCACATGGCGCGCGTGGGCGCAATTGCTGCCCCACCTCCTTGCCGCCAGTCCGGCCACCACGGCGGACGCTGCTATCCGCCGACTGGCTTGTGATGCCGCCTGGTACCTGCTAAGACGTGCTGACACTCGTAACTGCCACGATCTTTCCTGTGACCTGTACCACCAGTGGCGGGACCGGCTCGGCGCCGACGACCGCGACACCCTGACCGCAGCTAGCCGGTTGGCGCGAGCGCTCCAGCAGATGAACCACCATTCAGCGGCCCGGGCGCTCGATGAGGACACCCTCGCGCGGAAACGGCACCTCTATGGCGATGACCACCCGTCCACGCTGAACTCGGCGAATAACCTTGCGCACAGCCTGCATGAGTTGGGCGAGGTCCGGGCCGCCCGCGAATTGAACCAAGACACTCTCGCCCGGCAGTCCCGTGTCCTAGGCGAAGACCACCCCGACACCCTGGCGTCGGCGAACAATCTCGCCCATGGTCTGCGCGAGCTGGGCGAGGTGCAGGCCGCGCGTGACCTGGACCAGGACACCCTCGCCCGAAAGCGCAGGGTTCTGGGCGACGACCACCCCAGCACCCTGGCGTCAGCCAGCAACCTCGCAAGCGGTTTGCGGGAGCTGGGTGAGGTGCACGCGGCCCGTGACCTGGACAAAGAAACTCTCGCTCGGATGCTGCGCGTCCCCGGCGCCGATCACCCTGACACTCTGCGCTCGGCCAGCAACCTCGCAAATGACCTGATCCAGCTCGGTGAGGTGCAGGCAGCGCGTGACCTGGACAAAGAAACTCTCGAACGTCGTCGCCGCGTTCTCGGTGCCGACAACCCTGACACCCTGCGCTCGGCGAGCAACCTCGCCAAGGACCTGTTCGAGCTACGCGAGGTGAAAGCTGCCCGCGATCTTGACGAGGACACCTTGGCACGACAACGCCGAGCCCTGGGCGACGACCACCCCGACACCCTGCGCACGGCGAGCAACCTCGCCAACGACCTCTACCGCCTGGGTGAGGTGCAGGCGGCCCGCGACCTGGACCAGGACACCCTTGCCCGCCGCCGCGCCCTCACCGACAACCACCCCGGCGAAGGCGACGCGCCCGGCGCCAACGCCTCGGGACCCTGTGATCCGTAGCTTCGATGCAAAACCCACCCAACCCCAGGTCAGCGCAGGCCAGGCCACACGCAGCTGTCCGCCGAAATCCGCCGAAATCCGCTGCACCGAGCCGTCACTAATCTGCGGCGGATCCTGGCGCGTCGAGCACGAACAGCGTGCGGTTCTGACCGGTGTTCTTGATGGAACGCCACCCGGTTCCTATACGCGCCGCATAAGCGTTGACCAGCCTAGACGCAAGCTCACACTTGCAGCAGCTAGCTCCAACTGGCCTCTCCTAACCCTGTTCTGCCCCTCACGCGCGTCTACATAGGAACGGTTGTTGCGATCTCGCTTGATGGGGGTGACAGCGCTGCGCGCGCTCGCCATGCCGGGTGCTGTGATCGCGGGCGCAGTGTCCGCCTCGGCCGGGACCATCACCCAGGCGGTGCAGGGACCGAGTGCCGCGGTATTGGGGACACCGGGCAGCCGCCGCAGCCGACCGTGCTCGGAGGCTCGACCGCTGGATCGCGATCCGCCGGTGACTGCCCTACAGGTTGGCCCCGAACCGGGTCTCAAACTCGCCGACGATACGTCTGAGTGTACTGAGGTAGAGCGCACCCAGGTTGGTGATTGACGTGTCAGCTATGAGTTGCCCATCATGCTCTGTAGGAGGGTCAGGTAGCTGAAGCTCAGATTTGACGTCGAATGTTGCTGGAAGATCGAAGTACACTTTTTGAACCGACCCGTCAGGCATCTGCACCTCCCAACCGTCTCCGCCCGTCCTGTTTTCCCCGAAGAATGTCCGAATAGTATTTGGCGGAGCATGCTTGTTGAGTTCCTGTATCAAGGAACCAATATCTACCGAGCCGAGTTGAAGTATTTCATCAAGGAATCCGACGCCATCGCCGCCTGATAGGGCTTCCACCAGTTCTCGAACTCCGGGTCTACGTGCTTCATGGTCTGGATGGCGAGAGTCACGCTCCTGCCGTACGTGAACAGGTTCATGAGGCCAGCCCGACGTCGCCGCGGGTCTCTGCCGGTGGCGTCCATCACGCCTGTTTCAGCCATGGACAGCATCTCGCGTGTGTTCGCAAAGATCTGCTCTTTCGTTCTCGGAGTCTTGACCACGTTGGACCCTCTCATGCGCTCGATGAATCATTGGCGCTACAGCTGTCGGATCTCCGAGGTGCTGCAGCCCCATCTGCGATTGTCGAGTGGAAGGCTAGAGGACAAAGGAGACATACTCTCTCTAGTCACCTATCAGCAGATCACGGCGTGTCCTGCGCCACATGTGGGCGAACGTGTGTTATAAGTGCCCAGCTAGCGCGCCACCAGCTTGGAAGATCGGTAGCACGGTTCTGGCGATCGTCAGGCACGGGGTGATCTGGGCATGGTCCGACGCGAACGATTGTGAGTGGCCGCCGCTCTTCCCCCTTGCTTCAAAACCCTCAATAATTGGATGATCTCAGCCCCGGCGTGTCGCCATAAATAACAACGGTTCCCCTGAGAAAATGGGGAGTTCCTTACGAAGAATTCCCGCGTCCAGGAGAACCGTTGCGATACTATCGTACTACAGGTTAATGCCCTCGCAGATGCAGGAACTCGCCTGCCTCGTCCACCAAGCGCTTGCAGAGCCGTGGAATAAAGGAACCGGGCGGCCGAAATCATGCGGCCTGTATGCGGCGATGGAGATCGCGTGCATGTATCTCCGGCAGAACAGCACACGGGAATTCCTGGGCGACATGAGGCACGTCTCGCAGCCGACGGTATCGCGGATCGTGACAACACTCGTGCCGGTCGTCAAGGCGGTCCTGGAGGAGTTCGTCCCGGCCGCGGAAGACGCCATCGAGATGGCCAACGGCCGGGTGTGCCTGGTCGATGGCACCATCACTCCCTGCTGGTCCTACGCCGATCACGACGAGTTGTGGAGCCGCAAGCACGGCACCACTGGATTCAACGCGCAACTGGTGTGCCTGCTTGACGGGAATGCGATTTATATTTCTGATCCCCTTCCAGGTAAAACCCATGACGCAGCTGCGTTCGCCGGCACGCCGGCCGCGGAGATCGTCTGGACACGCCGCGCAAGAAACCGCCGCACGGCGAGCTTGTCGCATGGGAAAAGGAATACAATGCCGATGTCTCGTCGCTGCGGGCGCCAGTCGAAAGGCTTGTCGCGCATTTTAAGCCCTGGCGGATCTTCCACACTGACTACCGCCGCCCGTACCGCACCTACCGTGACGCGTATGATGCCGCACGCGCATTGTTCTTCTGCTCGCTCACATGGGGTTTTGAATAACCCTCTAAGCTTAAATCATCCGCCGTCCAGGTGGTGCCGCACCCGCGCTACTTGATCAGGCTCGAAAGCACGTTCGACACGTGGCGTGTGCTGGGCACGGCTCCGGAGTGCATCAAGCTGCCGAATGGCCAACTGCGCGTTCGCCGGGCTGCGCTCGACGCGTGGCTTGCGGCCCGTGTACAGGTCGCTGAGGCGAAGCTGAACGTGGGGTTCTCCCATGATGTGCAGTTCTGGAAGCTCGCCCATCTGCCGAAGAAGAAGGGCCGCAAGCGTTCGCATGGCGTGCGCTGGGTCGTGGCTGGTAAACTATTCTCGAAATGGTTGGAGTACGACGCGCAGGCCGACAGTTTTCGATCCCTGCTCATACAGGTCGCGCGAAAGGGGGAGGGCTTCGACACCGCGACGGGCCTGCCCGAGTCGCTCGCGCGGGAACAGCAGGCCATCACCTGGTTCGACTTGGCCTGCCGGTTCGTCGACCTGAAATGGGCCCGCAGCGCCGGAAAGACGCGCAGGGGGATTGCTGACGCTCTTGCGACGGTCACGTCTGCCATGGTGACGACGAGCCGCGTGCCGGAGCCTAAAACGCTGCGTGCTGTCCTGTACCGCTGGGCCTTCCACACCGCACACCGCGAAGCAATCACTCTCGACGCAGAACAAGCCGCGGCGCTGGCGTGGGTGTGCGATAACTCGGTCAAGGTGGTCAAGCTCGAAGAGAAGGACCAGCGCGCTGGGATCATCCGGCATGCGCTGGACACGCTCGCGCTGACGATGGATGGCAGGCCCGCCGCGGCAACAACGGTCGCGCGGAAACGCGCCGTCTTCTATGGTGCACTCAACTACGCGGTCGAGCTGAGTCGCAAGCCCGGCCCAGGTGCGGGCGCTCCTCGCTGCCGTCGAGGCGGAGCACCCACAACTGACGGCATTCTTCGGCTGCCTGTACTACGCCTACCTGCGGCGCGGCGAAGCCATTTCGCTGAGCAACACGGACTGCATCAACCTGCCCGACACTGGATGGGGAGAGTTGCTGCTTAGCGGAAACGCGCCGCACGCGGGGGCCGAATGGACCGACGCCGGGACAACGCGCGACGAACGGCAGCTCAAGCACCGCGCGAAGAAGACGACCAGGCCCCTGCCAATACCTCCTGAACTCGTCCAGCTCATCCGCAGCCACCTCGAACGCTTCGGCACGGCACCGGACGGACAGCTGTTCCGAGCCGCACGCGGCGGAATGCTCGGCGAGAGCACGTACGGCCGGATCTGGCGGCTGGCCCGCATCAAGGTGCTGACAGCCTCCCAGGCTCGCTCGCCACTCGCGGGCCGACCGTACGACCTTCGGCACAGCGGAGTGACGCTCGCACTCAACGCCGGAGTACCGGCCCCGGAAGTCGCCCGGCGCGCCGGGCACGGCGTGGAAGTCCTGCTTCGCGTCTACGCGGGCTGCATTGAGGGCGACGCACCGTTGTGGAACCGGCGCATCGACGACGCGCTGCACGGTGGCGAGGACAGCGATTCGCGGTGAGAGCCGTTTCGCCGTGGTTTCGTGGATAGCCGTCAATCACCGGTAACAACCGGGAACGGCCGGACACGGCGAAGGACGGCTAATGGACGATCAATGCAGGTCACGCGCCATGTCAGCGCCGTGAGTGGAGGGCGTGGGATTCGAACCCACGAGGACCGTCACCGGCCCTAGCGGTTTTCAAGACCGGTAAGAAAACCCGGTTGACCTGCCGAGACGCGACCCGCGGACAGGACCTGGGCACGTATTCGGCATGATCAGGATCGGCGCTGAGAGGCTTCTACAAAAGCAGCGGACTATGTGCCGCCCGACTCGCGGTACCGCCGCATGGCCACGATGGGATCTGATAATCACATGGCACCCCGACGAACCATCCGCGCAGGCCAACCAGCGCCGCCGCCACGGCGGACTCCGCCGCACACAACCCGCCAGCGACCCCCCGCCGCATGGGCACGGCTCGGCCAAACCGGCGCGCGCCCACCGGCCCGGCTCCACACCCTCGATCCGTCTGCCGTGATACCCGGTGCGGGTGAACCCCGCATGCTCCTGCAAATGCTCCAAAGCGGCGTGGTTGGCCTCCTGCAGAATCTCCTGCACCCGCTCCTCCCGCGCCCGCCACAACGCCTCCCGCTCACTGTCCCCGGCCAGCCGCGCCCGCCGGGCCTGTTCGCGGAACGACGCGTGCAGCACCGAAATGCTCTTGTTGTGGGCGACGGTCATATCGGTGTACAGCCAGGACCGGCGGGTCTCCTGCGCCGCCTCGCGTTCCAGCTCGATCTCTCGCTCTTTGGTGGCGTGCGGCTCGGCCGCCAGCTTGCCCGCCAGGATCTGGTAATAGCGCCGGTACCCGTTCGGTGCCCGACCCAGCTGCTCCCCCGTCTGCGGGTCGGACTGCTGATACGCCGCCAGATACGGGTCCCGCTCGACGATCTGCCCGTCGGCGGACCCGAGCGCCTCGGCACCCCGGCCGAACCACCGGCCCGGCGGCTCGCCCTGCTGCGCGGCGTTCAGGTAATACCCGCCCGCGGTCTTCTCCCCACCGGCCCGGTTCAGGTAATACTCAAGATCAGAACCTGATCGCGGTGTCACCACCGTCACAGCCCGGGTCACCTCCCTGCCACCACGCCAACCATGATCAACTGGGGCACTGAACCGGCCATGCCGGCCGGGCCGCCGAGCTCGAGTCCCGCCGCCGGCGCCTCGATGACGAGCGCCAGGCCCTGACCGCCCAGCGGACCGAGCTGACCGCGCACAATCGCCTCGGCCAGCGCATCGAGGCCTTCGCTGCGCGGGCACTCGCCGGCTTGGACCGGCTCGACTTCACCGGCCGCCAGCAGCTGCTGCGCCTGATGCTTGAGGACGTACGCGTGCAGGGCTGGCAGGTCGAGCTACGTCTGCGCATCCCGCTCGACCAGAACCCACCCGACGACACCGCCACCCCGGCGCCGCTGCGCACCGGCAAGCGGGACCGGTCGCCGCGAGGCCGCGGCCAGGCAAAGGAGGCAGTGTCAAGCAATGACGGTTTGCGTTCCATTGGTCAACGCGTGCTTGACCTGCCCCGTCTTCGTCTCAGGGCCGGAGTTCCTGCCCGAGCTGCGGGAGCAGCGGCACCGCACGCTCACCCTGATCGAGGTATCCAGCGGCAAGGGACAGGCCCGGGTCGCCGAGATGAACGAGCAGGTGCTCACCAGCCTGGACCGGATGATCAGCGAGATCGAGAAGACACAGGAAAGCGGTGCCGCCGATGCAGGCTGACAACTCACACCACATCGTCGCGGCAGCCCGCCGACGGGCTGAGCAGACCCGCCAGCGCGCGATCGCCGCGCTGCGGCACATGGACGCCACCGGCCAGCGGATCAGCTTCGACGCTGTCGCCCGAGAGGCCGGCGTCGCGCGCTCCTGGCTCTACACCCAGGAGGACCTGCGCTCCGAGATCGAGCGGCTCCGCCAGCAGCATCCCGCCCCCTCGCCGCCGCAGCGGCAGCGCGCCTCCGACCCGTCGCTGCTGCGCCGCCTGGAAGCGGCCACCACTCGCATCCGCCATCTGGAGGCCGACAACCAGCGGCTCCGCGACGCTCTCGCCCGCGCGCTCGGCGAGCGCCGGGCTGCGGGAATTCTTGGCCAGGCCAACCGCGACACGCCTGACATCGTCACCGCCTGGGACCACATCACCGCCCTCGCCCACGCGCCCTGACCAGCCAGCAGCCCTATCCCAGTGATCACGGAAGGACACCCCGGGGCCCGTGGAACCCCCGGCCACCCGGCCCGGCAGCCGGGCCACTGTCACGACCAGGGCATAAACCAAGATCACGAACGCTGTCAGTGCCAACGCTGTCAGTGCCGTAGTCACAGCCCGCCGATCAGGCCGCATGAATGATCGAGGCTAGGCATGAGTGACGTTTTGGCTCCTGATGACGCTGTACGACATCAGAAGCTTAAGGCGCGAAGTCACATTCGGGCCTGGGGGAAATAGATGCGGCAGCACGATAGCTGCCCGCTGCGCGCGGGCTGGCGTATTCGTCCCTGTGGGGTGCTGGGCGAGCAAAGTGGCGGCCTGCCTGACAGCGCCGCCAGCCTGGGCGCGCCCTTACCGCCGCGGGAACCGCGGGAACCACTGCGCGGCGGTGACGAACTGCGGATCTGCATCAAGGCGCGAGGCCCGCCATGACTGAGCAGCAACCACGGTCGGCCATGCGGTGAGAGACCTCATCGCATGACAAGTAACAAGTAAGTAGGGCGGCGCTCAGCAGCCGCCGCCGCAACATCTTCCCAGGGGAGCGGACGTGCGTATAACAAGAATTCATGGTCGTGGCGCGACGCCAGGCGGCCGTGGTTCTCACCGATTTCTTTTCAGCAAGCGAACGTGGCTCACGACGGCTGCCGGGACCGCGCTCGTCATCGGCCTTGGCATCCCCGCGACGAGCTTCGCGGACAACGCCAGCGGCTGCGACTTCGCCGCGACCGGTACAACCCAGTCATGTGTGGGCCCGCTGAGCGGCAGCACCTTCGCAGGCGGTGACGGCAACCTGCTGACCAACCCGACTACCTTCGGCACCACGGACTGGCAGAACGTGGCCGGTCTGAACGCAGGTATCGACAATCCAAGCGGGACCGGCGACAACTCGTTCGGCCAGGGCACCAAGGAGGACGACGCCAACGTCACCGTGGTCAGCGGCTCGATCCCGCCCCAAAAGAGCGACCTAACCCGCTTCTACGAGGCGTCAGGATTCGCCAACGGCAGCAACTTCCTCTATCTCGCGTGGGAGCGGACCAATAGCCTCGGCTCCGCGAACATGGACTTCGAGATCAACCAGGCCATCACGCCAGGCCTTGGCACGCTGGGTCCACACACGATCGTCCGGACCGCGGGTGACCTGCTTGTCACGTTCGACTTCAGCAACGGCGGTGGACGGCCCACGCTCGGGCTGCTCCGGTGGGTGACTTCCGGCCCGGCCAACCAGTGCTTCTCATCCAATTCCGTTCCGTGCTGGGGCAACCAGAAGACGCTGAACGGGACGAACTCGGAGGGTGCGGTCAACAACCTCGATGCCGTGACTGACCCGATCGCGCCCAACGCGCCGAGGACCCTCAATTCGCTGACCTTCGGCGAAGCGGCCATCAACCTGACCGCGGTCGGCGTCTTCCCCACCGGCGTCTGCGAGGCGTTCGGCAGTGCGTTCCTGAAGAGCCGCGCCTCGGCATCGTTCCCCGCCGAGGTCAAGGACTTCGTGGCGCCGGTCGCGGTCAACATCACCAACTGCGGCACGGTCATCATCCACAAGGTGACAGAGAACGGCGATGCCACGTTCAACTACACGACCACGGGCGGCCTCACGCCGTCGACGTTCACCCTGTCCAACGGCCAGACCCGGACCTACGATGGCACGGTCCTGCCGGGTAACTACAGCGTGACCGAGTCGACCCTGCCGACCGGCTGGACGCTGAAGAGTCTCGTCTGCACCGCGACGGGCAGCGGCACAAGCGAGACCACCAGCGGTGCCACGGTTTCGCTGACGATGGCACCGCAAGGTGTCGTGGAATGTACTTATACGAACCATACGAATGTGAGCCCGTCGATCAGCACGAAGCTCTCGGCGAGCACCATTAGTGCAGGCGGCTTTGCCAGCGACTCGGCCACGCTGACCGGTGCCAGCAGTGACGCCGGCGGGACGGTGACCTACTCGGTCTACAGCGACAACGCCTGCACCAACAAGGTCGCGGACGGCGGGACGGTCACCGTGACCAACGGCAGCGTGCCAGGCTCCAACCTGGTCCAGTTCAACGACGCCGGGCTCTTCTACTGGCAGGCCGTCTACAGCGGCGACGCGAACAACACCGGCGCCACCAGTGACTGCACCAGCGAGCAGCTCCTGGTCATGGCCAACCCGTCGATCGCTACGACGTTGTCGGAAAGCACCGCGAGCATCGGCGACTCCGTGCATGACTCAGCCACCCTCACCGGTGCCACCAGTGACGCCGGCGGGACGGTGACCTACTCGGTCTACAGCGACAACGCCTGCACCAACAAGGTCGCGGACGCCGGGACGGTCACCGTGACCAACGGCAGCGTGCCAGACTCCAACGCCGTCCAGTTCAACAACGCAGGCACCTTCTACTGGCAGGCCGTCTACAGCGGCGACGCCAACAACAACGGCGCCACCAGTGACTGCACCAGCGAGCCGCTGATCGTGAACCCGAACGCCCCCGCGATCAGCACGGCGCAGAACATCATCCCCAACGACAACGCCACCCTCGTGGCCGCCACTTCGAACGCGGGCGGCTCGATCACCTTCAACCTGTACAGCCCAAGCGACGCCGCCTGCTCGGGCGCGCCGGCTTACACCGAGACGGTGACGGTGAATGGGAACGGCACCTACTCGACCTCGAACACCACGTTCCATGCGACCGACAACGGGACCTGGCGCTGGCAGATCACCTACACCGGTGACGCCAACAATGCCGGCACCGTCTCGGCGTGTGGCATAGAGAACTTCACCATCACCAACGGATAGGTCAATCCGGCGCGGAAGCGCCGGCTGCGAGGCCGGCGCTTCCGCGCCGGCCTCGCAGCGTCCAGCAGCAGTCGGCGAGACGCCTGCTCCTCCTCACCCCGTGGGGCGAATGTTCTGGTTGATGCGGAAGAAGTTGTCCGGGTCATAGCTGGCCTTGACCCGGGCCAGCCGGTCGTAATTGGGACCGTAGGCCCACGGAGCGACCACGGTGCTGGCTGACCTTCTGGGTGGAGAACATCGCGGCGCCGCCGCACGTCGGCGAAAACACCCACCTCGGCTACAAGGTCGACGTCGACAAGCACCTGATCCCCGGCGTGGGCGCACATCGCCTGGAGCGGCTGGAGCCCGAGCATTTGGAGCGGCTCTACGCGCGGATGCAAAGCGAGGGACTCGCCGCCGGCACCGCCCATCACGTGCACCGGACGATCCGGGCCGCGCTGAACGAGGCCGTCCGCCGGCGCCGCCTCGGGCGCTATCCCGCCCAGCTGGCCAACGCCCCGGTGCTCGACGACGAGGACGTCGAGCCTTACGACGTGCCGGA
>WNGF01011413.1_pt1 | contig 15234 bp, 17 predicted proteins | sample 5400641 | NCBI WGS metagenome assembly WNGF01 (sample SAMN13153371, study PRJNA577476) | soil metagenome | isolation source: 80 cm soil or saprolite under grassland replicate 2 | place: USA:California | collected 2016-06-15
CCAACGCCTGGTTGAAAGCGAAGCGGCGGATCGCCACCCGCCGCGATCGCAAGGCCGACAACTACCTCGCCTTTCTCCACCTCGGCATGATCATCATCCTCGCGAGGTCATTCTGAGATCACTTCCTGACCCTGGTTGTAGCGAAGGCGTGACTCTTCGTCCTCACCGTTGGCCCGCGTGCGAGCCGTGGCCCAAACGGCAGGGTCTGACCCTAGCTGTTGCGAAAGCGTGACTTTTCGTCCCCACCGTTGGTCCGCCTTCGACCCATGCGCGGTCCGACGGACGACTTAGTCCTTGGAGATGTCGGCGACCGTGGCGCCCGTGACGCGCACGAGCTCGGCGGCGGCGAGGCGAAGCGATTCCTCGTGCGAGCCCGCCTCGATCACGACCGTCTCTCGGTCGGCGACCTTCGGGTCGACGATGACGGGATCGCTGCGCCCGCCGACGGGCGGAACCGCGCCGAGGTCGAACTCGGGATAGTCGCGCCGGAGATCCTCCTCCGAGGCCAGGTGGACCTTGTGCCTGCCGCCGCCGTGGATCTCGCGCAGCTTGCGGATGTCGAGCCGCGCCGATGCCGGCACAACGGCGCGCACGTAACCCTCCGGCAGCTTCACGACGAGCGTCTTCGCGACGTCGTCCGCTGCGACGCCGAGCGCTTCCGCCTCGGCGAGCGCGGTCTCCGTGTGCGCGTGGGGGAGGAGCTCGTAGCTCACGTTCGCCTTGTCGAGCACGCCCGTGACGTCCGAGGTCGCCATGCCACGCGGGATGCTAACGCCAACGCGCCACGAGACGCCCGTTCTGCTCGTCGACCTGGGTACCGAAGGCGGCGCAGGCCTGCGTGAACCGGCGCGCGATCCAGTCCGCGTCGTCGCCGTCTGCGAGCCGCGTGTGCGCGAACTCGAGCTTGAGCGGGACGGCCTCGAGCCGGTCGCCGTCGAGATCGAGGAGGAAGAGCAGGCCGAGGTCGTTCCGCAGCTTCCGGTCGACGCGGTAGTCGTCGAGGAAGTCGCCGAGGTCGTAGAGGACGCGCGGCGCTACGCCGTGGAAGACGTGCGCGGAGTGGCCGGCGACGAGCGTCGCGCCCGCGCGCAGAAGCTGCTCGGCCGTGCGGCGAACGTCCGGCGGCGGCTCGGTGGTCATGTTCGGGCCCCAGTGCGGCGCGACGAGCAACAGGTCCGCCTGCGGGAGCGACTCCGGCGGACCAAAGGCGACCCCCGGACGGCTCGCGGTCGCCGCGTACTCGCCCGGATGGTCGGTGAAGGCGAGGATCGTCAAGCCATCGACCACGACCGGCGCGCGGGCGCGCTCGAGATCCGTGCCGGCCCCAACCGCGCGGATCCCGGCCGCGTCGAGATGAGCGAGCGTGTCGAGCAGCGCCTCAGCCCCGAAGTCGAGGGCGTGGTTGTTGGCGAGCGTGACGCAGTCGACGCCGAGGAGGGTGAGGGCCTGCGTCGCCCACGGCGGCGCGCGGAAGTGGAAGACGCGTCCCGGCGCCGGTTCGCCCCGCGCCGAGATGCAGCACTCCAGGTTGAGCACGAAGAGATCAGCCTCGCGCACGACCTCGAGGAGCGCCGGCGCGAACAGAGACTCCGGCGCCTCGTGCTCGAGCCGAGCGGCCACGCCGCGTCCGAGCATCGTGTCGCCGGCGAGCGCGAGCTTCACTCCGCGAACCCGTGCTCGGGTAGGCCGCGGCTGCCGTCGCCGACGACCACGCTCACGTTCCCCCCGATCGCGTGACGCTCGAGGTTGGCGCGACGAGCGACGGTTGCGTCGTCACCTGACGGTGCGGAATCGGAAGCGGCGAGTCGTTGTACGCGAGCGGCGCGAGATCGCGCGGGACGAAGTCGGCGCGGGGCACCGCGCCGATCGCCTCGAGCAGGCGCGCGTCTCGCACGCCGACCCGCGCGCGGCGGTGTCGAGATCCGCGGGCTTCGTTCCCTGCAGGTCGGCGATCCTACTCCTCGTGCGCAGGTGGCCCGCGACCGCCGAGGACCTCATCCGGGAGCAGGACGAGCTGGCGCGCGCGAGCCCATCTCCGTGGACGCCGAGCGCCGACTTCTCGATCGGCGGCTGCTTCTTCTGCTCGGCGAGGGGAAAGGCAGGCCCGGGGGCGGCGGGCGATCCCGCCTGGGCCGGAGCTGCGGTGCTGCGTTCCGCGCGAGTCGAGGCGAGCGCCGTCGTCGCCGGCGAAGCCGGCGCGCCATACGAGGCCGGGTTACTCGCGCTCCGCGAAGGTCCGTTGCTCGAAGCGGCGATCGGGAGCCTCGGCGAACGATTGGACGTGCTCCTCGTCGACGCGACGGGCCGCGATCACCCGCGGTGCGCCGGCTTGGCGTTGCAGCTCGGGGCAATCCTGGACGTCCCGACCGTCGGCGTCACGCATCGGTGCCTCCTCGCCAAAGGCGAGTGGCCGCAGGACGAGCGTGGCGCGAGGAGTCCGCTCAGGATCGGCGACGAGATCGTCGGCTACTGGCTGCGGACGAAAGCGGGAACGCGGCCGCTCGCCGTCCACGCCGCCTGGCGCACAGGTCCCGAGGTGGCGGTCGAGGTCGTGCTCGCGAGCGCCGGCGCGCACCGGACGCCGCCGCCGTTGCGCGAGGCACGTCGCCTCGCGCGCACGGCCCGGTCGGGCTCCTAGCTCGAACGCGAACTTTCTGTCTATGACGCCTGCTATGTCGTCCTCGCGGAGGTTCTCCGCACGCCGCTGGTCACTGCCGACCGGCGTCTCGCGGCCGCGGTCGAACGCGCCGAGCTCATCGCGTAACCCTCTGATGCGGACCAGGGTCCGGCACCCGTAGGGGCCGGACCGGCACGCTGTGGCGACGTCGCTAGGGCCTGGTGGTCGCGGGCCGCAAGAGCAACACGGACACGATCACTATCCAGATCGGGAACGCGAAGAGCAGCGCGGCCCAACCGACCGGTCCGACGAGCAACACGAGTGCAACGACGAGCGTGGCCCAGGCAAGCCAGTGTGGGAGGACGGCACGGGTCCGCAACGCGAGAAGTGCGGTCGAGGCGAGCAAGACCGGGACGAGGTACTCCGCCGCGACGAAGAAGGCGTCGCCGACGGCATCGAGCGCGACTGCTGCCGACCCGTCGAGGTACTGGTCCTTCACGAAGCTGGCCGCCATGTTGGGGCCGGGGATGAGGGCGATGCACACGGTCGCGGCCACGCCGCCCGCGAAGGCCATCGTCGTGAGGCGGCCCTCCGGCCCTTCCGCTGCCAGCAGCCGGCTGCGCAGGCTCCCGAGGAACCAGAAGAAGAGGGCGGTGCCGATCAGCCAGATGATCCCGCCGAGGGCGATCTGTCCCTCGTTGCCGTTGTACTGGGCCATGAGCTCCGCGCCGCTCTCGCCGTCGACGGCGTCCTGGAGGATGATCGCGCCGACGACCCAGAAGATGACCGAGAGGACGCCCGCAAGCGGTGCGTAACGCTCCCAGGCCCACGCTGCGGTCGGCGGTGTTCCTGCCATCGTTGCCATTTCCTGCCTCCTGTTCGAACTGGCGCGATGGTCTCGCGGGTGGCCTTGGCAGGTCAAGGCGGGGCGTGAGAAACTAGCCGCAATGACCGCGGTTGCCGAAGGCCTGATGCTTGAAGAGACCGCGCTCGCTGAGCTGCAGGCCGGTTTCCGGGGGCACATCGTGGGCCGGGACGATCCGGACTACGAGGAGCGGCGGAAGATCTGGAACGGCTCCATCGACCGGCGCCCGGCCTTGATCGCGCGCTGTGCCGGCGTTGCCGACGTGATCGCCGCGGTCAAGTTCGGGCGGCAGCACGGGCTGCCGGTGGCGGTCCGCAGCGGCGGGCACAGCTTCCCGGGCCTGTCCGTCGCAGACGACGCCTTCCTGATCGACCTAGGCCTGATGAAGGGCGTGCGCGTCGATCCGGAGGCGCGCACGGCGAGAGTGCAGGCCGGCGTCCTCCTCGGCGAGCTCGATCGCGAGACGCAGGCCTTCGGAATGGCCGTCCCCTCCGGGATCGTCACGCACACGGGCGTGGCCGGGCTCACGCTCGGCGGCGGGATCGGCTGGATCATGCGCAAGCACGGGCTCTCGATCGACCAGCTCCGGTCGGTCGACCTCGTCACCGCCGAGGGCGAGTTCGTCAAGGCGAGCGCGGACGAGAACGCCGACCTCTTCTGGGGCGTGCGCGGCGCGGGCGCCAACTTCGGGATCGTCACCGAGTTCGAGTTCAACTGCGTTCCGCTCGGCCCGACGATTCTCGCCGGACCGATCTTCTGGGCGATGGAGGACTCACCCGAAGTGCTGCGCTTCTACCGCGACTGGGTCGCGGACGCGCCGGACGAGCTGATGACGATCGTCGTCCACCGCAAGGCACCGCCGCTGCCGTTCGTGCCGGAGGAGCTGCACGGGAAGCCGGTCGTGATGGTCATCTGCTGCTGGACCGGCGACCTCGAAGAAGGGGAGAAGGTGGTTGCGCCGATGAAGCAGTTCGGCTCGCCGGTGGCGGACGTCTGTACGGCGAAGCCGTTTCTGACCCACCAGGCGATGTTCGACCCGAGCTTCGTGCCTGGGCGTTGGTACTACTTCAAGAGCTGCGACGTCCCGGAGCTGACGGACGAGATCATCGACATCACGGTCGATCATTCGCTGCGGATCAAGTCGCCGCTGACCTCGTTCCCGATCTGGCAGATGGGCGGCGCGGTCGCGCGGGTGGACGAAGACGACAGCGCGTTCGGCGGGCGCAACGCCGGTTTCACCTACAACATCGGCGCCTCGACGGCAATGAGCGAGGGCTTCGACGAGGAGCGCGAGTGGGTGCGGAACTTCTGGTCGGCGCTCGAGCCGTGGCACACGACGGTGTACGTCAACTTCCTCGGCGAGGAAGGCGAAGAGCGGATTCGCGCCGCCTACGGCGCGGACAAGTACGACCGGCTGAAGGCGCTCAAGCGGAAGTACGACCCGGACAACTTCTTCCGGATCAACCAGAACATCCCACCGAACTAACGCTCGCCGGGACTACGCCCGGCTCGGGTCAATCCACGCGGTGTTGAGCGGTCAGCGCGCGAAGCGCGCGATCTCAGCGAGCACGCGCATCACCCAGAGCCCGGTGAGCAGCGCGTAGACCAGCGCCGGGAGGAAGAGCGCGAAGACGGCCGCCATGATTCCGGCCCGCGGAGCGCCGGCCGCGTGCACGAGGTAGAGGGCCCCGACCGAGGCCTGCAGGACGAGGACGGCGACGACGGTATGCGCGATGCGGCGGATGGTCGACTCCGGCCGGGAGTCTCCAACCCTGGAGTCGACCCAGCTGGCGAGCAGAAACGCGCCCACGGTGAGCGCGAGGCTGAATTCAGTTCCCCCCATCCCTCTCCGATCTTCAGGGGCTCGGCTCAGCGCAGCGCGCCCCGAACGTCCAGTACGACCCGGACCGATGAATAACAGGAACGGCTGCAGTTGGGGACGGACGACAGCGAAGGGGTGAGATCGACTTCGAGCAGGAGGTGGAGGACGCACTGGCCTCCCTCCCGCGCGAGCTTGGAGACGTCATCTCCAATGTCGCGATCGTCGTCGAGGGAGAGCCGCCGCCCGGGCAGCCGCTGCTCGGGCTGTACCAGGGCATTCCGCTAACACGACGGGGCAGCGGGTACGCCGGCGTCCTGCCGGACAAGATCACGATCTACCGCGGGCCGCTGGAGCGTCTCTACGGCGCCGATCGGGAGGGTCTCCGCCGGCAGATCCGGCGCGTGGTGCTTCACGAGGTTGCTCACCACTTCGGGATCAGCGACGAGCGCCTCGTGGAGATCGACCGCTACTAGACCAAGCGCGAGTTAGCCTCGGATCGTGCACTTCGGTGTGATCCTGCCGAACTACGGCTCCGACGCGACGCCCCACGCGATCCGCCGCATCGCCGAGCTCGCGGAGGAGCTTGGGTTCGACTCGGTCTGGGCGACCGAGCACATCATCGTCGGTCCCGACGCCGTCGATCCGTACGGCCGCGTCTATGACCCGCTCGTCACGCTCGGCTGGATCGCCGGCTGGACTGCGCGAATCGGTCTCGGCACCTCGATCGTGCTCGTACCCTTGCACAACCCGATGCATCTGGCGAAGCAGGTCGCGACGCTGCAGGAACTCTCCGGCGGCCGCTTCACGCTTGGGGTCGGCATGGGCTGGCACAAGGACGAGTTCGACTTCATGGGAGTTCCTTTTAAGGGCCGCGGCCGGCGTGCCGACGAGGCGATCCGCCTGATGCGTGCCGTGTGGAACGGCGAGCCCGACTTCGAGGGCGAGCTCTGGTCGTTCAACCGCGTGACCTCGGAGCCGCACCCGTCGGCGCAGCCGGAGATCTGGGTGGGTGGCAGCTCAGGTCGTGCCATCCGGCGGGCGCTCGAACTGGCCGATGCCTGGCATCCCTCGCGCGGCTCCGACGCCGAGCACGTCCGCCGCATCAAGGAGCGGCATCCGGAGCTCCGCGTGATCCCGCGGACCGCACGAGAGAACGTCGAAGCGATGCTCGAAGCGGGCGCCCAAGGAGCCGTCGTGCAATTCGCAGACGAAGCCGCGATGCGCGAATTCGCCGGCCGCTATCGCCGTAGCTAATGCCGCCTCAACCGGTGAGGGGTCGAAGCGCGCCGGGAGTGACGACGACGTTGCCGGTCGAGCTTGGTAGTTGCGCGCGCTTTCCGTTGAGGGTTGCGTCCACGTTCCAGGGAGCGCCGACGCGAATCCAAAGGCGGGTCGCGACGAAGCGGGCGGTCTGGCCCGGCTCGAGCGTCCGGTCATAGACGTGCCGGCCGGTCTCCGAGCCGAGCCGCACTGAAAGCCAGCAGTAGCCTCGCGCGGCCACGAACGCAATCCGCGCCGTCCGGGGCCGACGAGGTGTTGCGGGCTGACGCGCCGGTGTCACCGTGCTCGCCGCCACGTGCGGCGGCGGCGGAGCGAGCGCAGCGTGGTGGTGGCCGCCGCTGCTCGTCAGCCGCCAGACGAAGAGTCCGATCGCCACGGCGAGGGGGAGGAGGACCAGCCGCGCCCCGAGCAGCCGCCGCGGGCGCCGAACCCGCACGGGGAGCGCCGCTTCCGGCATCTCGGTGGGAGCGAATCGCGTGTCGTACTCATCGACGAACCGCTGTGCGTCGAGGCCGAGGAAGTCCGCGTACGTGCGCAGGAAGCCCCTCGCGTATGCCGCGGCGGGGAGAACATCGAAGCGTTCGTCCTCGAGCGCCTTCAGATACTTGGCGCGGATCCGCGTCGCGCGCTCGACCTCGGACAGCTCGAGCTGCTGATGCACTCGAGCGTCACGAAGACTGCTCCCGATCTCGAACACGTGCGGCCTTTCTGACGGCGCTTCACAGTGTCGCACCCACTGAAGCGACGGTCTAGGTCACTCCGGCGAAGCCGTGCTCGCCGTTGTAGAGTCGGGCGCAGGAGGTGGCGCAGTGAGAGCGCATGCAGGAGACCGGATCGTGGTCGAGTCCGAGCGTGTCGAGCAGGCCCCGCGGAGGGGCGTCGTCGAGGAGGTCATCGCCGAGGAACCGCCGCGTCTGCGTGTCCGTTGGGACGACGGCCACACAACCGTCTTCTCACCGGCGGCCGGAGCCGCCCGGATCGAGGAGCCGAAGAAAACGAGCTAGCGGAAGCGGGCGATGAGACGGCCGTCGGACGCGGTCGTCTCCGCCCCCGGGGCGCAGCACGGGGCCGGCTAGCCGGCCCCGTGAACGAGCTCGTTGGTGGATTTCTCTCAGGCTCGAACGCCGCTCAACTGCTGTGCGACTGCGACCTCATACTGGTCGACGCCGGCGATGCGCTGGCCGCCGCTCTCGGCAGCCTGCGCGCGCAACCGATCGGCTTGCTGCTCGCTCTGCTGAAGCGCGTCCGCGCTCTCCCAGAGTGTGATCACCGTGACGCGGCCGCTCTTGCGGTCGGCGAGGCCGATCGCGCCGACGTTTCCCTCCAGCCCGCGAACTTGCGGCAGCGTCTCGGCCTGCACCTTGCTGACGCTTTCGTCGATGCTCTCCGGCGATCCCTCCAGCGAGCTGACGCGGGCGGCTTTCGCACGCTCGGCGTCGCCGTCGAAGATCGTGACCTCGTAGATGTCGACCGACTTCCTGCGACCGCGCATCTCGGCCGGGAAGTGCTGCACCATGTCTTCGAACGCCTGCTCGGAGTTGCGAATCGCCTCCTCGCTGTCGAAGAACGTGATGCCGAGCGACGTTCCGCGCTCACGGTCAAAGAGCCCGAGGAAGCCCTTCGCGTCGGGTATGGAACTCGGCCCCTGGTCACGGACCCGCTCGATCAACTCGTCCGTGAGGCTTGCGTCGCGTCCTTCGAAACTGGCAACGCGTGCGTACATCGCGCTAGCTCCTTCCGTTGGGGAAGGACGAGCCTACCGCCTGGCGCGGGCGCGAATCCAGGGGTAGCGAGATGCCCGTTTCCAGCGCTGTTCGAGTGTTTGGCTTGCGCGGGCCCAGGGAACGCGAGGCGGCGTCAATTCGAACGAAAGGGGAGAGATGAAGCGACGCCTGCTCGTCCTAGTCGCTAGCGGAGCACTCGCCGCAGTGGCGATCGCCCCGACAGCGGGAGCGGACCCGACAAACGCAAAGAACGCGACGCAGTTACAGGCCGTTTGCGGCTCAGAAACCTTCAACGTCGTTGTGAACGGCAACGGCGAGTTCACGCCGGCACATGTCATCGGCAGCACGTCGGTCTTCATTCCGACGTCGTTCAACATCACCTTCACGTTCACGCCCACCGGCGGCTCGACGATGACGGAAACGGACACGTCGGCTAAGGCCGCGCCGCTGCAAAACACGATCACCTGCACGATTCCGCTTCAGAGCTTCCCCTCACCTGTGGGGACGTTCACGATCGAAGGGACCGTTACCGGTTTCCTGACCCCGCGTTAGCGGCGCGCGGATATTGGGGCGGTAGCCGTGGCGACACGCTCGGCCACCGCCCCTTGCTTGGGATTCACTCGTCCGACGTCAAGCACTCCAGTCGCGCACCTCGGCCACGTCGACCGCGAGCACCGGGCCGTCGGGCGGCTCGGTGCGGTACTGCGGATACTTCTCTTGGAGCAGCGCGAGCGCGCGCTCTCGCTCCTCGCCGTCGTCGAGCACGCGGGCGCGGCCGCGGAGTCGGATCCACCAGAGGCGGCCCCAGTCCTCTTCGTAGTGGTCGACGAGGATCGTGACGTCGGGCCGGGCGCGCGCGTTCTCGATCCGCCGCAGCTTCGAGGAGCGCTTCGGCTTTTTGTCGACTGCGGAGTAGAGCGTGTCGCCTTCGAGCGCGAACACGATCGGGACGAGGTGCGGGCGGCCGTCGGGATCGGTCGTGGAGAGCCTCGCCACGCGGGCCGTCGTCAGTCTCGGATCGTGCACTTCGGCGTGATCTTGCCGAACCACGGCAAGGGATCGAATCCCGACAGGATCGCCGGCTGGACGGAACGGAACAATCCGTCGGGCTTGAACCTCTAAGACAGCTCGTCGAAGGGCGCCCTCTAGAGTCTGCCCGTGAGCTTCGCCGTCGACGCGAAGGCCTATGACAGGTTCATGGGCAGGTACTCGGCTCTGCTGGCGCCGCAGTTGGCGGATCTTGCCGGTGTGGATTCGCGGCAGCGGGTGCTCGACGTCGGCTGCGGCCCTGGGGCGCTCACGAGCGAGCTAGTCGACCGGGTCGGCGCGTCGAAGGTCGTGGCCGTCGATCCTTCGGAGCAGTTCGTAGCCGCCGCGCGCGAGCGCCATCCTGGGGTCGACGTCCGGCGCGCAGCTGCGGAGGAGCTGCCGTTCGCCGACGGAGAGTTCGACGCGACGCTCGCGCAGCTCGTCGTCCACTTCCTGGCGGATCCCGTCCGCGGGCTCGCGGAGATGGCGCGCGTCACGCATGCGGGTGGTGTGGTGTCCGCGTGCGTGTGGGATCACGCCGGCGAGCAGACGCCGCTGGGTCCGTTCTGGCAAGCCGTCCACGAGGTCGACCCTGCCGCAGAGGACGAATCGGGCCTGGCGGGCGCTCGCGAAGGCCACCTGGCCGAGCTCTTCGTCGAGGCGGGGCTGCGCGAGGTGGAGGAGACCGCGCTTCCGGTTCGTCTCGAGCACGCGAGCTTCGAGGAGTGGTGGGAGCCCTTCACCCTCGGCGTGGGCCCCGCCGGCTCTTACGTGAAGGCGCTCGACTCCGCGCAGGAGGCTGAACTGCGTGAGCGTTGCAGGGAGCGGATGCCTGATGCCCCCTTCACACTCTCGGCGAGAGCCTGGGCAGCGCGCGGCCTGGCGGCGTGAACGCACTCTGGCTCGTGCTCGGAATCGCCTTCGCCGCCGTCGTCTTCGGCGTGCTGACCTACTTCGGCAGGCGCTGGCGACCCTAACCGAAGACGGACGCGCGGTCGCCTCGCTGTCTACAAGTTCTGCTTCGTGAGCTGGAAGGAGACCTGCTCGGCGGACTTGATTGCCTCCTCGAGCGCCTGCTGCTTCTGCTCGAGGTTCTCCTGGAAGAGCGGAACGAGATCTTCCTCATCGATCGTCTCGGCCTTGATGATGAGCTCGTTGTAAGCCGCGATCTCATGTGAAGCGGTTTCGATCACACCGTCGAGGATGACCGAGTCGACGAGGCCGTCATCGACCTGCTCGATCATCCGCGTGCCTTCCTGCTCGAGCGCGTCAACCGTTTGGGAAGGCCGAGACTCGACCTCCTCCCCGAGCGCCTCGAAGGCGCGCCGGAGGTTCTGAATTTGCCTCTGTGTCTGTTGGTGCTGGTGCCGTAGTCGCAGCTGGAGCTGCGAGTCCGAGGCCTTCTCCTCGAACGTCGCGAGCATCTCGAGGGCTGTCTCCTCCATCGTCAGGGCGGTCCCGAGCTTGTGGACGAACAGCTCACGCGAACTCTCGATGGTGGCCACACGATCCCCCTGGGCTCGTTGTCGATCGATGGAGCGGCTACCCGGGCAGTCGCCATGGTAACCCTCGTTGTGCGGCTGCACCTCTAGAAGGGAGACCGGCGTGCCGATAGACCTGGCATGCGTCGTCGTGCACAAGCTGCGGCTGCTCCGGCCGACTCAACCATCGCGCTCATGGTCGCCGTCTCGCTCGTCCTCTTCGCCTGGGGTCTGGGCGAGTTTCTTCGCTCGCTCTGAGCTCAGGAGATCAGCGCTGCATCGCGGGCCAGGGCCAGGGCGCACGCGTCATCGAGCGTCAACGCGCGCCCGTCTTCGTAGTGAGTCGAGTAACTCTTCGTGTCGAGATGAGCCAGTGTTCGCGCCAGCCAGCGGTCGTAGAGGATCTGGCCATCCGGTTGCCGCTGCGCGCCGATCGATGCGCGGACCGCATCACTCGCTCCGAACAGCGTTGCGGCCCGTTTGACCTCACCGCTAGTCGCCGCAAGTCCGGCGAACGTGTCAAGGCAGACGGCAATGCCGTGCGGCTCGCCGACCTCGCGGGCGACGGCGAGGCTCTCGGCCAGCAGACTGGCCGCATTCGTAGTCTCCCCGAGCTCGATCATCGCCGCAGCTAAAGAGCGGGAAGCGGCGCCGATCTCGCGGTCGTCACCGACTTCGCGTGCGAGCTCGAGGGCGGCTGTCAGCCATGTCACCGCCTCCGGGACGTCATCCGCGGTGAGTGTCATGAGGCCGACGTTCTCCTTCGCCAGCGCTTCGCCGCGGACGTCCCCAAGTGCGACGAAGTACTCGATGCTCTCCTTGTACAGATCGCGCGCCGCGTCCAGCTCGCCGCCGAAGAAGGCGAGATTTCCGAGGTTGACGAGCGCCGTCGAGATCGTCCGCGTCGAGCCAACCGCACGGGCGTCTTCGAGCGCCGCGTTGAAATTCACACGGGCCGCGTCGAACTCGCCTTGCTCTCCCGCCAGGATCCCGGCCATGTTGAGCGCTTTCGCGCGGAGCTCGGACGGTTCATCGGGCGTGATGGCGAGCGCGGATTCCATGGCCTGACGGCCCTCGGCCAGGTACCCATGGATTTGCCAGAACCGGCGCACGCCGACGACGAGACGCAGCGCCGACGAAGAGTCACCGTTATCGAGCGCGAAGGCGAGCGCGGCGCGAAGATTGTCGTGCTCGTCCTCGAGGCGGGCAAACCAGGCGATCTGGTCACGGTCGGCCAGCTTGGGCTCGGCCTCCTCCGCGAAGGCAACGAAGTGCTCGAGGTGCCGGCGGCGAGTCTCGTCGCCCTCGTCGCTGTCTGACAGCCGCTCGAGCGCGTACTCGCGCACGATCTCCAGCATCGAGAAGCGAGGCTCGCCGGCGGCGGTCTCGCGCTGCACCACGAGGCTCTCGTCGACGAGCGCCGCGAGGCCCTCGAGGATCGAGCCGTCAGCGCGGCAGGCGGCTTCGGCCGACGCAAGCGTGCAGCCGCCGGCGAACACCCCAAGCTGCGCGAATAGCCGCTGCGCATCAGGCTCGAGCAGGTCATAGCTCCAGTCGAGTGTCATGCGGAGCGTCTGCTGGTGCTCGGGCGCGTCCCGCCGCCCGCCGGTCAGAAGCTGCAGTCGATTTCCGAGCCGCGAGAGCAGCGCTGCCGGAGGGAGCAACTTGGTTCGCGCCGCGGCCAGCTCGATTGCGAGCGGCAAGCCGTCGAGGCGTGCGCAGAGCTCGGCCACCGCTGCAGCGTTCTGCTCGCTCAGCGCGAAGTCCGGATTGGCGGCCTGCGCGCGGGCGATGAAGAGCTCCGCCGCCTCGTCGTCGGCGAGCGGCGGCACCGGGAACTCGCGCTCCGCCGCGACGTGAAGAGGCGCGCGGCTCGTCACGATCACCTTCAGCGCCGGCGCCCCGTCGAGCAGGCGCGCGATGCTGCGGGCGGCCGGCAACACCTGTTCGAAGTTGTCGACAAGAAGGAGTAACTCGGAATTCGCGAGGGTCCCTAGAAGTACGTCTTCGGGATCGTGGCCCACCTCGGGGATCTCGAGTGCATCCAGGATCGCGCGCGCAACCAGCGCGGGATCGCGGAGAGTGGCGAGTGTCGCAACGGCGGCGCCTTGCCGAAACTCGGGGCCGAGGCGCCGGACGAGCTCGATCGCGAGCCGCGTCTTGCCAATGCCGCCCGTCCCGACGAGCGTCACGAGCCGCGTGTCTTCGCTGCGAACGAGATCGGCAAGTGCAGCGAGCTCCTGCTCGCGGCCCAGCAGCGGGGTCGGAGGAGTCGGCAGCCGCCGCGGCGAGGTCCGGGCCGCCTGTGGGACGTTCAGCGACGGGTCGTGAGCGAGGATCGCCCGCTCGAGCTGCCGGAGCGCGTCGCTCGGCTCGATCCCGAGCTCGTCGACCAACGTCCGCCGCGCCCGCTGGTAGACGGCGAGCGCGTCCGCTTGCCGTCCGGAGCGATAGAGCGCGAGCATCAGCTGCGCGCGGAGCCGCTCTCGGAGCGGGTGCTCGGCGACCAGGCGCTCGAGCTCCGCGATCAGCTGACCATGCCGCCCGAGCGAGAGATCGGCCTCGATCCGATCCTCGAGGGCCGCGAGGCGAAGCTCCTCGAGCCGTACGATCTCCGTCTGGGCGAAGGGCTCCCAGGCGAAATCGGCGAGAGGTGCCCCACGCCAGAGCGCGAGGGCCGCGCGCAAGGCGTCGGCCGCCCCGGCCGCGTCGCCGGTCCCGAGCGCCGTCCGCCCCTCCTCGCTGAGCCGCATGAACTCGAAGAGGTCGACGGCCTCGGGCTCGATGACGAGCTTATAACCGGGCGCTGCCGTCTCCAGGACGCCTTCAGGCAGGAGCTTTCTCAGTTGAGAGACGTAGACCTGAATGGTGTTGCGCGCGGTGTCGGGCGGCTCCTCGCCCCAGAGGGCGTCGATGAGCCGATCGCGCGAGACGACGTGATTTGCGTCCAGGAGCAGGACGGCGAGCAGCGCACGCCGCTTCTGCCCTCCAAGGACGATCGGTGCTCCGTCGACTGTCACGGAGAGAGGACCGAGGAGGCTGAACTGAGCCGCCATCGGTGGGTCTTAGCACGATTCAAGCGCCTTTTCAGCGTTTCTTCAGTGGCAGGAGCCACGATCGCAGCGTGAATTCGCCGCCGGTAAGCAACTCGAAGACCTCTGCGGCAGGCGCGCCGGCTAGCCGCACAGCCGAGCGCGCCAATACCACGGGCGGGACGGCCGTCGCCGTCGCGGCCGTCCCCATGCCCGAAAGGAGGAACCATGAGGCGCAGCAGCAGCTGGAGCTAAGGCCGTCGAACGCGGGGGAGGGCGGCGCCTCGGCGCCGCCCGTCGTTCGAGCCATCAGATGGCTGCCCTGACACGGGTGGCAGCGAGTTTCATGCCGGAGCGGCTCGAGCGCCCGCTCCGGTCTCCGTCGTTTCGCAGGCTCGCGCTCGGCAAGAGCATCTCGTACCTCGGCGATTGGCTGATGGTGGCGGTACTCGTCGGCTGGGTGTACGAGTCGACGTCGTCCGTTGCGCAGGTCGCCCTGCTGATGGCGATCCGGCTCGTGCCGCCCATCATCGGCGGCGGCCTTGCGGCGTCGCTCGTCGACCGGCTTCCGCGGCAACGCGTCCTCGTCTGGAGCGAGGCGGCCTGCGCTGCGACTATCGCCGGCGCGCTCGTGGGCGTGATGGCGGGCTCGCGGCCGATCGTCTTTGCGTTCGTCGGTCTCTGCGGTCTGGTCTCGATGGTCTCGACCGTCGCGGGCAACGCGCTGATCCCGATGACCGTCGAGCAGGATGAACTCGCAGCCGCGAACGGGATTCACGCGGTCGGACAGGAGGCCGCGATGGCTCTGGGTGCCGTCGCAGGCGGCCTCACTCTCGCTTTCGGCGGCGCAGCGGCCGGGCTCGCCGCGAATCTCGCGAGCTATGGGATCGCCCTGTTCCTGTTCGCGCGGATTCGAGTCGCAGACGAGAAGGTTCGACAGACAAACAAGCGCGGCGGCCTGATCGACGGGCTCCGCTACGTGCTCGGCCGGCGGGCGCTCGCGGTCGTCGTGGGCGGGTTCGCACTGGGTACGCTCGCCACCGGCCTCGTCAACGCGACGCTGCCGAAGTTCACGACGGGCCTAGGTCTCGGTGCGAGCGGCTACGGCTGGGCGCTCGCAGCGCTGGCCTGCGGCATGATCGCCGGCGAGGCGCTCACGGGTGCGATCGCCGAACGGGTTGAGCCGCGGTGGCTGGGAGCCGGGCTCGCGGCGATGGGCTGCCTCTTCTTCGCCTTTGCCTGGTCCGGCAGCATTGTGATTGCGCTCCTGCTTCTGACGATGTTCGGAGTGGCGAACGGCTTCACGGAGGTCGTGACGATGACGGCCATCCACCAGGAGGCTGAAGCCGGCTACCAGGGAAGAGTGTTCGGTGTCGGCTCGAC
>WNGF01026432.1_pt1 | contig 15232 bp, 16 predicted proteins | sample 5400641 | NCBI WGS metagenome assembly WNGF01 (sample SAMN13153371, study PRJNA577476) | soil metagenome | isolation source: 80 cm soil or saprolite under grassland replicate 2 | place: USA:California | collected 2016-06-15
CAGCATTGGGACCCTTGGCGTCGGCTGCCACGGACCCGGAGCACCAGACGGGATCGTCGAGGGGGTCATTGCGACCAAAGATTACGTCACGTACTGGGACGCCCAAGCGCCCGTCGGGGGCGTGGACGCGAACCGCACCATCTTCCATTTCGTGCAGTAGGCGAACTGGTAACTCGGAAGAGAGACGAAAGCTGACCCCGAGGGCTTTGGCAGGGCGTCTGGTGAGCTTCTTCTGTTGCTTACGGAACGCCGCTCGCAGGCGCCGAGTTGCGGCAAGGAAATTTTATCCATAGGAATAACCCAAAGGAGGTAAGAGATGAACTCGAAGAAAAAGCTGCATTTCACAAAGCTGGTAGGTCTGCTGCTCTTGAGTCTGACGTGGGTTGCGCAGGTGCAAGCATCAAGTAGTCATGCGAGCGGCGGCGGCACATACTTCGTTAAGCCGGGCATCCTCTCGGAGTTTCAGCTCAGCGAGAGTCATGTGCAATGCAAGATCGGCTACGGCGTCCTGGACGATGGAACAGTCCTTCAGATGTGGATGTTCAGCACCAATATCGATTCAGTGTCGGTTAATAGCGCGGCCCAGACTGTTGATATAACGGGCACGATGATTTCCATAGTGACCCTACACTTCACCGACGGCACGTCGGCCCATCAGAGATGGCGAAAAGGACTAATTCAGTCTTATTAATCTTGAGACCGGCTGGTTATGGGCAGACTCGGGGTGAAACTTCGTCAACGCCGGGTCCCGCGCACCAGCCTGCCAATTTTCCATGGCGGCAGGCGTTACAAAGCACGTTTGGACGATCAAGGATTTGCTACTAAACGCTTCTAGTTTTTAATGATTGAGAGACGAAAGGAGGCAGCGCATTTGGGAAAGCCTTAATCTCCGCGTGAGCTGTTTGCTCAAATCGAAACCAGCGTTCTATTGGTTTGCGAGTAGCGCGATCAATCCGCAAGTAGAAATAGGCGCTCCCGCCTATTCCAATTTGAATTGCATCGGAATGAGTGGCACCAGTGTAAAACAACATTCCTACCTGGTCAGTTTCAGAGCGATTGATTCGCGCAACAGATACGCTTTCCGACACCCCCTTCGTTAAGTGAATCTTGCTTTCTCCTGAATGGTGCGTCCAATCTAGCGAGATCGGAAAGCGACCTGGTAAACGGCGCGAACCGTCCGCGTTAAAAACTTCCATCAATCTCACCGTTGTTTCAAAGTCCTTTTGCTCACTCAATAAACGCAATCTAAAAACATCGTGATCTTCGTCAAGTTCATCGGCGACATCTAACTCAGGGATGCCTGATAATTCATAAGCGCGGCCAATTGACACCATAATCCAAGCAAAGGCGATTATGATAGCGGCCAAAGTGCCGATCTGAACGGGACTGGAAATAAACTCCGTGTTGAAAGCGTAGAAATAAAGATACCCTGACGACTTCCAAACAAAAGGCAATCCAATGATGCCGAATATGAGGATCACCATTTTGATAATCCTCTTTTGCCATGAGTCGCCCCAAACAAGATAACGCCAAAATGGTTCCCAAAAGCTTTTGAGTCGCCAGTACAATTGCATTCACGTAGATCGAACGAGGCGGGGATGAGAAAGCGGCATAAGCCTACTCGGTAAGGCAATAAACGGTCAACGAATTCGGCTCTAAGCCAGCAACACACTAAGGACACTACCAATTTTTCCGTGGCCGCGTAAGCACTTCGCTGAGACATCTCTTGTTGGGGCCCTCTGCAAAACCGAAAGGCCAGCGTTTTGGCACTGGCCTCTCAAGGTTGGGCGGAAGCGTTCAGCTTCCATGGTTACTGTCCTCACCCCAGCAACCTATACCCGATTGGGTTCATTTTACAAAAGGTAAGGATTCGTCAACGTGAGATTCCTTCGCCGTTGGCACACCGTCAAAATGGGAGTGCAAATGGACGAATACGGCCTAAAACAAAGTAAAGGTTTTTTGAGTCACTTTCCGCCAGTTGGTCACAGGGACGGCCTGTGTTTTCAAGGGTATGAGCAAGGTCTCCACACAGCAGTTCGTCAGCCCAGAACAGAATGCGAAATACCCAACATCTAGTAGGTTTTCACAAATGAGACTGAATGAGATCTTTAGAGACAAGTAATGCAATGACTTAGCGGAAAACTCGCGTCTGATAAACCTGTTTAATGGAATTTCATCTCACGATTTGTGCCATCGTCGAAACAGTCAAAATTGTGGAGCAATCGACGGCTGCCCGCCCCGATGACTAAGAGATGGCGCTTTCATGTTCGGAGTGCTAACGCCGCCTATACCGGTGCACGACTGCACGCTTACCTATGTGAAGCATTTGGGTGGAGTTCCGCTCTTCCTCCATTCGGAGAACCTTGAGGGCATATTCCTGCGCATACACGGCTTCGACGAATTCTGGCGTTCCCAATTTTGCTCTCACGGCTTCAGGTTGCAGTTCGGGAGCAAGTTTTGCGAGTAGTCGTTCTTCCGAGGTCAGACTGGTTGCGCTAAGGGCGAATTTATAAACGGTCATTCTAACGCAATCAAGCGTTATTCCATCAAACGGTTGCACTTCACCTTTGTCGGTGTAGGACCAAGTTTGCCAGTCCCGTCGCAAATTGAGCATCCCGCCTTCGTCTCGGACATTGTGCGTCTCGAATTGATCGTCATCGACCAGCACGTGACAGCGGGTCGTGCCTTCGCGACTGTAGAAAGGCGACAGACCTGGAATCTTTTGAAAGTAGTAATTCATCTCCGGGATGCCAGCCGTCGCGTCGTCCTTGAACTCGGTCAGCCACATGTCCATCTTCTGCGCAGTCACTTGCAGCACATCGCCAGCGCCTTTGTTCAGCCAGACGACATGAGGATGCGTGACCCCATCAGCACAGTGCTTGATGAGATCGAGACGGAGCGCCTCAAGAACTTGAATTGGATTGTCTACATGCATTCGCGCGGCGGCGACGATAAAGACCGCTTCGCCCATGTACGCGTTCTCGGCAGCGCGCGCAGTGATGCAATAACCACTCGGGCGCGAGGAATCGCGTGCAATACGCACCGCCGCCGCCACTTCCCAATGCGGCGGAATCTTCTCGCCAAAGCGCGCCCGGAATAGCGACCGGTGCAGCAGGTTCGTCTCCGAGGCGTTCTTGATGACCAGCCCGCGGTAGAAGAGCCGCATTAGATGCGAGTAGCCATCCGCAGAAGAGTCAACCTGTTAGCCTTAGACCACGGCAAGAACGTGTCCGCTACGAAGTCGCGCAACTTCGGTGCGTCGATGCTCTTTCCGTAAATGCCCTCGTAAACAGAATCGCGGATTGTAACTTCCGCGCGTTCTGCCTGGGCTTTCACTCGCGCTTCTGGGATCGAACCGCGATATCGCTTTCCGTTTACCCAGAAGTCGTATTGCCATTTCTTACCCCTCTTGAATACTGACATTGCTGTTCCTTTCTCGCGAATCGCAGCCCGTTAAAAGGAACGGCGCGATCCTAGCACAAGAGGGTTGAGGCGAGATCATCTTTCGAGTTGCGAGAAAGGTTCATTCGCTTTCTCGATGCGGCTTTGTCCAATCCAATATTTCGTCGAGCAGGAAGATCGTGCGATCCCCAGCTTTGCGATACGGAATACGTCCCTCGCTAACCATGTCGTAAATGGTCCGCGTCTTGAGCCGCAACATCTCGGCGAGCTCCTTGACATCGAGAAACCTCGGACGGTTCAAACCGGCATCCTTTACTTTGTTCGCCATCTCAATTCGACTGCTCATGACTTAATCTCAACAACCTGGAGCCATTTCTTCTTAACGCGAACTCCACGCGCGCCGCGCCAGATCCGGTTTGCTCTCAAGGAATGTGCCAGGCGTCCTTCTGGCCCGTTCGCTGCGAGAAAGGCGCAAGACGGATTTCCGATTCGCTAAACGTAAGAAGGCGATATAGAACTACCGATAAACGGAAAAGGTGAAGCAGGGAGGTGTTGTAAAAACCTTCAGAGTATGTATTTTGCAACGCCGAAATTTCTCAAGACGATGGCTCATCCTGATGACCTCGCTCAACCACTCATTTCCTTCTCGACAAGAGGTCAGCTGCGATGATCTCCGAACTTTGGTCGGCGTGTGCAGTGATCTTCTTCCAGGCGGCAGCGGTGTCTTCTTTTGAACTGAACAGGATTCGAAAACCGTGCCCCGCAAGGAAGCGCACACGCGGAAGCGGTTTTGTGGACGGCTGTGAATCCTTCATCGCCTCGCCTCCGGCCGGGTTCATTGCTTGCACCGTTACCTGGTTTCGCATAATCGAGTCTTGGGGCTCAGTCTTGTCCATCTTCATTTGCTGCTCAGCGCCTAACGTGGTGAGCGACGGCGTTATTTGTCCTGCAACCACGGATGTTGCAGTTGCTGGCGACGGGAGTACAGGCATGGAAGCTTGTGGTGACGGAGACGGAGTGGCCTTTGGCGGCGTGTATTGTTCGATTAGTTCCGGCGTTCCGATCGTAAGCGTTGGCAGCTTGCGAAGACGTTCATCGAGGCCGCTGTCTTTCATCGACTCTGGATTGAGCTGCTGAGCGATAAATTCATTGATGCCGATCGCCTTAACATACTCGAAGTCTCCAGGTCGGATGCCAAAAGTTAGACGCGTCAATAGCTGTGTGATTTTCTGATCGTTCGATAGCCCTCGATGCTTTGCTTTTGCATCCTCAGCTTTCGTCTGTATGGCGATAAAGAAGAACTGTCCACTGCTAATAAGAATAGCAACAACTATTGCGATAGCCCTGGCAAAGCATGTGACCCTGGTAACTCTCATAAGTGCAGCCTTTCCGTTCGAAGATGCGGAAATTCTAGATCCCCGGAGGAAGGGTGTACAGGATTAGGTAGACACATCATAGGATATTCACTGCGTGTCGCGAGCAAAGCAAGCGCTGTTAGTGAGATGAGAGACTCCAACATCATCGGCAGTTTGCCCCGGCGTACCAGGACCGGTCAGTGCGGTTCTGATCCTACGAATACTCCAAGTGGTCCATTTTTGCTTCCATAGTTTTCCTGGGACGGAAGCCACCTGCTCAGGATAAGTAGCTTACAATCATGTATTATGGACTTCATTTGTAAGTTTCGAGTGATGGAGTAAAGATGTCTTGCTGTGCCTTTAGTATTGCTCACACGCGGAACAATCGATGCCAATCTTTCATCATCCTACAGGTTTTTATTACAGCGACTTTAGCTGCATTATTTTTGGTTCCAGCCTCAGCGCAATCACATAGACCACAACAAGATCAGCCCGCTCAACAGCAAAGTGCTCAAGAGCCTGATTTGCTCAATCCTGACCGGCCGGGAATTGCCGATGGCAGTACCGTCATTGGCGCACAAACATTTCAGATCGAGAGCGGGATTCAGGAGGAGTTTCGTCGGAGCGGAGATGGTCGAGAGCATACGTTCTTTGTTCCCATGCTGGTACGGTTCGGCATCGATAGTCATTGGGAAGCTCGGATTGAGGGAAACACTTTGACTCGAGTTACTACTTTTGATACCGCAAATACGACAAACCATACATCCGGATTTGCGCCCATCTCAATGGGCTTCAAGTATCACATCTACAATTCGAATGGTGATCATCAGATCTCTCTGGGAACTATAGTCCGCATTTTTCCAGCGTGGGGCTCGAAAGAGTTTCGCATGCAACACTTAACCGGGGACATCCGTTTGGCCGCTGATTGGAATCTTGCGCCAAGTCTGAAACTGTCGGTCAATCCGAACATTGGCGTGGGACGGTATGAAGATGATAAAGGCAGACTGTTTACCGCCGGATTGTTTGCAATCACACTGAATTATCTTCCGAATAAAAAGCTCAATCCGTTTATCGATTTAGGCGTTCAATCTCCTGAAACAAACAATGGCAAGGCGGCTGCGATTCTCGATAGTGGAATGGCTTATATAATTGGACTGAACCTTCAGATCGATGCGAGCATCGGAACGAGAGTGCACGGAGATACAGCACCTCAGCCTTTCCTAGGATTCGGTATTAGCTGGAGGTCAAAATCGTTTCACGGAGAGCGGCGGCATGATTAATCAGTGATTTGCTTTACCTGTAAAAAGGCGGAGAATCATGTTGGCGTGACGCGAGATCGAGTTAAAATTCCCGTTAATGAGCGCAATGCTGGCCCTTGTAAAGCCGACACTTGATTGTCATTTTTTCATAGAGGATAGGTGTTTATGCTTATATTATTTCTTCCAGAGAATCCAATGATTTGGATTCTTATTGTCGGGGTGGTCTTTCTCCTTTTCGGCGGCAGCAAGTTGCCGCAGTTAGCAAAGGCGCTGGGGCAAAGCAAACGCTCTTTCAAAGAGGGCCTGGAGGAGTCGGAAGACAAAGGCCAAGAACAACAAGAGAAACCTGTGAAAGTGCTTGCAGAAAATAAGGCCTCACTCGAGTCTATCGATGACGAGGCCTTGTTCGCAGAGGCACACCGACGTGCGCGTCTTCAAGGCTCAGAGAACAAACGCTGAAGAACCCGCCGGTAAGGTGATCGTATTGATATAATCATGACCGGGCGGATCACCTAAACATGCGTATTCTCCTGGTGGAAGACGAGCCGAGTGCAGCCCGGCTGTTGGCGAAGGGACTGCGCGAGCAATCATACGCCGTCGACATTGCCGCAGACGGCGAAGCCGCGCTCTACCAACTCAGTATCTACGATTATGACCTGGTCATCCTTGACGTCATGCTTCCTCACAAAGATGGGCTGCAGGTATGCCGTGAAATGCGTGGCTTGGATCTTTCCACTCCGGTGCTCATGCTCACTGCACGGGACGCCGTTGATGATCGCATCACCGGGCTCGACGCCGGCGCTGACGATTATCTGATCAAGCCATTCGATTTCGGCGAACTGTTGGCGCGCGCCCGCGCACTGTTGCGCCGCGGTGACACTCTGCAATCCGAGATACTCAGGGTTGCCGACCTCGAGATCAACACGCGCACTAAAAGCGTCAAGAGAGGCAAAAGCAGAATTCAGCTTTCGGCAAAAGAATACGCCCTCGTCGAATATTTCGCCCGTAATGCTGATCGCGTGCTTGGAAGAGCTGATATTGCCGAACACGTGTGGGACAAGAACTTCGATATCTTTTCAAATCTGATAGAGGTTTATGTCCAGCGCCTGCGAAGAAAAATTGATGACGGGCACGCGGTGAAGCTTTTTCACACGAGGCGTGGCGAAGGATACGCTCTTACCGCGGATGAGGGCCCGAATGTTTGATTCCGTTAGAGCACGATTGAAAAGGCTGAAGAGAGAAAGGCAGCGATCAGCATCCTGGACGAACATATTGCTCCTCGACAAGCAGCGGCCATATTTGATGAGAATGGAGAGTTAGTGGCAGAAGAGACGGCAGACGGCACCATTCACGCCTCCCTGCCTTCGATGGATCTCGTGCCGGCTAGTAGCATCGAACTGTATACACTGCCAACTACGCAACAGGACAAGGTCGATCAGCGCAGGATTGCTGTGGAGCGTATTCACACGGCGAGCAAGTCTTACATCCTGGTTATTAGCCAGCCTTTCGATGTAGTGCGGAGGGAACTGCGGTTACTCCGGCTCATCTTGATTTTTGTCGTACTGGTCACTCTTGCTCTGGCCGGATTCGGCGGATGGTTTCTGGCCCGCCGGAGCTTGGCTCCAGTGGTCCAGATGACGGAGCGTGCACGTCGGATCAGTGCAGAGAATTTGGATCAGAGGCTACCCGTTTCAAATCCACATGATGAATTGGGCCGGCTCGCGGCCACCTTCAACGAACTACTGACGCGTCTGGACGATGCGTTCGAACAGCAGCGTCGCTTTATGGCAGATGCTTCGCACGAATTACGTACTCCTCTTTCCGTTATGCGCACGGCCACCGGAGTTACGCTCGAGCAAAAGGCACGTAGCGACAGCGAGTATCGTGAAGCTCTAACCATCATCGATGAGCAGGCCAGACGGCTCACGCGCATTGTTGAAGACATGTTCATGCTTGCGCGCGCAGACGGTGGACGACACGTTCTGCAGCTGAGTGAGTTCTACCTCGACAAACTGCTTTACGAAACCGCGCGGGCTGCCGAAGTGCTCGCAAGTCGCAAAGGAATAACGATTGAGGTCGGCAAATTCCCGCAGGCCTGTTATCGCGGTGACGAAGGATTGCTTCGACAGATGGTCTTGAATCTCCTCGACAATGCCATCAAACACACTTCGCCCGGCGGAGTCGTTAGAATTGCTCTGGAGCGACGGTCAACAATATACGCGATTGTTGTTTCGGACACAGGTACAGGCATACCGCCGGAGGCGCATGCACATATTTTTGAGCGCTTTTACCGGGTGGACAAGGCCCGCTCACGCGCTGAGGCGAGCGAAGTCGGGGGCGGAGCCGGTCTGGGTCTGTCCATTGCCAAGTGGGCTGCTGAGGCCCACCTTGGTCGCCTTGAATTGCAGCGCTCGGATGCAACCGGCAGCACTTTTGTCGCCTCGCTCCCAGCGGACGGCAAACAATAAACCACACGCAGTTTCTCTTCGCCCCATTTATCTTCTGTTCATCTTCAGGTTTGTACCTTATCCCGCCTGCACAATCCATTTTTGAAGCATGAGGGGTCTACCGACGCTCTTCTAGCCTACACCAGGTGCATTATGTCTCTTGTCGTACTCGCCGATTTGAGAGCAAAGGGTGGATCAGTCAGCAAAGATACTGTAGCCGGAGGTTACGGTTCGCGGTTTCGCGGTGATTCCGTTACCACTCGATTTGCCAAGAATGTCCGACGCATGTAGGCTATCTTGCCGCAATCTTTTCACGCGCGGGTCACAAGGTCGTCGTAACGCGCGATCATAAACCGATCGCCGGCGACCTTGCGCTGGTGCTGACTTCACTTGTCGACTACCGGCACGAACGCGCCTGGGGCAACGCGGCCCGATCGCGCGGCTTAAGAGTGGGGTTCTTTGGAACCCCCGCCACCCACCTTCCGGAGCTCTTCATAGACACAGGCGATTTTGTAATCGCCGGTGAGCCAGAGGCAGCAGCGATTAGGCTCGCAGCTGGAGAAGACCTGCACGGCTTAGTGAAAAGCCCCGCCATCGACGACCTCGACTCGTTGCCGTTCCCGCGCTGGGATCTGGTGAAAGGCAAACGATTTGGTTACACGAACTACAGGCGTATAGGTTTGACGCGGGCTGTCCCGATGCTGACTAGTCGTAGCTGCCCTGAGCACTGCACCTACTGTCCCCATCGTATTACGGCAAGCTTTCGGCAGCGCAGCGTCGAGAATGTCACAGCTGAAGTGGAGGAGTTGTGCCGCTTGTATCATCAGCCGCACATTAAGATGCGGGATCCACTTTTTACGCTCAATCGCGATCGTTGCTTCCATATCGCCGAAACGATTTGCACGCGCAAGCTCAAGTTGTCGTTCGAATGCGAGACGCGGATGGATGATCTGGATGAAAGGCTTATCCGAGCCTTGCATGCCGCCGGTCTGCGCGAAATCTCATTTGGCGTCGAGTCACCCGACCCGCTGGTGCTGAAGCAAGTCGCGCGGCGCTATATACCTCATGAACACATGCGTAAGATGGTGACACTTTGCTGGGAGCTGGGAATAAAGACCACGGCGTTTTACGTTATCGGGTTTTTACAAGACACGGAAGAGAGTATTGAGAAGTTGATCCGGTTTGCATGCGATCTTGACACCACCTACGCAAATTTCAAGATCCTGACACCGTACCCGGGTACTCCTCAATTTAAGCAACTGAAGCATCTCGTGTTCGAAACAGATTGGGAAAAATTCGATGGCTATACGCTCACCTTCAATCATCCCACCTTAACACCGAGGCGGGCGCGGCTTATGCTGGGCATGGCCTATTCTCGCTTTATTGGTCGCCCCAGCCAGCTATTCAACTGGCTCGGGCTGCATAAATATTCGCACCATGCTTTGCTGCGAAAAGCAGATGCCTGGTCCTGGGACAAGCAGGACTATTTTGATCGCCCATGGCTTTCCGAGAGAAAGGTAACGGTATGAACTTGCGCACGATTGCGCGTTATGGCGTACGTTCAGTGCCAGGCGACGAGAAAGAAATCTTAGCCGCATTTCGCCGCGGCGAAGCGGTCACGGGGCCCGCCATGTCCGAGTTTGAGGAACGATTCGCGGCTTACCATTACATGGACCATGCGATCGCAGCATCGTATGGTCGCATGGCATTCTATTACATTCTGCGCGCTTTGAATCTGCCTGCGGGGAGCGAAATAATTTTTCCCGCACTGACGTTTTGGGCGGTGCCGGAGATCGCAAGGCGCGCTGGTTTCAAGCCTGTTTTCGTGGACGTTGATCCATTCACCTTCAATCTCGACCGAACTGCTATCGAGGCTGCGATTACTGAGCATACACGCGTCATAGTGCCGACTCACCTCTACGGCCAACCCTGTGAAATGACAGAGATCCTGCAAATAGCAGAAAAACACAACCTGATCGTGGTGGAGGATTGCGCACAAGCCGTCGGTGCGCGTTATCAGGGCCGTTTAGTTGGTACATTTGGTACGGCGTCTTTCTTCAGCTTTCAGATGCTAAAAGGCGTAAATACGTACGGTGGAGGAATGGCCCTGACGAACAACCATGAATTAGCTGCGTGTGTGCGCGACTTAGCAGCAAGTGAACCACCGCCGAGCACAAGAGAGGTAGCTGTACGGTTTCTCAAAGGATACGCCTCGCGTATTGGCATCAGTCCGAAAGTGTTCACTTTTTGGGGATATCCTATCCAAACCTTGGCTTCAAGCTTCGGCGACTTCGATCTTTCAAAATACATGTGGGAGAAGATCCGGCCGCTCGACTTTTTTCCGCGCACGTATACACAGCGCTACTCGAACGCGCAGGCTGTGATTGGTATTCGGGGACTAGCAAAGCTCGACGAATATAATGTGCGCTCTCGTGCTCACGCTATACGATATGCAGTCGGCTTGCTCGATTGCCGCTCTATTCAAACGCCGCGTATTCTTCCAGACGTTGAACACGTGTATTACCAGTACTGTATCTACACTTCGGATCCTCGACGTACTAGCCGTTGGGCAGTACGCCGCGGAGTAGATCTCGAGACAATGCACGTAGACGTCTGCTCAGATTTGCCGTTGTTCAGGATTTTTGCCACTCCCTGTCCCGGCGCAGAGGCAACCAAGGCAGCGCTGCAACTCCCCGTCTATTCACGGTTACGTTCTTCAGACGTCGATCGAGTGTTGCACGTAATGCGTGAGGTTACCTGTGACCTCGCTCCTTTTGTGGAAATGGAGCCAGAAGTTTCGCGAAGAACTGTTGCGGCCGGCTGCAATGGGCTACGATAAACGAGTCTCTTGAATATACTTGTCGCATCGATCTCCGGCGCCTGGACAGTCGCGCTGTGCCTGTTAGGCGAGCCGACACTTGGGATGCGTTTATTGCCCAAGTATGGATATTTCGCTGTTCTTCTGGCCGCATTCTGGGAAGGAGAAGCGACTTTGATAGCCGCAGGTGCGTTGTGCGGAGCCGGCTATCTTGATTGGCGACTTACGATTGTGGCTGCCGCCATCGGCGGAGCGGCAGGGGATCAGATCTATTTCTATGCGGCACATGAACGAGCTGCACGGCTGGTCCAGAAATCCAGTCGGCTGAGACGCTGGTTCCCAACGGTGCAGCGGTTTGTACTTAAGCACGGCACGGTCGCCGTGTTGCTGTCAAGGTTCGCGGCCGGTCTGCGCATTACCATTCCGCTCGTCTGTGCCACTGCCGGAATGTCACCACGCAAATACAGCCCGCTAAACTTGATCAGTGCCTTTGCCTGGGCATCTCTTTGGGTGGCAATTAGCTATCAGGCCGGCGCCAGGCTTTAGCCAGGCAAGTCTTTCGATTCCCAACGTAGTAATTCACTACGGCTAGAACCGCAGGGGAAAAAGGGACAACCAGGAAGCGCGATCATGAGCGCAGGATCAAGACGCCTCTCTTGCTTATGCGAAGTTATCAGCCGGACTCTGATTGTAGCGTTTGCGTTAGTGTTGCTGGCCTCTGGGGCATTCACTCAATCGCAAACTGGAACTTTAATTGGCAAGGTTCACGACCCCCAGCACACAGCGATAACCGGAGCGGAGGTGCAACTTTCTCGCCTAGACGCTTCGCAGCGAGTCTCTCGCACGATCACGGACACGAAGGGTCGCTTTGAATTTGCAGGGCTGCCTGCGGGTGTCTACTCATTTGAACTGACCCTTCCGGGCTGGCAGGGCCAACACTTCTCTCACTTGACTATCGACGCCGCACGTACGTTGGATGTCAACATTGTGCTCCTGCCGGCTCGGACGACTCTCAGCAAACAATTTCCATCGCTCCAATTGCTTGATCGAGATGTTTTGGTGGGGAGGCGGTTTGGACAGGTCTCGATGCACGAGCTTCCAACCACTCGAAGAATATGGTCGCTAGTCGAGAACCAGGAAACCTCGACGGTAACGGACAGGCTCGACACTGGCGGTCTCGAGACGGGAAGGCGCGAACTCTTTGGCGCTCGCGGCGTTTCATGGACTGAGAACGAGTACAGCCTGAATGGTTTTGACGTGACAGATCCTTATCTGCCGGGCCGCCCTCTGACTGACCCTGACTTTGACGCGCTCGCTGCTGTCACCGTTGTCAGATCCGCAAAGCCTGCCTCGTTTTCCGGTTCCGGAGTTAATCTAATCCTGACTACGCCCGAAACACCGGCAAATCTACGCGGAGCTGTCCGGGGGTTCTTTTCTAATCACGCATTGCAAGCCGATAACGTGGACGCGCGTCTGGTCCAACTCGGATTTCCAGGACCAGAGCGTGTGCAGCATCTGGTCGATGCAAGTGGACAACTCTCCGGAAGACTACCGCTGGGCAAGGCTACATGGCCGTTTTTCATTTCGCTCTCCACCCAACAACTGTCTAAGACTCTGGGTGGCTTTGCATCTCCGATTGAAGCTCATGTCTATCACTTGCTGACACAATTCACGCCTTACCGGCGGGGCAGCAAGCAATTGAACCTGCTCTATGCAAGCCAACACGTTCTTAATTCCAGAGAAGGCGCTGACCCACGCGTTGCGCCAAGCGCCACTCGCCGAGGCAACGACAACTTCCATCAGTTTCAGGTGCGCTGGTCTGGCTTGTCCAGCGCATGCTCCACATTAGAGGTTGGCTTCGGGGTTGCTCACGCTATCGTTTCATCAGGGATTCAGCCGGAAACGTTAACAACAAGCACAATCGATTTACCTCAGTTGGCGATTACAGGCGCAGCGCCATTCTCATTTGCAGGCACACGCACGCGCTACGAGGCAAACGTTCAATTCCAAGTGGTCCATAATGGAACGTTTGGCGGTCAGAGCGTGGTCTTCGGTACCGAGATTGATCGAAGCAATATTACAAATCGCTGGAACGCGCTTGGTGGAATCGAGCAGATCCTGGTTGAGGGCGTTGGCGCCGAAGTGGTGCGATGGAATACGCCTACTCAGGCTCGTCAGCACGTGAGAAATCTTGCAGTCTTCGCGCAAGATGCGTGGCGTCCTGCGAAGTGGCTGGCGGTTCCCTTTGGCGTGCGCCTGGAAAACTCTTCTGGTCAGAGCACGGCGGCGAGTAATCGAGTCATTTGGACCACGATCGAACCGCGCGCCGGCTTTGTAATACAACTGCCTATCACTGGATCTGTTTTACGAGGCGGTTTCGCGCGCTACGGACATTCGTTGCAGGGTCGCTATCTTGATTTCGGAAACGCCATGGCGCTTGGGGGACAAGTGCTTCAATGGCAGGACGTTGACGGTGATCAACAAGTCCAGCCACCCGAGATAGGTCAGTTACTGCGCGTCTTTGGTGGTCCATACTCGGCTGTCGCTAAGAATCTTCGCAGACCTCTTACCGACGAAATTACAGTGGAAGTGACAAAGCAATTTGGCGACCGCTTCGTTACTCGCGTCCGACTTTTCCGCCGAGACGATCGCCATCTGGTGGCGATAATCAATTCAGGCGTTCCTTTTTCAAGTTATGTTCCGACCCTGGTGATCGACCCCGGCAACGACGGACTCCGGGGCACTTCAGACGACCAATCACTGACGCTTTTTAACCGGACGCTTTCGGCCCTCGGCAAGGATTTCTTTGTGCTTACAAACCCACCCGGCTATCGCGGCAGCGATAAGGGTTTGGAGATCGAGATGCACAAGCTCTTAGCTCGCCATTGGGAAGCTGCAGAACGATCCTGGATTCATTATTGCCGACCAGTCGGTTTTTGGCGCATCCAACGCCGATCCGAACACGCTCCTTTTTGCAGCGGGTAGGACCTATTTCGATCGCGGCTTCAGTGGAAACCTGAGTGCGTATTACGAGGCGCCCCATGACGTCCGGCTGGGAGTCGTGGCGAGATATTATGACGGACTGGTGTTTGGACGGCTGTTGTTTGTTAACGGATTCGAGCAAGGGCCATTCTTCGTGCGTGCAACGCCGCGAGGAGACTTTGGAGCCTTTCGGACTCAGTTCAATTCAACTCTGGATCTGCGCGTGGCGCGAACCTTCGATATAAAGCGGAGCAAGCTTTCCGTTGCTCTCGATGTCTTCAATATTCTCAACTTCAACAGGAACACTTTGGAATCCGATCTCACCAGTCCCAATTTTGCAAAGCGGATACCATTAGCTATCCAGGCGCCAAGGACACTTCGGCTTGGGTTGGGTTGGGAATTCTGGTGACAGCTTGAACCGTCGACAGTTGAGTCAATCCAGGGGTCAATTTAGTCAAAGCTTGTTCCGGTTGCTCGGCTTATTCGCAGCACGCAAATACAGCCCGCTAAACTTGATCGTGCCTTTGCCTGAGCATCTCTTTGGGTGGCAATTAGCTATCAGGCCGGCGCCAGGCTTTAGCCAGGCAAGTCTTTCGATTCCCACGGCGATACCGAAATTCATTAATCCTCAGACTTGACACAGGTAAACACCCGCCCCCTTTTGTACAAACACCGTTAAGTAATTTTCACCAACTGCTGCTCTCGTTACAGCTGAGGCAAATAAGTTGCGCAGTTTATCTTGCATTCATCTTTCCGGCGCTACTCTCGTCAATTCTTAAGTTTTAGTCCTACAAACCGAGTCCTGGAACCTCGCTTAAGCAAGTGCTCGCGTATAGCGAAGGTGTCGATTGTGAAGAAAAGCTTGATGCTAAAGAACACGCTGCGGCAGTTACGGCATGGCTTTAGCCGTCCCTTCATGGTGATGTTCGAGGCCACGCTGCATTGCAATATGAAGTGTGGCTACTGCGC
>WNGF01006015.1_pt1 | contig 15230 bp, 19 predicted proteins | sample 5400641 | NCBI WGS metagenome assembly WNGF01 (sample SAMN13153371, study PRJNA577476) | soil metagenome | isolation source: 80 cm soil or saprolite under grassland replicate 2 | place: USA:California | collected 2016-06-15
ATACGACGGGCGCGGCAGATCGTTCGGCACAAACAGACACTACGACCCGGACACCTCAATCCCTGACACCGCAAGGAACCCGGCGCGTTACCCACAACTCGGACCGTGAACAACGATCTCCGAGACGTGACCAGTTACATGATTATTTGCGGTCGGATATAATGTCTCTGAGCGCTTGAACTAATTCATTGGCTGTTCCAAACTGTTCTTCAGTTTCATTCTTGTTCATTTCACCTGACCCGAATAGCTTGGTACCTAGTTGTCTCATGATTTCTTGCCGAGCCTCCGCTGTTAGCGAATCGGCAAATGCCCGAACGGTCTTTAGTTGAACTGAGATCCAGCGCGAAGTAGATTCGGCATTTCTGTGATAGCCCGCTTGTCGACCTGCATATGCAGCTAGTGCAAGAATCGGAATTACGAGTGCTAGTCTACCGATTTCTTGAGCTGAGGCAGATGCATTACCTATTCGAGAAAGAATGAACCAGACGAGAGCAACGGAGGTCGCCACGGTTAGTAAGAGCATCGTTGTCCAGAAGAAGTAGCGATTACGTTCCGCTTTGGCGTGCTCGCTGTAATACTTCGCTATTTCGGCGCTAGCCGCGTCACCTGCGACTTCTTCGATATGAGAGACGACGGACTCGGCTTGATCGCTTGCCTTCGACAGCCTTATAGCTTGCTGGTATAGCCCGGCCTCTTGTGCCGCAAGTTGTAGGCGGGAAAGGTCGAAACGTACCTGTCGTTGACCTTCTTCCGTAAGTCCTTCGTCTTCGACTGCGCGTCGCATAGCCTGTATGAAAAGTTCAACAAGTGTACCAAAGAGATCTAATAACTCTTGATTGGTAGCTGTTAGTACTGTAGTTTCACCTTTCTCGGTTACTCTATCAAGCAATGAAATCAGTGTCTGAGTGTCATCAAAGGGGGCTGGTGGGAACATTATCCCTAGTAGGGAACTAACGTGCCGGAGAGTTCCCGTAAAGAGGTTGCTTAGTTGATAGTCGATGTTTTTGTTTAGGCGTACGCCTTCGCTGATTCTATCGAGAGCGCGGTCGATTCTGGGTAGCATTTGGTTTCGATAAGTACTGTAGTCTAAATCCGTTGTAGCATTCTGTTCAGACATGTGTTTAGCATGCCGGCTCCGCCCGTGGGTGTGCAATCGGACGCGCCGGGTCGCTGGATGATCAAGAATGTCTTGTTGCGGCCGGTCTCATGTACCAACACCGTGTCGCACGTAGGCGTCGGGCGGTGGTTTGTCCTTGGCGGACCGGCGTTTCGTTGCTGCTCTCGCGCCAGCCGATGGGCTTGCGGGTCGGTCGGGCGCGCAGGGTTCCCGAAGTGCCCGACCGTTGCCCGCGCCCGATCGGCGGCGCGTGCGGCCCGCTGGCGGGCCGCCTTGAAAGGACGTACAGGAAGTCCTCACTAATCGAGGCAAGATCAGCGGCAAGATCAATGGCTGGTTCGGCTGCTGCCCGAAAGGGGACCCGCGCCGGTACGGCGTAGACGTGCCGGGACGTCCTGGGAGACGCGGTGCTGGTGGATGCGTAGTGGGCCGAGGCTACTGAGCGCGGCCGTTCCTGGGGTCAGGTCACGGGTCAGATTCCGAGCCGTACTCGTGTCCGGTCCGGTCGTGACGCCGTAATGAGGGCCCCGGCCGTACGTGATCCGGAGATCCGTGCGGCCGGGCTGCCAACGTCATTCAGCGAACACGGACGGGGTGACAAGTACGGAGGCCGCGTGTTCGTCGCCGTGATACTCCGACGGGGCATTGAGTCCCTAGGAGATGGAGCTGGTCCAGCGGTAACACCACGGGAAAGTGCGGTACCTTGCGGCGCCGTTCACTTGCCTCGAAGGGCAGGCGGTAAGCCGCTCTAAGAACGATCATGAGCGAGGCGACGTGGAACGGGTTGAGGCGCATCGGATATTGACCGAACACCTGCCGGTCCGCGACCTGTGGTGGCTGTGGCTGCGCTGGCGCTGCGAGCAGTGCCCCGAGCGGTGGCCTTGTGTGGCGCGTCGGGCTGCGCTGGCTGAGCTGGTAGCCGGGGTCGAGGACTCGCCGCCACCAAGGCCGCGTTGGCGGCGGCTGTTGACCCGGGAGTCCTTGACGCACGTGACCTCGTCGACCGCGGGCCGGTGGTGGCGGTGAGCGTCTTACGGCCCGGCGATGAGGACTTGCACCACGGCGACGGCTCCCACCGCTGGATGTGCCCATTTCCGAACGCGGCAGAGGCCGTCGAGAGCACCTGGTCGAAGCGCATGCACGCACACCGTGACGAGCATCGGCAGGGTATGGACGGCGGCGGACAGGTCCGGGTCGAGGCTGCGCACGGCGGGGTCGGTGGATGGTCATCAGCAGCGACGGAGCATGTTCCGGCGCGTCCTTTGTGGACATGCGCTGTTTGCCCGGGGCCGTGGCCGTGTCCGACGCGGCGGCGGCAGTTGTTGGCCGAGTATGCCGCGGCTCCGGCGGCGCTGGGCGTGTACCTGGCATTGTGCCTCGCGGATGCCGCTGATGATCTCGTAGGGGTGCCGGCAGAGCAGCTGTATACGCGGTTCTTGGGCTGGGGGGCGCCCGGTCGGATCATCGTGATCGAACGAGATGCCCACGACCGGGGCTGTTAGGCGATGCGGCGTGCGCCGGCCCAGACGCGTTCGAATGAGTCGAGGTAGGTGGCGGCCACGCCGTCATCGTGGCTGCGGTGCAGGTGCAGTACCGGGGCGTGGGCGGCCGGGCAGCCGTAGAGGTGCGGGTTGACGAGTAGCTCGTCGTCGGCGCGGTAGATCGAGTTGTACAGGATCGTGTCGTGGAGCCGTAGCTCGATGCCGGGCTCGGCGGCTAACGGCCGGTACAACACCAGTGCGTTGCGGATGCGGACGGCCATGATGCCGTCGATGCCTTCGTCCGCACCTCGGCGGGCGACGTGTTTGCCGTCGAGGTCGCCGAGGGCAATACGGACCCGGACCCCGGCTCGTGCCTTGTCCCGTAGCAGTCGCGGGATTGTCGCGTCCTCGGCGAGGAACAGTCCGCTGTAGGCGAGTACGCCGATGTCGTGCTGGGCGCCCGTGAAGAGGCGGTGCCAGACGTCGGCGGGTACGGCGGAGCGGTGGGGGTAGGTCAGGCGTACCTCGTCCAACGCCGATGGGGGCTCGGCTGTGCGGACGGTGCTGGGCCACAGGTCGCGTGCGGCCCAGCCGGTGAGGTCGGCTAGGGCGGCTCGGTGGCGGGGGTAGGGTACGCGGCCGGCGAACCAGCGGTGGACGGTCTTGGGGTCGACGCCGAGGCGGGTGGCGACGTCGACGGCGTCCAGGCCGGCGGTGGCCAGCGCACGAGCGAGCGGGTGTCTCACCGGCTGCCCTTCCCAGCGAGTGGCGGCTACGAAACGAGTCTAGGCCAAGACGTACCAAGACGTCCCAGCGGTGCGGTTCACGCGCCGCGACGGCGGTCGAAGACTGTCCGGGACCGCACCACGGGCGAGAATGGGGAACCGATGACCAGGCAGGAGCCTCCGACCGGCGCCGATGGTGGGACGAGCGTGCAACGGACGGCGGATCGCCTTGCCCTCGCACTGGAGGACGTCGGGTTCGACGTGGGCCGAGCGTTCCCGATGCTGCGCAGTGGGACCAACCGCGACGGCGCACCGTTCGTGGAGCTGGGCACCGTGACCGAGGCAGTCGCGTCGGGCCTGGCAACCGTGCTGTCCGAAGCGGCGCGGCTGGGCGTCACGCTGTAGACCGACGCCCGAGGCGGTCCGGGATGCGGGCCCGCCGCGCTTCGAACGGACGGGCCGAGAAACTACGCTCAGGCGAGGTTCCAGCAGGGCGGGAAGGGCGCGGGTTGAGTCCACGGGCGACAGCGTGGGGGGCGTACAGGACTATCACCGATGCCCTGCGCGCCCGCATTGCCAGCGGTGACCTCAAGCCGGGCTCGCTGCTGCCGTCGGAATCGGCGCTGTGTGCGGAGTACCGCGTAGCGCGCAACACTGTGCGGCGAGCGCTGGAGCAGCTCGCCGCCGAGGGCCTGGTCGAGGCGTTGCCGGGCCGCGGGCGGGTGGTTGCCAGCCCGGGAGCACGGGCAGGGGCGGCGGTGCCGCAGTATCGGCGGATCGCGGCGGAGCTTCGCCGCCTGGTGGAGTCCGGCGAGCTGCGGCCGGGCGACGCGTTGCCCAGCGAGTCGGCCATATCCGAGCAGTACCACGTGTCGCGGGGGACGGCGCGGCATGCGCTGGCCGAGCTGGAGGGCGCCGGCCTGGTGGAGGCGGTTCACGGCAAGGGCCGGTTCGTCCGCAAGCGTTGATCTTCGGTTCGACTAGTCTCGCACGTGTGGAACATGTTCCGTGGGCGCATGAGGTCGCCAGGCGGTTGCTCGCCGAGCCGCTGCCAGGCAGGTGGGCGCACACCCAGGGCGTGGTCCGCGCGGCCCAGTCGATCGCCCACGTCGTCCGCGACGATGCCGAGGTGCTGGTCTGCGCCGCGTGGCTGCATGACATCGGCTATGCCCCGGACCTTGCCAAGACCGGGTTCCACCCGCTGGACGGGGCGCGCTACCTGCGAGACGTGGAGCAGGCCGGCGGCCGGCTATGCCGGCTAGTGGCCCATCACTCCTGTGCGGTGATCGAGGCCGGTAACCGTGGCCTGGCCGGCGAGCTGGTCGACGAGTTCCCCGCAGTCGAAGGGCTGGTGGCCGACGCGTTGACCTACTGCGACATGACTACCAGCCCAGAGGGTAAGCCGGTCGGCGTTGAGGCGCGGCTAAGCGAGATCCTCGACCGGTACGGCGACGGTTCCGTGGTAACGGACTCGATCGAACAAGCGCGTTCCCAGATCGAACGGTCGGCGCGTGTAGTGGCCGACGCGATGGCGAAACGGCGGCGTTAGCCGTGCCCGCGGTCAGCGCGGGTCAGCGTGCCTTGCTCGTCGCGGCTCCACCGGCGGCCCGCGCTGTCGAGGAACTCGATCTGTACTGGCTCGGGGTCCACATGGGAGCGGAGCCATTCTGGCGGTGCCGGGCGGCGGATGGTCTGTCCGGGCGGGACCAGGCCGACGAACTCCGACCGTTCCTTGTTGGTCGGCGTGGGCAAGGGTAATTCCACCTCGTAGATGGGCATGTCGCTGGCGTTGTGGATGTGGAAGGCGATTTCTCGGGTGCCGTCGGGCTTGCGGTAGACGTCGACCCAGGCGCTGATGCGGGAGGCTTGGCTGCGGCGCTCATCCTCGGACCGATCGGCTTCTCGTCGGTGTTCGGCCCGCAGCAGAACGAAGCCGACCACAAATGCGCCGACCGTGCCGACGGCGGAGAAGATGTTGGCGCCGACGGCGATCCAGTCGTTAGCCAAGGTGGGGGGTACCGGTTCCGGCGAGGTAGTGGTCGATGCGTATCCGCATCGAGCGGTCCATGGCCAGCGAGTCGAGCATCTCGCGGGCGACCCAATGCACCTCGCGGGACTCGTCGCTAGGCGTGGGCGTACCGGCGAGCGGGCGGGCGGTGAAGACGGCGGAGAACTCTTGGCGTACCTCGCCGTTGCTGGTGTAGAGGATCACGTGGCGTGGGTCGGTGTAGATGCCGACCAGGCCGGTGATCTCGACCTGGACGCCGGTCTCCTCGGCGGTCTCGCGGACCGCGGCGGCGGGTAGTGACTCGCCAAGATCCATCGCCCCGCCGGGCAACGCCCAGTTGTCGTTGTCCGCGCGGCGGATCATGAGGATCTCACCGGCATCGTTGACCACGACCACGTTGGCGGACGGGACGACGCTGTTCGCCTTGGGGGCGGTGGGATCGTCGAAGAAGTCGATGCGGCCTGCCACGGCTGGTACCTCATTCCAACGGGCTCGCGCCGTCCCACACGCTGTCGAAGCTTTCCAGGTACGTGGTGACCATGTCGCCTCCGGCGACGCGCCGCAGGTGCAGCACCGGCGCCTGGGAGGCCGGGAAGTTGTAAATGTGCGTGTTGATCATGAGCTGGTCGTCGGCGCGGTAGATCGAGTTGTACAGGATCGTGCGGTGCGTGCGGAACTCGATGCCATCGACCTCACGCAGCGGCCGGTACAGGACGATGGCGTTACGGATGCGGGCCGCCATCGTGTCGCCGATACCCTCGTCGGCGCCGCGCTCGGCGACCTCCTCACTGTCCGGATCGCCGAGCAGGATGCGTACCTTGGCCCCGGTGGCGGCCTTCTTGCGGAAGATGCGCAGGATCCCGGCGTCCTCGGGGACGAACAGTCCACTGTAGACGAGAACGCCGATTTCCTGCTCTGCGCTGTCGAAGAAGTTGCGCCACAGGTCCGACGGCACCGCCCACCGGTGCGGGTAGACGTTGATGATCTCGCTCTCGGATGCGTTGGCGACCTGGTCCGGGCTCAGCGCGTCCGGCCACAGGTACACCTCGTCCACGTTGAGCTGCGCCGCGACGGCGTAGCGGTGGCGCCGGTAGGGCGTACGGCCGCCGATCCAACGCTCAACGGTCTTCGGATCGACGTCGAGCGCCTGCGCAAGCTGCACGTGGGTAAGGCCACGCTCCAGCATCGTCGAGCGTAGGCGGTCGTTGGGCATCTGCTCCCCGTATCAGGACGTCCCGGGCCGGTGACCACGATAGGCGAGACATCTCTGACAGGTCCAGCCATGACCTGATCACGTCCCATCGATGTGGCGCATCCTCGATGCATCGAGGCATCCGGCGTCGAAACCGGTGGAGGCCGCAGCGCCTGAAGCATTCACACCTTGACCGCATCTCGGTGGTCGACAATGCTAGAACTGAACATGATGAACATGTCTAGTTCTTGCTGTGGTGCGCTCTGCCGGACAACCAGAAGGAGAACGACGTTGGTTCCAGGCTCGATCAAGATTCCGGTGCCGTTCGGGTACGTCTTTCCCAACGGCGCGCTGTTCCTCGGCGTGGACAAGCTGGTCGACTTCGACCGGCTCCGTGAGGACGACAACCAGGCCCGCGACGAGCACGGGACGCGGATCTGGGTGGTCAAGGTGATGGATCTCGACCCCGAGGCCGGCCGGTTCGGTCGGTCCACCGAGACCAAGGTGAAGATTGCCGCGCCTGAGCCGCCGGTGCCGCCGGCTCCGGCCGTGCCCGGCTACCCGCCCGCGGTGGCGTTCACCGATATGACCGTGACCCCGTACGCCGACACCAACCCGTGCAAGGGCGACAAGCGCCCGCACAAGTGCCGGGCACGGCTGGCGTGGTCCATCCGCGCCGGGGCGCTGGTCGCGCCCGACCGCATCACCGGCGCCGCCGCGGCGGCCTGAGCACCACGCCGCAGTACCCGTTGGGGCGGGCGTCATCCGCCAAGACTCCGCCCGCCCCAACGGCTCCAACCCCGTCCGCTCTCACACGAAAGGGGCCGTTGTGCCCACGGTATCGAATTCTGCTGGCGACCGTGCTCAGTGGCGTACCTGCGCCGGCTGTGACACCCTCGCGCCGCTGCCACCGGACACCGACCGGTGCGAGCCGTGCCGGCGTCCCACTCGGCAGGCGGCGGTGCGGCTGCGCGCCGAACACTTCACCCCTGCCGACGTCTTCGACATCATGTGCGCCGGCAGCGGGTTCGCCGCCGCGATCGCCGACATCGCCCACCACCACATCGGCGACCCCGGCTGCTGGGACTGCTACGGCAGCCCACCCGACGAGCTGGCCCGACTGCGTGACGCGCTCAACGGGATGCAGCACGCCATCCGCGACGCCCGTGCCGGCCTGGCCGCCGTCGAGCGCCGCGCCCGCCACCGCGCCACCAGCCAGCGCCGTCGTGACGCCCGCCAGCGCCACAGTGGACGGTCGGCATGAGTACCCGCCGCCGCACCCACGAACCGGCGTCCACTGTCAAGCCCGGGTTGACGCCCGACCGGCGCCGCCGGCTCGTCGAGAACGACGAGTACGCCGCGTTCATCCGCCGCGCCGTGCGCGCCTACGGCCGGCGGGTGAGCACCGGCGACATCGAGGCCCTGGCCGACCTTGTCGCGCTTTCCCCGCATGTGGACCATGCCGTCGCCGACGCGGTGGGCGGGCTGCGTGGGTTCGGCTACTCCTGGGCCGACCTAGCTAACCGGCTCGGCATCACCCGGCAGGCCGCGCAGCAGCGCTGGAGCGGACGGGGTGACTGACCGATGCCGCTGGTGAATGTGATCCGCGGGGAGCGGCTGCCCGATGCGGCGTTCAACCTGCGTACCCCGATCGTGCGCGTCCCACTGTGGCTGGCTCTGACCGGCATGGTCCTGCGCGGCCTGTACCGGCTCGCCGTGGTCTACCTCCGGCTCTGGTACGCCACCATCCCGGCCACGGCGCTGGGCTGGCTGTGGTGGCGCTACGGCTGGACCGGCCCCGTGGCCGCGCTCGGCGGCATCGCCGCAGTGGCCGGCGTATGGGCGTATGCGCACCGGGCCTCGTTCCTGCGCTTCGGCTGGTACCCGGTGCTCGGGCGGTGGCGGCGGCTGGGCTACCGGCGGCGCTGGTATCCGGCGATGGCAACCGCCCGGCTGGCGGTCGCCTTTGACGGCACGGTCGTGCTGCCCGAGCTGCGCCGGGTTCGGGCCGGCGCCGGCGTGGACGTGCTCAAGGTTCGGCTGGTGACCGGGCAGATCCCGGATGACTTCGCCGCCGTTTCCGAACGGCTCGCGCACACCTTCGGCGCCCAGTCCTGCCGGGTGGCGCCGGGTCGCCGCCCCGACCTGGTCACGGTGACCCTGCTACGCACCGACCCCCTGGCCGCAACTGTGCCGCCGCTGGCTGTCCCGGCGGCACTGGACTTCACCGCACTGCCGCTGGGTCGCCGCGAGGACGGCAAGACATACGTGCTGCGGCTGTTCGGCACGCAGGTCCTCGTGGTCGGCGCCACCAACGCCGGCAAGGGCTCGGTGATCTGGTCACTCCTGCGTGCCCTCGCCACTGGGATCCGCGATGGCGTGGTCCAGGTGTGGGCCTTCGACCCCAAGGGCGGTATGGAACTCACCGTCGGGCTGCCGCTGTTCACCCGGTTCGCCTGCGACGACTTCGAGGCCATGGCCGACATGCTCGATGAGGCTGCCGCCGTCATGCGTCGGCGTACCGCCCGGCTGCGCGGCATCGTCCGCCAGCACGAGCCGTCGATCGACGAACCCCTCATCGTGATCATCATCGACGAGCTGGCCGCGCTGACCGCGTACCTCACCGACCGCAAGCTCAAGGACCGCATCAAGGCCACCCTCGGCATCCTGCTCACCCAGGGCCGCGCCGTCGGCGTCCACGTCCTGGCCTGCCTGCAGGACCCCCGCAAAGAGGTGCTGCCGTTCCGCGACCTGTTCCCCACCCGCATCGGCCTGCGCATGGCCGAAGACACCCACGTCGACCTGACCCTCGGCGACGGCATGCGTGACCGCGGAGCGCTGTGCGACCGCATCCCGCAGAACACGCCCGGCGTCGCGTACGTGGCGCTGGACGGCGACCCGACCCCGATGCGGGTCCGGTTCTCCTACCTGTCCGACGCCGACATCCGCGACCTGGCCCGCACGCACGGCCGGCTCCGCCCGCTCGACGCTGCGGCAGGTGCGGCATGAGCACCCGCACCCGGGGCGAGCGGGCTGAGGGCGTGGTCCAGGTCGTCATCCTGCTCACCATCGGCTCGGTCGCCGCTGCCGCGAGCTTCACCCATGTCCACAACGTCGCCGCAGCCCACGGCCAGCCCGGGTGGCTGGCCTGGGCCGACGCCGTGGTCCTGGAGCTGATGTCCATCGCCACCGGCCTGGAGATCCGCCGCCGGCACCGCACCAGCCGCCCGGCCGGGTTCGTCCTCGCCGTCCTCACCGCCGCCGTCGTCCTGTCCCTCTCCGCGCAAGTCGTGGAGGCCGAGCGGTCAGTGGTCGGCTGGCTGGCCGCCGCGCTGCCCGCGCTCGGCTTCCTCGCCCTCGTCAAGATCGTTCTCACCAGAACGCCCGCCGGAACGGGAACGGAACCGGTCCCGCCCGCCGTTCCCACCGGGGCCGTCCCTGGGAACGAGCCGGACGCCGAGGACGACGCCGGCCCGGCGGTGACCGGCGACCTGATCGACCGGGCCCGGATCATCGCCGCCGGGCACCGGGCAGCGAACGGACGCGACATCACCCGTGACGCCCTCCGCGCGCAGCTGCGCGTCTCCAGCACCACGGCGTCGGAGCTGCTGCGGCTGGTCCGTACCGACGGACGTCCCGGCGTGCTGTCCGTCCCGGCGGACACGTTCGCCCGCACCAATCACGCCAATGTCCATAGTGGAGAGGAGCAGTGACGACCACCGTCAACCCCGCCCAACCGCAAGCGCGGCCGGGGTCGCGAGCCGCTCGCCTCGCGATGCCGCGCAGCATCGACGTGCTCAAGAACCTCGCCGCCGAACACCGCGTCTGCGCCCGGCCGATCACGTTGCGCCGGACTGACCTCGCCACCGGGCAGACCGAGTTGATCGACCTGCCCTGCGGCGCGACCCGCGAGGACAAGTGCCCGGCGTGTGCGAAGCGGGCCAAGCGGCTGCGTCAGGTGCAGATCCGCGAGGGCTGGCACCGCCGCGACGAACCCCGCCCCGGCCCGAACCCGGCCACCGAGGCGCAGAAGGCGCTGATCGAGCTGCGGGCGCACCTTGAGTTCTACCGCGACGAGGCCATGCGGGCGGGCCAGTGGGACCAGGTCGCCGACCTGGACGGCGCGATTGTCGAGGTTGAGCAAGCGGTCGCCGCTGAGGGTCTGCGCGGTCGGGTCGCCCCGCCGCACGGCAACGACCATGACGACCGGGACGACACCGACCCGGGCCATCGGCGGATCCGCTCGACCCGACGCCGGCAGGACGTACCCGACCTGCCCCGGCAGAAGGTTGATGCGCGCACGGTCGGTCGCGTTTACCTTGCCCGGGACGGCAGCGAGCACCAGCCGTCAATGTGGCTGACCCTCACCCTCGACAGCTACGGCCCGGTGCACGGCGTACGCAAGACCAGCAACGGCAAGCCGACCCCGTGCGCCTGCGGACGCCGGCATCACGACGACGATCCGATCCTCGGCGTGCCCGTCGACCCGACCGGCTACGACTACCGCCGTGCCGCCTGGGACGCCGTGCACTTCGCCCGGCTGCTCGACCGGTACTGGCAGAACCTGCGCCGCGCGGTCGGCTGGAACGTCCAGTACGCCGGCTGCGTCGAACCGCAACGCCGGCTCGCCCCGCACGCGCACTTCGCCATCCGCGGCACCATCCCCCGGACCATGCTCGAACGGGTCGCCGCGGCCACCTACCACCAGGTGTGGTGGCCGTCCGTCGCCGAACCCCGGTGCACGCTCGACCGGCCGCCGACCTGGGACGCCGACCAGAAGGCGTGGATCGACCCGGACACCCGCGAGCCGCTGACCACCTGGCAACAGGCGCTCGACGCCATCGATGCCGACCCAGACGCCGAACCGGCTCACGTCGTGCGCTTCGGTGAGCAGGTCAAGGCCCGTGGCGTCGACCCCGGCGCCAAGGACGTCGACCAGACGATCGGCTACATCACCAAGTACCTGACCAAGAACAGCGCCGACTGCCACGAGGTCAGCACGCAGGCCCAGCGGGATCACCTCGACCGGCTCTGGCACGAGCTGCGGTTAACACCGTGCTCGGACCGGTGCGCCAACTGGCTGCTCTACGGCATCCAGCCGAAGAAGGCACACGCCAAGCTGCGGCCCGGCAACTGCAAGGGCCGCGTCCACCAGAAAGCCACCCTCGGCATCGGCGGCCGCCGCGTCCTGGTCTCCCGCGACTGGTCCGGCAAGACCCTCGCCGACCACCGCGCCGACGCCCGTGCGTGGGTACGTGCCCTCCTCGGCGTCAGCGACCGGCACGACCAGGTCTCCGCCGTCGCGACCGAACCCGGTACGCCAGCCCCGATCGCCTGGGAGCGGGCCCGCCCCACCGACCCCGACATGCAGCCACTGCAACACCGGCTCCTGCGCGCCATCTCGCAGCAGATCCAGTGGCGCGCCCAACTCAACGCCGCGCGCGAACGCGCCGGCACCGGGCCGCCGGCACATGTTTCGGCAACCAGCGAGGCGACCAGGCAGGCGCCCCGATGACGAACGCCACAACTGACCAACCGCGGCTCCTTCGCGTTGAGGAAGCCGCTCGCCTGCTCGGCGTGGGCCGGTCGCTGGCATACGACCTGATCCGAACCGGACGCCTGCGATCGATCAAGATCGGCAGCCGTCGACTCGTACCGCGCATAGCCATTGACGAGGCGATCGCCTCCCTGCTCAACGAGGAGTGACAACCATGACAAGGCAAGGCGGCAAGGGTCACAAGAACGCCAACGGGGAAGGCTCGATCTACCAGCGCGGCAGCGACGGGCGCTGGGTAGGTCAGGCATACGTGCTGACCACCGACGGCGGCCAGAAACGCAAGTACGTGTACGGCGACACCTGGGACGACGCGCACGCCAAGCTTGTTGAGCTCAAGGCGCGGTCGCAGCGGGGCATCCCGGTCCCAGAGCGGGCCTGGCGCGTCGCCGAATACCTGCGGTACTGGCTCCAGGTGTACGTCGCCGATCTCAAGCCGAGGACGGCTGAAGGGTACGAGGCTGCGGTCCGCCTGCACCTCATACCGGCGCTGGGCCGGAAGCGGCTGGACACGCTCCAGGTGCAGCACGTGAAGACGTTCCTCGACGGGTTCAAGAAGAAGTGCCTGTGCTGCGCGAACGGCTGGGACACGCGCCGAGCGGCAGAGGAGCAGTGCTGCTCGGCCGGGCGGTGCTGCAAGCGGTACCCCGGTCCCCGGCAGGTGCAGTTCGTCCACGCGGTGCTGCGCAACGCACTCCAACACGCCATGCGTGAAGACCTGGTGCCGCGCAACGTCGCCAAGCTGGTTCGGGTGGCCTCACCCCGGTACAAGGTCGGCAAGGGCCTCGCGCTCGATGACGTGAAGGCGCTGCTGCGGGTCGCTCTCGGGCACCGGCTGTACGCCCTGTACGTGGTCGCGGCGACGATCGGCCTGCGCCGTGGCGAACTGTTGGGGCTGCGCTGGGTAGACCTGGACCTCGACAAGGGCACGCTGCGAATCGAGAAGACCGTCCAGCGGGCCGCCGGCAAGCTGCACCTCCAGGACGCCAAGACCGAAGCCTCAGAGAGCGTCCTCCCGCTACCGGAGATCACCCGGAAGACGCTGAAGGAGCACCAAAAGCAGCAGGAAAAGGAGCGGGCGGACCTCGCCGAGGAATGGAAGGACCACGGCCTGGTCTTCCCGTCCGAACTCGGTACTCCGATGGAGCCGCGCAACCTGAGCCGCCACTTCGCAGGCCTGCGGATGAAGGCCGGGCTGCCGGACGTACGGCTCCACGACTTGCGGCACACCGTGGTGTCGGTGCTGATGGATCTTGGCGTACCGCCGCATGTGGTTCAGGCGATCGCCCGGCACTCCGACGTGAAGATCACCCTACAGATCTACGCCCACACGAACCTCGCGGCGATGCGCGAAGCCCTGGGCAAGCTGGACGAGTGGCTGTCATGACGCACGTTGCTGTCACGGTTGCTGTCATTTGCCGGTCTGGAGATCGATTCAGGTTGGCGTTTTTCCTGGTGGGCACGGCTGGGTTCGAACCAGCGACCCCCCGCTTGTAAGGCGACGCGGTCAGTGCGGCATGCGCAGACTCGTTCGACCAGGGAGAACACGGTGGGACTCGAAGCGGCAACCGCAAAAGCGGTCGCTGGCTAAGTGATCTCTTCAGGCGGCCCCGGGCGGCGCTGACACGCACAGCCCGGGGCCTGAGGACCCCGAGGAGGTCCCTGTGTCCCATCCAACACCCACCCCGGCCGAGCGGGAGAGCCCCCTCGTCGCCGTCGCCGAGATGGCGCTGCGCGCCTTCGGCTCCATCGACCGCAACACGGCCAGGATGCTGCTGCTGCATTGGCGATGGACGCCGGAGCTGAGCCCACGCGAGATCGTCGCAGTACTCGACCGCTTCCCCGACCCCGACGTCGACGAGCGCGGCAACCGGTTCACCCCACCGCAGGACATGCCACCCCGCGGCACCGTGCGCTACTCAGACGACGAGGAGGCCGGCCGATGAACGGCACCCGCATCGCCAGCATCACCGGCGCCGCCGCCGTCGCCGGCGTCGCCGCCTACAGCTCGTGGCAGCACATGGTCTCCACCGCCCTGCGGGTCGGTGAGCGCCACGACGTGGCGATGGTCCTGCCCCTGTCCGTGGACGGGCTGCTGGTCTCCGCGTCGATCGCGATGGTCGACGACCGGCGGGCGGGGCGTACCCCACGGTGGTCGGCGCGCATCGCCTTCGTCGCCGGCGTCGCGGCGAGCCTGGCCGCCAACGTCGCCCACGCCCAGCCGACGTGGGGTGCCCGCGCTGTGGCCGCCTGGCCGGCCCTGGCCCTGCTGCTCGTCGTCGAGCTGCTGTCCCGCAGCGGCCGAGCGTTGCGTCAGGCGCCTGACGCAACGGGGGCCCAACTCCGCAGCGCTGCTGCGGGACTTGGGGTCGTGGACCCGGTCTCCGTGGCCGCCGCGACCGCCCCGAGCCTGCCCGCAGCCCCGGTGTCCCCGGCGCCGTACCGGGCCGCCACAGGCCATCTGGGGCGGCCGCGCATGCCAGTGCTGTCCCGGCCGGAACCCAGCGCCTGACGGGCGAGCCCCAGTAGACCTACGTCGAGTTCAGGAGTCGGAACGCTGCGGTGGTGTCGGGGCCGCCGCCGATGCGCGCCCACGCGAACGTGCCACGCTCACCGGTGGGCCGGTTCGACGTCACGTCGACGATGTGCTGGACAAGCTCCATGCTCATGCCGGCCCGCAACGCCAGCACGTAGTGCCGGAAGTCGCCCACCACGAGCTGGTTGGTGTGCCCGGTCGTGGCGACCACGTCCGGGAAGTACGGCGACTCGTACACCTGCCGGTTCATCAGCCGATCCACCCACTCAAAGGCGATGGTCTCCGTCGAGGCGTGGAAGACGTTGGCGGTGCCGAACCGGCGGATGGCGTTGTTCACCCCCACGCTCATCATCCACGACGCCCCCCGGGGGCGGTTCGTCCCGCCGGCACCGGCCTGGTTCAACCCGATGCCGCGGAAGCGCTGCGGCAACGCCTTCCACACGTTGTACAGGTCGACATCGCCGAAGGCCCCCGCCGTGGTCAGCAGCACCTCGGCGGTGGTGTCCGCGTCCAAAGCGGTGATGATGCCCATCGGCTCACCCGAACCCGACCCACGCGACATCTTGTCCAGCACCAGCACGTCATAGCCCTCCCCGAGCAGGCCGGCCATCTCCTCG
>WNGF01010704.1_pt1 | contig 15230 bp, 10 predicted proteins | sample 5400641 | NCBI WGS metagenome assembly WNGF01 (sample SAMN13153371, study PRJNA577476) | soil metagenome | isolation source: 80 cm soil or saprolite under grassland replicate 2 | place: USA:California | collected 2016-06-15
TTTTCAGGATTCGTTCGGCCACCTTCAGGCGCAATTTCAGTTCGCAGTCGTCAAATGGCTTGCGGATAAAATCGTCCGCGCCGTATTCGTACGCTTTGAGTATGGAGCTTTGCTGATCGTCGGCGCTGACCATCATCACATAGACGTAAGTTTTCTTCTGGGCGCGGATCGATTCGCAAACATCGAATCCATTCAGCCCGGGCATCATAGCGTCCAGAATAGCCAGACGCGGCGGATCGTCGCCTTCGAGGAGCCTTTGCGCTTCATGGCCATCTGTGGCGATCACGACGTCATACCCCCATGCCTCCAGCAGGGTTTTTAACGTCGTCCGGTAGAACCCCGAATTGTGCAATACGAGGATTCTCATAATGTTCCTGAACTGAAACATACCGTCAGTTTCCCATCCGCACAATGTACGAAAGTAACCATGATCTGTACAATGTACGAAGGTAACCATGAGCTGCGGTACCCTCCAGTAACCAAACTGCCAGCCTGATTCCCCGGCAGCACCGATAACTCCTTTTAATTCAGCTCACAATCGAACGACCGCAATGGATCCTGGCGGATGCGGTCTGTTTCCTGAAACAGAACTTGTGAGCGAAACCGAATGCAGCTTTAAGGATAGCGCAGGCGGGCCGGATGGACGTTGGGACTGGGAAAATGGGACATTCATCCTAGGTCCAAAATCCAGAGTAGATTCCGAATGTCATTTCTGGCTGTGACGGCTGGGTACTGCGCCTATGATGGAACTCACATGCCAAGGCGAACAGGATGGAATGGCCTCTGCCGACAAACCCCGCAAATGCTTTCCGGCGGGCGCAGCTCGGGTGTCGTATGCTTCGTTGACCTCCGACGGGAAGAACAGCGAGAAACAGGTTCCCGAGCGGCCCTCTCTGGTTGTGCTCCGTACTCGAATGGCGCCGCCATATTTCTCGATGATGCCGGAGGCGATCCACAGGCCGAGTCCGGTGCCGCTCTCTCCTTTCGTGGTAAAGAACGGATCGAAGATCTTCTCGCGAATCTCGTCCGGGATCCCGCACCCATTGTCGGCCACCACCACTCTCAGGCCGCTGCCGCCGCGCCGCCGGTCTTTCGACGCATAAGCGCGCACGCGGAGCCTGCCCTGACCGTCTTGCAGGGCCTCAAGCCCGTTGCCGATCAGATTGGCCAAGACCTGCCGCAGCTCTCCCGGGAGCGCCCGGACCTCCCCTTCATAGTCGATCTCCGCGCTGACCCTGGCTCCCGCGGCATGGATCTGCCGCTCAAAAAGCGCGAAAATGTTGTCCAGCACCTCGCGAATCTTCACCTTGGTCGGCTTGGCGGATTCGCGCTGGAAAGTGAGCATCTGCTGCGTCATCTGGGTCACCCGCTGCAGTTCCTCCGCGGCCAGCGCGGCAAAATTCCTCGTCTCGGTTTCCCCGGAGCCTTGCTGGATCAGATACAGCAGATTCCCCACGGCGTCCAGCGGGTTGTGGATCTCATGCGCAATCGTCGCCGCCAGCCGTCCTGTGGTCGCGAGGCGGTCGCTTTCACGGATTGTCTTCTGGATCTGCCTCTGCTCGGAGACGTCATGGAAGACCAGCACCACCCCTTCGATCCTGTTCTGCCTGTCGCGAATCGGCGCGCCGCTGTCTTCGATGGGGATCTCCGTCCCATCCCGCCGGATCAGCAAGGTATGGTTGGCAAGCCCAACCACCTTACCTAACCGGAGCACCTTCGAGACCGGATTTTCCGGGCGGAGGCGCGTGCCCTCCTGCACGATGTTGAAGACCCTGCTCAGATCCGCGCCTTGGACTTCCTCCAGCGTCCACCCCGTTAGCTTCTGTGCCATCTCGTTCATGAACATAATCCGGCCGGCGGCATCGGTCGAAATCACCGCGTCGCCGATGCTCTGCAGCGTGGTCGCCCAGCGCTCCTCGCTGGCGCGCACCGACTCTTCCGCGCGCTTGCGTTCGGTGATGTCTACCACCATCACGATCATGCCGGCCACTTCGCCGGACTCGCGCCGCGGTTCATACGATACGGTATAAAACCGGTCGCCTTCGCCATCTCGCTCGGGCATGGTCAGCTCATAGCTCACGCGCTCGCCGGCATAGGCGCGGTCCAGCCGCGGGCGAATCTGGTCGTACAGCTTCCCCATCACTTCGGGCACGCGCTTGCCGATAATATCTGTGTCCGGCATCCTCAGCGCGTCGCTGTAGGCCTTATTGGCGAAGACATAGCGGCGGTCTTTGTCCAGCATCACCAGGCCGACCAGCGCATGATCGGTCACCGTGCGAAGCACTCCCTCGCTCTCGCGCAGCGCATTCTCCATCTGCTTGCGCTCGGTCAAGTCGGCAAACGAAACAATGATGCCGCCGCTCTCGGTCCCCTCATCCCCCCAGGGATGGATCTCCCATCGGATCGTGTGCGTCTTGTCATCCGCCGCAATCCAGTCCTCTTCGGCCGACAGGGATTCTCCAGCCAGGCCGCGGCGATGCATGTCCTTCCAATGCTCAGGCATGTGGGGAAACGCTTCGCAGTGCGTTTTCCCCAGCAAGTTCCCGCCCTGCCAGCCTGTGTCCTGCACCCACCGCCGGCTGAATTGCAGAAAGTGCATGTTGCGGTCGAACATGGCCAGCGCCACCGGGGCTTCCCTGATGAAATCCTCCAACAGCTGTTTGCTCTTGCGCAGCGCTTCTTCCGCCTGGCGGCCTTCGATTGCCGGTGCAATGCGGTCGCCGACCCGCTGCAGCAGCGACGCCTCCTCCTGGGTAAAGGTGCGCTGGATTCTCGAATCAACGTGCAGCACTCCGATGACCCGGTCTTCCACCAGCAGCGGCACGCCCATCAGCGATGCGGCTTGCTCCCGCACTTCGGGATCGAGGACATCGGCCTGTATCAGGTCCTCCACAATCTTTAACTGCCCGGTTTGCGCGATGGTGCCCGCGATCCCTGTCCCCATGGGGACCCGCGCTACGGTGCCCTGCAGCCCCAGCGAGGTCTTCACTTCCAGGGTTTGGCTCTGGCGGTCGAGCAACAGGATCTGGGCCGAATCAGCCTGTAGCGCCGCCACCACTCTCCGCAGCAACAACTCCATCATCGTTTCCAGCGGCAGATGAGCCAGGGTCGCCTCGGTCACCTGTTCGATCTTGCGGAGCCGAGCCGCTGTTTCTTCGGCGATCTGGCGCTGCACCTGCTCCCGCGCCAGGGCCTCGGAGCGTTCCCGTTCCCTGTTGCGTCCTTCCGTAACATCGCGGAAGACCAGCACTACGCCCGTCATCCGGCCCGAGGCATCGCGGATGGGGGCAGCGCTGTCGGCGATGGGAGTGTGCGCGCCCTGGTTGCCCAGCAGCACCACACTGTTTCCCAGCTCGATCACGCGGTCCAAACGAATCGCTTTTGTAACCGGGCTCTCGACGTCCGCTCCGCTCTCCCCCTGCTCCAGCCGGAAGACTTCGTCGGAGCTCCTGCCCATGCAATCCCTCGCGCTCATCTCCAGCAGCGATTCCGCAATCGAATTGACAAAGGTGATCTTTCCCTCGGCATCGGTGGCCATCACCGCATCGCCTATGCTTGCCAGGGTGGTTGCCCAACGCTCCTCGCTTCGCGCAAGCTCGGCGGCCCGTGACTTGGCGGTGTCCAGCGATCGTTGAAAGCTTGCCGCCAGGTCCCGCATTTCGACAAAGGTCAAAAAACCGATGACCAGTCCCGCGCCAATCCCCACCACGATGCAGCTCGCCACAATCAGGCGCCAACGGAATCGCGCGGTGCGGGTGCCCGTGTCCCGCAATTGATCTTCGATGTCCTGAAAATCCCTCACCTCTTCGCGGATGGCGTCCATCCGGCGCTTCCCTTCCAGGTTGGCCGCGATGTCGTTGTAGGCGCCTCCGGTGCGCCGGAGTTCGATCATCCGCTCGGCGTACCGCCGCCACTGCAGATAGCTCTCATGCCACGCCGCAAGCCGCGCCTGCTGGTTGGGATCGTCGCCGACCAGCCGGTGAAGCGATTGATAGTGGGGCTCGAGGTTCTGCCTGGCTTCCTCATAGGGCTGGAGAAAGACCGGGTTCCCGGTAACCAGAAATCCGCGCAGGCCCGTCTCCATGTCCACCGTCAGCTTGAGCAGACGCCGGCTGGACGACGTCACCTGGTCGGTATGGTCCACCCGTTGCATGGACCCATGCCAATCGTAGGCCTCGAACAGCAGTACCGCGGCGAGCGTCGCCATGGTAAGCAGGGGTAGAAGCACGGCCCGGCGGAGCAGAATCTTGAAAGCTTTAGGTTCCATAGATGAGTACGCGCTGTAGGTTCAGCTGTACATCGTGCCGGTGTACATCGTTCCCTTGTACATCATTTCGAACATTGCTGTTCAGCGCAACGGGGCGCTCTGCATTAGGAGAGGAGTTGCTGAAGTGCGCTCAGGAAGGCGGTGGGCGATGTAGCCTTCACGGCACGCGCGTCCACGTATTGGGAAACTTCATCCGGCAGATCGAGATAGGCGGAGAGCAGGAGGATCTTGACCTGGGGATTCAAGCGTTTCAGCTCCGCGGCCACTTGCCCACCGTTCATCTCCGGCATGGAATAATCGAGAATGACGGCCGTGATGGCATTTTCCGAAACCATTTTCAAAGCTTCGCGTCCACTGGTGGCTGTCAGCACGTCGTAACCCTGGCGTTGCAGCACCACCTTGCGAACCTCAAGGCCAAGGGGTTCGTCATCGACGCATAGCAGCACGACTTTGTGTTCCCCAATCCCGATAGACCTGATATCGGAAGCCATGAGCCCTCCCCATTTGATTTTACTCTATGCGCATTAAATTCCTGAACAAACATCGATCATCACTTCCCGATGTGACGGAGATCACAGACTGGCGGAATTTGGCTCGGGCGGCGCGACCAGCCGCTCCATGCAATCTCCCGCGACGCTGCGCGGCTGGAGAAGAGATGGGCGAGTCTTCCCCCTTGAGGCCACCATCTCGCAGGCGACCATCCGCGGCAACAAACTCCATACGGTGCCCGGAGCTGTTTCGTCCGGCGCGATCAGCAATCTTCGGAAGACAGCCGGCACATAAAGCAGCACTGCCACGGCGGATGCAGCATCGGCGCCGCGCACATTGCGATCGGCGTGACCCTGCGATGCCTGCGGCTCGCGCTAACGAAGGCCGATGCCAAGCGCCTGGCACTTTTTGTAGAGATGGCTGCGCTCCATCCCAAGTGCTTTGGCCGTGTTCGTGACGTGGTGATGATGGCGTTCGAGCTCGGCGAGGATCGTCTCTACGCAGTCGAGGTCCACCGCGCCGTTGGCCGCCAGCAGCAGGAGCCGCTCGACGACATTGCGCAGCTCGCGCACATTGCCCGGCCAGTGATACTGCTGAAGCGCGCCGATCGCCTCATCGCGGAACAAGGCGGGCTTCCATCCGTTCTGCGCGCATACCTGACGCGCCAGATGCTCAACCAGCAGCGGGATCTCCTCCTTGCGCTCGCGCAGCGGCGGAAGATGAAGCGGAAAAACAAACACGCGATGGAAGAGGTCGCGGCGGAACATTCCTTCGCGGACCTGTTCCTCAAGGTTCTGGTGAGTGGCCACGATCACGCGCGCGTCGACAGCTGTCGGGCGGTCTCCGCCCACGCGCTCCACTTCGCCTTCTTCCAGCACGCGCAGCAGCTTGGCCTGCATCGCCAGCGGCATGTCTCCGATCTCATCGAGAAACAAGGTGCCGTGGTGGGCCTGCTCGAACTTGCCGGTGTGCCGCGTGGCCGCGCCGGTGAACGATCCCTTTTCGTGGCCGAAGAGTTCGCTCTCAATCAGCTCGGCCGGGACCGCTGCGCAGTTCAGCGTAATGAACGGGCCGTTGCGCCTGGCGCTTTTTTCATGCAGTGTGCGCGCGGCCAGCTCCTTGCCCGTGCCGGTCTCGCCTTGTATGCAGACGCGTGTCTCGCTGGCGGCAACGCGCTCAATCTGCGCCATGACCTGCTGCATGCGCGGGCCCGACCACACCATGGTGTACCGGCCCACCTTCTGCCGCAGCTCGCTGTTCTCGCTCTCCAGGCGCTTGAGCCTCAGCGCGTTTTCTACCGTGAGCAATAGCCGGTCGGTAGAGATCGGCTTCTCCAGAAAATCAAGAGCGCCCAGCCTGGTTGCGCGCACCGCCATCTCCACATGCGCCTGCCCGGACATCATCACCACCGGCGCTGCAACCGCGCTGTTCTTCAGGTCTTCCAACAAGCTCAGTCCATCGCGCCCCGGCATCACCACGTCGGAGAGGATCAGGTCGAAGGTCCGCGTCTTGCCCAGCTCCAGCGCGCGCGCGGCGTTGTCGCAGACCGTGGCCTCATGCCCGGCAAGCCGGAAGGCGCGGGCCAGCGACGCCAGCGTGTTCGGCTCGTCGTCAACGATCAGAATTTCGGCCTTCATCGCGTTCCTCATGCCTTGGCCTCCGCGCGCAGGTCTTCGGCGGGCTGTTCCGACGGGCGCGGAAAGCGTATGGTAAACGTCGCGCCCTGCCCGGGCCGGCTGGTCACGCTGATGCTGCCGCGATGATCGCTCACCACCGACTGGACAATCGCCAGCCCCAAACCCGTGCCATGTTGTTTGCTGGTGTAGTAGGGCGTGAAGAGCCGGTCGCGCTCCTCCGGCGTCAGCCCAACCCCGCTGTCGGTCACGGAAATCTCAATGGCCTCCGGCGTGGAGCGCGTTGCCAGGGTTATGCGTCCGCCGTCCGGCATGGCATCCAACGCATTCAACAGCAGGTTCGAGAGCACGCGATGCATTAACTCCGGGTCGAGCTCGGCATGGGGACGGGCCGGGTCGAGCTCCATCGCAAGCGAGACCGCCTTTGGCGCCTGCTGCAGCTGCGGACGATGCAACGCCGCCGCCTTCTCCACCAACGCGTTCACATCGACCGTCTGCAGCTCCGGCTGCGGCATCTTAGAAAAATCGCTGAAGCGCGCGATGATGGTCTTTAAATGTGCGATTTCCTCGCCCAGGGTACGCGCCGACTCCTCGAAGATCTCATCGAACTCCCGCGGGGGCAAGCTGCGCGCGCGCAGCAGGTTCTCCACCGTGATCTGCAGCGGAAACAGAGGGTTCTTCAGCTCATGCGCCAGCCGGCGGGCCAGCTCGCGCCATGCCGCCACGCGCTCTGCCTGCAACAGGCGCTCGCGCTGCTGCAGCAGTTCGCGCGTCATCGCATTGAACGCCTCGGCCAGCTGCCCGAGTTCGTCGCGGGAGCCGCCTGCAACATGCACATTCCAGTTGCCGGCAGCCACCTCGCGCGAGGCCGCGGCCAGTTGTTCCACGGGACGGCTGAAGATGCCGGCGACCCAAAGACCGGAGAGAACCGCTAGCAGAATTCCCGTGCCGGCTACCGCATAGGCAATCGCGCGGATGTGTTGCATCAGCTCCAACGTGGGCCTGCGCGACGCTCCCACCAGCAGCACCGCCGAGATCGCGCCCGACTGGTCCTTCATCGGAACGGCCTGCACGTCCGCGTGATCGAAGCGCTGCTTCGAGATGCTCACCATCTGGCGGACCTCCTGCCCCGAGAGGAGCGCGGCCGACAAAACGCCGCCTAGATTTTCAATCGGCACGGGCGTGGAGCTTAACATCTTCTGCGAGTCCAACTGGGCGTGATTCGCGGCGTACTGGTTCGAGCGATAAAACCAGACGTACATTCCGTCCGGCAGCGGAAGCGAGCGAATAAATTCCGCATCGAGCTTGCGTCCGCCGATAAGGTAAAACGAGCTATTGCCCACCGGAATGGCGCGCTGGCAGACCATGCCAAGGGTTGCGCCCGTATGGGTCTCCACATTCTGCAGGAAGGGGCCGGGCGCCTCTGCGAGCTGTTCGTGATAGCCAAAGCGCGCCGGGGCCTGCGCGGAGGAGAGGATCGATCCATCGTGGTTCACCAGCTCCAGAAAATCGAGCTGGTACTCCTGCGCCAGGGTCGCAGCCTCAGACACGTAGAGCGTAACGTCGCCGCCGTGAGTTGCGTCAAAGGCGATCCGCTGCACGCGTTCGTTGCCCGCCATTCGTTCGAGCGAAAGCGCAATGCCGTCTCCCTGACGTTGAAATTCACCGCGCACCTGCGCCAGCAGGGCCGCGGAACGTTGCTGCTCGATCTGGCCCAGCGCCTGACGAGTGCGCAGTGAAACCATCCAGGCAACGGAGGCGACGGCCAAAACCACCAGCCCCGCGATGGTCAACAAAAGTTTCTGGCGCAGTGTCATCGGGGCTCCTCGATCCATGCCCCGGTCAGGTCGAGCCGGCCCGACTCATCGAGGGCCGCTCCGGAGAGCCGCTCTGCCACGCTGTAGGCCCTTGGCACGTAGAGGAGCGGAATCCACCTGGCCTGCATCAGCATGTCGTGCTCGCCGCGATAAAGCTCTTCGATCTCGCCGGAGCCGGGAGCAAACGGCATTTGCACGGCCGCGGCAAATTCGCCCAAGGCGATCTGCAGATTCGGCGAAGGCAAAGGAACGCGCGCTACGATGAAATCCGGGAAATCCGGCGCGCCGCTTCCAGACGCGGACGCCTGGAGACCGTGCTCGCGCGCATTCAGCGCGATGCGCTCGGCGACAAGTTGCAAGCTGCCATCCGCCGCATCGTAGCCAATCGTCAGCGCGCGCGAGGGCGTGGGTCTCGGACCCAGAGGGCCCACCATGCCGGGAGTGGCGGCAAAAAGTGCGGCGTATCCGGTGAGCCGGTTGGGCAGCAGCGCCAGTGCCACTTCGCCTTGCTTCTGAAAAGCAAAATTCAACAGCGCCGGACGGTCCACCGTGGCCGCCAAGGCCTGCCGAATTCTCAGGTCGAGCGCCGCGCCGCTCCGTGTCGTCACCAGGGCGATGAGCTCGGAATTTCCGGAAATCATGGGACGTAAGCCCTCCTGCTGCGCGCGCCGCAACATTTCGGCGGGCACCAAGGCGACATCCGTGCGGCGCACGCCGGCGTCCATCCACTGGTCGCGAATCGTCCGTCCCGTCCCTATCTCAACCGCGTCGAGATAAGGACGCCCACCCCAATAGGCGTCATTGGCGGCCAGCGCCATGCGATTTCCAGTTATGCTCACCATGCGAAACGCTCCGGTGCCTATCGCCAGCCCGGCTTCGGTGCGCACGATGGCGAAGCGGCTGAGTGCAAGCGCAGCCGGCAGCTCCGGCATGGGCCGCGTGCTCTCGACGATGATCGTATCTCCGGCGGCGCGAATTGTGCTTCCCTCCAGCGCCGTTCCCGGAATCTCCTTCTGCAGCGAAGCAGCGGCGGTTTCGGCCACCAGCGGCGTGCCATCGTGCCACACCACTCCGGAGCGCAGCGTGAAGACCCAGCGGCGCTCGCCATTCTCCGCCTGCCATCGCGTGGCGAGGGAGGGGCGCGCTTCTCCCTCGGCCCCCGTCGCGGTCAGGCAATCAAACACCAGCAAGCGGACGGCGTCATTGTCCTGCCAATTCGGCTCGCGCACCTCGATGCGCAACGTGCCGCCGTAATGCGGGCGCGTGCGCCCGGGTAGCGCGGCGGCAAGCGACAGCACCACGCCGCACAGCACCAGGCTCCGCAGGGGCCGGGTAGACAGCTCCAGGCTACTCGCCGCAAGCCAGCGAGACGCTGTACGCATCGTAGCCTCCTTGTGCCATATGCACGACGGCCGTTGCCGTCTTCGCTCCGGGCGTGCTCCAAAGCGCGGTGATGCTTCCGTTGAACTTGAGCGGTGCGCTTGCAGCCAGCGGCTCGCGGTCGGCGATCTCAAACGCCTGTAATGAATCCGATGGCGTGCCGGCGCCGCTTTCCGTCGCCAGCAGTTGCGTGCCGCTCCCGCAGCCGCTGTGCAGCGCCGCAAGGTCGGATCCCCAGGCGCGCGCCGCACCGCTGAAACGGCGTTCGTTCGCGCCGTCGAATGAGCTGACCCGGCCGTCCACGCCCGCGAAGATCCACAGCGTGTACTTCGCCTGCGAAATCGGCGCGGCGCTGTAAAACGGCGCCATGGCGCGCCCGATTCCGGGCAGCAGAACGCCGGTGAAGTAATTGCGCGCGGGATTATAGACCGCACTCTGCCCACCCAGCGGCCAGGGGTCGTCACTGGCGATACAACTCAGCGCAATCGCATTGGCGGGGGCCCCCGCTCTGTCGCCTGTTGGCCGATCGGAGATCGCGCGGTCCTGGGCGGCCGCGCAGTTGCCTCCCGGAAAGAAGAGATCGAAGGGGTGGTCAGAGGCCGGCACGATCCGCCCGCGAGGATCGCGCGGCAAGCTGACCTGCAGTGGAAGCGGCAGTTCGCGCAAGAGCTTCCAGCGGCCGCCCTGCTGTTCGTAGAGCAGCGCAGAGCGCGTTGTGAGCGCCGCCAGCGTGGGCTGCGGAGTACCGAGCGGTTGCACGTCGAGCAAAATGTCGCTGGTGCTAAACAGCAGCGAACTCTGCAAAGTCATGGCCTGCGTTCCGGCGCCTGCGGCCGAGGCGCGTTCCTCGCTCACTTCCAGCATGGTCACGCGGATCTCGGTTCCCTGCTGAATTTCGGCGATCCACAACCAGCCTCGCCGGTTTGTCGAGAGCGTTACGCGGATGCCAACCGAGGCCTCGTGCTCCGGGCGAAGCTGGACGCCCGCCGCACGCAACTGCGATTCCAGCGTCCGGCGCAGCGACGATGCCTGCTCTGCCGGAAGAGACGAAAGGTTGCGCATATCCAGGGTGGCCGTCGCGGGCCCGGAGACCGCGGCAATCTTCTTCGCAAAACTCGTAAGCTGCGAATCCCAGCGCTCAGATGCCTGTGCCGTGGCCCCCGCCATGAGACATAAAAACAGCCCAAGCAGGAATTGCCGCAAGCGCGGGACAATCCGCGCGGCAAGTCGCGGGATCATCCCTGGCATGGTTCGTGGCGTCATACGTCGGGTAGGTCGTGCCGTATTCCGTAGCGCGATCGTTAACATGACTTGCGGCAAATTATATTCCGTCATCTCTGCTTCCGTTCACACACTCGTGGGCGCGATGGTTACTTCGGTGAGCACTGCGTCTCTGTCATGACAGCGGCACCGCGCTTCGCACCCGGGGCCGCTGGCCCACATTTGCCGTCTTGACGGATGTGGGCCATTGCTCCCCATGCGCTCAGCGACGTGCGCCATTCCTCGCCTGATGGTCCTGGGGATCATCCTCATCTTCTACCTCCGGCTGCCCCGACGGGCTCGCGGCCATGCCCCGGAAGACATCGTTCGCGAAGAAGTATTTTCCGTCGGCAGGGACCATCATCAACTGGATCTTGTCCGAGAGCCGCTCGGCCACAATCTTATTGATGAGCAGCGGATTTCCCTTCAGCACGGCGGCTTCGCTCTTCATGCGCTCCGCATCAGCCAGTGCGGTCACGCGGATGCGGTTGGCTTCGGCATCGGCCAGAAGTTTGCGGCGCTCGGTCTCCGCCTTGCTGTCGATGACCTTGGCCTGCGCGGCGGCCTCCGCGTTCTGGATAGTCGATTCCTTGCGGGCCTCGGCCTCCAGGCGCGACTGCTGGATCTGCTTCTCCTTCAGCGGCAGCGTGTACTGCATGGCATCGGCCTCGCTCTTGGCGCCAATTACCCTGCTGATGGCAGCGGCCTCCGCCAGCTTCACCTGCTGCACCTTCTGCGCCTCTGCCTGCAGTTCGGCGATGCGCACCTGCTTCTCCTGGATCTCCGTCTGCACCCCCATCTGGTCGTTCTCCTGCTCCTTGAGCAGGAGTTTCTCCAGGCCCTTGGCATACTCCGGCGGCAGTTGAATGTCGCGCAGCATGACCTCCTTGACCACGATGCCATCGGCGGCGAGTTTGCGCGTGATGACCTGCGCAGCCTGCCGGCGGACCTCCTCGCGCTTGGTGCTGAAGATCTCGCGCACCGTGTAGTTGGGGGCCAGCTCGCGCCAGGCGCTGGCAATGACCGGCGGCACCAGCTCGCTCTCGATCGGCTGAGGAAGGTGCGCCTGGATGTAGTCCAGCCGCCGGGGGTCGAGCTGATAGCGCACGGTGATGGCAAGTCCCAGAGTCAGCCCCTCCCTGGCTTGGACCTTGAGCGCCTCGCCCCCTCTTTCCCGCGGCGCTTCCTGCTCCACTCCGGCGGTGAAGAGGCGGTCGCGCAGGTCGAAGAGCTCCACGTGGTCCACTAGAGGGACCACAAAGTGCGTGCCCGCGTAGAGCGTGCCGGGGCGCGTTCCGCTCAACTGGCTAATGCGGACCCCGGCGTGGCCGCTGGGGATGACTGCGACGGCGAAGGCCGCGAGCAGCGGAATCCAGGCCAGAAGCGCCAGCGCAATCGTGGTGCGCCAGCGCACCGGTTCGGGTGTGTAGGTCTCGCCGGCTTCGCCGGCGCGGCGACGGCCCAGAAAGCTCTGCCTCAGATCGAAGATCGCGATCCCTGCGGCGCTGAGAAACAGAGCGATGGCTATGCTGAACAGCAGATATTTGAACGCGAGCACGGTGTGCCTCCTTGATTCCCGGCAAACCTAGAAGCTGGCTTGCGAGGGCGGTGTTATCGGTTGTGTCCCGGCTTAGCTGGTTTGGGCTGCGGACTCGCCGGTCGCGGGGCAAAGAAGATCCGGAAGAGTCCGCCGATGAACAGTTCTTCGATCAGAGTGGCGCAGGCTATCGACAGCAGCAGCCCGGCCGAGATCGTCATTAAGGTCAATGCGCATTCCATAAAGGTTCCTTCGCCTGCTGGCATCACCGCGCGACGCTCTTCGCGCCGAGGCTGGCGTCGGCCAGCACTGGGTTATCCGCGGCGGCAATCTTCTCGGCGGAAGCCATCATTCCGGCCGGGCCTGTGATCGCGACTGAGGCCGTCATTTCGGCTGAGGCCGGCTTCTCCGAGCTAAAGATCGCGGCAGTCTGCTCATCGCGCTCGGCGCGGATCTCGACCGCGTCGCCCACCTGGACCATGGCGAACAACTGCTCCAGATCGGCGCGCGCCATGCGGATGCATCCGTGCGAAGCGGCCTTGCCGATGGAGTTGGGGGCATTGGTGCCGTGTATGCCGTAGCCGTGCTCGCTCAGGCCCATCCAGCGAGTGCCGACCGGATTGGCGGGACCGGGTGGGACGATTTTTCCCTCGTGGAAGTAGGTCGGGTTGGAGACGCGGCTGATGATATGGAAGCTTCCGACAGGGCTCGGCGTGCTCTCTTTGCCGACTGCCACCGGGAAGGTCTTCTTGACTTCGCCGTTCTCAACCAGCGCCAGTTTGCGGTCCGGAATGCTTACAATAATTTGCCGCATGGGCGCATCGGACGCTGCATCTTGCGCAGTGGCGACGCCGGTGGTGCGCGCCTGCTGCGCGCGGGCAAGGGAAACTAAGAACGCGGTAAGAAGAACTCCGATCTGGCTGGCCTGCTTCCGGACTTGATTCCTGGCTTGCATCGTGCACCTCGCGTCGTTGCGCCAAAACAGAGTGCACGAAGATGTCCAGAATGAGGTGCATTGAAAATACGAGACTTAGCTCTCGACGCCGCACCGCGAAACGTGTTGCACCGGACACGCTGTGACGCTCGGACACATTCCTCCGCAGGAAGCTGCCCCCATGCTGGCCGGGGACTCCGCTTCGTAGGGTGTTGGCAGGGGTGTAGGACGCGCGTGGCTTCCCTAGCCGGATGGCCAGGTTCCCCCCTAGCCGTCCGGGGGATGTGCCGGTAACGAATGTGTCGCACTCTATTCATGCCGGCAACCGGCCGGCAGGGGTCTTACATGGCAAGTTCTCTGGTGCTTCTGTGAGATGATGTGCCCCCCGGAAATTGATCCAGCGTAAGTGAGAGTTCTCCGGTTAAACTGGCCCGCTCGGGCCAAGCGAGGAGAACGAAGCCTTGAAGAAGAGCCGATTCACCGAAGAACAGATCGTAGGGGTTCTGAAGGAGTCCGAGGCAGGGATCAGCCCGGTGGTCGATAACGTACGCTTTCTTTCGCACAATTGATTTGAGGAACTCTGGCTGATAGAACATGGGGGAGGCGTTGAGACCCCAGGGGACGGAAGCCAGATGGACGAGCAAGAGCAAGGTGGAGGAGTGCGGAGTCTGACCACGCGGCGAAGTCCGCAACGTGAGCGTGCTGGTTGCGATCGGCGTGGACGAGGAAGGCTTCCGCCACGTGCTGGGCGTGAGCGAAGGCACGAAAGCAGACGGTGCGAGTTGGACCGCGTTTCTGCGCGAGCTGAAACAGCGTGGGCTGGAAGGCGTGCAACTGTTTGTCAGCGATAAGTGCCTGGGGCTGATCGAGAATCTGGCGGAGTTCTATCCCGAGGCCCGCTGGCAGCGCTGCGTGGTTCACTTCTACAGAAACGTGTGGACGAAAGTCCCAGGCGGCAAGGTGAAAGAAGTGGCGGCGATGCTGAAGGCGATTCACGCGCAAGAGGACCGGGATGCAGCACGCGAGAAAGCCCGGCTGGTGATTGAGAAACTGCGGGCCATGAAACTGCGCGATGCGGCCGAGCTGATTGAGGCCGGAGTGGAGGAGACACTGAGTTACTATGCGTTCCCCAGCGAGCACTGGCGCAGCCTGCGGACGAACAACCCGCTGGAGAGGTTAAACCGCGAGATCCGCCGCCGCACTCGCGTGGTGGGAACGTTCCCAGACGGGCGCTCCGCGCTGATGCTGGTGGCCGCTCGCCTGCGGTATGTTGCCGCTTCCCGCTGGGGCACACGACGATATCTGAACATGCAAGGACTGGCGCAGGCCGCCGTCGCATAGGCCGCGAGAGGAATGGCCCGCGGGCCATTCCTCTCGACAACCGCAACCTTCAACCAGAGCTCTCTGATAGAAAGTGCGAAAGATACTGGACACTACCTCGCCGGTCACCTGCACTGGGAGGCGCATCGTGCGCGACCCCAGTGGGGAAAGTTAGAAGTTGATGAAGGAACGGACGCCGACCATTACGCCGTTGCCCCTCTGGGGATTGGCGCCAAGGTCCTGTATCACCGCAACCGTCGGCATCAAGTTCCACCAATTTGTTGCCCAGCAGGAATAATTGATTTCCCAATCCTTTTCCGAAGTCACCGGGAGATTGGAAGCAAGGCGCACCGGTGTGTTCAGGTAATTACGGATCATGTACGAGTTCATGCCGAAGTTGATCGAATCCTTCGGACGGCTCGGAATCGGCCCGTTGAAGATCGCAGAGAGAACAAGTTGCCTGTCCCAGGGAAGCACTCCCTTGCTTTCCGGCCCCCACACATACATGGCGCGCACGTCGAGACCCCGGTTGGAACCCGCTTTAACCCGGTAAACAGGCTGGATAATGTTGGCCCAATAGCCCGCATTTCCG
>WNGF01006016.1_pt1 | contig 15229 bp, 13 predicted proteins | sample 5400641 | NCBI WGS metagenome assembly WNGF01 (sample SAMN13153371, study PRJNA577476) | soil metagenome | isolation source: 80 cm soil or saprolite under grassland replicate 2 | place: USA:California | collected 2016-06-15
CGGGACAGGCGTCCCGGCAACCGACAGGCGGGCGGTGGGCCAGACAGTCCGATCGGGTTTCCCAAGGCCCCACCCGCCCCACCCGCCCGGTGGATCGGCGGCGATTGGGTCGCCACAGTTTCGAACTGAGACACTACGGGGAATCGTGCTGGGATTGATGGTGAACGTGCCGGCGGGGTGCGTGCCGACGCCGGCGGCCTCGGGGAACCGGAAGGTCTTGCGAGGACAACAGCCGGGTATCCTTGACGACCCTGTCGGCGGCGGAGCAGTATCGGCGCCACGGAGGAGCCCGATGAAGAAGGACATCTCCAGCCTGCGCGCGACCCTCGACTATCTCGACGCGATCGGCGAGCTCGTCACCACCGACGTCGAGGTGGACCCTCATCTCGAGGTGGCGGCCATCCAGAAGCACTTCGACGGCGGCGCCGCGCTGCTCTTCAACACGGTGAAGGGCTACCCGAACGCGCGGATCTGCAACAACATCTTCGCGAGCGCCGAGCGCATCGCGCGCCTCTTCGACGTCGACGATCCCCGCAACTTCAAGCACCGGGCCGTCGAGGCGCTGCGCGATCCCCTGCCCCCCGTGGAGGTGAAGGACGGGCCGTGCCAGGAAGTGGTGCTCGACACGAGCTTCGACGTGTGGGACGTCGTGCCCATGATCTCGCACGCCAAGAGCGATCCGGGCCGCACGCTGGGCGCCGGAAACACCGTGGTGCGCGGAAAGTACTTCTGGGGCGGCTCGCACATCGGCTACAACCGGATGAACTTCCGCGGCCCCGATTACTCCAGCTTCCAGATCTCCCCCGGCTCGCACATGGACCAGGTCGCCACCCACTGGTTCCGCAAGGGGCCGATCCCGATGACGATCAACATCGGCGTGCCGCCCGCGTGCACGGCGATGGCGGGCGCGGGCTTCACGTACGTGATCCTGCCGCGCGGCTGTGACGAGCTGGGCGTGGCCGGCGCGCTGCAGGGCTTCCCCGTCGAGGTGGTGAAGGCACGCACCCAGGACGCCTGGGCGATCGCCAACGCCGAGTACGTCATCGAAGGCTATCTCGACATGACCCAGAAGGTGTGGGAGAGCCCCCTCGCCGAGAAGGACGACGAGCAGGGGGTGCATCCGTTCCATCCCGAATGGTCGGGCTACATGGGCAAGGCGTACCGGACGTACAAGTTCCAGGCGACGGCGATCACCCATCGCGCCGATCGGCCGCTCTACTACGGATTGATCGTCCACGGCATGGACGAGCACTTCATCGACGGGCTCATGCGCGAGGCGTGCTTCCTCGAGCTGGCCGAGCGGATCGTCCCCGGACTGTGTATCGACACGCACATCCCGATGGGCATGACGGACTGGGGCGGGGTGATCTTCCAGGTGCGCAAGCGCCGCGCGCGCGACGAGGGCCTGCACCGCAACATCCTCACCGCGGCGCTGTCGATCTCGCTGGGCGCCCGCCTCGGGATCGTCGTCGACGAGGATGTCGACATCTACAACGTGGAGGACGTGCTGTGGGCGCTCACGACGCGTGTGAACCCGAAGGAGGACATCCTCACGATCTGCGAGGGCGGCTTCGGCCAGACGTTCCAGCCCGCGGAGCGTAGCTCGGCCGGCGATCGCCAGTGGACGCAGTCGAACATCCGCTTCTCGGGCGCCATGGGCATCGACGCCACGCGCCCGTTCATCTACAAGGACGCCTTCGAACGCGCCCGCTACAACGTCGAGGTCGTCGACCTCGCGAAGTTCTACTCGCCCGAGCAGATCACCCGGGCCAAGACCGGCCAGCGCGACTACGCCAAGTTCCTCGCCGACCGCGGGATCTGACGGCGTAAATCTTTCGCTGTTCCGCCCTCCGCTCGTCGCGATCGATGTCGCGATGCCACCCGTTCCACGCGGCGGCCACGTCGCGCAAGATCCAAGCCTCCGAAAACCCATGTTTCGCAGAGTGAACGGCGAGGTGCACCAGAGTAAGGGGTTCGTCAAAGACCTTGACCCCGACCCCGTTCAGCCGGAAGGCACGATGCACCAGTGCGTGCTGGTTCGTTCGCCGCACCTCCTTTCCGGGGACGAGGCCCGGAATCAGCCCCTTCAGCACGATGAACTCCACACCCGCCGCGTCGAGTCCGCGGGCGATGCTGAGAGGCTCCGAGGTCAGAAGAAGGTTGCGCGCGGTCCGCGGTGCGGGATCGCCCTCGGGGGCGCCGATCAACGGGGTCAACCGATGGCCCACGATTCCCCGGACCGCACCTGCTCGTGCCACGACCGGGCATAGCGGCCGCCGAGCGACAGCAGCTCGGCGTGGCTCCCCGACTCCACGACGCGGCCGTCGTCCATCACGTGGATCACGTCGGCGCGCAGGGCTGTCGTGAAACGGTGGGTGATGATGAGCGCGGTCGCCCCCGCGACCAGGTCGCGGAAGCGCGCCATCCAGTCCGCCTCGGCCCACGAGTCCATGGCCGAGGTGGGCTCGTCGAGGATGACCAGCGAGGCGCGACGCAGGAAGGCGCGGGCGAGCGCGATGCGCTGCCACTCCCCACGCTCAGCTCGGCCCCTCCGAACCACTTGCCGAGGACGGTCCCATACCCCTGGGGGAGCCGGGCGATGGGGGCATCGGCCCCGGCCCCGCGAGCCGCCGACTCGATGTGGGTGGCACCGGGCGCCGACTCGAGGTCGCCGAACGCGATGTTGTTCGCCGCCGTGTCGTGATAGTGGACGGGCTCCTGGAAGAGCACCGTGATCCGTCGGCGCAGCCGGTCGAGCGACAGCGAGCGGACGTCGACGGCGTCGACGGTGATCCGTCCCGCCTGCGGATCGTACAGACGCGTGAGGAGCTTGACGACGGTGCTCTTGCCGGCGCCATTGGGACCCACGAGCGCCGTGATCTCAGCGGCGGGCAGGGTGAGGCTGAAGTCCGTCAAGGCATCGCGGCGGCTGCCCGGGTAGCGGAAGGTGACTCGCTCGAGCCGGATCGCGCGTGCGAACGCCGGTGTCGGCGCCGGGCGGGGCGGATCCGTCACGGTGGGCTCCAGCGCCAGGAAGTCGAACAGGTTCTCGAGAAAGCGCAGGTTGCGGTAGGTCTCGCCGATGCTGTCGAGCAGCGCCCGCATGACGCGCAGCCCTTGCATGAAGACCTGGTAGAAGAGCGCGAGATCGCCTAGCCGCATCGCGCCGAGCAGAGACCGCCGGAACACCCACAGCATCGTGAGGCTGATGATCACGAACGCGGCGCCCGCGGCGCCGATCTCGGTGAGGAGCTGGCGCCACGCGAGGCCGATCCGCTCGCGGCGCAGGCGTGCCCGCAGGTCCTGGAACGAGGTCCGGAAGTGGCGGGACAGGTCGAAGAGTCGCAGCTCCGACGCCGCGTGATGACCGGTGAGCATCCAGTCGTGATACGCCAGACGCCGCTCGCTCGGCGTGTTGCGCATCCGCCAGCGGTGGAAGCGAAGGACCGACCCTCCGACGACCCACAGGGTCGGCAGGGCGGCCGCCACCAGCACCGGAGGCAGCCACCAGGCGTAGGACGCCATGACCGCGGCCAGACCGACGAGCGTGATCGCGTTCCTGGCCAGCTGGCCGAGGTTCTCCAGCAGCGCGATGGGCTGTCTGATCGCGTCGAGGCGCGCCCGGTGGAGCTTGTCGTAATACTGAGGCGTCTCGTAGAAGCCGAGGTCGAGCCGCGTGGCCTGGGCGTGAATCAGCCCGTAGATGTGGTCCTGGACGAGCTCGGACTGCGCGACGCGCCCACGTCGTCACGCTGGCCAGGATTTCGCCGAGCAGGATGAGGCCGGTCAACGCCGCGGCCGGCCGCATCACCAGGGCGAGATCGCCCGCCCCCCCTGCGTCCCGGAGCGCGGCGACGAGCGCGTCGATGAGCGAACGCAGCAGCAGCACCATCGCGATGGGGAGCAGGCCCTGGACGATCACGAGGGCGACCCACATGGCCGTCCACCACCGGGCCGCCGTCCAGACGAGACCGAGCGCCCGGGGGAGATACGACAGCTGGCCCATGGCGCGCTTCAGCGCGGCGCGAGTGATGTTCTCGTCGGGCATCGTTCCTTACCGCCAGTGACCCTCCACCCAGATGTAGCCGCCGCCCCGGCGCACCCAGTGACCGGGGACCCAGGCGTGGCGCGGGTTGGCGGGAACGACCCACGCGCCGGGAAGCCAGACATACGCGCGGCTCGCGGGCCGCCACGCCCAGTGCCCGCCGACCCACACGTGCGCCGGACTGGGCTGGACCACGATCACCTCGGTCCTGGGCGGTGGCACCGGCGGAATGCTCTCGACGTAGACCGGCGCGGGCGGCGGTGGGGCCGGTGCCACGACCACGGGTGGTGGCGGTGCCGGCGGCTGCACGACGCACCCGAGGCCCGACAGCGCGATGACGAGACCGAACACTCCTGCGTGGTGGTGCTTCATGGACCGGCCTCCTGACGGCGCCGATGACGGGCAGGCCCGGCCTCCGACGACATCGTTCACATTCGTTCACGGCCTCGGGCACCCATTCCAGCCGGACCCGCAAGCCGCGTCAAGAACGAGAGACACCTGAGCTAAGATAGCGCTCCCGAGGGCCGTGAGCACACCGATCAAGCGCAAGCTCGCCACGATCCTGTCGGCCGACGTGGCCGGATACTCCCGGCTCATGGGCGACGACGAGGAAGCCACGCTTCGCCTCCTCGCCGCGCGCCGCGGCAGGTGAGCTCCGACGTGAGCGTCGTCGCCGGCTCGCACGCGTTCACCGATCCGAATACCCGGCTCCTGCAGCACGCCCGCGAGCGCCCGGGCAAGGTCTTCATCGAGAGCCCCGATCAGGGCACGCGCGTCACCTTCGGCGAGTTCGAGGCGCTGACCCGGCGCTTCGCCAACTTCCTGGCCGGCGAGGGCGTGCGCCACGGCGATCGCATCTCGATCCTGGCCGACAACGGGATCGAGGCCCTGGTCGTCTTCTGGGGCGCGCTCCGGGCCGGCGTCATCGTGAACCCGATCAACGTCGAGATCCGCGAGAAGCACGTCAGCCACATCCTGGATGCCGTCGCGCCGAAGCTCGTGTTCTGGGGCGGACCACCGACCCGCAAGGCAGAGGGGATCGGCCGGTGGATTCCCCTCGACGAGCTGTTCGCCCGGCTCGCGAAGGCGACGGAGGCGCCCGTGGCTTCGCCGCCGGGGCGAACGGACTGGGCGCTGATCGATTACACCTCGGGCACCACGGACACGCCGAAGGGGGCGATCTGGACCCACGAGGCGTACTACGCGATGTGCGAGTCGCCCGTCGATCGTCTCGAGCTGACCGCGGACGACACGATCCTCGACTACCGTCACTTCAGCTGGTCCTCGCCGCAGATCCTGTCCATCGGCCCCAGCCTGCTGACCGGCGCCGGCCTCGTGCTCGCGCGCAAGTTCTCCCAGGCGCGATTCTTCGACTGGGTGCGCGAGTACGGAGTCTCCGTCGCCGTGGGCATCCCCACGGTCATCAACATGCTGCTCTCGCGGCCGGTCGCGGTGACGAAGGCCGATCTGCCGACGCTTCGCTTCATGACGTCGAGCACCGCCCCGCTCTCCGTCAACAAGCACCTCGAGTTCGAGCGCACCTACGGCATCTCGATCGTCCAGCTCGCCGGCGGCACCGAGACCGGCTTCATGTGCGGCAATCACCCGGGCAAGCGCAAGCTCGGCTCCATCGGCCCGCCCACCCTCAACATGCGCGTCCGTCTCCTGGATGACGCGGGTCGCGAGGTCCCCGTCGGCGAGGAAGGCGAGATGGTCGTCAGCGGCCGGCAGCTGGCCTCGGCCTACTGGCAGGCGCCGGACGCGCTCGTGCCGATCCCCCAGGACGGCTTCCGGAACGGCGACCTCGCCCGGCGCGACGAGGACGGCTACGTCTACATCACCGGGCGCAAGAAGGACATCATCATCAAGGGCGGCGTCAACATCGCCTCGCTCGAGATCACGAACTGCCTGCTCGAGCATCCGGACGTGGCCGAGGCGGCGACGCTCGGCACGAAGGACGAGATCTACGGCGAGGTGCCCGTCGGCTTCGTCGCCCTCCGGCCCGGGCGCGACCTCGGCGAGACGCATCTGCTGGCGCACTGCCGGGCCAAGCTGGTGGCGTTCAAGGTGCCCACGGCGGTGATCGTCGTCGCCGCGATCCCGAAGAACGCCAACGGCAAGATCGACCGGGAGGCGCTGGCCGCCCTCTGGCGGCCTCGGGCCGAGCCCCGCGCGTGAGCGAGCCCCGTCCCCCCGCCCCCCTCGGCCTTCGGCTGATCCGTGCGGTGCTGGGCGCGCTGATCCTGGCCGGCGTCGTCCTGAACTTCGCCAACGTCGTGGGCCGCTACGTGTTCCTCGCGCCCATCATCTGGGCGGAAGAGGTGCTGATCTTCATCATGGTCTGGTGCGTCATGCTCGGCGCCACGCTGGTGACGTGGGAAAACCAGCACTTGAGAATGGACGCCGTCCATCACCTGACGCCGCCGCGCGTGCGCCGCTGGCTCAACCTGGTGGCCACGGCGGCGTTCCTGCTCGCGGGCGCCTTCGTCCTCGTGCAGTCGCTCCACGTCCTCGTACTCGCCGCGGGCACGGGTCAGCGCAGCGTGGTGGCCGACATCCCGATGGTGATCCCGTTCGCGGCGATTCCCGTGAGCTTCGCCATCATCGTGGGCATGCTCGTCTGGCGGTTCCGGCGCTTCGTGCGCAGCGACGAGGAGGAGGAGCGGTAGGCGATGGGATGGGCGATGGCCGTGATTCCATTCGCGCTGCTCGCCCTCGGCGTCCCGATCTTTCTCATCCTGCTCGTCACCGTGATCGTGCTGCTCGTGGCCTTCATGAACGTCCCCTATACCGTGGTGCCCCAGATGATGTTCGGCAGCATCGACAAGTTCGCCCTGCTGGCGGTGCCGTTCTTCCTGTTCGCCGGCGAGGTGATGGGCCAGGGGGGCATCTCCGATCGGCTGATCCGCTGGGTGCAGTCCATGTTCGGCGGGGTGCGGGGCAGTCTCGCCTTGACCACGGTGGGGACGTGCGAGTTCTTCGGGGCGATCTCCGGGTCGAGCCCGGCGACGGTGGCGGCGGTGGGGCGCATCATGTATCCGGCGCTCCGCGCCGACGGCTACGAGGAGAAGTTCGCACTCGGGCTCGTGACCTCGTCGGGCGCCATCGCCAGCATCATCCCGCCCAGCATCCTCATGATCCTCTATGGCGCCGCCGCCGAGCAGTCGGTGGCCGCGCTCTTCATCGGTGGCGTCTTTCCCGGCCTCCTGATCGGGCTCCTGACCGCCGTGTACATCGTGGTCTACGCCCACCGCCACGGGTTGGCGAAGGGGGAGCGCTTCCGGTGGGGCACGTTCTGGCGCAGCACGCGGCAGGGCGTCTGGGCGCTGGGCGCTCCCGTGGTCATCCTCGGCAGCATCTACACCGGCGTGTGCACGCCGACCGAGGCGGCCGGCATCGCCGGCGTCTACGGGATCATCGTCACGCGCTACGTGTACCGCGACATCACGTGGACGCGCCTGTGGTCCATCTCGGTCAGCTCCGTGTTCCTCACCGCGCAGATCATGATCATCGTGGCGGCCTCCGGGGTGTTCTCGTGGCTGCTCACCGTCAGTGGCGTGCCCCAGATGGTGGTGGGCACGATCGAGGGGCTGCACGTCGCGCCGTGGGTGATGCTGGTGGCCATCAACATCTTCCTGCTGATCGTGGGGTGCCTGATCGATCCGACCTCGGCCACGCTCATCCTCACGCCGTTGCTCGTGCCCATCGTGAAGACGCTCGGCGTGAACCTGATCCACTTCGGCATCATCCTGACCGTGAACCTGTCCATCGGGATGTTCACGCCGCCGTTCGGCTTGAACCTGTTCGTGAGCCAGGCGCTGTTCAAGGCCCCGATGACCCGTATCGCCCGCGGCCTCATGCCCTTCATCGTCATCCAGGCGACCGCGCTGGCCATCGTCACCTACGTGCCGTGGCTGTCGCTCTATCTCACGCGGTTCGTGCACTGACTCGCAGGGAGGAGATCTCGATGACCTCGAGACGATGTGCCACATGGACGGCAACGCTGGTGGCCGTGATCGCCGCCCTCCTGGGCGCGGCGGCGCCCGCGGATGCCCAGACGTACACGCTCAAGATCGGCAACGCGACGATCAACGACGTCCAGCACGAGTGGCAGAAGCGCTGGGGCGCCCGCGTCGAGAAGCGGGCGGGCGGCCGCATCAAGGTCGAGATCTATCCCGCGAGCCAGATCGGCTCGATCCCGCGGATGATCGAAGGCCTTCAGCTCGGCACGCTGGAGGCGTGGATCGGGCCCCCGGAGTTCGTCGTCGGCCACGACGTCCGCTTCCAGGCCCTCGGCGCCCCCGGCATCTTCCACGACATGGACCACGCCTACCGCGTGCTCGCGGACCCCAAGTTCCGTGAGACCGTGCTGGGGCTGGGCGAGGGCAAGGGCATGAAGGGCGTCTCGCTGATCGTGTACGGCCCGACCACGTACACGACGCGCAAGCCCGTCCGGAAGCTCGACGACTTCAAGGGGCTGAAGATCCGCGTCTTCGCTTCGCCGATGCAGACGCTGGCCATCGCCCGTCTGGGCGCCACGGCCGCGCCCATGCCGCTCGACGAAGTCCTCCCCGCGCTCCAGCGTGGAGCCATCGACGGCAACCGCACCGGCATCACGATCTCCACCACGTTCAAGTACTACGACATCGTCAAGAATGTGACCGAGACCCACGACGCGATGGTGACTTCGATCGCCATGGTCTCGAAGCCCTGGTACGACAAGCTCCCGCCCGATCTCCAGAAGGTCCTGGTCGAGGAGGGCGAGGCGGTCCAGAAGGAGCTCTTCGACTGGACCGTCGAGTTCAACAACAAGGGCCGCCAGACCTGGACGGAGAAGGGCGGCGAGCTGATCAAGCTCTCGGCGGTCGATCAGGCCGAGATGCTGAAGCGCCTGTCCACCGTCGGCGACGAGGTCGTGGCCGCGCAGCCCCGGCTCAAGGAGGTCTACGATCTCATGGTGCAGACGGCGAAGGCCAAGCGCTAGCGTGCCTTGACAACCGATCGACACGAGCGCAGATTCCCGAGCACCGCGTCACGAACGCTCGAGCCACGTCGGGAGCCCACGCGCAACGGGAGGTCCCAATCATGATCGCTCACCGGAGCCGATCCGCCGGGTCACTCGTCGTAGCGCTTGCCCTCGTCCTGTTCGCCGTCGCCGGCCCCGCGGCGGCCGGCCCGGAAGGGCAGCTGACCTGGGGCGTGCACTTCTCGCTGGCGCCGACCTGGCTGGATCCCGCCGAGACCCCGGCGATGATCACACCGTTCCTCACGCTCTACGCGGTGCACGACGCGGTGGCCAAGCCCATGCCCGGCAACCCGATGGCCCCGGGCCTGGCCGAGTCGTGGACGGTCTCGAAGGACGGGCTCGCCTACGACTTCCTTCTCCGTAAGAACGTCCGGTTCCACAACGGTGACGTGCTGACCGCCGACGACGTGAAGTTCTCGTTCGAGCGTTACAAGGGCGGGTCGGCGGCGCTCCTCAAGCAGCGCGTGGCGGCGGTGGAGGTGGTGGATCCGCTGCGCGTCCGCTTCCGCCTGAAGGAGCCGTGGCCGGACTTCCTGACGTTCTACGCCACCCCCGCCACCGGGGCCGGCTGGATCGTGCCAAAGAAGTACGTCGAGCGGGTCGGTGACGAGGGATTCAAGAAGGCGCCGGTGGGCGCCGGCCCGTACAAGTTCGTCTCGTTCACCCCGGGCGTGGAGCTCGTGGTCGAAGCCTTCGAGCAGTACTGGCGGAAAGCCCCCGGCGTGAAGCGTCTGGTGTTCCGGGTCGTCCCCGACGAGTCCACGCGCCTGGCCATGCTGAAGCGGGGCGAGGCCGACATCGTCTACTCGATCCGCGGAGCGTTGGCCGAGGAGCTCCGGCGCACGCCCGGGCTCTCGCTGAAGCCGGCCGTGATCCAGGGGACGTTCTGGCTGTCCTTCGTCGACCAGTGGGACCCGAAGTCGCCGTGGCACGACCGGCGCGTGCGCCTGGCCGCCAACCACGCCTTCGATCGCAACGCCATCAACCAGGCGGAGACGCTGGGATTCTCGAAGATGACCGGCAGCATCATCCCGTCCAGCTTCGAGTTCTACAAGTCGCTGCCCGTGCCTTCCTACGATCCCGCCCGAGCCCGGCAGCTCCTCGCCGAGGCCGGGTACCCCCAGGGCTTCGACGGCGGCGAGTACTTCTGCGACTCGTCGTACGGGAGCCTCGGCGAGGCGGTGGTCAACTACCTCAAGGCGGTGGGGATCCAGCTCAAGCTCCGGCCCCTCGAGCGGGCCGCGTTCTTCGCCCAGCATGGCGAGAAGAAGCTCCGCAACGTCGTGCAGGCCTCGAGCGGGGCGTTCGGCAGCGCGGCGACGCGGCTCGAATCCTTCGTGGTGAAGGGCGGCGCGTTCGCTTACGGCAGTTACCCGGACATCGATGGGCTCTTCAGCGAGCAGGCGGCCGAGACGGATCGCAAGCGCCGCGAGGCGACGCTGCACCGGATCCAGCAGCTCATCCACGACAAGGTGATGTACGCGCCCATCTGGGAGCTGGCGTTCATCAACGGCGTCGGCCCGCGAGTGGAAGAGTCAGGTCTCGGGCTCATCCCCGGGCACGCCTACTCCGCGCCCTACGAAGACCTCAAGCTCAAGGGAAGGTGATCACGGGCTCCTTTCTCAGCAGCGTGCCGGACCTGATGGAGTGGGGGCTCCGGGGCTCGGCGCTGCCGCCGAGGCGCGCGTGGAAGCTGCGGCTGGGCGCGATCGTCGGCTTCTTCGCCCTCTGGAGCCTGATCTCGGGCGCCGTCGTCGTGCTCCAGCTCTTCAATCCGATCTTCCTGCCCGGTCCCTGGCTCGTCATCGGCAAAGTGCTCGAGCTCGGGGCGAAGGGTCAGCTCTGGGCGCACGTGGGCGCGACACTCCAGCGCGTGGCCGTGGGCTTCGTCACGGGCGCGGTCCTCGCCGTCGTGCTGGGCATCATGGCCGGGCAGGTGCGCGTCGTCCGCAACCTCGTCGAGCCCATCATCGAGCTCCTCCGGCCAATTCCGCCGCTGGCCATGCTCCCGCTCTTCATCGTCTGGATCGGGATCGGCGAGGCCTCCAAGGTCGGCTTCATCACCTACGCGACGTTCTTTCCGATGTTCCTGACGACCGTCCACGGCGTGCGCCAGATCGACCCGCTGCTCCTGCGCGCGGCGCAGAGCCTGGGCGCGACGTCGCCGCAGCTCTTCCATCGGGTGATCCTGCCGGCAGCGCTTCCCGAGATCCTCACGGGCCTGCGGCTCGGCGTGGCGCTGTCGTTCTTCGTCATCGTGATCTCGGAGTTCATCGGCGCCGAGCACGGCCTGGGCTACCTCATCAACGACGGGCGTAACTTCTTCCTGGTGCCCCAGATGCTCGGCGCGGCGATCGTCCTCGGCGTCCTCGGGTACGCCGGTAATGCTCTGGTCAGGCTGGTCGAGCGGCGGGTGCTGCGCTGGCAATCCCCGTCGTGACGTCAGGCCCGACGAAGATCCACGTGCAGCGGGTCAGCAAGACCTTCGGCGCCGACGGCCGCGCGACCCCCGCCCTCGTCGACGTGGAGCTCGAAGTGGCCGAGCGTGAGTTCCTCTGCATCCTCGGCCCCTCGGGATGCGGCAAGTCGACGCTCCTCAACATCGTGGCGGGATTCATCCAGCCCACCAGCGGCGCCGTGCTGGTCGACGGCGCGCCCGTGCGGGGCCCCGGGGCCGAGCGCGGCGTGGTCTTCCAGGAATATGTCCTGTTCCCCTGGCTCACGGTGGCCGGCAACGTCGAGTTCGGCCTCGTGCTCAAGGGCATGGCGGCCGCCGAGCGGCGGCGGATCATCGCCCGCTACCTCGAGCTCGTCGGCCTCGGCGCCCATGCCGAGAAGTTCCCCGTGCAGCTGTCCGGCGGCATGAAGCAGCGGGTGGCGATCGCCCGGGCGCTGGCCAACAACCCGGCCATCATCCTCATGGACGAGCCGTTCGGGGCGCTCGACGCGCAGACGCGCGAGGTGTTGCAGGAAGAGCTGTCGCGGATCCAGCGCGTGGAGCACAAGACGGTCCTGTTCATCACCCACTCGATCCGCGAGGCCGTGTATCTGGCGGATCGAGTCCTGGTCATGACCTCCGCGCCCGGCCGCATCAAGCAGGTGTTCCCCATCGAGCTGCCCGACGTCCGCGACCGCTTCGCGCCGGAGTTCACCGAGTACGAGAGCGCGATCACGCGGACGGTCAAGGAAGAAGTCGCCAAGGTGCACGAGTGACTCGCGCGCTGACGGTGTTGGCCGCGCTGGCGGCATGGGCGCTGATCTGTTACGGCAACGCGCGGCTGGGCTACATGAATCCCGTGCTCTTGCCCACGCCGTGGGCCGTCGCCGAGGTCGGCGTCGCGAGCGCGCGAAGCGGCGAGCTCACCTGGCACGTCCTCACCTCGCTGACCCGGGTGGCCGAGGGCTTCGGACTCGCGGCGCTGGCCGCGCTCGCTCTCGGGATCCTGGCCGGCCTCTGCGTACCGCTCCGCCACATGCTGGAGCCGGTGATAGAGTTCGTGCGGCCGATCCCGCCGCTGGCCTTCCTGCCGATGTTCCTGGTCTGGTTCGGCCTCGGGGAAGCGTCGAAGGTGGCGTTCATCGGCTACACGACGTTCTTTCCCATGTTCATCGCCGTCGCGGCCAGCGTGCTGAGGGTCGACGTGATGCTGCTACGCGCGGCCGCGAGCCTCGGCGCCTCCCGCGCCGATCTCATCCGCCGGGTCATCCTGCCCGCCGCGAGGCCGGGCATCATCGTGGCGCTCCGGCTCGGCTTCGGCCTCGCCCTCTTCGTGATCGTCGGCGCCGAGTTCATGGGCGCCGACGCCGGCCTCGGTCACCTCATCATGGAAGGCCGGACCTTCTTCAACCCCGCCCAGATCGTCATGGGAGCATTGGTCCTGGGGATCCTCGGATCGCTGATCAACGCGCTGCTGCTGGCCGCCGAGCGCCGTCTGGTTCGCGCGGGGTCATGAAGGGCCCCCCCGGCTCCCGAAGGTCGGCGCTCGGTGAATATCCTCGGTCGGAGTAACCCGCAGAGCCAGATTCCGGTGATCAAACGAAGTGCGCGCAACATCAGGGACGATTCGCGCTCGGCACGACCTCCTCAACCGCACTACGCTGCGAGAGTCACTGCCTTGGATGCGCTACGCAGGTCAGGGTAATTACAAGTTCGACAGGTGGCACAACAACGGGCGTGGCCGCAGCTGAATTTGAGGGACTGATGATACTCATGCGCGAATGCCAGCCGACGCTCGTGAGCGTTTCCTGACACGCTCCGTCATGCGACTGAGCACACGACGCCGAGTTGGTCTCTTCCTTCGCGTTCTGGGCCTCGGCGTCGTGACCAGCGCTCTGCTTGGGACCGCGGTCGGCGCCGTGTTCCGCCACTGGCCCCTCTTCGGCGCGCTGAGTGGCACGATCAACGGCGTAGCGCTGATGGCCGCGATCGCCGGCGCCGAGATCTTCCTCCCGCAGACCCGGCTTGGGTACCTTCTCGAACGAGCACCATTGCTCGTCACCTTCGCAGCCAAGTGGCTCGCCTACAGCGCGGTAATCCTGCTCGTCGTTGGAGGCCGACTCGGGCCGCGGGTTGCTACGGCCGTGTTGCTCAGTGGCGGCCCTGGGCAGGCGCTCGACCAGGCCAAAGGCGTGCCGGAGATACTGATGGTTCCGGTCACGTTCCTGCTCATGCTCCCTCTCATCCTTCTACTCCTGCTCGTTCGCCTGCTCGGCGAACGCACCCTGCGCAACATTATGTTCGGGCGCTACCATCGGTCACGTAACGAGCATCGCTTCTTCCTGTTCGTGGATATCGCTGGCTCGACACCGCTCGCCGAGCGGATCGGCCCCGCCGCGGTCCATCGCTTTCTGGGCGAAGTCTTCCGACTCGCCTCGGATCCCATCGACGATCACTTCGGCGAGGTCTATCAGTACGTGGGCGACGAGATCGTGATCACTTGGACTGTCGGGGAAGGGCGCGCCCGCGCTCGACCGCTCGCTTGCTTCTTCGCGATCGAACAGGCGCTCGAGCGGGCAGCGCCGGACTTCGAGCGCGAATTCGGCACAGTGCCTCACCTGCGCGCTGCGCTGCACGCCGGCCCCGTAATTACCGGCGAAGTGGGAGGGAGTCGGCGCGCGATCGTGTACCACGGCGACGTGATGAACACCACGTCACGTATCGAACAGGCGACGCGCGACCTCGAGCGCAAGTACCTCGTCTCGAGCGACGCGCTCGAGCGTCTCGATGGGGCTGACGCCTACACGCTCGAAGATCTCGGCCTGCAGCGGCTACGTGGCCGCGCCGCGACGGTGCGCGTCTACGCAGTCGAGGCCAAATCCGTAGATGGCCGCGAGACGAAATGAGTGAAGAAGGCCGTCGAACCACGGCATGCAGCCGACGGCGTTCGGCCGCGGCTGATACCGAGTGTTAGCTGCATGAAGCGATGAGCTACGAGCGTCTCGACCGCCAACTGAAGGCGTTCTCCGAGAGGCTGATCGAAGCAGTCGGCCTGAACGAACAGGAGACGGGCAAGGTCGCCACCCTGGTCGCGGCAGAGGTCGGCTTTCTGGAGTCTGGGGCAAGGGCTGACGTTCACGCCGCCGGCCCGGTCCCCCTCAAGGATAGGCTCCATGAACTTCAAGCCTTTCAGGCGTGGATGGACGTCGCCTCCACCGTTCGCGGTAGCCCCGCAGTCACTCGGGCTCAGGTTGTCGTCCAGAACTACGTCTGCTTCGTGTACCTCAACGAGGCGTGCTTTCGCGCGCTTCGCAAGGTGTCCAAGTCTGGCTCGGTCACACGGCGCTGTTGCGCATACCTCACCGACAACCCGGTTCGTGCATTCCGAAACGCGATAGCCCATGCGAACTGGACGTACGCGCCGGGCTTCCGGGGCCTGGTGTATTGGGCGAGGAAGGACTCAGACCCGGAAGAGGCCCTGTCCCGCTTCGCGGTGTCCCAAGGCGATCTCGACTTCTGGCAGGCCCTTTCAAGGGGTGTAGCGTATGCGGCCTACACGAGCATCGAGGCGGCCGAGAGCCGCAGAACATTGAGCAGCTAACTTCACGATCAACCTGACGCTGGCTCGCATTTGCTCGCCGCGGCCGGTCAATGTGACCGTTGGGCCGGCGAGTCACATGCGCCACGATGATGATCGCTGAAGGACCGGGTGACGTGGCAC
>WNGF01006017.1_pt1 | contig 15228 bp, 13 predicted proteins | sample 5400641 | NCBI WGS metagenome assembly WNGF01 (sample SAMN13153371, study PRJNA577476) | soil metagenome | isolation source: 80 cm soil or saprolite under grassland replicate 2 | place: USA:California | collected 2016-06-15
GCAGAATCGGGCGCGCGACCAGTCCATCACCGACGCCGAGAAGGAGATGCGGCTCGAGCAGGAGCGCGAGGCCGCCCGGATCGCCGAGGCGCGGCGCCACCCGGACGACCTCTCCCAGGAGGAGCGGCTCGCGCGAGTCCGCGGCGTCGGCGAGAAGACGATCGAGCAGCTCAAGGTGGCGGGGTACCCCACCGTCGAGGCGATCCACGGCGAGGCCGACATGATGAAGCTCGCCGACTCGTCCGGGCTCGGTATCAAGAAGGCGCGGCAGATCAAGCACGCGGTGGGCGTCTACCTCGAGGAGGAGGCGAAGCTGCGGGCGGAGCTCGACGCGGAGAAGCGGAAGTCACAGGGGGTCGGGCTGTAGGATGGCGCCCCCGGTCCGTACCTGCGTCGGTTGCGGCGCAAGGGCGGACCAGGGCGAGCTCGTGCGGCTCAGAATCGATGGAGAGCGCGTGGTGATCGATCGGCGGCGAGAGGGCGGACGCGGAGCGTGGCTCCACCCGTCCGCCCAGTGCCTCGAGCGGGCGGTGCGCCGGCGGGCGTTCGGCCGCGCATTTCGCGGCGCGGTGGCCGGGGTCGAGGTGGAGACGCTGCGCGTGGGGTTGACGGGAAACCCCCGTAAGGATTAGGAGACGGCTCAATGTCCAAGAAGCGGGTCCACGAGCTCGGAAAGCAGCTGAAGGAGCACGGCATCGAGCTCTCGAACCAGGAGCTCGTCGAGAAGCTCCACGCGCTCGGTTACGACGTGAAGAGCCACTCGTCCTCGCTCGAGGACGATCAGGCCGCGTCCGCGTTCGAGAAGATCGTCGGCGAGAAGAAGCCGAAGCCGGCGCCCGTCCGCCCGTCCGGCCCGGGGTTCGTCGTTCGCAAGCGGGCGCACACCGAGCCGCCGACCGTGATCGCGCCGGCCGGCGCGTACGTCCCGGAGCCGGAGGCCGCTTACGAGCCGGCCGACGAGGCGCCCGCGTCCCAGCCGGACGAAGGCGTCGCCGCGCCCGAGGCGATCGGTGAGCCCGAGGCGGCCCCGCCGGAGGTCGCCGCTCAGTCCGGGGAGGCGGCCGCGCCGCAGGCGCCTGCCGCGCCCGGGACCGCGCCGGTGCCTTCGCCGACGCCCACGCCCAGCGCACACCCTGCTCCGCATCCGGCCGCGCACCCGCCCGCGCACCCGGCCGCGCACCCGGGGACCCACCCCGCTCCGATGGCCGCCGCCCCCGCGGGCGCGACGCCGGCCGTCCCGCCGAAGCCGGCGATCGACCCGCGCACCCTCCGCCCCACGTCCACGCAGGCCGTCGTCATCTCACGCCCGACCGTGCCGGTCCGGCGCGTGACGCCGCCGACGTCGTCCCGCTCGGCCTACCCGGCCGCGCCGGGGCCGCGCGCGCTCGGCGAGGTCCGCGAGCTGAAGGTCGTCCCGGGCTCGCTCGGCCGTGAGCGCGAGTTCATCGACGTCTCGCGCGACAAGAACAAGCGCGGCGGCCGCACCACGGGCCGCCCGGTGTCCGAGGAGGCCGCGAAGAACCTGTCCGGCAAGGAGCTGCTCCAGGCCGCGATCGCAGGCCGCGCCTACATCCCGATCCGCGGCAAGAAGAAGAAGGCCACGAAGAAGGGGGCCAAGACGCAGATCACCGAGCGCGCCGAGCACAAGAAGGTCATCCGGATCGAGGAGTCCATCTCGGTCTCGGAGCTCTCCCAGGCGATGGGGATCAAGGCTGCCGACCTCATCCGCAAGCTCATGCAGGCCGGCAAGATGGCGACGATCAACCAGCAGATCGACGCCGACACCGCCGCCTTCCTCGCGACCGAGTTCGGGTTCACGCTCGAGAAGAAGGGCTTCGAGGTCGAGGAGTTCATCCCCGAGATGCAGGTGGACGAGTCGAAGCTCGTCATCCGGCCGCCGGTCGTGACCGTGATGGGCCACGTCGACCACGGGAAGACCTCGCTCCTCGACGCCATCCGCGCGGCCGACGTCGCCGCGGGCGAGGCGGGTGGCATCACGCAGCACATCGGCGCCTACTCGGTGAACACCGCGCAGGGACCGGTCACCTTCCTCGACACGCCGGGCCACGAGGCCTTCACCGCGATGCGCCAGCGCGGCGCGCAGGTCACCGACCTCGTCGTGCTCGTCGTCGCGGCGGACGACGGCGTCATGCCGCAGACGATCGAGTCGATCAAGGCGGCGAAGGCCGCCGGGGTCACGATCCTCGTCGCCATCAACAAGATCGACAAGCCGAACGCCGCGCCCGAGCGCGTGATGCAGCAGCTCACGGAGTACGAGCTCGTCGGCGAGCAGTGGGGCGGCACGACCATCATGGTCCCCGTCTCCGCGCGCACGAAGCAGGGCATCCCCGAGCTGCTCGAGTACATCGCGCTCCAGTCGGAGGTCCTCGAGCTCAAGGCCAACCCCGAGGCGCTCGCCGCCGGGCGCGTCATCGAGGCGAAGCTCGAGAAGGGCCGCGGTCCCGTCGCGACCGTCCTCATCGAGGAGGGAACGCTCCGCGTCGGCGACGCGCTCGTCACCGGCATCCACTACGGCCGCGTCCGCGCGATGATGAACGAGCGCGGCGAGCAGGTCGACGACGTCGGCCCGGGCTACCCGGTCGAGGTCCTCGGCCTCTCCGGCGTCCCGGTCGCGGGCGACGAGTTCAACGTGGTCGAGGACGAGAAGGCCGCGAAGGAGGTCGCCACCCATCGCGCCGAGAAGGCCCGCCAGAAGGAGCTCGGCAGCGCGAAGCGGGCGACCCTCGAGGACCTGTTCGCGAAGGCGAAGACCGGCGGCGGCAAGACGCTCAACGTCGTCGTGAAGGCCGACGTCCAGGGCTCCTCGGAGGCCGTGACGCAGGCGCTCCAGAAGGCTGCGACGAAGAAGGTCGCGGTGAAGATCCTCGACTCCGGCGTCGGCGCGGTGACCGAGTCCGACGTCCTCACCGCCGCGGCCGGCAAGGCGATCATCGTCGGCTTCAACACGAAGCCCGAGACGAAGGTCGATCAGATCGCGAGCCAGCAGGGCGTGAAGATCCTCCTCTTCAACATCATCTATGAGGCGGTGGACAAGGTTCGCGAGGAGATGGCGAGCCTGCTCGATCCGATCATCAAGGAGAAGCCGCTCGGCAAGGCGGAGGTCCGCGCGCTCTTCAACATCCCCAAGATCGGCGCCATCGCCGGCTCGGCGGTGACCGAGGGCGTCGTGAAGCGCGGCGCGAACGTGCGGGTGCTGCGCGACCGCAAGGTGGTCCACACGGGGAAGATCGGCTCGCTCAAGCGGCTCAAGGACGATGTCCGCGAGGTGCAGAGCGGGTTCGAGTGCGGCATCGGGGTCGACGGCTTCGGCGACGTGAAGCCGGGCGACGTCCTCGAGGCGTTCGAGCTGGAAGAGCTCCGGCCGAGCCTGGACTAGCCCGGCGCACGATCCCGGGCGATCTCGGGCGGGCTCGCCCCCAGGGGGCCCCGAACAAGGAGGCGGCTTCGCCGCAAAGACTGATCTCGTCGCTGCGCTGCTCGGCGTACGAAAGAAGTACGCCTCCGCTGCTCGCTCCTCGCGCGCCCGACCTCGCCTCGGGCTCGTGTGCCGGGTGCAGGTGACATCATGTTTGTGGGAGTGCTGCGCCTCACGCTGTACATGTCAGAGCCGGGGTCGCTCAAGTCGAAGCGGCACCTCCTCCGCTCGGCGATCGACCGCGTGAAGGCGAAGTTCAACGTCTCGATCGCCGAGGTCGCGGAGAACGACCTCTGGCAGAAGAGCATCGTGGGCGTCGCCGCCGTCGGCAACGACCATGGGTTCGTGAACGAGTCGCTCGACAAGGTGGCGGATTTCGTCGCGTCGATGCACGGCGGCCAGCTGCAGGTGACCGCGCGCGAAATCGAGATCGTGCCGTACGGCGACGCGATCGGCGAGCGTCAGCTGCGGACGCTAGCCGAGGCCGAGGCGGCTCAGGAAGCGGACGAAGTCGACGGAGAGTGAGCGACCATGACGACCCACAGCCGGCCCATCCGCATCGCCGACGAGTTCCGCCAGGAGCTCGGCGCGGTGCTCGCGCGCGGTCTCAAGGATCCGCGCATCACCGGGTTCGTCACCGTGACCGGCGCGAAGATGGCGCCGGACCTGAAGGAGATCACGGTCTACGTGTCGATCCACGCGGAGGAGAAGGAGCGCGAGCGGACGCTCGAGGGGCTCCGCGCCGCCGCGACCTGGCTGCAGCGCGAGGTGTCGCGAAACCTCAAGCTGCGCCATACGCCGCACCTCCGGTTCGTGTACGACCCGTCGGTCGAGACCGGTGACCGGATCGAGCGGCTGCTCAAGGAGGCACGGACCCAGGGCCAGCCGATCGCCCCGCCCGAGCCTGCCCCGCCGCCGACCTCCGAGGACGAGTAGGCGCGCTCCGCGCGCCGGAGGCCGACGTGAACGGGGGCGTCCTCGTCGTGGACAAGCCCGCCGGGCCAACGAGCTTCGACGTCGTGAAGCGCGTCCGGCGCGCGCTCGGCACCGACAAGGCGGGCCATGCCGGCACGCTCGATCCCGCGGCGACCGGCGTCCTCGCCGTCTGCGTCGACGACGCGGTGAAGCTGCAGCGGTGGCTCTCCGACGGCGACAAGGCCTACGACGCGACCGTCGCGTTCGGCGCCGCCACCTCGACCGAGGACGCCGAGGGCGAGGTGGTCGCCCGCGGCGACCCGTCCGTGGTCGACGAGGGCGCGATCCGGGCGGCGCTCCCGCGCTTCCTCGGCGCCATCGATCAGGTGCCGCCGATGTACTCCGCCGTCCGCGTCGGGGGCCGCCGCCTCTACGAGGCCGCGCGCGCCGGGGTCGAGGTGGAGCGGGCGCCGCGTCGGGTGACGATCCACGCGCTCGACCTCCTCGCGCTCGAGCCGGCGGGCCCGGACGGCCTCGCACTGGCACGGATCGCGGTGCGCTGCGGCAAGGGGACCTACGTCCGGACGCTCGCCGCGGACCTCGGGCGCGCCCTCGGCGTCCCCGCGCACCTCGCCGCCCTGCGGCGCACCGAGGCGAGCGGGTTCTCGCTCGCGCAGGCGATCCCGCTCGAGGAGGCGGAGGCGCTCGGCCGCGAGGACCGCGGCGCGCTGCGCGCCCGGCTCGTGTCGCCGGCGGAGGCGCTCGGGTTCCTTCCTGCGGTGCGGCTCGAGCCGGGCGAGGCGCGCGCGCTCGCGCAGGGGAAGGCGCTCCACCGCGAGGCGCCCACCGGCGAGCTCGTCCGAGCCCTCGACGCGGGCGGCGGTCTCGTCGCGCTCTGCTCCGGCTCCACGGCTGGGCTGAAGCCGGTGCGGGTGTTCGTGACGCCCGCCGAGGCCGATCGGGCCGCCGCGACCGCGACCCCAAAGGCGACGTAGCGCGGCCTCGGCGCTCCTCGCGCGAGCGGGGGTCAGCCCCGCCGCGCGCCCTTTGCCCGCTTCGCCGCCCGCTGGAGCGTCACGTTCGCGGCGCCGTCCTTGAGGAGGTCCACCGCGAACTTCACGGGCAGGTACCCGTCGAGCCGGAGCTGGATCCAGACCGTCGCCGCCTTGCGCGGCACGTTCACCTCGAGCGGCGTCTTGCCGAGCCGCCGCCCCGTGTCGAGCCGGATCACGGTCGCGCCGGCCGGGGTCGATCGCAGGTGCAGCTCGACGGTCGGCTGCGAGGCGGGCTTGGCGGGCGCGGAGTGGCGCACGGTGGCAGGAGCGCGGTCAGGCGGTGGCGCGCGCCGGATCGGGGTCCCCTTCGCCTCCGCGCCGCCTCCACCCTTCGACTCCGCGCCGCCTTCGGCAGCACTACGCTCAGGGTGAGCGGGCGGCTGGGACGCGGTCGCGGCTCGCTCAGCGTGAGCGGGCGGCTGGGGCGCGGTCGCGGTCTTGGTCGGGGTCCCCGGGTGAGTGGAGGTCGGGGTCGACGTGGCCGGCGGGCTCAGCTGCGCGACGGCGCCGCGCGCCGCTGCGGCCGCGGCGCCGCCGAGCTCGCGCAGCGGTCGGGCGGCGAGCTTCACGGCGGAGCCGACGCCCGCCGCCGCGAGGGCGACGAGACCTGCGATGACGAGGTTCCTCGCCATCTGCGAGGTCTTGCGCGGCGGGGTGAGCGCGGCCGCGAGCGTCGCCATGGTGCGGTAGCGGTCCTCGGGCTGCTTCGAGAGGCACCGCATCACCACCGCGGCGAGCCAGGGCGGAATCCGCTCGCCCCGGGGCGTCTTCTTCGGGAGCGGCCGCGGCGCCTTCCCGCGGATGGCGACCGCGAGCTCGACGAAGCTCGCCGCGGTGAACGGGACCGCGCCGGAGAGCAGCTCGAAGAGCACGACGCCCGCGGCCCAGACGTCGGCGTCGCGCCCGACCCCCCGGCCCAGCGCCTGCTCGGGAGACATGTAGTGCGGAGTCCCGAGGATCATCCCCGTCATCGTGGACGCCGAGTCGTCCGCATGGTCGAGCAGCCGCGCGACCCCGAAGTCGAGCACCTTCGCGAAGTCGGCGCCCTCGCGCTCGACGACGAACACGTTGTCGGGCTTCAGGTCGCGGTGGATGATGCCCTTCGCGTGCGCGGCGTCGAGCGCCTCGCACACCTGCCGCATGATCGGGAGAATCCGCTTGATCGGCGGGTACCTGCGGCCGCGGTACTGCATGAGCTGCCGCAGGCTCTCGCCGTCGAGCAGCTCCATCACGAGGTACGCGAGGCCGGGCGCCTCGACGAAGTCCGTGACCTCCACGATGTGCTCGTGGTCGATCTCGTTCACGACCCGGGCCTCGCGGAAGAAGCGCTCGACGACGTCCGGGCGGGCGACGTACTCCGGGTTCAGCACCTTGATCGCGGCCTCGCGCCCGAGCCGCACGTGCTGCGCGCGGTAGACGCAGCCCATCGCGCCCTTGCCGAGGATCTCGCCGAGCTGCCAGCTGCCGAGGGTCGTGCCCGGATCGAGCTCGACGGAGGCGGTCGCGGCGACGTGGGTCTTGGAGGTTCCGGACATGCGCGGAGCGCCATCGTAGCGCCGCCTCGGCAGAGTGGCGAGCCAGCAGCAGAGTGGCGAGCCGAGGGGCAGGCGGATGCGAGCCCCAGCGCGACGCCGCCCCGCGCCTAAGGGCAGCCCTGGGCCGCCGCCCGGTCGCACCAGCCGAGCTGGAACGCGGGGCCGCGCGGTGGATCGGTCCGGCTGTCCAGGCCGAGGCGCCCGGTCGAGCCCCAGCGTCCCGGCCAGACGAGGAAGGGCACGCGCGGCGCAGCGCGCTCCCCGAGGTTCACGACGCCGCCCGATCCGGCGTCCGACGTCCGCCACACCAGGCAGCCCAACTCGGCGGCGCGCGCCGGGTCGCTCGTGGGGCAGACCCGGTCGAAGAACGGGACGTCGGCCACAGCCGCGTAGCTCGCGTGCGTGCCGCGGGCCGAAAGGACGATCGGGTGCTCGCCCTCCCGCGAGAGTGCGCTCCAGCGGACGAAGACCCCGGGGTGCGAGTCGACGTGCGCCGCGTAGTGGACGCCCTCCGGCGAGAGCGCCGCATCGAGCCTCACCGTCACGTGCTCCCAGTCGCCCTCGTGGTCGAAGACGCCGTACGCGTCGTTGAACGGGTAGAAGAACCAGTACTGGAGCAGGACGCCTCCGCCCGCCGCGGGGTAGGCGTGGCCGTAGGCGATCCAGTCGGCCGGGTCGCGGCTCCCGGCGCGCGCCTGCGCGTTCGGGTGGATCCGGGCGGCGGGGTCCTCGACCGGCTTCGGCCAGGCGAGGACGCCGAGGACGGAGGCGGCGAGGACGCGCCGCCTGGGGCCGGGAGCGGGCTCGAGGTCGGCGCGCGCGAGCAGCCAGTCGGTGCTGCCCGGGCGCGCGGGCTCGGTCGCGTGGAGCAGCACGACCGGCGCGAACCGGGCGAGGAGGGCGTCCTCGAGGTCGTCCTCGAGGCCATCGCCGTCGAGGTCCGCTGCACGGGAGGCGAGGGAGAGGGCGAGGCCCGCGACGGCGAGGAGGGCGCGGGCTTTGCCGGCGGAGATGAGCATCGAGGGGGGCGTCCGGTCTGCATGCGCTCGGCGCACGGGCGTCGAGGCGAGCGGCGACGGGAGCGCGCAGCATCCGATCCGAGGGCTCCGATCGGCAAGAGCCGGGGGGGCGGGCGCCGGGTGGGTGGCCCGTGCGCCGGACGTTCCGCCAGGTCGTTGACGAAACCGGCCGGATCGCTTAAGACCCCGCTTTCACTTCGATCACGACCGCTCGCGGCGCGCGCCTTCGCCCCCGCGGTGGTGACGAAAACCGACAGGAGAATCTCTTATGGCGCTGGTCCAGGAGCGGAAGCAGGAGCTGGTCTCGAAGTACAAGCGGCACGAGAAGGACACGGGCTCGCCCGAGGTGCAGGTCGCGCTCCTCACCGAGCGGATCACGTACCTCACGGAGCACTTCAAGACGCACAAGAAGGATCACCACAGCCGGCGCGGGCTCCTGAAGCTCGTCGGCCAGCGCCGTCGGCTCCTCGACTATCTGAGGACGTCTGACCAGGGCCGGTACAAGGTCCTCATCGACCAGCTCGGCATCCGCAAGTAGCGGTGACGGGAACGCGCCTCGGCCCGAAAGGCCGGGGCGCTCGCGCTTCCGGGCTCCGGCGGCGCGAACGACATAGACGTTGGACGCGCCCGCTGGCCGGGCCGCGCGAAGGGACCCGAGGGTCGCTTCCGATTCCGACTCCGCCGCCTCTCGAGAGGGGCCGCGCAGTGAGGATTGGAGGCGCCTTTCCGGCCCCTCGGGCGAACGGCTCGCGGGCCCACAGACGGCGAGCACCGCGCAACGCGGCCGCCGCGGAAAGGTGCGCATGACCCCCATCCAGAAGACCGCTCGCGTGGGCGGCAAGGACATCCTCCTCGAGACCGGCAAGGTCGCGAAGCAGGCCCACGGCGCGGTCTGGGTCCGCCTCGGCGACTCGATCGTGCTCGTCACGGCGGTCTCGGCCTCGGAGAAGAAGGAGGGGATCGACTTCTTCCCCCTCACCGTGGACTACCAGGAGAAGCTCTTCGCCGCGGGCAAGATCCCCGGCAGCTTTTTCCGCCGCGAGGGGCGCCTCACCGAGAAGGAGACCCTCACCTCCCGCGTCATCGACCGCTCCTGCCGGCCGCTCTTCCCCGACGGCTACGCGAACGAGACGCAGATCATCGCGACGGTCCTCTCGTTCGACCAGGAGAACGACACGGACGTCCTCGGCCTCACCGGCGCGTCGGCGGCGCTCCAGATCTCCGACATCCCGTTCGGCGGGCCGTTCGCCGGCGTCCGCGTCGGCCGCCTGAACGGCGAGTTCGTCGCGAACCCGACGCTCGCGCAGCGCGCCGAGTGCGATCTCGACATCATCATCGCGGCGTCGCGCGACGCGATCCTGATGGTGGAAGGCGGTGCGAAGGAAGTGCCCGAGCAGGTGATGGTGGACGCGCTCCTCTTCGGCCAGGCCTCGGTGAAGGAGCTGCTCGACGCCCAGGACGCGCTCCGCAAGGCGGCGGGCGACAAGCCGAAGCGGACGTTCGAGCCGCCGAAGAACGACGTCCCGCTCCGCGAGAAGGTGAAGGCCCTCACCTGGGAGAAGGTGAAGCAGGCCTACACGCGCGACGAGAAGCACGACCGCTACGGCCGGCTCTCCGAGATCAAGAAGGAGCTGCTCCAGGCGCTCAAGGACGAGGCGGCCGCCGATCCGGCGAAGCTCGCGACCGTCCAGCTCCGCGAGAAGGAGATCAAGGGCTACTACGAGGACGTGAAGTACGAGTACATGCGCAAGATGATCACCGACGACGGTCGGCGGATCGGCGGCCGCGGCACGGACGAGATCCGGAAGATCACCTGCGAGGTGGGCCTCCTCCCCCGCGTCCACGGCTCCGCGCTCTTCACCCGCGGCGAGACGCAGGCGATCGTCGCCGCCACGCTCGGCACCTCCGAGGACGAGCAGCGCGTCGAGATGCTGACGGGCATGCACTTCAAGAAGTTCATGCTCCACTACAACTTCCCGCCGTTCTCGGTCGGTGAGGCGAAGTTCCTCCGCGGCCCGGGCCGGCGCGAGATCGGCCACGGCGCCCTCGCCGAGCGCGCGCTCCGCCAGGTGCTCCCGGCCGAGGACAAGTTCCCCTACACGATCCGGATCGTCTCGGACATCACGGAGTCGAACGGCTCGTCCTCGATGGCGTCGGTCTGCGGCGGGTCGCTCTCGCTCCTCGACGCGGGCGTGCCGATCAAGGCGCCGGTCGCCGGCATCGCGATGGGGCTCATCAAGGAAGGGGAGAAGGTCGCGATCCTCTCCGACATCCTCGGCGACGAGGACCACCTCGGGGACATGGACTTCAAGGTCTGCGGCACCGCCGAGGGGATCACCTCGATCCAGATGGACATCAAGATCGGCGGCGTGACCCGCGAGATCCTCGAGAAGGCGCTCGCCCAGGCCGCCCAGGGCCGCAAGCACATCCTCGGCGAGATGGCGAAGTCGCTCGCGGCGCCGCGCGCGGACATCAGCACCTACGCCCCGCGCATCACGACCATCAAGATCCGGCCGGAGCGCATCAAGGACATCATCGGCCCCGGCGGCAAGACCATCAAGGACATCACCGCCCGCACCGGCACCTCGATCAACATCGAGGACGACGGCTCGGTCTCGATCGCGTCGCCGAGCCAGGAGAAGGTCGAGGCGGCCATCAAGATGATCCGCGGCCTCACGCAGGAGGCGGAGATCGGCAAGACCTATCTCGGCACCGTGCGGAAGATCGCCGAGTTCGGCGCCTTCGTGGAGATCTTCCCGGGCACCGACGGCCTCATCCACATCTCCGAGCTCGCCGACAAGCGCGTGAAGAGCGTGTCGGACGTCCTCTCCGAGGGCGAGGAGGTGCTCGTGAAGGTCATCTCCGTCGACCGCGCGGGGAAGATCCGGCTCTCCCGCAAGGAGGCGCTCGCCGAGGCCGCCGGGAAGAAGGCCGAGGGCGCCGCCCCGGAGCCGGCCAAGTCGTAGCCGATGCCGGTCGTCCTCAGGCTGCGGCGGGTCGGGGGGCGCGGACCGCCCCTCGACCTCCCTCGCTACGAGACCGAAGGCTCCGCGGGGCTGGACCTGCGCGCGGACGAGCCGTTCACGCTCGCTCCGGGCGAGCGGCGGCTCGTCCCCACCGGCCTCGCCCTCGAGATCCCTCCGGGTCACGAGGGGCAGGTGCGCCCGCGCTCCGGGCTCGCCGTGCGCCACGGCCTCGCCGTCGTGAACGCGCCCGGCACCATCGACTCGGACTACCGAGGAGAGGTGCAGGTGATCCTCGTGAACCTCGGGAAGGCGCCCGTCTCGCTCGCGCGCGGCGACCGCGTCGCGCAGCTCGTGATCGCGCCGGTGACACGCGCGATCGTCGAGGTCGTCGAGGAGCTGGCCGCGACGGAACGGGGCGCGGGGGGATTCGGGTCGACGGGGCAGTGATTGACTGACCGGACCTAGTCCTGGACTTGGACCTGGACCTGGACCTGGACTTGGACGTGGAATTGGACCGTGTTCAGGGAGATCGAGCTCAGAACCAGGTCCAGGTCCAGGACCAGGACCAGGTCGCATGCTGTTCTCGCTGACTGGGAGGTCATCCGATGATCCCGCGCTACACCCGGCCCGAGATGGGGCGAATCTGGACGTCCGAGCGCCGATTCCGCATCTGGCTCGACGTGGAGCTCGCCGCCTGCGAGGCGATGGTCCGGCTCGGCGAGGTGCCGCCCGAGGACTACGAGACGCTCCGCAAGGCGTTCGACGGCTTCCAGTTCACGGCCGGCGACGTCGCGCGCATCGACGAGATCGAGAAGACGGTCAAGCACGACGTCATCGCCTTCCTCACGTTCGTCGAGGAGAAGGGCGGCCCGGCGGCGCGCCACCTGCACAAGGGGATGACCTCGTCGGACGTGCTCGACACGACGCTCGCGGTCCAGCTGAAGGAGGCGACCGCGCTCCTCCTCGCCGGGGTGGACCGGGTGATGGCCGCAGTGAAGGGGCGCGCGCTCGAGCACCGGCGCACGCCGATGGTGGGCCGCAGCCACGGGATCCACGCCGAGCCGATCACCTTCGGCCTGAAGCTCGCCGGCTGGTTCGACGCCTGGGCGCGCCGCCGCGAGGCGCTCGTCCGGGCCGGCCGCACCGTCGCCGTGGGGAAGATCTCCGGCGCGGTCGGGACGTTCGCGAACGTGGACCCGCGCGTCGAGGCGTTCGTGATGGACAAGGTCGGCCTCGCGGGCGGCGAGGCGGCCGCGACGCAGGTCGTGAACCGCGACCGGCACGCCGAGTACTTCGCCGCGCTCGCCGTCGCGGGCGCCACGCTCGAGCAGCACGCGACCGAGGTCCGCCACCTGCAGCGGACGGAGGTTCGCGAGGCGGAGGAGCCGTTCACGGCGGGCCAGAAGGGCTCGTCCGCGATGCCGCACAAGCGGAACCCCATCCTCTCGGAGAACCTGACGGGTCTCGCGCGGCTCCTGCGCGGCTGGGCGCTCGCAGCGCTCGAGGACGTGGCGCTCTGGCACGAGCGGGACATCAGCCACTCCTCGGTCGAGCGCGTGATCGCCCCCGACGCGACGATCGCGCTCGACTTCGCCCTGCAGCGGTTCGCCGGGATGATCGAGAACCTGCGGGTCTATCCCGAGCGGATGAAGGAGAACCTCGACCTCACCGGCGGACTCTACGAGGCCCAGCGCGTGCTGCTCGCGCTCGTCGCCAAGGGCGTCGGCCGGCAGGAGGGCTACGTCTACGTCCAGCGGAATGCGATGAAGGTCTGGGAGGAAAAGGTCGACTTCCGGACGGCGCTCAAGCGGGACGCGGACGTGCGCAAGGTGCTGTCGGAGGCGGACATCGACGCGTGCTTCGCGCTCGAGTACCACCTGAAGCACGTCGACACGATCTTCCGCCGCGTGTTCGGCGAGCCCTGACCGGCGCGAGGGGCGCGTGCTCCAGATCGACCGCACCCCGGGGAAGCTGACGCTCGTCTCCCGCCTCGCGCGGCCGCGCGCGCTCGCGGTCCTCGCGGGTGCGCTCGCGCTCGCGGCGCTCTCGTTCCGCTCGGCCCCGGTCGCGGCCGCCGTCCTCCTCGCGGCGGCGGCGCTCCTGGCCCTCCTCGGCGGCCGCCCGGTGCGGGTGCGCGTCGAGCGCGGGCGCGTCCGCGTCCGGCAGGCGGTCCCGTTCCAGCGCGGCGACGACCGGCCGCTCGCCGAGTTCGCGGGCGCCCGCGTCGAGACCGTGGCGGAGGCGCGGCGCCGCAGGACCGAGCGGCTCGCGCGCCAGTACCTCGAGCGGAGCGGCGGCGCGCTCCCGGCGTGGCTCCATCCCCCCGACGCCCCGGGCACGAACGACCACCTCCGGCGCATCGTGCTCGTCCCGCGGGAGGGGGAGCCGGTCGCGGTGACGGCGTGGCTCGCGGACGACGACCTCGAGCCCGCCCGGCGCGAGCTCGAGGAGCTGCTGCGCTAGGAAGGAACGCCGCTCCGCGCGGCGCCGGGCGTGGCGTCACGCCCGCGGCAGCGTGAACGCGAACGTCGAGCCCTCGCCCACCCGGCTCTCGACGCGCAGCCGCCCGCCGTGCGCGTCCACGATGCCCCACGCGATGGCGAGCCCGAGCCCGGTGCCGCGGCGCGAACGCCCCTTCCACCAGCGATCGAACACGTGCGGCAGGTCCTCCGGGGGGATGCCGGGGCCGTCGTCCGCGACCGCCACCTCCGACTCGCGGTCGCGGAGCGCCATCCGGACCTCGACGTGCCCGCCGCGCGGCGAGAACGCGATCGCGTTCCCGACGAGGTTCGACACGACCTGGAGCACGCGGTCGCGGTCGCACGCGACCTCGTCCGCGAGCGGCCCGCCCGAGGCGGAGAGCGCGATCTCCTTCTCGAGGGCGAGCGGGGCGAGCACCGCGAGCGCCTCCTCGACGATCCCGTCGAGCCGCTCGGGCCGGATCTCGACGCGGAACCGGCCCGCGTCCATCCGCGAGAGGTCGAGGAGCTCGCGGATGAGCCGGTCCATCCTCGCGGCCGAGCGCTGCACCGCCTCGGCGTAGCGGCGGACGCTGCGCGCGTCCGGGGAGCGGAGGAGGAGCGCCGCCGAGAGGAGGACCGCCTCGAGCGGGTTCTTGAGGTCGTGCGAGACGACCGCGAGGACCTCGTCGCGGGCGTGGAGCGCCCGGTGCGCCTCGTTCCAGAGCCGGGCGTTGTCCACCGCGATCCCCGCGCGGCGTCCGAGCTCCTCCGCCATCGCGAGGTCGGCCGGGCCGAAGCGCCGGCCCGACTCGGCCGCGACGAACGTGATCGCGCCGGTCGTCCGGCCGCGCGCGGAGAGCGGCACCACCATCGCGGAGGTCATTCCGAGCTCGCGGACGACCTGGAGCTGATCGGGGTCGACCTTCCCGCCCACGAGCAGCGCGTCCGGCATCTCCTCGTGCAGCTCGGACCGGCCGGTCCGGATCACCGCAGGCGCGCCGCTCGCGGCCGCCGGATCGGGCGGCCAGCGGCGCCGCCACTCGAGGGCCCGCTCCACCTTCGCGGGGTCGACGTGCGCGACGGCGATCGGCGGGGCGCCCGCGGCGAGGGTCCCGGGCACCTCGACCGAGCACCAGTCGGCGATCCCCGGGACGGCGAGCTTCGCGACGCTCGCGAGGGTCGCCTCCCACTCGAGCGACGAGGCGAGGAGCGCGCTCGCCTCGGCGAGGAACGCCGCGCGCTGCCGCGCCGCCTCGGCCTCGGCGCGTGCCTCCCGCTCGGAGTCGTACAGGCGCGCGCGGAGCAGCGCCTGCGCCGCGAGCCGCGCGACGACGAGGAAGAAGACCTGCTCGTCGTAGTCGAAGCGGTGGGCGCGCCGGAACACGAAGCTCACGCCGCCGGTGACGCGCCCCTCGGCCTCGAGCGGGAGGCACGCGAACGCGTACTCGGCCGAGAAGCCGTCGCGGACGCGGGCCGCCACGGGGAAGCGGTCCGCGGCCTCCGCGCGCGACCCAACGAACACCGGCTCTCCCCGCCGGAGCGCCGCCCCGAGCGGTCCGGGCGCGTCCGCGACGGAGATCCGCTCCCAGAGAAAGCGCGCGCCGGGGTCGAACCCGGTACCGAACACGAGGTGCGCGTCGGCCGCGCCGGGATCGAGCGACCACAGCCCGCCCTCGTCCGCGCCGAGCGCCGCGAGCGCACGCTCGACGAGCGTTCGCGCGACCTCCTCGCGGGTGACCGCGCGGGAGAGGGCCGCGGTGATCGCCTGGAGGCGCGACGTGCGGGCGAGGTGTCGCGCGCGGGCGCGGAGCACGGCCTCTTCCGGGGGGAGCCCGCTCTC
>WNGF01037702.1_pt1 | contig 15228 bp, 17 predicted proteins | sample 5400641 | NCBI WGS metagenome assembly WNGF01 (sample SAMN13153371, study PRJNA577476) | soil metagenome | isolation source: 80 cm soil or saprolite under grassland replicate 2 | place: USA:California | collected 2016-06-15
GGCGGCAGTCACGGCTCGCTCAGGCGAGGCGACTGCGAGGTGCCGATGCTGACGATCGGCCTCGACGTGCAGCCGCGATCGATCGTCGAGATCGCGCCCGCGGTCCTGCAACACTTCGGCGTGGAGCCTCCTGCGTATGCGCGTTCGCTCACGCGTGCCGCCTGATCCTGCCGAGCTGAGACGGCGGATGGTCGACCGGCAGCTGCGCGGGCGCGACGTCGTCGACGAGCGCGTGCTGGCAGCGATGGAACGTGTCCCCCGTGAGCTGTTCGTTCCCGAGGAGCTTCACGACCGCGCGTACGACGATGCCGCCCTCCCGATCGGCGGTGGCCAGACGATCTCGCAGCCGTACATGGTTGCCCGGATCTGCGAGGCCCTCGAGCTCAAGGGCCGCGAGCACGTGCTCGACGTCGGAACCGGATCGGGATACCAGGCTGCAGTGCTCGCCGAACTCGCGGCCGAGGTCGACACGATCGAGCGTCTCCCGGAGCTCGCGGAGCTGGCGCGGGCGAACCTCGCGGCCGCCGGCTACGAGCGCGTGCGCGTACACGTCGGTGACGGATCGCGCGGACTGCCGGAACGCGCGCCGTTCGACGCGATCGCCGTCGCAGCAGCGGCGCCCGAGCTTCCGCAGACGCTTTACGAGCAGTTGAAGCCGGGCGGACGGCTCGTCGTGCCGGTGGGTAAGTACGGGATCCAGCGCCTCGAGGTCGTCGTCCGCAGCCCCGAGGGCCCTGCGGTCGTCCGCTCTGTTCCTTGCCGATTCGTCCCGCTGGTGGGCGAGGAAGGCTTCTGACGAGTTTGTGTCCGATCGGTCCGGGCAGGATGGCGACGGGATGAGAGCGTTCTCGGGAGACGAGCTCCTCGCATTGCCCGTGCGCCTGCACGGGGTCCAGCTCGGCCGGCCGACCGATCTCCTGCTCGATCGCGAAGCACTGCGCGGCGTCGGTCTCGACGTCGTTTGCGGTGACGAGGTGCACCGTTTCCTTCCGCTCCCGACGGCCGCTCTGAGCGAAGATCAGATCTCGATTTCTTCCCCGCTCGTCCTGCTCGAGGAGGACGAGCTGGACTTCTATCGTCCGCGCACCCTTGCGCTCAGCTCGTTGCGCGGGCGACCCGTCGAGCGTCAGAGACGCGAGCTGGGAGTTCTGCGCGACGTCGTGCTTGCATCGGACGGCGAGCTCGTCGCCCTCATCGTCGAGAAGGGTGGAGAGACCAAGCGCGTTCCCTTCGACGGCACGCTTCGACTCGCCCCCCAGAGCCGGACAGCCGCGTGAGTAGCTAACCTCGCCTGCGGTCATGGAGCAGCAGAACGCCGCCGCCGCAGCGGGTCTGCGAGCCCGCGCCACCCACGCGCTACGTCAGCGCCACAACTGGGAGCAGCTGGTCAAGTTCTGCGTGGTCGGCGCTTCGGGATACGTCGTCAACCTGCTCGTCTACACGGCGCTTCTCGACGGAGCCGACCTCCATTACCGGCTCGCTGCTACCGGCTCCTTCCTGGTCGCGGTCACGAACAACTACCTCTGGAACCGTCTCTGGACCTTTCGCCACCATCGCGGTCACTTCGCGTACCAGGGGCTGCGCTTTCTCGTCGTCTCCGTGATCGTGTACGCCGGGAATCTCGTCATCCTCACGGCACTCGTCGAGCTGGGACTCGGCGAGATCGTCTCACAGGCGATCGCGGTCATCCTGGTGACGCCGTTCAACTTCGTCGGCAACAAGCTCTGGTCATTCCGGCTGCGCCACTGATTCGTTTTTTCGGCGTTCTCGTCGTGGCGCTCGCGGTACTCTCGCCGGCAGTCACCGCAGCCGCTGCACCGCCCTTCTCGAACTCACCACCGCGGCTGACAAAGGAGCGCGCGGTCGCGATCTTCCTCGAGGACGACAAGGTCTCGGACTGGCTCGCGCGCTATCCCCGCCAGGGACGACTCACCGATGCGGCCTACGAAGCGGACTCGTCCAAGTGCGCCGGCGCTGCCAAGGGCGGCTGCTGGACCGTTCACGTCTGGTGGAAGAAGAACGACCGGGTCGACGCTGGCGAGATCGCCCAGGGCAAGGTCGACGACCGGACACGGGTGGTCACAGAGGCATGGACCGGGCCGCAGGTTGCGTGGAAGATGGCGCGCGGGTACGAGGGGGCGTTTGGCGGCAAGAAGATCAACAGCGTCCCCGTCTGGTTGGCCTTCTGCATCATCTTCGTGCTCGGCCTCGCCGACTTTCGACGGCCGTTGTCGCTCCGCAACCTCGACCTTCTGGCGCTGCTCTCGTTCTCAGTCTCGCTCTGGTACTTCAACCATGGCGACATCTTCGCGAGCGTCCCCCTTGCCTATCTGCCGCTCGTCTATCTCCTCGGCCGGTGTGTCTGGATCGGTTGGCGAGGACGGCCCGTTCGCGCGGCGCCTCCGTTGTGGCCTGCCTGGATCCTGCTCGCCGCGACCGTCTTCCTGGTCGGATTTCGGATCGGCCTCAATCTCGAGGACTCGAACGTGATCGACGTCGGCTACGCGGGTGTCATCGGCGCACAACGGATCGCGACCGGCGTCGTCCCTTACGACAACTTCCCCGACGAGAACGATCTCAAAGCGTGTGGACCGGCCGACTCGGAGGGCGAAATCCGCGACCGGATCCAGCCGAACGGACGCTGCGAGTCGGCGAATCCGCTCGGCGACACCTACGGGCCTGTCGCCTATGCCGCTTATCTCCCGGGCTACTGGATCCGCGGCTGGTCCGGGAAATGGGACGATCTTCCCGCCGTCCACCTGACCTCGATCCTCTTCGATGTCCTCTGCCTGCTCGGACTGGGCCTCGTCGGCTTACGGTTCGGGGGACCGTGGCTGGCCGCCGCGTTGGCGTTCGCCTGGGCCGCGTATCCCTTCACGCAGTACGTGTCGATGTCGAACACGAACGACTCGATCGTGCCGGTGTTTCTCATCTGGGGCTTCTGGCTCGTCAGCTCGGCCTGGGCGCGCGGCGTCGCGGTCGCGCTTTCCGGGTGGACGAAGTTCGCGACGCTCGTCGTCGCGCCGCTCTGGCTCACCTATCCACACGCGCTGCCGAGGCCGCGACCCGCCCTCGCGTTCGCGGCGGGCTTTCTCGTGGCGACCGCGATCTCGTTCTCGGTTCTCTTGCTCGACGCGCATCCGATCAATGCGGCCGCGGACTTCTACCAACGGACGCTGAAGACGCAGGTCACGCGCGAGTCGCCCTTCTCGCTCTGGGACTGGGCGCAGTACCACGCGCGCGGGATTCCCGATCTCCATGTCGTGCAGTGGATCCTGGAAGGTCTACTCGTCGTGACGGCGGTCGTCGTCGCGTTCGTGCCGCGAACGAAGACCCCGTTACAGCTCGCCGCGTTGACGGGCGCGCTGCTGATCGGCTTCGAGCTCGTGCTGACGCACTGGTTCTATCTCTACATTCCGTGGTTCTTCCCGTTCGTCGCCTTTGCGCTGTTGGCAACCAATGGTCGCGCGGAGCGAGAGCCTGCCTTCTGAGCGTTCGATCGTCGTCGCAACGTTTGCGGCGATCGCGCTCTTCATCGGCTCCTGGGCGCTGCTCCACTTCGGCTTCTACAAGCACAAGCAGATCCTCGACACGCCCGTGTACCACCGGTACGGGAAGGCGATCGCCGACGGCAAGGTCCCGTACCGGGACTTCGCGGTGGAGTACCCGCCCGGCGCACTGCCGATGTTCGCGCTGCCGGAACTCGCGGCGCCGGACGAGGGCCAGGGCGTCTCACAGGGGTTCCGGCGGGCGTTCGAGACGCTGATGTGGATCTGTGGGGCGGCCGCGCTCTGCGCGATGGCGTTCGTCCTGCGGGCTCTTCGGCGCCCGGCCGGCTCCGCCTCGGCGGCGCTTGCGTTCGCCGCGGTCGCGCCGCTCGCACTCGGCTCGGTGATCCTCAGCCGCTTCGACCTGTGGCCCGCGGCGATCTCCGCCGCCGCGCTCGCGGCGCTCGTCGCCGGCCGTCTGCGCATCGAAGCGGGCCGGGCGCCGTGAGGCGCTCGCGTGCGCCGGACTCGTCGCCGGCATCGCGGCGGCGATCTTCCTGCCCTTCGTCTTCCTCTCGCCCGGCGGTGTGTGGCACACGATGAGCGTCCAACTCGGCAGGCCGCTGCAGGTCGAGAGCCTCGGGTCGGCGCTGCTGCTCGCGGCGCACCACGCGTTCGGGCTCGGGGTCACGGGGGAGACGAGCCACGGCTCCCAGAACCTCGCCGGCGACGGTGCGGAGGCGATGGCGATCATGACCACCGTCGTACAGGCCGCCGCGGCCTACTGGCCGCAGCGCTGCTCACGACGGCTCTCGTCCTGACTCAGCTCTGGTTTCCGTTCCGGTACTTCCGCCTCGCCCTCGACTTCGAACCGGGGCTCTCGTGGCTCCTGCTAGCACGCGACCTCGTTCTGGTCGCGCTCACAGCCGTGCTCTTATCCGGGGACCGGCACGCGGATCGCCTCGCAGCTCGTCGCGCGCCCGTCTGAGCCGCACTCGACGAGCAGGCCCTCGATGCGGACGTCCCCCGACGCGGTCTCGAACCGCACGGGCATGCCCGTGCGCATGCTGCGTATCGCCAGCTCAGCCTGCACGCCGATCACCGAGTCGTGCGGACCGGTCATCCCGGCATCGCTGATCGCAGCCGTGCCGCCGAGTTGCACGCGCGCGTCATTCGTCTGCACGTGCGTGTGTGTTCCGATCACAGCCGTCACCTTTCCGTCGAGCCAGCGGGACATCGCCACCTTTTCGCTTGTCGCTTCCGCGTGCATGTCGACCACGATCACCGGTGTTCGTTTGCCTGCCTCCTCGACCACCTCGTCGACGACTTCGAACGGTCCGATCGGCGGGCCGATGAAGAGCGAGCCGAGCAGGTTGATGACTGCGACGTCGGTGCCGTTAGCCGCGGGTACAACCGTGAACCCTTTTCCGGGGGCGCGAGCGGAGAGGTTCGCCGGCCGGATCACCCGGTCGCTTTCCTTCAGATACGGCGCGATCTCCCCGCGGCGCCAGACGTGGTTGCCGAGGGTGATCGCGTCGGCGCCGATGGCGAGCATGCGATCGGCGAGCTTGGGCGTGATGCCGACGCCGTCGGCGAGGTTCTCGCCGTTGAGGATGCAGAAATCGGCGCGCAGCTCCTCTTTCAGGCCGGGCAGCCGCTCTTCCACCGCGCGTCGGCCGGGCACGCCGACCACGTCGGCAATAAAGAGGATCTTCACGTATCCCCGATTAACCGGCCTAGGGGAGCGTGAGCGTCGCGGCGGGGCGGAGCTCGATCGAGACGTGGTTCCCCGCGTCCTGCGTGTACCTCGAGAGCGCCTGCTTCTCGGCGCCGGAGAGGTCGAGCACGCGGCCGACCTTGGTGCTCGACGCCGCGATCGTCGAGCCGACGCTCAGCGCCGGATCCGGACGCAGGTGCGTGAGCGAGACGACGAGGGAAGGCGCGGCCGACGGCTGGATGTCGATCCGGGAGCCGTAGGGTCGCCCGTTGATGATGTAGTCCGAGATGCCGACGATCGTTCCGTCGGCCGGGGCGTAGACGTCCGTTCCCGGCGTCGCTCCAACGTCGAGCACGGCGGTCTCCCCGCCGCTCAGCTGGTAGTAGACGAAGCCGCCGTGGCCGCCGCCGAAGATCTTGTGCGCGAGCCGCGACAACGCGCCCTCGTTCCCCTGCCGCCCGAGTGGGCTCAGGGGCAGCGCACCCCCGTCGGAGGAGTGGTAGCCGATCGCCGTGACGCGGTTCTGCGCGATCGGCAGCTGGATCCGGAGCCCAGCGTGGAGCGCGACGGTCAGGGGTGTCGGCGGTCCGACCGGCACCAGCCGGCTCGCCGGCCCCGGAAGTGCCTGCGAGGGCTCGCGGGTTGCGCCCTGGCCGAACGCCGTCACGAAGAGTGTTCCGAGCAGCAGGCCGCTGACCACGGTCAGCAAGATCAACCGCCGGGCCCGGTGAGGCACAGGCCGACGACCGAGATGCGAGCGCGCCGCAGGGACCTGGCGGGAGGGGGCCGGCATCGGCGCCACCGTAACGAACGACCGGCCGTCGCGCAACGGACGTCGGCTCCGAGTTCGTGACATCGCGGGACGCAGCGGCATTTCTTCCCAGAGCTCGTGACGGTCGAGTGCCAGGTTTCCCTCCTCGGCCCAGTTCCAGTCCCAGAGCGGGGGCCTGAGCCGTATGACCTCGGCTGTACGATCACTCACATGCCCGCTCGCGCGGCGAAGATCGAGATCCCGCGCTGGATCCAGCTGGTCGGGCTGCCGCTGCTGCTGGTGCTGCTGTGGATCGTGGCGGGGGCGGTCCGTCACGTCGTCTTCCTGTTCCTCGTCGCGCTGCTGATCGCGCTGTTGCTGAGCCCGATCGTGCGGGCCGTCCAGCGGGTCCGCCTTCCGCGCGGCCTCGCAGTCGCGATGGTGTATCTCGTCTTCGCGCTGGCTCTGATCGCAGCCATCGGGGCAATCGGGACCGTTGTCGTCAGCGAGACGAGAACGGCCGCGAAGCGACTGGATTCCTACTTTACGGACGTGAACGGACGAACCGGCCAGGTCGACGCCGACCGCGACGTCGACCGCCTGCAGCACTGGCTGGACAGGCACCGGCTCGGTGGGATCGACATCCAGAAACGCGGCCACAACCTCGTTCGCGACATCCGCGAGCACGACGTCGGCAAGTACACGAACCAGGTCGTCGATTTCGTCGAGGGGGCGGCGATCTCGATCGGGAAGCTGCTCTTCAGCGCGATCGTGATCCTGGTCGCGTCCATCTACATGCTGCTCGACTTTCCGCGCCTGACCCGCGCGATCGACCGGCGCTTTCCGCCTCAGCCCGGATCGGATCCGCTGCTCATACGCATGGAGCGCTCGTTGACGAGCTACGTGAAGGGACAGGCGCTGGTCTCGCTGATCATCGGCACGAGCGCGGGCATTGGCTTATGGCTGCTGGGGGTGGTCGGCGGGCTCCCTCACGGGCAGAAGTACGCGCTCCTCTTCGGCGCGTGGGTCGCCATCACCGAGCTGATCCCGTACCTCGGTCCGTGGCTCGGCTCGATACCGCCGTTCCTGTACGCGCTCGTCGTCCACCCGTTGTCCGCCGTCTGGGTGGCACTCCTGTTCCTCGTCATCCACCAGGTGGAAGGGCACATCGTCGTGCCCAACGTGATGGGCAGCGCGTTGCGCCTGCATCCACTGCTCGTCATCTTCGGCCTGCTCGCCGGCGGCGAGATCTACGGTTTGCCGGGTGCGCTGGTCGCGCTGCCGCTGCTTGCCGCGGGCCGCGCGATGTGGGAGTTCTTCGGCGAGCGGCTCGAGCTCGAGCCCTGGAGGGAAGGCGGAGTACCGCCCGTCGAGGTGGAGTTGGAAGAGGCTCCACCGGCCGCGAAGCGGCCTGTCCGTGTCAGCGGAGCAGGGGAGGGGGTTCGGGAAAACCGGGAGGTTCCCCCGACGGATGCCGCGGCCGAAGGCCCTTGAACAATGCCTTCCTGCGGGCGGCGCGGCGTTGCCCGTCGCTTCGGGGCGCAGGTGGCACTCGAGCCGACGGACATCGACGTCCGGGTAGGTGAGACGCTCGCGCTGATCGGCCCGAACGGCGCTGGGAAGTCGACGCTCCTGTCTCTGCTCTCCGGCGCATTGGAGCCGAGCGCGGGGCGCATCGAGCATGTGAACGGCGTGCGCGTTGGCTGGGTGCCGCAGCCGCCGGCGTTCTACGACCGGCTGACTGCACGCGAGAACCTCGAGCTGTTCGCGCGCCTCGAGCGAGAAGGCGACCCGGTCGGCATCGCCGGGCGGCTGCTCGCGCGGTTCGACGTTCCGGCGAATCGTCCCGCGCAGACGCTGTCGGTCGGGAATCGACAGCGGCTGAACGTCGCGCTTGCTCTCCTCGGTGACCCGCGCGTCCTCCTCCTCGACGAGCCGACGGCGTCGCTCGACCCGAGCCAGCGCCGTCGCCTGTGGCAGACCGTGACCGCACTTCGCGAGGAAGGGGGCTCGGTCGTCTTCGCGACCCGGAATCTCGAGGAGCTTGACCTCTACGCCGACCGCGTCGCGATCCTGCAACGCGGCCGGCTGACCTTCGTCGGCTCGACCGCGGAGTACGACGAGCTCCATGCGGAGGAAGTCTTTTCGTGGATGGACTCGGCCGAAGCGCGGCGGGCGCTCGCGACCGGCCGGGTCGTCGCAACGCTGACGGTGCCGCCCGGCTTCCTCGCGGATCTGAAGAGCGGCCTGGAGGCGCCGAGCCTCGTCTACCAGACGACACGCGGTGGCATTTCCTCACGAGTGACACAGCAGGTGCAGGCGCTCGTGTACGCCCTCAACCGCCGACTGCAGAAGGCATACGTCGAGACGGATCTCGGCTACGTGCAGCTGATCGTGCGCGGTGGCAAAGCGGAGTTCGGCGGCCGCACGTACGACGTGCTCGGGCTTTCGCGCATGCAGAAGCTGCTCGAGGGACTGCCGCGCACCCCGCAGCGCGACCGTATCGCCGAGTTCGCCCGCATCGCCGCGGTCGCGCTCGCACAGACGGGAAGCCTGCTGGCGTCCACGGCAAACCCGATCGAGCTAGAGCGCGCCCGCGAAGACTCCCGCAGCTCGCTCCTTTCCGCGCAGGTGCAGGCCTACGCGCTCGCGCTCACGATCACGTTCCTCGCTTTGCTCCTCGCGGCGGGCGCGATCGCGAGCGAGCGCGACGAGAACGCGATCGGACGGCTCGCCCGTGGGCTCGTCTCGCTGGGCGAGCTCGTGTGGGCCAAGGTGGCGCTCGCCGCGGTCGTCGCGCTCGCGCTGGGGCTTGCGATCGCGATCGTCTTCGGGGTGATCGTCGAAGCCGGCGGCGTCGTGGGCGGCGAGCCGTGGCAACGGCTGCCGCTGCTTGCCGTCGGGCTGCTCCTCGCCGGCGCCGCGCTCGGGGCGCTCGGGTCGCTCCTCGGCGCCGTGGCGCGCGAAGCGCGCGCCGCCTCGCTCGTGGCCGTCCTCGTCGTCATGCCGATCGTCTTTCTGGGACTCGTCCCGCGAGAGGTTGTCCCCGTTGCGGGGTGGTTGAGCGATGCGATGCCGTTCGCGCACGCGGTGCGGTACTTCGCGGCGTCGCTGTACGACGCGAGCCCGTGGGGCGTCGTCGGTCGCGAGGTCGCGTGGCTCGCCGGGCTCGGCCTTCTCTTCGGCTTTCTGGCCCGTGCCGCCACCCGTCGGCTCCTGGCCTAACCGGACACGATCCGCGCCGCATTTGTGAAACGTCGTCTACACAGATCGCGTTGCCCACGGCGTAAAGCGCCCCACTCCGTGCCAAACCGGCTGTACCCGACGTGTCCCAAGGGACTGCTGGGGTCTGACCCCGGATTTGGGGCGGCTCTGTGACAACGCGTCCACAGCCGCTTCGTTCGGTCACTGTCTACGCTGTACGTCGATGAGCGTCTTTCCCGTCAGTCGGTTGCGGCGGCTCCGGCGCACCGCCGCGTTGCGGAGCCTCGTGCGTGAGACGCGGTTCGACCTCGACGACTTCGTGATGCCGCTCTTCATCGGGCCGGAACCGCTCGCGAATCCGGAGCTTTCCGGCCTCGCGCGTCATTCCGTCGAGTCGGTCGTCACGGAAGCGGACGAGCTCACGCGCCTCGGCGTGCGCGCGGTGATCCTCTTCGGCATCCCCGAGGAGAAGGACGAGGAGGGATCCGGTGCGTGGGACGAGGACGGGATCGTGCAACGAGCCCTCCGGGCGCTTCGAGGCCACGACCTTGTCCTGATCACCGACGTCTGCCTGTGCGAATACACGTCGCACGGACATTGCGGTGTGCTTCACGGCGACGAGATCGACAACGATGCGACGCTCGAGCTGCTCGCGCGCACCGCAGTGAGCCACGTCGAAGCAGGCGCGGACGTCGTTGCTCCCAGCGACATGATGGACGGGCGCGTCGGCGCGATCCGCGAGGAGCTCCCCGAGGCGCCCATCGTCGCGTATTCCGCGAAGTACGCCTCCGCTTTCTACGGCCCATTCCGCGAGGCTGCCGAGTCCGCGCCGGCGTTCGGGGACCGCCGCGGCTACCAGATGGATCCGCCGAATGTGCGCGAGGCTTTGCGCGAATGCGAGCAGGACGTCGCCGAAGGCGCGGATGTGCTGATGATCAAGCCGGCGTTGCCGTACCTCGACGTAATTCGCGCGGTACGCGAACGCTTCGATCTTCCCGTCGCCGCGTACAACGTTTCCGGTGAGTACGCGATGGTGAAGGCAGCCGCGTCAAAGGGATTCCTCGACGAGCGGCAGGCCGCGCTCGAGTCGCTCACGGCGATCAAGCGCGCCGGAGCGGACCTCGTCGTCTCGTACTGGACGAAGGAGCTCGCGAGCTGGCTCTGAGCACGCGCAGCGATCTGTACCGCCGCGCGCTCGAGCTCATCCCAGGCGGCGTCAACTCGCCCGTGCGCGCGATGCGTGCCGTCGGTCTCGACGAGCCGTTCTTCGTCCGGCGTGGCGAGGGCGCCTACCTCGAGGACGTCGACGGCAATCGCTACGTGGACTGGGTGATGTCGTGGGGCCCGCTGCTCTTCGGTCACGCCGACCCCGACACGATCGAGGCGGTGCGCGACGCCGCCGAACGTGGCACGAGCTTTGGCGCCCCGACCGAGGCGGAGGTCGACCTGGCCGCCGAGATCGTGGACGCCGTGCCGTTCGTGGAGAAGGTGCGGCTCGTCTCGTCGGGCACGGAGGCCGTAATGAGCGCCGTACGGCTTGCGCGCGCCTACACCGCCCGCGACCGGATCCTCAAGTTCGCCGGCTGTTACCACGGCCACGTCGACGCGCTGCTCGCGAGCGCCGGCTCGGGAGTCGCCACGTTCGGGCTGCCGTCGAGCCCAGGAGTCCCGACTGCCGTGACGAGCCACACGATCGTTTCGCCGGGCGTCGTCCCGCCCGAGCCTGGATTCCTGGAGGCGCTGCGCCGCCTCTGCGACGCCTCGGGCGCGCTGCTCGTCTTCGACGAGGTGATCACAGGATTCCGCGTCGCGCGTGGCGGGGCGCAGGAGCGCTTCGGCGTCATCCCGGACCTCACAATCCTCGGCAAGATCGTCGGCGGCGGGCTGCCGCTCGCGGCGTTCGGCGGCCGGGCCGAGATCATGGATCGGCTCGCGCCGAGCGGCGACGTGTATCAGGCCGGGACGCTGTCGGGAAATCCGCTGGCCACCGCGGCCGGGCTCGCCGTCCTCCATCGTCTGCGCGATCCCGTCGTCTACGAGGAGCTCGAGCGCCGGAGCGCGCAGCTCGAGGAGGGGCTGGCACCGCACGCGCGCGTCCAGCGCGTCGGCGGAATGGCGACCGTGTTCATGACCGACGCCACGGTTCGCAACTTCGACGACGCCGAGCGCTGCGACACGGAACGCTACGGCGCGCTGTTCCGCCACCTCCTGGCACGGGGCGTCTACGTTGCGCCGAGCCAGTTCGAAGCGATGTTCGTCTCGCTTGCCCATGGTGACGAGGAGATCGACCGCACGATCCAGGCTGTTGCCGATTTCGACGGCTGATCTGTGGGACACGATCGCGGCCGAGGCCGGGCGCGAGAGCGAGCTCTGGACCGCTGCGCTCCGCGCACGCGAGGAGCAGGAGCGCGATCCGATCTTCTCGCGACTCGGCGAAGACCGCTACTCGCTCGGGATCGAGACGATCTACGAGGGCTATCTCCTTCACTACGCGCGCCCGCGCCTGTTCGCACCGGAGGACGAGGACACGGCGCTCCTCCTCGGCGATTACCTGTACGCGCACGGGCTCGTCCGCATCGAGGAGGTCGGCAGTGTCCAGGCGGTCAACGATCTCGCGGAGCTGATCGCGCTCTGCGCCTATCTCCGCGCCGAGGGGATTCCGGGCGACGGTGCGGTGTGGGCCGCAACGGCGAGCCTCCTCGGTCGCGGGGAGCTCGACGACGGCCGGTCCTCGCTTCGCCTCGACAACGACCGCGGGCCGTTGGAGCGTCTCGCCCGCACGCACGCCGGCGACGCGGCTGTCGATCGCGCGCTCGCCTCCCACGGGGAACGGCTGCGGTAGAGTCGCGCGCGATGCTCGCCGCGCTTCAGTGGTTGCTCGCCGCCGAGGATGCGGCGACCGAGGGCAAGAAGGTCATCACCGGCATGCTGATCGTCGGTCTGATCTTCATCGGCGTGATCGCGCTCGGCGAGACGTCGCGCTGGTTCCGGCACCGCCGACGCTAGACAATTCCGAGCCGGGCCCCGTAGGCGAATGGGTGCTCGAACGCGTCGAGCGCGTCCCCACCGGCCACGTCCAGCTCGAACGACCCCTCGCTGTTCGTGTCCTCGACGCGGACGTTGACGCGCTCGGCACCCGGCCTCCAGAGCAGCCAGACCTGGAGTCCGTCGCCCTCGCGGTATGACAGCTCTCTTGTGGTCGTGGCGGACATCGGTGCTCCTTTCGATTGGTCGCTCCGACGTTCGCCTGGGGCTCTAAACGCCCGCTAATCCAGGTCCAACCCGGCACTAATCGGGCGCGCTGCAACCGCTAGACCTCGCGCGGCATTCGTTCCATCATGGATCGGGTGCGAGACCTTCCGACCGGCACCGTCACCTTCCTCTTTACGGACGTCGAGGGCTCGACGCGGCTGCTGCAGGAGCTCGGCAATGGCTACGCGGAGGCGCTTGCCGGGCACCGCCGCGCCCTGCGCGAAGCCTTCGCCCGTCACGGCGGGGTCGAGGTGGACACCCAGGGAGATGCTTTCTTCGTCGCTTTCGCCAAGGCCTCCGAGGCGCTCGCTGCCGCAGCGGAGGGGACCGCGGCACTCGCCTCCGGGCCAATCAAGGTGCGAATGGGTCTTCACACCGGCGAGCCTCTCGTCACGGACGAGGGCTACGTCGGCATCGACGTCCACCGCGCCGCCCGCATCGCCGCCGCCGGCCACGGCGGCCAGATCCTCGTCTCCAGTCGACGCGCGATCTCGCCGGAACCAACTCGCTGCGCAACCTGGGCGAGCACCGGCTCAAGGACCTGACTGCGTCGGAACGGATCTACCAACTGGGCGACGGCGACTTCCCGGTGCTCAAGAGTCTGAACCAGACCAACCTGCCCGTGCAGCCGACGGCACTCGTGGGCCGCGAGCGAGAGCTGGAGGAGGTGCTCGAGCTGCTGCACTCGTCACGACTGCTGACGCTGACGGGCGCCGGCGGATCAGGCAAGACGCGCCTCGCGCTGCAGGCGGCAGCCGAAGTGGTCGACGAGTTCCCCGATGGCGTCTGGTTCGTCTCGCTTGCCGCCGTCACTGACGCGGAGCTGGTGCTGCCCATGATCGCCTCGACGATCGGAGCCAAGGGCGATCTCCTTGACCTCCTGCGCTCCAAGCATTTGCTGCTGCTGCTCGACAACCTCGAGCAGCTGCTTCCCGAGGTCGCCGTAAAAATCAGCAAGCTGGTTAGCGTGTCCGGCGTCAAGGTGCTCGCCACTTCTCGCGAGCGTCTCGGGCTGACCGCGGAGCAGGAGTATCCCGTTCCCACGCTTCCGATCGATGACGCCGTCGCGCTCTTCACGGCGCGTGCGCGCCAGCTGAAGCCTTCCTTCGAGCCGAACGACCAGGTACTGGAAATTGCGCTTCGCCTAGACGGTCTCCCGTTGGCGCTCGAGCTGGCAGCTGCGCGGGTGAAGGTGCTTACGCCGGCACAGATCCTCGAACGGCTCCGCCACAGCCTCGGCCTGCTCACAGCTGGAGACCGCGATGCTCCCGAGCGGCACCGCACACTTCGTGCGACGATCGAGTGGAGCTACGAGCTTCTCAGCGAAGCACAGCAACGCCTCCTTGGCGGCCTTTCCGTCTTCGCCGGCAGCTTTGACTTGGAGGCGGCCGAGGCGGTCTGCGACGCGGACCTCGACAACCTGCAGGCGCTCGTTGACAAGAGCCTGCTCCGACAAACCGATGACGGGCGCTTCTTTCGAGACGATTCGTGAGTACGCGACCGAGCGAGTGACGGAGAACACGGAGCTTGCGGAACTGCGGCGACGACACGCTCGTCATTTCCTAGCAGTGGCAGAACGCGAAGGGGACGAACTCGGCGGAGCGCAGGCGGCCTCGTATGCCAGGCTCGACGCAAGCCACGACAACTTTCGAGCTGCGCTGTCCTACCTCGCTGAGGTTGGAACTGCGGACGACGAACTCCGGTTGGTCCTAGCTCTCAACACTTTCTGGGACGTACGTGGACATCTCACCGAAGGTCGCAAGAGAGTCGAGGCGGCGCTCGGGAGAAAAGGGGGACAGTCGCCTGCGCTACGGGTCAAGGTGCTCGCAGCGGCGTCGGACTATGCGCGCATCCAGGGTGACGTTAATCAGGCTCGGCAGTTCTGCGAGGAAAGTCTGGCGCTCGCGCGCGAGGTTGGGGATTTGGCGGGCATCGGGAGAGCCCTGCACGAGTTGGGAGAAGCGGCAGCCGCCGAAGAGGATTTTGAGCGGGCGAGTGCTCTATTCGAAGAGGCTGTGCGCGTTGGACAGGACGGCGGATTCAGCGCGGCGGGCTCCATCGGGAATCTCGGTGACCTTGCGCTTGCGCAGGGCGACTACGGGCGCGCGATCGAGCTGTCTGAGAGAGCCTTGGCGCTCTTTCAGAAGGAAGGCCGGCAGCTGGGCACGCTCGTCGCGCTGTCGAACATCGCCCAGGCGACGGTCCGGCTCGGCCACAGGAGCGAGGCGTCGGCGCGGATCAAAGAGTGCTTGGAGCGTGCGTTGGAGTTCGGTTACCGCGAAGTGATCGCCTGGTGCCTCGAGACGACCGCTGCGCTTGTCGTCTTGGACCAGCCTGAAACCGCGGCTCGCCTGACTGGTGCCGCGGAAGCCTTGCTCGACCAGATCGGCAGCTCCTTCGGTCCTGCAGAAAGACGGATGCACGAGGAAACAATCGCCGCGGTCAATGGATTGTTCGGCGAGGATGCTGCTCAGCAATATCGAGATGAAGGAGCCGAAATGGCTCTGGAGGATGTCCTGAAGCTCGCCGGGGACTCCTTACACTGAACCTTGATGGCGCCTCCCGCCGAGCTTCGTGATTGGATCGCCCGCCTCGAGCGCGAGGGTGAGCTCGTCCGTATTGCCGCCGAGGTCGATCCGGAGCTCGAAATCACGGAGATCAACGACCGCACTGTGAAAGCCGGCGGGCCCGCGCTCTTGTTCGAGAACGTCAAAGGGTCCGAGCTGCCGCTGCTGATCAACCAGTTCGGCACCGAGCGGCGCATGTGTCTCGCCTTCGACGCGCCGTCGCTCGACGCGGTCGCATCGAAGCTGAGC
>WNGF01006018.1_pt1 | contig 15224 bp, 15 predicted proteins | sample 5400641 | NCBI WGS metagenome assembly WNGF01 (sample SAMN13153371, study PRJNA577476) | soil metagenome | isolation source: 80 cm soil or saprolite under grassland replicate 2 | place: USA:California | collected 2016-06-15
GTCCTGTCGTCGTGTGCGCCCCCGGGCGGCCGGGCTCCGACACCCACTCGCCCGAACGCAGCTCTTCGAGCTGCGGACGGGACTCGGGGGTCCCACTCCGCCCGGCCGCCCGGGGGCGCACACGACGCCACCCGCAGCCACCGCGGCGTTCGTTACCACTCCGAATCATGGGCCGCTATTTATTGAGCCGGCGCGCGACAGGGCAGCACGTGGACGCGCCCGCGTGAAGCGCGTCTCCCCGGCAGTCCCGGCAGGACTGGCCGGCCGGGTCCGGAGTCTGGTATCCTGACAGGGCCTGGAGAGCCTAACCCTTGAATATCTGCGTGGTCGGCACGGGATACGTCGGACTGGTCACCGGGGCGGTCTTCGCCGACCTGGGCAACGATGTCGTCTGCGTGGACAATGACTGCGCCAAGATCGAGTCCTTGCGGGCCGGCCGGATGCCCATCTACGAGCCCGGCTTGGAGGAGATGGTGACGCGCAACACCGAGGACGGGCGCCTCGCCTTCTCGACCGATCTGTACTCGAGCGTGCGCCAGTCGGACGTGATCTTCATCGCCGTCGGCACGCCTGCGAAGGACAGTGGGGAAACCGATCTCTCCCAGGTCGAAGCCGTGGCGAGCGAGATCGGCCGCGCCATGGATCGCTACAAGGTGGTGGTGAACAAGTCCACCGTGCCCGTGGGCACCGGCGAGTTCGTCCGTGACGTCATCACCCGCCACCAGCCCATGCCCATCGACTTCGACGTGGTCTCCAATCCCGAGTTTCTCCGGGAGGGCTCGGCCATCGAGGACACGCTGCGGCCTGACCGCATCGTCATCGGCGCGCCCACCCAGCAGGTGGCGATGACGCTGGTGGAGCTGTACGCGCCGCTCGAGCGCCCCATGATCATCACCGACCTGCCGTCGGCGGAGGTGATCAAGTACGCCTCCAACGCCTTCCTCGCCGCGAAGATCTCCTTCATCAACGCCATCGCCAATATCTGCGAGGCGGCGGGGGCCGACGTGAGTCAGGTGATGAAGGGCGTGGGGCTCGACTCCCGCATCGGGCTCGCGTTTCTCCAGCCGGGCCTGGGCTACGGCGGCTCGTGCTTCCCCAAGGACGTGGACTCGCTCATCCACACCGCGGCCCAGTTCGGCTACGACTTCAAGCTGCTCAAGTCGGTGGTGGAGATCAACAGGGAGCGGGCCGCGCACCTGGTCGACATGATGGAGAAGGCGCTGGGGCCGCTGGACGACAAGACGGTGGCGGTGCTGGGGCTCGCCTTCAAGCCCAACACCGACGACATGCGGGAAGCCAAGAGCCTGGAGGCGATCCGCCTGCTCCACGCCGCGGGCGCGCGGATCCGCGCCTACGATCCAGTGGCGATGGGCAATGCGCGGCCGTTGGTCCCCGGCGACGTCGCCTTCAGCCCCTCGGCCTACGAGGCGGCCGAAGGCGCGGACGCCATCGCGCTGCTCACGGAGTGGAACGAGTTCAAGTTCCTGAACCTGGAGCGGCTCCGCGGCCTGCTGCGGCGGCCGCTGATCTTCGACGGCCGCAATCTCTACGAGCCCGAGCGCATGCGGCGGCTCGGGTTCGAGTACCACTCCATCGGGCGGAAGCCCGTCGTTCCGGTCTGAGGGGCGGATCCGTGCGCGTGCTGGTGACGGGCGGTGCCGGGTTCATCGGCTCCCACCTCTGCGACTTCCTGCTGGCGCACGGCTGCGAGGTCGTCTGCGTGGACAACCTCGTCACCGGCTCGTTGAACAACATCGCCCATATCCGCGACCCGAAGTTCCTCTTCGTCAAGCACGACGTGACCAACGTCATCACGGTCGACGAGCCGCTCGACTACGTGCTCCACTTCGCCAGTCCCGCCTCGCCCATCGATTACCTGGAGCTTCCCATCCAGACGCTCAAGGTGGGCGCGCTCGGGACCCACAAGGCGCTCGGGTTGGCCAAGGCGCGTGGCGCCAAGTTCCTGCTGGCCTCGACCTCGGAGGTCTACGGCGACCCGCTGGTCCACCCCCAGCGAGAGGACTACTGGGGCAATGTCAACCCGGTGGGGCCACGGGGCGTCTACGACGAGGCCAAGCGCTTTGCCGAGGCCATGACCATGGCCTACCACCGCGTGCACCGGCTCGACACGCGCATCGTGCGGATCTTCAACACCTACGGCAGCCGCATGCGGCTGACTGACGGCCGCGCGATCCCGACCTTCATCCGCCAAGCCAAGGCCGGCCTACCGCTCACGGTCTACGGCGACGGCTCGCAGACGCGCTCGTTCACCTACATCTCCGATCTCGTCGACGGCATCTGGAAGCTGATGCACGCCCCGGTCAACGACCCGGTGAACCTCGGCAACCCGCGCGAGATGACGCTGCTCGAGCTGGCCAAGCAGATCCTGAGCCTGAGCGGCTCCCGGAGCGAGATCGTCTTCGGTCCGCTCCCCGTCGACGACCCCAAGGTCCGCCAGCCCGATATCAGCAGAGCCCGCCGGCTGCTCGGCTGGGAACCCAAGGTGGATGTCGAGGACGGGCTGGGCAGGACCATCGAGTGGTACCGCGACGCGGGATGAGCGCGACAAAGATCCTGGTCACCGGCGGGGCGGGCTTCATCGGCTCCCACGTGGTGGACGCGTTCGTCGCGGCGGGGCATCGGGTGGCCGTCGTGGACAACCTTGCGACCGGCAAGCGCGCCCGGGTGAATCCTGACGCCCGGCTCTACGTGATTGATCTGCGCAGTCACCGGCTTGCCGAGGTGTTCGAGGCTGAGCGGCCCGATGTGGTCGCCCATCTGGCCGCTCAGGCTGCCGTCGGGCGATCCGTCAGCGATCCCGTCTTCGACGCCAGCGTGAACATCCTGGGCGGCCTCAATCTCCTGAACTGCTGCCGACGCTTCGGCGTCGGCCGGATCATCTACTCATCGAGCGGCGGAGCCGGCTACGGGGACACCGACGTGCTCCCGACGCCCGAGGACCATCCGACGCAGCCCGCATCGCCCTACGGCATCACCAAGGTCACCGTCGAGATGTACGTGAGCGCGTGGGGGTTGCTGTTCGGTATCAGCGGTGTCTCGCTCCGCTACGCCAATGTCTACGGTCCTCGCCAGGACCCCGAAGGTGAGGCTGGCGTCGTCGCCATCTTCTGCCGGCGGCTCCTGACCGGGCAGACGCCGATCATCAACGGCGACGGCGAGCAGACCCGCGACTACGTGTACGTCGAGGACGTGGCCGCGGCCAACCTCCGCGCCCTCGAGTGCCCCGATGTCACCGGCTCCGTGAACATCGGGACGGGGATCGAGACGTCCGTCAACGAGCTCTGCCGCACCCTGGCGCTCACCGCGAGCCTCGATGTGACGCCCGAGCACGGCCCCGCGCGTCCGGGCGAGCAACGGCGGAGCTGCCTCAGCCCCGCTCTGGCCCAGCGCCGTCTCGGCTGGACACCCAACGTGCCGCTGAGGGAGGGGCTCGTCCGCACGTTCGACTTCTTCAATAAGGAATTGAACAGGGAGACCACGCCATGATCGACGAAGAGTTGCGCGCCATCCTGGCCTGCCCGGCGTGCAAGGGCGACCTGATCTTCGAGGAGACCCGGATCATCTGCCCGGCGTGCAAGAAGGCCTACCCCGTGCGTGACGGCATCCCCGTCATGCTCATCAACGAGGCAGAGCCCTGGACGGGAACCAGATAACCGCGGTCATCCTGGCGGGCGGTCAGGGCACGCGCCTGCGCCCGCTCACGCTCTGCAGGCCCAAGCCCATCGTCCCGCTCCTGAACGTCCCCTTCCTGGCCTACCAGCTCGATCTGCTGCGGCGCCACCACGTCACCGACGTGGTCCTGTCCTGCTCCTACATGGCGGAGGAAGTGCGCCGCGCCATGGCCGACGGTTCAGCGTACGGCGTCAGGCTCCGCTACGCGGTCGAGGTGGAGCCGCTCGGCACCGCCGGCGGCGTGCGGAACGCCACCGACCTCGTGGGCGGCCGCGTTCTCGTGCTCAACGGCGATATCCTGACCGACGCCGATCTGTCCGCCATGCTCCGCTTCCACGAGGATCGCCGGGCGGCCGCCACCATCGACCTCTTCCCAGTCTCCGATCCCACGCCGTACGGTCTCGTAGAGCTCGGGGAGGCCGGCCGTGTCCTGCGCTTCATCGAGAAGCCAGATCCCGCCCTCGTGACGACGAACACGATCAACGCGGGCATCTATCTCCTCGAGCGGGAGCTGCTCGGCCGCATCCCCGAGGGACGGATGGTGTCCATCGAGCGCGAGTTCTTTCCCGGCCTCCTCGCCGAGCGCATCCCCTTCTACGGCTGGGTCGGCCGCCACTATTGGCTCGACATCGGCAGCCCCGCCCAGTACCGCCAGGCCCAACTCGACCTGATGGCCGGCAAGGTGTCCACCGGGGCCGGCCTCGTCCCCGGAACGGACGGGCGCTGGATCGCCGGCAACGTCGCACTCGAGCCGACGGCCACGATCACCAGGCCCTGCATGATCGGCGCCGGGAGCCGGCTCGACGCCGAGTGCCGCGTCGGCCCCGAGGCTGTGCTGGGCGCACGGTGCGTGGTAGGACGCCGGGCCCGTGTCACGGGCGCGGTGATCTGGGATGGCGTGTCGGTCGGCGAAGACGCGGTCCTCAGTGACTGCATCATCGCCTCCGGCGGGCGGATCGGCGCGGGCGCCCGAGTGGGGCCCGGAGTGGTGTTGCCGGCGCGGACGGTCGTGCCGGACCGCGCCTGCCTCGAGGCCTAGCAGGCTGCCAGAGGAAGCTCGGCGGGGGGCTTCGCCCCCCCTTCCGAAACCGTCTTCCCTCACGAAGACAGCGGCCCCAGCGCGCGGCTGTTCGCCCCATCGAGGGCCGGGCGTGATATTCTGGCGAGGATGGCCACAGCGCTGATCCGCAACTTCTCCATCGTCGCCCACATCGACCACGGCAAGTCCACGCTCGCCGATCGGCTCCTGTCTCTCACCGGCACCATGGACGCCAAGAAGGCGGTCGGGCAAGTGCTGGACTCCATGGACCTGGAGAAGGAGCGCGGCATCACGATCAAGGCGCATACCGTGCGCCTGCTCTACACCGCGCGCGACGGCCGCGAGTACACGCTCAATCTCATCGACACCCCGGGGCACGTGGACTTTTCCTACGAGGTCTCCCGCTCGCTCGCCGCCTGCGAGGGCGCGCTTCTGATCGTGGACGCCGCCCAGGGCGTGGAGGCGCAGACGCTCGCCAACTTCTACCTGGCGCTCGACAGCGGCCTGGAAATCATCCCCGTCATCAACAAGATCGACCTGCCCGCCGCCGACGTGGAGGGCACGCGGTCCCAGATTGCCAAGATCCTGGGGCTGGATGGCGACGATGCCATCGTCATCTCGGCCAAGCATGGCACCGGCGTGCCCGACGTGCTCGAGGCCATCGTCACGCGCATCCCGCCGCCCACGGGCGACCAGGACGCGCCGTTCAAGGCCCTGGTCTTCGATTCCTTCTACGATCCCTACCAGGGGGTCGTGGTCTACATCCGGCTCATCGACGGAGAGGTGAAGCCCGGGATGAGGATCCTCCTCATGTCCAACGGCCGGACCTGCGAGGTCCAGCAGGTGGGCATCTTCGCGCCGGACATGCGGCCGGTGGACGCGCTCGAGGCGGGCCAGGTCGGGTATCTCACCGCCTCGATCAAGCGCGTCGCCGACGCCAAGATGGGCGAGACCATCACCGATGCCCTCCGGCCGACGTCCCTCCCCTGCCCCGGCTATCGCGACGCCAAGCCCATGGTCTTCGCGGGGCTCTACCCGATCGAGGACACCGACTACGAGGGGCTGCGCGACGCGCTGGAGAAGCTCCGCCTCAACGATTCCGCTTTCAGCTTCGAGCCGGAGACCTCGCTCGCACTCGGCTATGGCTTCCGCTGCGGCTTCCTCGGCATGCTCCACTTGGAGATCGTCCAGGAGCGGCTCGAGCGGGAGTTCAACCTCTCGCTGATCGTCACCGCCCCCAGCGTGCGCTTCAGGGTCGTGACCACTCAGGGTGAAGTGCTCGAGGTGGAGAATCCGTCCAGGCTGCCGCCGCCGGACCGGATCGAGCGCATCGAGGAGCCCTACGTGCGCGGGTCCGTCTTCGTGCCCACCGAGTTCATGAGCGAGATCTACAAGCTCGCCCAGGAAAAGCGCGGCGAGCACCGGTCGCTCGAGTACGTGGGCAAGCGGGTGCACATCCAGTTCGACTTTCCCCTGAGCGAGATCGTCGTGGATTTCTACGACCGGCTCAAGTCCATCTCCAAGGGCTACGCTTCGTTCGACTACGACTTCCTGGAGTTCCGTCCCTCGGACATGGTGAAGCTCGACATCCTGCTCAACGGCGACCCGGTGGACGCTCTCAGCGTCATCGTCCACCGTGACAAGGCCTACGAGAAGGGCAAGGTGCTCACGGAGAAGCTCCGGGGCGTGATCCCGCGGCAGCTCTACGAGGTGGCCATCCAGGCGGCCATCGGCAGCCGGGTCATCGCCCGCGAGACGGTGAGGGCCATGGGGAAGAACGTCACCGCCAAGTGCTACGGCGGGGACATCACGCGCAAGCGCAAACTGCTCGAGAAGCAGAAGGAAGGGAAGAAACGCATGAAACAGGTCGGAAAGATCGAGGTGCCGCAGGAGGCGTTCCTGTCGGTTCTCAAGAGCTAGCCCATGAACGACTTGCAGACTCGCCCCGAAGCCCAGTCCCCGGTGGCCGGCAGGGTCGCCCAGCCCCGCAAGAAGTCCGTCGCCCGCGAGTACGGCGAGGCCATCTTCGTCGCCGTGCTCCTGGCCTTGGTCATCCGGCAGTTCGCCGTCCAGGCCTTCACGATCCCGTCCGGCTCCATGATGGACACGCTCCTCATCGGGGACTACATCCTCGTCAACAAGTTCCTCTACGGCGCCGAGATCCCGTTCACCGACGTGCACCTGCCCGGGCTCCGCGCTCCCGAGCGCGGCGACATCATCGTCTTCAAGTACCCGAACGACGAATCCCGCGACTTCATCAAGCGCATCATCGGCGTCGGCGGCGACACGGTCCAGGTGCGCGACAACCGCGTCTGGCTGAACGGCAAGGTCCAGGACGAGCCGTACGTGCGTCCCGGCTCCTTCCACGCGACGCTGTCCACATACTGTGGCTACCCGTATGCCTGCGAGCCGGTGCGCGTTCCCTCCGGCTCGTATTTCGTCATGGGTGACAACCGCGACAACTCCCAGGACAGCCGCTACTGGGGCTTCGTCAAGCGCGAGAAGATCCGCGGCAAGGCCTTCCTGATCTACTGGTCCTGGAACGGGGAGAAGCACTGGCTCCGCTGGCGGCGGCTGGGTCACTACTTCCCATAGGAAACTCGGAGTGGGGCTTCGCCCCCCTTCCGAAGCCTCCCCCCAGGAAGGGCTTGCGCCGGCAAAGCCGGCGCTCGAACGGTGAGGAGACCACGGTGAGTGCGCCACATCACTCCCAAACCGCCGACGCGCCGTTAGACAGCTGGGCGTCCCGGAGCTCCCGGCTGGGGGTGTACGTCCACCTGCCCTTCTGCGCCGAGCGGTGCGGCTACTGCTCGTTCAACACGGCCCCGTACACGCCGCAGGCCATGGACCGGTTCCTCGCCGCGCTGCTGCGCGAGGTCGATCTGGTCGCTCAGTGGCCCTGGAGCGGCTCCATCACCCTTCGGAGCGTATTCGTCGGCGGGGGAACGCCATCGCTCGCTACGCCGGAGGCGATGGCCGCGCTCCTGGAGCGCGTCAGGGCCCGCTTCGTGGTGGAGCCGCGGGCCGAGGTCACCGTCGAGTGCAATCCCGAAAGCGTGTGCCGCGAGCGCCTCGCCGGATACCGGCGAGCCGGGGTAAACCGCATCAGCTTGGGCGTCCAGAGCCTCGACGACCGGATCCTCGGGACGCTCGGACGGCTGCACTCGGCCGGGCAGGCGCGTGAGGCTTTCGACGCCGCGCGGGCGGCGGGGTTCGACAACGTCAGCGCTGACCTCATCTACGGCCTGCCGCAGCTCACCACGGACACCTGGGAAGCGACGGTGCGCGGGGTGCTCGAGTGGGAGCCCGACCACCTCTCCGCCTACGCGCTCGCCCTCGACGAAGGCAGCCTCTGGCACGCGGCCGGAGTGAATGGGCTCCCGCCGGAAGACACCGTGGCCGAACAGTACTGGCGCCTCGTCCACACGGTCGGAGAGGCCGGCTACGAGCATTACGAGATCTCCAACTACGCGCGGCCGGGGCGGCGGTCGGCCCACAACCAGATCTACTGGCGCGCGGAAGAATACCTCGGGCTCGGCCCGGGCGCCGCGGGCTTCCTGGGAGACGTGCGATACGCCAACGTGAAGCCGGTCGAGCGGTACTGCGCTCTGGCCGAATGCGGCCGCCTACCGGTGGGGAGTCACGAGACCCTGACGGCGAGGCAGCGGCTGGCCGAGCGGCTCATCCTCGGCCTCCGCACGCGCGACGGCGTCCCGAGAGCCTGGATCGAGGAGCGGGTCGCGGTCGAGGCGGCGGGCCTGCCCCGGCTCCTCGACGCCTGGAAGGAGCGCGGCCTCCTCCTGGAAGACGCCGCGCGTATGAGCCTCACCGAGGCGGGCTTCCTGCTCTCCGACGCGCTCTTCGTCGAGCTGCTCTAGCAGGCTGCTGAAAAAGGCCCATCTGCGGCGTTCTCTCGGAGGGGGCCTCGACGGCCCCCTCCGAATCCTCCCCCTTTCGGGGCGCGGGCGAAGCCCGCGCTCGGAGTGGAACAGCCAAGCGTCGGCGGTAAGGCTCGGGCCGCTCTGAGCCACATGTCATCGCCGACCAGGCAGGAGTGTTCCACTTTCGAGCGCCGGCTTTGCCGGCGCAACGAATCCTGGGGGGAGGTCTTGGAAGGGGGGCGAAGCCCCCCTCCGAGGAACTTGGCGCCCTCGGCCGCACGCTCAACGTACAGAGAGTACGCCTCGCGTGCGGCCCTCGGGCGCCGCCTTGCATCTGGACCTTTTTGAGCAGCCTGCGAGTTTCTCCGCATCCTGCTAATGGTGCTAAGATAAGGGGCGAATGCCGACTCAGACACTCGACCAGCGGAGCCGCGAGGTCTTGCTCGCGGTCATCACCGAGTATGTGCGGACAGCCGAACCGGTCGGCTCGCGCGCCGTGGCCCGCCGGCACATCCGCGGCCTCTCCCCGGCGACCATCCGTAACGTCATGGCGGACCTGGAGGGGATGGGCTACCTGACTCAGCCGCACACCTCGGCCGGTCGCGTGCCGACGGACAAGGCGTACCGCTTTTACGTGGACCATCTGGAGCGCGTTCCATGGGTCGGCGCGGACGCCGCGGTCGCGGGGCGGGCGGCGATGCCTCACGCCGATGCCGCCGAGCGGCTCATGGCCGAGACGGCCTGGCGACTGTCGCTGCGGGCCCACATGACAGGGATTCTCCTGGCGCCCCCGCTCCAGCACACCGCGCTGGACCGGATCGAACTGGTCCCGCTCGGGGACGAACGTGCCCTGGCCGTGATCGTCACGGACACCGGCTGGGTCACGGTCCGGGCCATCTCGGTGACGGCACGGCTCTCGAGCGAGGAACCGCGCGAGATCGGCCGGGCGCTCACCCGCCGGTATCGGGGCAAGACGTTCCGGGAGATCCTGGACGACATGGCCACGCCGACGGATCCGCTGGATCCGCTCTGGACCCGGAGCGGGTCGCTGCTCGAACAGATCGTGGCGCTGCTGCGCGATCGCACGCTCTACGTGAGCGGCGCCACCAACATGTTGGATCACCCGGACCTGTCCGACGTCGCCACCATGCGGTCGCTGCTGCTGGCCTTCGAGGAAAAAGTCCAGCTCATCGAGTTGCTCTCTCGCATGGCCGCCGAGCGCGGCGTCCAGGTGATGATCGGCAGCGAAAACCCGGTGAAGGAGATGCGGGAGTGCAGCCTCATCGCGTCCACCTACACCTACCGCGACCAGGCCCTGGGGGTGCTGGGCGTCGTGGGCCCCCGCCGCATGGCCTACTCCGACGTCATCTCGCTGGTGGACGGGACCGCGCGGCTCGTGTCCGAATCGCTCTCCCGCGTGAAGCATCAGCTCTACCTGCCGTCGTAAAGCGCAGCGTCCACGCCCGGCCTCCGTGTTCGGTAGTGTCTCAGTTTGCCCGAGCAAATCACGCGTGCGGCGGCAGATCTGCTATAATTTATCGACGCCATGACTGATGACATGTCCGTTCATGAGAGCGGTAACGAAAAGAGCGAGGCCGAAGTGAGCCCGGGGCTGCCGGCCGAGATCCCGGCGCAGGAGATCCAGCGCCTGCAGGAGGCACTGGAGGCCAAGACCCGGGAGGCCGAGAGCCTTCAGGACCGCAATCTCCGGCTCATGGCTGAGTTCGACAATGCGCGCAAGCGGGCGGCTCGCGAGCGGGAGGACTATACCCGCTTCGCCAACGAGTCCCTGATTCGCGAGCTACTGCCGGTGCTGGACAACTTCGATCGGGCCCTCTCGGCGGCGAAGAGCCAGCCCGGCGCCGCGGCCGTGACCACGGGGATCGAGCTGATCCAGCGGGAGCTGCTTCGGGTACTCGAGAAGTTCGGCGCCACCCCCTTCCCGTCGGTCGGGCAGCCCTTCGACCCCGAGCGTCACGAAGCTGTCTCGCGCATGCAGACCGCGGAGCACCCCGAGATGACCGTGATCGCGGAGACGGCGCGGGGCTACCTGCTCAACGGTCGAGTCCTCCGTCCGGCCATGGTCACCGTGGCCGTGGCTCCCGGCGCGTCATCCGGTCACCACCCGACGGGAGACGGAGCCCCGGCCTAGCGGGGATCATTCAGGCCATTCCATATCAGGAGCCAGTCGGAGAAAGGCCCGCGCGACGTGGTCGACTACTATGCCGTTCTCGGCGTGTCACGCGACGCGGACGACGCCGAGTTAAAGCGAGCGTACCGTAACCTCGCGCGGACTCACCATCCGGACAAGAACCCCGGCGACGGAAAGGCCGAGGAGCGCTTCAAGGAGATCAACGAGGCCTACGGGATCCTCTCTGATCCCGAGAAGCGCGCGCAGTACGACCGCTTCGGCACGGTGGCGGGGCCGGCCGGCGTCGGCGACGTCGGGTTCGGCACGATCTTCGATGACCTCTTCGAGGGCTTCTTCGGTGGGGGCGAGCGCGGGCGGCGGACGCGCGCGCGTCGCGGCGACGACCTCCGCTACGATCTCGAGATCTCCCTGGAGGAGGCTGCCGAGGGGCTTGAGACGAAGCTTCAGGTCCCGCGCCTGGAGATGTGCGAGGCGTGCCGGGGCTCGGGGCAAGAGCCAGGAACGCGCCTCGAGGTCTGCGGCACCTGCCGCGGTCAGGGTCAGGTGCGGTTCTCCCAGGGATTCCTCACGGTGGCGCGGCCCTGCCCCGCCTGTCGCGGCCAGGGGTCGATCAACCGCCACCCGTGCAAGGCCTGCCACGGCGAGGGGCGCCAGACCAAGGAGCGGCTGCTCAAGGTTACCATTCCTGCGGGCGTCGAGGATGGCAACCAGCTCCGCCTCTCCGGCGAGGGCGAGGGCGGGCTCCTGGGTGGGCCGGCCGGCGATCTCTACGTCGTCATCCATGTCCGGCCCCACGAGATCTTCGTGCGGCAGGGGCCGCATCTGCTCTGCGAGGTGCCGTTGAGCTTCCCGCAAGTGGCCCTGGGCGACACGATCGAGGTGCCGGTGCTCGGCGGCACCGCCCAACTCACGGTCCCGCCGGGCACCCCGCCAGGCCAGCGGCTCACGCTGAAGGGAAAGGGCATGCCCCACCTGCGCGGCCGCGGGCACGGCGATGCGATCTACGAGGTGGCGGTCGAGGTTCCGACGCGCCTGACCGCCCGCCAGCGGGAGCTGCTGGAGGAGTTCCGCCGGGTTTCCGAGGATGAGGCCGGGTCGAAGACGTCCAAGTTCGTCGAGCGGATGAAGAAGCTCTTCGGGACTTGATGGCGTTCTGGCAGCTGACGGTCCCGACCTCGCCCGAGATCTCCGACGGACTCACAAACTTCCTCTGGGAGCACGGCGCCCTCGGCGTGGTCGAGGAAGAATCCCCGACGGAGCCGCCGCGACTGCGCGCCTTCTTTCCGGACACGGCATCGTCCACGGGGCTAATCATGGCGGTGACCGCCTATCGCGCTTCGCTCCGGTCGCTGGGGTTCCCGGTCTCTCCGGAAGAGCCCGAGATCACTCCGCTCTACGACGGCGACTGGGCTCGCGCCTGGCAGCAATCGTTTCCGCCCCTCGAGGTCGGCGCGCGGCTCCTGATCGTGCCGTCCTGGGAGGCGCGGCCGGAGCGCGAGGCGAACGGTCGCGTTCAGGTGATCATCGAGCCTGGGCGCGCCTTCGGCACCGGGCACCACGGGAGCACGGAGGGCTGTCTGGCGCTCCTCGAGGAAGCGCTGCGATCGCGTGGCGCGCGCCCGCTGACGGTGCTCGACATCGGCACCGGCACCGGCATCCTGGCCATCGCCGCCATCAAGCTCGGCGTCCCGGCGGCGCTCGCCATCGACGTGGATCCCGATGCCATCGCGGCGGCCCGGCTCAACGCTGAGCAGAACGGCTGCGCCGATCGCATGACGCTTGCGCTCCAAGCGCCGGAGACATTGCCCGTCTGCGAGTCCTTTCGCCTGGTCACGGCCAATCTCCTGAGCCACACCCATCTCGGGCTGGTGGCGCACTATGCGCGGCTCGTCGCCCCGGGAGGCCTGCTGGTCCTCGGCGGCATCCTGGCTGAGGAGCGCCGGCGGATGAGCGACGCGGTCGGGGCGGCGGGCTTCGACGCCTTGGCCGGTCTGGTCATAGACGGCTGGGCGTCGCTGCTCGTCAGCCCGCCCGCGCATCCGTGACCCGCTTCCACATCCGTCCTGAGGCGGTGAAGGGCGACCGCGTGACCTTCGACGCCGAAGAGACTCATCATCTGGCCCGCGTCCTCCGTCTCCAGCCAGGCGCCGTAGTCCGGACGGTGGACGGCCGGGGCCACGAGCTCACCGTGCGTCTCACCCGGATCGGCGCGCGGGCCGCAGAGGGCGACATCGTGGGGCGCGCCATCCGCGCCAGCGAGTCGCCGCTCGAACTGACGCTCGTCCAGGGCATCCCCAAGGGCCTAAAGCTCGAAGCCATCGTCCGCATGGCCACGGAGCTCGGGGTCGCGCGCGTGATTCCCCTGCTCAGCGACCGGACCATCGCGCGGCCCGAGCCGAGGCAGCCGTCTCATCGCCTGATCCGCTGGCGGCGCGTCGCCAAAGAGGCCGCCAAGCAGAGCGGGCGCGCGGTGATTCCGGAGGTGCGCCAGCCGATCACGCTCGGCGAGTGGCTGACCGAGCCCCGCGCGCCGGGGCTCCTTCTCTGCCTGTGGGAAGGCGAGCGGACCCCGCTCGCCACGGTCCTGCCCGGCGGGCGGGTCCCGCGCGCGACCGTGGTCGTCGGCCCCGAAGGCGGGCTCTCCGACGCGGAAGCGCAGAGCTTGCGATCGGTGGGTGCGCTCCTGGCCGGGCTCGGCCCTCGCATCCTGCGGGCCGAAACGGCCGGCCCCGTTGCGCTCGCCCTTCTCCAGTCACGGTACGGCGACTTGGGCAGCGAGGCGTGAGCGCTGAGATCGTGGCGCGCGGGGGGACGCTCCGGCAGGCGTTCATCCAAGCCGCGCTCGCCATGTTCGCCCTCGTGGTCGATCCTGCGGCCGTGGAGCCGCGCGAGGTTCGGGAAGTCCGAGCCCACGGCGTGAGCCTCGAGGCCCTGCTCGTCCACTGGATCGGCGAGTGCGGCTACGTTCACGAGATGGAGGGCTTCGTGTGCCACACGGTGGACCTCACCGTCTTCGACGTCGAGCCAAGAGTCGGCGGCGAGCCCCTGCGTCTGCATGGTTTCCTCCACGGCGAGGAGATGGACCCGGCTCGGCACCGACCCACGGGGACCATCAAGGCGGTCTCCTCTCGAGCCGTCTCGATTCGGGCCATCGCGGATGGCTATGAGATCCGCGTGACGGTGGAGACCTGATGTCGCCAAAACGACACAAGCAGCGACCCGAGCCGTCTCTTTTCCGAGACAGACCACCCTGTCGGTTCGAGGCGATCGTCGCCAGGAAGCCTTCTCAATCGACAGCTTGTCTCATCGCTGGCCCGGTGGCATCGGACTTGCGTGTCTGTCGCGCTGGGCCATGGATCTCCAACAGACCATTCGGACGCGCGTGAGCCTGGCCGGGATCGGACTCCATTCTGGGGTGCCGGTTCGGATGACACTCTCGCCGGCCGCGGTCGATACCGGCATCCTCTTCCGCGCGGCCGACGGCACCTTCATTCCCGCCAGTGCTGACCACGTGGTGGATACCCGCTCGGCGACCACGGTGGGAGCCTTCGGCGTCAGGGTGCGAAGCATCGAACACCTGATGGCGGCGATCGGCGCCCTGGGCATCGACAACCTCCTGGTAGAGGTCGACGCCGAGGAGATCCCGGCCGCCGACGGGAGCGCCAAGCCCTTCGTCGACCTGCTTTATTCGGCCGGTCGCATCCCGCTCCCCGCGCCACGCCGGCAGCTGGCGATCGCGGAGCCTATCCGCGTTGGCGACGAGACCCGCTGGCTTCAGATCCTCCCGGCCGATGCATTCCGCATCAGCTATACCCTCGACAATCGCCATCCGGTCATCGGCGTTCAGGTGGCGTCGCTGGCGGTGACCGAGACGAGCTTCGTTGGGGAGATCGCCGCCGCCCGCACGTACGGCTTTCTCAAGGACGTGCCCATGATGCGGCAGAACGGCCTGGCTCGCGGCGGGTCCCTCGACAATGCGGTCGTGGTCGGCAAGCGGATCGTGCTGAACGACAGCCTGCGGTTCGCCGACGAGTTCGTCCGTCACAAGATCCTCGACCTGGTGGGAGACCTGGCTCTGCTGGGACGGCCGGTGGTGGGGCACGTCGTCGGGCGCAACGCCGGGCACGCCCTCAATCACCAGCTCGTGGTCGCGATCCAGCAGGCCTGCGCGGCCGAGCGGCGGCGCACGTCGGCGCGATCTCGGGCAGGCGCGGCGAGCCGGGCCCAGGAGACCGCCGGACTGGAAGACCTGCTGCCCGGCATCGCCGCCCTCTAGCAGGCTGCTGAAAAAGGCCCATCTGCTGCGTTCTCTCGGAGGGGGCCTCGACGGCCCCCTCCGAATCCTCCCCTTTTCGGGGCGCGGGCGAAGCCCGCGCTCGGAGCGGAACAGCCAAGCGTCGGCGGTAAGGTTCGGGCCGCTCTGAGCCACATGTCATCGCCGACCAGGCAGGAGTGTTCC
>WNGF01006021.1_pt1 | contig 15221 bp, 10 predicted proteins | sample 5400641 | NCBI WGS metagenome assembly WNGF01 (sample SAMN13153371, study PRJNA577476) | soil metagenome | isolation source: 80 cm soil or saprolite under grassland replicate 2 | place: USA:California | collected 2016-06-15
GCGCCGCCTGGAGCGTGCGCCGGGCCGAGAAGCCGAAGCGCCGGTTGGCGTCGCGCTGAAGCGAGGTCAGGTCGTAGAGGAGCGGCGCGCGCTCGGACTGCTCCTTGCGCTCGACCGACTCGACGACGCCGTCGGTGCCAGAGACCTTCGCCGCGATCTCATCGGCGCGCTTCGCCTCTTTGAGACGTGTCTCGGCGCCCTCGAACCAGAGTCCCTCGTAGCGGGGATCGAACTGCGCGTGGACGAGCCAGTAGGGCTCCGGGACGAACGCCTGGATCTCGCGCTCTCGCTTGACCATCAGCGCCAAGGTCGGGGTCTGGACCCGGCCGAGCGAGACGACCCCGCCCACCCAGGCGCGGCCGCGGATCGTCGCCGCCCGGGTCGCGTTCATGCCGACGAGCCAGTCGGCCTCGGAGCGGGAGCGCGCGGCCGCCTCGAGCTGGCGCAGCTGCTCGCCCGGACGCAGCTTCTCGAAGCCTTCCTTGATCGCCTGCTTCGTCATCGAGCTGATCCAGAGCCGTTCGACCGGCTTGTCCACGCCCGCGGTCTCGTAGATGTAGGCGAAGATCAACTCTCCTTCGCGGCCGGCGTCGCAGGCGTTCACGACCCGATCCACGTCCTCGCGCTTCAACAGCTTGTGGATCACCTTCAGCTGCTTCTCCGCCTTCTTGTCGCGCGCGCGGAGGCGAAACTCCTCGGGGACTATCGGCAGGTCGGCCATCCGCCATTTCTTGAACCGCTCGTCGTAGTCCTCGGGGTTGATCAGCTCCACGAGGTGTCCAACGGCGAACGTGACGACCGTCTCGTCCGACTCGAGGTAGCTGTCGTGGTTGGTGAACTTTCCGGGAAGCGCATCGGCCAGGTCGCGGGCGACCGAAGGCTTCTCCGCGATCACTAGTGTCTTCACGCGGTCCACCTTAGCGGCCGCACCGGCAAAGCCGTCACGGCCTTTTCTGGTCGGCGTCGCAAGACGACCGCCTTGGAACGCCCCGAGCGGAACCGTACTGGGGAAATGCGCACGTGTGGCGCACGGAAATGTGACGATTGCGTGTCCATGGTCTCGCCGCTCTACCTATTCGCGGGCGTGGTCAGCTGGCCCTTCATCTACGGTCCGTTCCGGCTGCGCGCGGCCGGTCTGGAGCACCTGCCGGAGGGCGGCTTCGTGCTCGCGGCGAACCACACGTCGAACCTCGATCCGTGGCCTCTCGGCCTGCCGCTCTTCCCCCGCCGGCAGCTCCGCTTCATGGCCAAGGCGGAGCTCTTCAACCCGCTGCTGACCCCGTTCCTGCGCGGCGGCGGCGCGTTCAGGGTTCGCCGGGGCGAGGGAGACATCGAGGCGATGCGGACCGCGGCCGAGCTCGTCCGGAAGGGCGAGATCGTGGTCATGTTCCCGGAGGGGACGCGGAGGGAGAAGGGGCTGCGCAAGAAGCACGTCGCGCGGGCGCACACGGGGGCGGCTCGAATCGCGCTCAACGCCGGCGCTCCGCTCGTCCCGGCCGCGATCGCCGGCACCGACCGGCTGCGGCGGCTCGGTCCGCTGCGGGTCGTCTACGGCGCGCCGCTCGACCTCTCGGACCTCGACGGGGCGGAGACCAAGCGCGCCGCCGTCGAGGCGACCGACCGCCTGATGGCGCGGATCGAGGAGCTGCGGGAGTCCTTGTGAAGCCGTTGCTCGCCATCGACGGAGACTCGCTCGCGCACCGCGCCTACCACGCGCTGCCCAAGACGATCCGGCGGGCGAACGGGAAGCACCCGGCCGGGGCGATCGTCGGCTTCGCCAACATGCTGCTCCGGCTCTGGGAGGCGGAGTCTCCGCGAGCCGTGCTGGTCGGCTGGGACACGCTGGGCGCCCCCACCTACCGGAACGAGGCCTTCGAGGGCTACCAGGGCGGGCGCGAGTTCGACGACGACCTGGTCGAGCAGCTCGACCTTCTGCCGCAGCTCGTCGCCGCGCTCGGCTTCGCAAACGCCAAGGCCCCGGGCTACGAGGCGGACGACTTCCTCGCGGCGGCGGTGGCGAGCGAGGAGGTGCGGGGCGGCGAGACCCTGGTCGCCACCTCCGACCGGGACGCCTTCCAGCTCGCAAGTCCGCGCACGACGGTCCTCCAGCCGGTGCGTGGCGTCTCCGAGCTGGCCCGGGTCGGCCCCGCCGAGGTGCGCGAGCGCTACGGCGTCGATCCCGAGCAGGTGCCGGATTTCATCGCCCTGCGCGGCGATCCCTCCGACCGGCTCCCGGGCGCGTCGGGCGTCGGGCCGAAGAAGGCCGCCGACGTGCTCCGCGAGCACGGCACGCTGGAGGCCGCGCTGGCGGCCGGGCGGTTCTCGAAGGAGGCGGAGGAACTCCGGCTCTACCGGCGAATTGCGGCGCTGGACGCCTCTGCCCCGCTCCCTCCCCTCGAAGACCAGAACCCCACGTGGGCGGAGGCGTCCGCTTTCGTGCGCGGGTGGGGAATGGGCCAGCTCGCCGAGCGTTTGGCGAGGCTGTCATCCAACTAGTCAGCCATCCGGCGCTCGCGGAGCTGCATCCGACCGAGCCTCACGTCGAGACGCGGGAGCGGCTCCTCGCGCTGCTCGATACGTTCGGGATCGTCGAGGGGCGGCCCGCGAAGCGCGAGCAGATCGAGCTTTGCCACGAGCCCGCCTACCTCGAGCGGCTCGAGGCGCTCGACGCGCCGACGCTGCTCGATCCGGACACCGTCGCCTCGGAGACGAGCTGGGAGGCGGCCCTGCTCGCGGCGGGTTGCTCGCTCGCAGCGGTCGACCGCGGCGGCTTCGCGCTCGTCCGCCCGCCCGGGCACCATGCGCTGCCCGATCGGGCGATGGGCTTCTGCCTCCTGGACAACGTCGCGGTCGCAGCCAGATACGCGCAGAAGGAGCTCGGCGCAGGCCGGATCGCGATCGTCGACTGGGACGTCCATCACGGCAACGGCACGCAGCAAATCTTCTGGGAAGACGATTCGGTGCTGTTCGTCTCGATGCACCAGTGGCCGCTCTATCCCGGAAGCGGCGGGCCGGGTGAGGGCAACGAGACGACGGTGAACGTGCCGCTGCCGGCGGGCTCCGGCGACGAGGACTACCTGCGTGCCTTCAAGGAGACGGTGGCACCCGCCGTGAGCGGCTTCGACCCCGAGCTGGTGCTCGTCTCGGCCGGTTTCGACGCTCACGTGGACGACCCCCTCGCGGGCATGCGCGTCACCGCGAACGGCTTCCGGGAGCTCGCCCGGGCCACTTCCGCTCTCGCGCCCCGCCTCGCCGCCGTCCTCGAGGGCGGCTACGAACCGGGAACGCTGCCCGGGCTCGTGCAGGCCGCCTTGGAGGGATTCCAGGCATGACGAACGGGTCGGCCGTTACGCTCGCTCGCGACGCCGACCAGAGGAGGCTGCGCCGGCTTTGCCGGTGCGGCCGTCTCAGGCGCGGGCCGACGCGAGCGCGTCCAAGGCTTCTCGCCGGGACGACACGCCGAGCTTGCGCAGGAGGCTCTTCACGTGCGACCGCACGGTGTGCTCCGAGATGTAGAGCCGGGTGGCGATCTCGTCGGTCCCGAGGTGCTCGTCCAGGAGGAGCAGCACCTCGAGCTCGCGCGCAGTGAGTGATTTCGCGATCTCGTCTGGCACCACGCCGGGGCCGCCGCCTCCCCGGACTTGCTCGAGCAGGCGTCTGGCGACCTCGCCCGAGAGTGCGGCCTCGCCCTGCCCGACCCCCCGAAGGAACTGCGCGATCCGCTCGGGCGGCTCGCTCTTGAGCAGGTAGCCCGCCGCGCCGCCGCGGATCGCGGCAAGCAGGTTCTCCTCGGTACCGGAGGCGGTGAGGACGACGACCTCTGTCTCCGGAGCGACCTCGCGCAGTCGCGGGAGTGCCTCGAGGCCGCCAAGCCCCGGCATCGAGAGGTCGAGGAGCACGATCTGCGGGCGCAGGCGTCGTGTGAGCTCAACTGCCTCCTCGCCCTCGGCGGCCTCGCCCACGACGGAGAAGCCGTGCTGGCCGAGCAGCGCGGCAAGCGCGTCGCGCGTGATCGGGTGGTCATCGACGATCAGGATCCGCACCGAAGCCTTATCGGCAACGCGCGGTCTGCCGACAAGGGTGTCGTGGGGTCGAACGACCGAGACCGATATCAGTCCTGGCTCTGGGGCGAGGTCCTCCTGATCGGCCTGCTCGGCGCAACGCTGGCGCTGTTCGTCGCGTATCCGAGCCTCCGCAGCACGTACGCGCTCCCGCAGGTGCGAATAGTGCTCGACACGGCGGTGATGCTGGCGGCGGCGATCGTGGCCGTGCTCGCCGGGATTCGCTTCTCGGTCGACGGGCGGCGGCTCGACCTGCTCCTGTGCGGCGGCTTCGGCGCGATTGCCGCGGGCACCCTCGCGTTCGCGATCGCGCCGGTTCTCGGAGGGCAGCCGCTGCACCGGACCGAGGCATGGGCCGGGGTCGGCGGGCGCCTCTTCGCGGCGATGCTGATCGCGGCGGCGCCGTTCTCGAAGCGGCGTGTCAGCGCGCGGGAGCGCGCGCTCGGCGAGATGCTGCTCGGGATCGCGATCGTGCTCGGGCTCGCCTGGGGAATCGCCCGAGAAGGCGGCGCTTCCCTGCCTCCGCTCGCCGACCACGCCGGAGCCCAGCAGCCGTTCCTCCTCATGGGCGCTCTCGCGGCCCAGGCGCTGCTCTCGCTGCTGGCCGCGATCGGCTTCGGCCTCCGTTTCCGCGCCCGCGGAAACGACCTCGACCGCTGGCTCTGCCTCGGCGCGACGCTTGCCCTCTTCGCCGAGCTCCATTTCGTCTTCACGCCGCTGCTCTCGAGCCGGTACGTCTCGCAGGGCGACTTCCTGCGCCTGCTCTCGTACGGGGTCCTGCTGGCCGGGGTCTGGCGTGCGATCCGGTTCGCGGAATTCGGACGCGCGGTCGCCGATGAGCGAGCCCGGGTCGCGCGCGAGATCCACGACGGGCTGGCCCAGTACCTGTTCGCTGTCTCCACCCACGCCGCCATGCTCGGGACCGGCAGGGCGAACGAGGCCACGGTCGGACAGCTCAGGGAGGCCGCCGCGGCAGCACAGCAGGAGGCGCATTTCGCCGTGCTCGCGCTCTCCTCCGCGGGCGGGTCGGCGCCGTTCGACGCGGCCCTGCGCCGATACGTCGACTTCCTTACTGCCGACGGAGCGCTCGAGGTCGATCTGGAGATCCAGGACGGAATCCGGCTCGCGCCGGACGAGCAAATCGAGGTCTTCCGGATCGTGCAGGAAGGGCTCGCCAACGCGCGCAAGCACGCCGAGGCGCGGCGGGCCGAGGTACGGATCGAGGAACGCGCCGGCGAGCGGTTTGTGACGGTCGCCGACGACGGCTCGGGGTTCGACGAGGGCGGAATCGCGACCGGCCAGGGCCTGAAGAACATGCGCGCCCGCGCCGCGTCGATCGGCGGGGGGTTCCGCCTGGTGTCGAGCCCCGGCCGTGGGACCGCGCTCGAGATCGTCCTTCGCGCTTAGTCGTTGAGATGCACGTCGGGCGTGTTTTCAACTAGTCCGACAGTCGGTAAAAAGCTCGATCATAGTTAGTTCTAAATGTGAGTTGTAAATATTCGGACCTCATGTCGGCTTGTTCCGTTTGTGCTGGGCGTGAACTGGACACGGAAAGGAGATCGCGACATATGGGGGTGAATACTCGTGCAGCACCCGCTCGCCGTTTTCGCCGCCGCCGCCGTCTCCACAAGCCTGGCCCCGCTTCTCCAAACCGCATCCGCATCGATCGCAAGCGCCGACCTTGCGCCGCGCGCGGTCTGTCACGGCCAAGCGGCGCCGACGGCGTCGCTCACCGTGCAGGTTCGGGCGATGCGTTGCCTGATCAACTGGGCTCGACGCCACAACGGCAGATCGCTTCTGCGTGATCAGTCGCAGCTCGACCGGTCGGCCTCGATCCGCGGCAACGACATCCGCCGTTGCCAGGATTTCTCGCACACGGCCTGCGGCCAGCCCTTCGTGCTCGCCTTCTCGGTAGTTGGGTACTTCGTCGGCGCGTCCAGCGTCGGCGAAAACCTGGCCTGGGGGCAGGGGCGGCGTGGCACGGCGCGCGAGGCCATGGAAGGGTGGCTCCACTCGCCGGCACACCGAGAGATCCTCTTCACCGCCGGCTGGCGCGACTCGGGCGTGTCGCTCGTCAAGGCGCCATCGCTCTTCGGCCGACGGAACGTCTCTGTCTGGGTCGCGCAGTTCGGGCACCGAGATTCGACGCTCCATCCATGATGCTCGTCGTCTTCGTACCCGCGAAGACGCGCGCTCAGCTCGAGCTCATCCGCGCGGCAGCGTCGCGTTCGGCGTCGCCGCCCCCCAGCGAGTTATGCGCTGTGGGTCGCGGGTTCGGGTCGTAGCGACGCGAGCCGCGGACGATGACGTCGAGCCCGAACTCGAAGCGCTCGTCGGGACCACCTTCGAAGAGGTGGTCGAGCAGGGCGATGGTGTGGGGGAAGAGCGAGGGCGGCAGCGATTCCCAATACTCGCGGAGCATGGCCACAACCTGTTCTGGAGGCAGGTCCTCGCCCGTGGGCGAGGCGAGACCGAGGCTCTCCTCGAACGAGTACGCGCCGTAGAGGCCGAAGAGGTCGCCCACGAACGCTACGACGCGGTCAGGTAGGCCGGCCCCGCGAAGCAGCGCATGCATCCACTCGACGACCCGAAGCACGTTGGGGCCGACGGGAATGGCTCCGAGCGACACGCGGGCGATGTCGCGGTGACTCGTCAGTACACGGCGCATCTCGCGCCCCACCGTCTTCGCCTGCTCCTGCCTGTGCTCGGAATCGGGTGGCGGCAGCTCGATCTCCCCGATCTGGCGTGGCGCGCTCAACCTGTGCAGCGTCGCCCAGTCGATGCTCAGCATCGTCATCCAGAGCGTCATCGTGATCGCGCTCTCGCTGGCGGTCGGCGCCCACTTCCACAACGGCGTCGCCGGGGTGATCGTGCTCGTCGCCGTGGCCGGGCTGCTCGGGGCGGTCTTCGCCTCGCTCTCGAACGGCGTCGCCGTGCTGACACGGCAGCGCGAGACGCTGATCGGGATCGTCACCATGGTCACGCCGCCGCTGACCTTCCTCTCCTCCGCGCTCATGCAGCAGAGCCTGCTGCCGAGCTGGATCCGCTGGACCGCGAAGTTCAACCCCGTCAACTGGGCGGCGCAGGCAGGCCGGTCAGCGGCCGCGCCGCACGCCGACTGGGGGCTGATCGCAACCCGAACCGGGTTCCTCGCCCTGCTCCTGCTCGCAAGCGCAGCGTTCGCGACCCGCGCCTTCAACGCCTACCAGCGCTCGATCTGATGCCTGTCCACCCGGAGAGAGCGGCTCCGCTGGGTCGCTTGACCAGGCGCCGGCGCAGGGTCGACGCGCCCGTCGGCGGCGTTCGGCTGCTGATTTATTTGCTCCGCGCGGCCTTCCGGCTGGAGTCGTCCGGGCGAGCTTGTAAAAGTGCAGCCATGGCGAAGAAGAAGCGTCAGGCTCGCGTTCCGGCGACGAAGTCCGCTCCGGTGACTCCTTTGCCCGACCCTCGCTCGATGGAAAGCGCGCTCGCCGCGATCGGCAGGGGAGCCGCGCACTGCGCCTCCGACGAGGCGCTGTTCCAGGCGCAGGACCTAATGTACGAGGCGTTCGAAGCGCAGGGCGCGCGCCGCGTGGGGCTGGCGCATGAGGCGCTCGCGATCTCGCCCGATTGCGCCGACGCCTACCTGCTGCTCGCCGAGGAGACGGCCTCGAGCCCCGAGGAGGCGCGCGAGCTGCTCGAGCAGGGCGTCGCCGCCGGCGAGCGGGCGCTCGGTCCCGAGCCGTTCGAGGAGGACGTCGGCCACTTCTGGGGCATCCTCGAGACGCGTCCGTACATGCGCGCCCGTGCGGCGCTCGCCGAGACGCTCTGGGCGCTCGACCGGCGAGAGGAGGCAGTCGAGCACCAGCGCGAGCTCCTGCGCCTGAACCCGAATGACAATCAAGGCATTCGGTACCGCCAGGCGGAATGGCTGCTCTGGCTCGAGCGCTACGAGGAGCTCGACGAGCTCTTCGCCGCCTACAGGGACGATGTTGCGGCTGCGTTCACCTTCACGAGGGCGCTCGCCACCTTCCGCCGAGAAGGCGATTCGGCCGACGCGAGGCGGCTTCTCGAGGAGGCGCAGGAGGTGAATCCGCACGTGCCCGCGTATCTCTCGGGCCGCAGGAGGCTGCCGAAGCGACTTCCGGACTACGTCGGCTTCGGCGATGAGAGCGAAGCGGTCGACTACGCCTACGGCGCCGCGGCGTCGTGGGCGCTCGTGCCCGGCGCGCTCGCCTGGCTCGAGTCCTGACCCATCGGCGCCGCGGCGCCTCACGCAGCTGCGGGTCGGCAGCGACACACTTCGATTGCGTCCACCCCGCCGGCGACCAACGAGCGCAAACGCGTCACGCCGCACACGCTCCGGCACGTCTTCGCCTCGGAGCTCCTCCACGCCGGCGCCAACCTGCGCCAGATCCAGGAGCTGCTCGGCCACAAGCACCTCGACTCGACGCAGCGCTACACGCGCGTGAACGCGCACGAGCTCGGGGCGCGATCAAGCGGCTGCGCTGGGTCGGCGGCTGAATTTCGTGTGCGCATGCGTTCCGGCCGCCAACCTACGTGGGCGGAAACCTACGCCGTGGGTAGGTTCTCAGCCCGCCCTCACCCGGAAGATGTCGGCCGCAGTTAGAGCGAGCGCGTCGCGAGGCACGTTGGTGAGGCGCTCCCGGGCGCAGACGGCGTAGCGAGGTTGGAGACGAGGACCGAGAGGCCCGATTTCCCGAGCCCGCGGTCGATTTCGGCCCGGTACCGATCCACGATCCCGCCAGAAGGCGAGGAGGTTGTCGGCGATCCGGTAGTAGCTCGTGTGTGCGCGCCTCGGATCGGCCGTCTCACGGACGACCTTCTCGGCGATGCGTAACTGACTCAGTCGATCGAGCGTGCGGCTGGGATCAGTCTTCACCACCGTTGGATCTCGTTGAACTTCGTCCTGCCCGGCCGCGATCGGTACACGATTCGCTTCCGGCCCGGGGCACCGATCCGCTCGCTGCCCGCCGTGGAGGTCGTGCTCCTCCTCCGCAGCACCACGCGGGCGCTGACGGGCCCCGAGCTCGCCCGGGTCGTCCGGGCCGGCTCGCAGCCAACGGTGACGCAGCTCTGCGGCGTCTGGCCGAGGTCGGGCTCTCCGAGGTCTCGGTCGCCGACGTACGGCGCCTACGGCGCGAGCGCCCGCCCGTCGTCGAGGAGCTGCGGCGAAAGGCGATCACGCTCGCCGGCCCGGCTCCCGCCGAGCTTCTCAGGACAATGACATCACGCACTGCTCAGGCTGCGAGGTCGTCGTTCAGGCCGAGCTCGCTCCGTAACCGCGCCACGTCCGCGGCCGGCTCACCACGGCGGCGGGCCCGCTCGGCGCCGTTCTCGATCTGGCGGAGCAGGCGGACGACCTCCGCCCGGTCCGCACCGGCGACGGCTTCGCGCGGCGTGCGGCCGTCGAGGAGCTGATGGGGCTCGTCGAGCCACCTGCGCATCCGCTCGGTAACGAGATCACCGACCAGCCGCCGCTCCCCGGCATCGACTCGCGACGGCAGCAGCTTGCGGGGGCCCGCGCCGCGTGCTGCCAGCGCGGCCTCCACCGACGTCACGTCTTGGCTTCGGAGCTCGACGAGATTGCCGAAGTCGGCGGCGACGATCTCGATCGCCTGCGCGAGCCGTTGCTCGGACATCGCCTCGGCGTGGAGCTCGTCGCCTTCGAGTCGCAGCGTCGCGATCGGGATCGTGTCCAGCGCGTCGACGGGGCTCGACTCAAGGACGAGCGCGCCCGGGGGAAGCGGCGGGCGCTGCTTCACGAGGGTCGCGCGCGGGACGGTGATGTCGATCTCGACCGGATCGTCCGGCAGGAGAGCGCCGAGGCCGCGGATCGTCTCGGCGACAGCGGCGATCTCGTGCATCTCCCAGATGGCAGACGCGAAGGCGACCGGATCGCCCTCGAGCGTGAAGAAGCTGGGCTCGGCGCTCCGGCTCGGCGGTGTGAATCGCATCAGCGCGAGCGCGTGCCGGCGAAAGGTCGAGGCGAGCGCTTGCTCGTGGAGGTCGTCGAGCGGCGAGCCCGCGAGCCGCGCCAACTCGGCGCGGAGCTCGGGCTCCTCGCACGGCTCGAAGAACCGCGTCGGGCCCCACAGGCTGAGCGGCTCGCCCTCCATCACACGGGCGAGCAGGATGTCCCAGCGGACCGCCTCGCGCGAGACGTGTGGACTCCTCACCTCGATGCGCGTGCCGCTGGCAACCTCCTCCAGGGCCAGCGAGCGACCCGGCGCGACGGCGAGGACGCGGTAGAGGCCGAGCCGCGCGGTGGCGATCCGCGCCGCCGCGGCGCGCTCGGCGTGCGGCAGGTCCGGGCGCGCGGCGTAGCGCTCCGCCGGTGTCCCACCGCCCGCGAGCTCGCGGTCGTTGTGGAACCAGGTGGCAAAGATTTGGATATCGCCGTCGTCCATCACGCGCTCTGGACCGACGAACTCCTCGAGCGCAGCGGTTATCTCGGCGCGGAGCAGCTTCGACGACCAGTCCTGAAGGCGACGGCCGACCGCGTCGTCGAAGCGGGCCTCTCGCACGGCCCGCTCCTCATCCGCCAGACAGCAACGCTTGTACTTGCGCGCGCTGCCGCACGGGCACGGCGCATTCCGTGAGATCGACAGCCCGGCCATGCACGAGCACCGTAATCGTGGCGCCGGACGGGCCGCTGTCGACGGATGCGCTTATCCTCTCCGCGTGGCGATCGATGCCTCGAAGCTGCGCCACGGCCGCGTCCGCGGGCGCTACTTTCGCGAGAACTTCGCGCAGGCTGGGATCGACCTCTCGCAGATCATCCCCGAGCTGGTGACGAACGCCGATGCCGCGATCGACGCCGCCGGACGCGAGCGCGGCCGAATTCAACTCCGAATCGGGCCCGCAGACCCGGAGTTCCTACAGGCGTGGAAGACCGCCCTTCGTAGCCTCCGGTTGCCGGCGCTCCGAGGCTGGCGCTACGAGCTCGTCTGCTCCGACGACGGCGAAGGCGTCGACGCCGACACCGTCGACCAGCGCCTCGGCGCGCTCGGCGTTGTCCCCGAGCACGAGGGACAGCGCGGTCTCTTCGGTCGAGGCCTCCGTGACGTCTGGCTTGCCCAGGGCGGCGGGCGGATCCAGGGCGTGCGCGGCGAGCGGGCGGTCGAGTCCTGGTTCCTCCCTGCCGACGGCGACGAACCCTACGTCTACACGCACGTGCTCGACGGCCGCGCTACGCGGGCAATCCGCCGCGAGCTCGGGATTGCACACGAAGGGACGCGCGTGACGGTGCCGCTCGCCGACGGGCGGCTGCCGCCCAGCGCCCGTCTGCGCAGGCTGGTCGCCGATCTCGTGCAGCTGCGGCCGATTCTCGAGGACGAGAGCCGCGAGCTGCTGCTCGACCTCCCCGGCGAGCCGCTCCAACTCGTCCGCTACACGCCTCCCGAGCCCGACCCCGAGCGGCCAGTGCTCTTCGACGACGAGATCGAGCTCCAGCGCGGCGTCACCGCGCGGGTCGTTGTCCGCCACGCCGCCCAACCGATCCCTCTCAGTCCCGCGCGAGCTGCCCGCCGTGGCGGCCTCGTCGTCATGTCCGGACGGGCCGCGCACGAGACGACGCTCGCCGGTCTCGAAGCCCGTCCCGGCGCTCGCCACCTGTTCGGCGAGGTCCGCTGCGAAGCGATCGAGCGACTGCAGCGGGAGGCCCTCGACACGCCGCGACCGCAGGTCGTGGTCCGGGTCGACCGCAGCGGCCTGAACGACGCGCACCCGCTCGTACGCCGCCTGTACGCGGCGCTCGAGCGAATCGTCCGCCCGATCGTCGAGGCAGAGGAGCGGCGCGCGGGCGCGCGGCTCGTGCGCGCCGGCAAGGAGATCGCCGCCCGCGACGAGGTCGGGCTGCGCGCGCTCAACGATGCGCTCCGGGCCGCCTTCGACGCGCCCGGGCAGGCCGGCTTCGCCCGCGGCGGCGCGGGAGAGCAGCGGCCCGTCGAGCAGCAGGAGCGGCAGACTGTCCCGCCGGAGCCGCCCGTACCGGCACCGTCGCCTCTCTTGCTCGACGCGGCGATGCGCTTCAAGCAGTCGCTGATCCGGGTCCACCCTGGAGAGCAGCGGACCGTATCGCTCCTCTTCGACCCAGCGCAGGTCGCACCCGGGACTCCGATCGAGATCGCGACTGACCCGGGACTGTCGCTCTCCCTCAGGCGTCGTGAGGTGCCCCAGCCTGGGGCGCGTGGCTGGTCGCGGGCGAGCGGCAGCCTGCGCGCACTCGTCTCGGCGGAGCCTGGTTCGCAGCTGAGCGTCTTCGCCGAAGCCGGTGGCTATGTCGCCGAGCTCGTGGTCCTCGTCGTCCGCCATCACGCGAGCGGTTGGGTGCGCGAGATCGCGCGCAAGGACGAGGACTCCCACGTCGAGGCCGAGTTCGAGCCCGAGACCGGCGTCGTCACCGTCTACGAGGGCCGGCGCGAGTTCAAGGCGCTCGAGCGCGCCGCCCGCCAGGCAGGTCTGGCGCGGTCCCGGGTGCGCGAGTACGTGCCCTACCGCATGCTCGAGGTCGAAGTGGCGGCGAACGCCGTCTACTGGTGGGCGGCCGAGCGGATCCTCGAGCGGCGACTCCCCGGCGAGCGGCCCGCCGACCCCGCCGAGTACGCCGCCGCCGTCCACATGGAGGCGCAGATGCTCCGCCACCGCTCCCACGACAAGCTGATGAAGGCATTCCTCGGGCCGGAGGTGTTCGAGGGCACGGTCCGGGTCGCGCGACACGCCACGCCCGCAAGCGAGCAGCTCCGGCTCGCCTGAGAGCGCGTGAGCCGCTGAGCCGAACACGTGCATTGCGCGCCCGGATCCCCTCTCGCCCCGCACGGGCACGAGTTCATAGTGGTGATCAGTCGCAGTCATGGGCATTCCTCAGTAAGCAGACGCCTGTCTGAGGGACGCCCTCGTCGACCATCGCGGACACGAATTCGGCCTGCGTTAAAGGGATCTCGGCGCGACCGCCCGCGATGGCAGCCCACTCTACGTGCAGGCGTGCACCGGTGATACGCGCGTCAGGCACCCAGAAATAGAAACCCGGGCAAATGCAGGGGTTTCTATAGCAGGCCTATAAGCCGGATAGTCCTCAGGGTCGCTCCAGCGGGGGCCGGAAGGCTGCCCAAAGGAGGAGCGATGAAGGAAGGCACGAGGGAGGAACTAGCCGATTTCCTGCGCTTTTGCGCATCGGAGCGACGGCTTGCCCCGATGACTTGCTCGGCTTACCAGCGTGACGTTTCGGCGTGCCTGGATTACCTGCAGGGTCAGGGGGTCCGCGATCTGGTCGGGGTGAAGGTGACGCACCTGCGTGCTTTCCTCGCCGAGGAGCAGAGGCGGCGGCCGGCGGTGTCGAGCCAGGCGCGGACGACGGCGGCGCTCAAATGTTTCTTCCGCTTCCTCGTCGAGGAGGAGCGAATCGTTCGCGATCCGGCCTTGCCGCTGAGAACGCCCAAGAAGCGGGAGGTGCTCCCGGACGTGCTGACGATGGGCGAGCTCGAGCGGCTGCTCGTCCAGCCCGGACGCGACGAGCTCTGGGAGCGCCACTTCCCGGGAAAGCCGGAGCGCGACCGGCTCATGCTCGCGCTGATGTCGTATGCAGGACTGCGCCGGAGCGAACTGCTCGGCCTCGATTGGGACGACGTCGACCTCTCGCGGCGACTGCTGCGCGTGCGTAAGGCGAAGGGCGGTCGAGAGCGGACAATCCCGATCCACCCCGCGCTCGGGCCGCTGTTCGCCGACTACTACGCCACGCGCGTCCCGCTCGTCGAGCAGGCGGTGTTCGTCGGCGTGCAGGGCAACCGGCTCAACTACACCCAGCTCGGGCAGGTGTTCCGGCACTACGTCGAGGCAGCCGGTGTGAACGAGCGCAAGCGAGTCACGCCGCACACGCTGCGGCACGTCTTCGCCTCCGAGCTGCTGCGGGCAGGCGCGAACCTGCGCCAGATCCAGGAGCTCCTCGGACACAAGCACCTCGACTCGACCCAGCGCTACACGCGCGTGAACGCGCACGAGCTACGCGGCGCGATCAAGCGGCTGCGCTGGGTCGGCTAGTACGCAAAGTTATGGCACTAACATTGGATAAGAGTGGCGAACCCCAAAGTTGGCCGTGGTCCGGGCGGTTCCAAACTTAATCTGCTAAGTTTGGATATGAGAGATGGCGACCAAACTTAGGGAACAGTCACGTCGAGGCCGTCTGGTCGAGCGCCACTGGGAGGCCCGGCCCGAAGCCCTCGGCGGCCGCAGCGCGAGGCGCGGCTTCACTTACCACGCCTACGTGCCGGAAGCGATCGCAGGCGACGACTTCCTGCTCGGCTCACACGTCGCCGCTGCCGCCGCGAATGCGGAGAAGGCGTGCCGAGACCTGAACGAGGATCCGCCCGCGCTCGTCAACCTCGAGGCGCTCGCCCGCCAACTCCTGCGCGCCGAGTCGGTCGCCTCGTCGCGCATCGAGGGCCTCGTCCTCTCGCATCGGCGACTCGCGAAAGCAGCCTTCACGGACGACGCACGCGATCTGACCGCCCAAGGGGTGCTCGGAAACATCGCCGCACTCGAGCGTGCTGTCGCGCTCGCGGCCGACGTCGAGGAGCTCACGCGCGACCACGTGCTCGAGGTCCACCGCGTCCTCTTCGCGGGCACTCGCGACGAGCAGCTCGGTGGGCTGCTCCGCGAGGAGCAGAACTGGATCGGAGGAGCGGCGTCGAACCCGCGCAACGCCGAGTTCATTCCTCCACCGCCCGAGCTCGTTCCTGAGCTGCTCGATGACCTCTGCGCGTTCTGCAACCGCGAGGACGTCCCGGCCGTCATCCAGGCGGCGATTGCGCATGTCCAGTTCGAGACGATCCACCCATTCCTCGACGGCAATGGGCGCGTCGGCAGAGCCCTGCTCCTCGCGATCTTCCGTCGGCGCGGGATCGCACCGAGGTACTTGCCTCCGGTGAGCCTTGCCCTCGCCGGCGAAGCGGACCGGTACGTCGCTGGCCTGACGAGTTGGCGCAACGGCGACGACGAAGACTGGTACACCGTCTTCGTCGACGCCGTCCACCGGGCCGCGACGGGTGCCAGAGCGTTCGCAGGTGAGGTCGTCCAGCTGCAGGCTCGGTGGATCGATCAAGCCGGGAACCCACGCCGCAACTCAGGTCCGCTGCGCCTGATCGAGCTCCTGCCGTCGCATCC
>WNGF01012315.1_pt1 | contig 15218 bp, 12 predicted proteins | sample 5400641 | NCBI WGS metagenome assembly WNGF01 (sample SAMN13153371, study PRJNA577476) | soil metagenome | isolation source: 80 cm soil or saprolite under grassland replicate 2 | place: USA:California | collected 2016-06-15
ACGCCGGCATGGATCAGAGCAGTTCCGCCGCGACCGGACAACAAGGTCAACGGGCCGTTTCCATCACGAAATGTGGGCCAGATCCCACTTCTCGTCTACAAAGCCAGACCAGCTCGTCGGAGGCCAACGACGAGAGAGTACTGATACGAGGTGGCGCATCCACTGACATTTTCCTGACGCTCTACACCAGTTGGCGTAGCCCGTTATCCACAAGCTGACGCCGAGCGGTAGCGGTGGCATTCCGGTTACGCGAGGCTGGCCGCAGGCAGACCCACCGCCGACCAGAGGAGCCGGCCATAACCCTCCAGCAGCAGCGCATCCACGTCGCCTCGGGATCGTCCTACGAGCCGGAGATCGGCTTCTGCCGGGCGCTGCGGGTGGGCGACCGCGTCCTGGTCTCGGGCACCGCGCCGGTGTGGCCGGACGGCTTCTCGGCTCTCCTTCAGCCGCCGTGGACTTGCTGGCTGTCGAGATGTGGCTTGCCCGTGATCGGGTCGACGCCTGCGTAGAGGCGGACCTCCCAGCCGTCTCGGCGCTCGATGATCGCCAGTGCGCTGACACCTCCGGCTAACGATGAATCGGCAGAATGGTTAGCCGGAGGGCCATCGAGAGAAGACCGAAAAGTGCCGCTGACCTGGAGCCCGAGGGGGGATTCGAACCCCCGACCTGCCGATTACGAGGACACAGCAGGCCGGCAATCATGGTCAGGGCTGGCAGGGGTGGCGCAGCTCAGGATGGCTGACCGTCAAGGTAGGAACGACTCCGTCAACGGTGAAACGTTAGCCGAGGGTTAGCCGAGCAGAGCAGGCCATGCCGTCCAGGCGAGGCATGCTTGCTGCATTCGGCCACGCCTTGATGGATCGACGACCCTCCAGGCTGCTGGACACAGCGGACCAGGTACAGCTGGGCCGGACTTGCCATCCACCTTTCGGTTGTAGGTGAATCTACAACCATGCTCGAGCTGCGGCCGTATGGCCCCGGTCCCTCCCTCTTGAGCGCCTTGTCGTAATTGACCCTTAGCACCGGTACGTCGGGCTTAGCAACGCGCACGATCGGGCCAAGGCAGCGAAAGGTGGCTCTCCATGTCATTGAGCTGGCTTCTCAGGCGGTCAAAGACCCCAACGCTTATAGCATCGGTTATCGTGGCCATAACCGATCTAAGGAACGAGCTGGGCGTAGCCGGCGCATTCATCTATGGGTCATCGCTGTTTCGGACGCTGGACCTCTGCGGTGACGTTGACGTCGTGGTCTTGACTCTGGGACGACACAGATTGAGCCACATCGCCCTTACATGTTCCGGTCTTCCTCGCATCTCAGTCACACTAGTGGATACGCGTACGCTTGATCTCGATCTGACTAGGCTCACTTCTGCCGGCTTTCTCCTTAACAAGTTCATTAATCCTCTTTTGCCCATTATCGGTCTATCGCGCATTGCGCTATGGCAGATCCAAGCTATGACGACATTGATGGTGCTATGTGGACAAACCCCGCAAAATGTATTGCGATGGAAGGAGGAGCAGTTTCCCGAATGGCGATCGACCCATAGCCCTGTATGCCTGCGGAGGGCGTCGCCGGGACCACCCGTGCGCCGACGGCTAGACGATCTCCAACGACCGGCAGGACTGCGCGGACACTGGGATGTATACAGAGCGCTCCGGTGAATGTGCTCCGGTTGGGGCGGTCAGTCTTGAAGATCCAGGGTTGGCAGTGAGCTTCCCTTATAGTATTTTCCCGAGATGTCCGCCTTAGCTACAGAAGCTCTCCGTCGGGGGTCGAAGCGTGACCAGCACTTCCCCGTCTGCGGTTGGCTCGCCCGAACCCAGCACCGATCGGCCATTCTTCTCTCGACCCGAAACGAAGCAAGCGATCGAGGACATAGCTAACGCCAAGCGGCTCACCATAGTCGTCGGTGCGGGCGCTTCCTCTGAGGTCGGGCTGCCAAGTTGGCGTGAGCTCGTGACGAGACTCCTGACTAGGGTTGGTCGAAGCGAGAACCTGACAGGTACCGACCTCAAAGCATTCCTCGATTGGGCTATAGCGTCCGAGGGCCTTCCCGCAGCTGGCTCAATAGCTCGCGCAGCATTCGGCGATGTATTCGCACGCGAGCTACGACGATCACTCTACGAAAACGTGCGTGAGCCCCTCCAACCGGGCGCCACTGCACGCGCCGTCGCCGAACTTTGTAAACTATGGGGCGACAGCTGTGAAGTCGTAACCACGAACTATGACGATCTCCTCGAGATCGCACTAATGTCAGCCTTGCCCAAGAGTAAGGTACAGTCCCGCACCGATGAATACGACGGCGTACCCGGAGTCATCGAGGTACGCCACTTGCACGGTCTGATGACGCGAGCAGGCGCGGGCTCACGGGGGCGTCTAATCCTTTCTGAGGCTGATTACCACCGACTTGCCAGCCCGGAAGCCTGGCAGGAAACCTATTTCCGCAAGCGGTTCGGAGACTCTACATGCCTATTTATCGGATCAAGCATGTCCGATCCCAATCTACTAAGGTATCTCTATCGCCATACCAAGAGGCGTCCGGTCATCATTCTCTTAGTTCGCCAGGCTGATGAGTGGCCGGGAGTCGAGAGCCTGGATTCTCCAATCCGATTAGCGCGCGAACGCGTGACCCTGGTCCGGTGGCAAGAGATAGGAGTAACTGCTCTCCAGGCGGACTTCTACAACCAGAGTGCTCAGTTTCTGTGGGAGGTCGCACGGCGTCGTAAGCTTGGGCGATCGTACCAATCATACGGAACGCGAATAGATCGTTGGGCTAGCCAAACGGCCGAAGATATTCTATGCTTGAATAATCAGGAGGCTTTTGCAAAGAGCCAGGATAAACTTCAGCAGCTGGCGCGCGCTTGGCTTAACACGGTGGTAGCTATCATCGAAGAGTCGACTCACATAGCTTCCAATGAACGACTGGCTATCCATTTATGGACGAGGATTCCCAACGCCAGGTCGCTCATAATGACCGTTTCATCAGACAGGTCATGGCGCGATCCGAAGATACTGCGACCACAAAAGATTGCTCTCCCTTCGACTTGGGCCGCAGTTAACGCCTTCTGTAGGGGCGTACCGTGCGTTTGGCAGGTCGATCAGATTCCGTCCAAGTGGGGATATATTCGAGCGATTCCCGTCCACCTCGAAGAAGAGCCGCTAGGTCGCCTCCCGGTTGGAGTTGTATGTATAGCATCCACACAGCCCGCTCATTCGAGCGCCCTGGCACGGCTAAAGCCGAGCGACATGGATGCCATATCCGTTTATCTTACCAAAAATGCTTCAGATCTACTCACACCGCTCGCATAGCAACTATGGAGGTCAATAAGTTGCCCGATAGCGATAGGCAGGATGCCGGAGGCACGAAGCTCTATGTTGCTAGAGCCCTTCCCGGGCCCGATTACCGGCTAACCGGCTCACTGGCCGACGCACGGGAGCGAGACCGAAAGCAGATTGCGGCACTCAAGCAGTCGCTTAAGCGCCCCAGAGCCAGTAACTCGACGTGAGGTCGATTCAACCTGACCCAGCACCGTGACTCCCAGCCCGGCCATGGTGCGTCGCGGAAGCGCGAGGCGGATGCCTGCCTGGCGCATAGCACGACGCGCATAGCCCAGGACCTCCGAGAGCGTAGAACGGCTCCATTGGGCGGGGCACGAGCGGCTAGTGCTACGTTCCTTAGATCCGGTAGGTGAAGGCGTGGCGTCGGTGGCGAGGGGACGGTGGCGGGCGGCCCCACACCCACGGGCGGGCGCGGGCGTTGAGCTGGCAGGTCGCCACCCAGGTGGCCAGGGTGATCTCGGCGGGGGTGGCAAACGACTGCCCGGCCAGCGCCTCGCGACGAAACAGCCGCCACCAGCCCTCCTGCAGGTTGAGCCAGCAGGCCCGCTTGGGGATGAAGGCGTGCTGGATGCGCGGATGGTCGGCCAGCCAGGTGCGGGTGCTGGCGCTGCTGTGGCTGGACAGGTTGTCGGTGATCACCATGATGGTCCCGGCCGGGTTGGCGGCCTCGACCGTGGCCAGCGGCTGCTGGTAGCCGACGGAGTTGCGGAGGGTGCGGTCATCGTCACCTCGTGCCCGTCACCGACGCGTAGCGCGCCGTACACCCAGGTCTTCTCCGGGCCGCGGCTGTAGTCCAACAGCGCCTTGACGCGGTGGCCGTCAGCGGTCCAGCCGGGGGCGGGTGGGAAGCTGCGCGGGATCACCGCCCCCGAGCTCGTCGGCGCACAGCACGGTCATCTCCGGCGGCGGGGTGGTGGAGCAGGCGATGACCTTGGCTCTTTTGGGGCGAAGTCGGGGTCGGTGCTGGTCGTCCACGAGCGGGTCCGCCGCCACCGCACCCGCTCGGCGCGCAGGATGCGGCGGACCTGGCTGCGGCCCACCCGGATGCCCTCGGCCTGGGCGGCGGTCGCCAGCGCGTCCAGGGTCCAGTGCGCCGGCGCCTCGGGCTGGGCGGGGGCCAGCAGCCCCTCGCCGCCCTGCTGCAGCCGGCCGGGCGGCTCGGTGCGGGCCAGCTGGATGATCCGACCGCGATCATGCTCGGTGAGGCGCCGGGGCAGGCCCGGGCGGGGCAGGTCGGCCAGCCCGTCAACGCCTGTGGCATTGAAGCGGTGCAGCCACTTGTAGACCGTCTTGGGGTGGCAGCCGAGTCGTTCGGCGAGCTCGGCGACGCTGGCGCCGTCCCAGCTTGCGGTGATGATGCGGGCGCGTTGGATCAGGCTGGCGGGCGCGTGCCGGGCGCTGGCGAGCTTGCGCAGGGCGTGTTCCTCGGCCGGGTCGGTGGGTGGTCGGGCGGGCAGCGGCGGCCTGGCCATGGGTTCCCCCTCGTCCGCCGGCGGCGGCACGACTGACACAAGGCGGACAGGCCAACTATACCGTGCTTAAGGAACGTAGCACTAGGGCCTCCCGGAGCCGCGCGAGCCCACACGGGTCGCCGTAGCCCAGCAGCTCCGCGTCGGGCAGGGACCGCATGGCGGCGCGGGCCGCACGCGCCCACGCCGCATGTGGGAACAGCCCGACGTCTGGAGCGCCGGGTCGGAAGTCGTAGCGGGCGATCATGGCCATCGTCTGGCGCCCGGGGCAGGTCACACGGATTCACGACCACGTGACCTGGTGCGTGTTCGGGGTCATCCAGGGCGTGGAGGACGAAGAGCTGTTCGCCCTCGACGACGGCGGCGAGTGCCTGGTTCCGGTGGGACGGAACCGCAACACCACCGGCGACGTCGGTGGGTTCGCCCCGCCCGGCGACATCCACCGCGTCCGCAACGCAGGCGACCCACACCGCCATCTCGATCCACGTCTACGGGACCGACCTCTCCCGGATCGGCTCCGGCGTCCGGCGGTACTACGACCTCCCAGTGCGACCCGCCTGAGAACCCCGGGTCGAAGTTGGCGATGCGAGACAGAGGGGATCCAGATCGACCACGTCAGCATCTACTAGTGGTGCTGGTCGGGGGTGCTACAGGCTGCCGGCGACCGGGTTTCGACGGGCTGGCTGGGCCTTCAGGTCGGCTTGCTGTCGCCCATGCGCCCTCGATCCGCCGCGCACTCCCGTGTCCCTTGGGATAAAGTCCCGAACCCCGAGTGAATCCAGGAACTTCGGAGCATGCCGTGCCTTCGTCCCCTGCTCGAACCCATGCGCTAGCTTGATCAGCGCCGGCTCAGCCCACTGCGTGCCGATGAAGTTGACGCCGACCGGCAGCTCCTCGAACGCAAACCCCGCCGGCACCGTGACGTTCGGAAAGCCGGCCACCGCGGCTGGCGTCGAGCTGGCGGTCAGGAAGTGGTCCCCGTTGACCAGGTCGGTCGTCCACGACGGGCTCCCCGTCAGGCTCACGATCGCGTCCAGGTCGAACTTGTCCATCGTCTCGTTGATGGCGTCCTGCATGAGCCGCTTGGACGTCTCCAGGGCAGTCAGGTACGCGGGGTCGTCCAGCCCGCCGGTCTGCTCCGCCAGCAGGAAGATCTCCTGACCAAACCACCGCATCTCCTGATCGGCGTGGGCGTCGTTGAAGGCGATCAGGTCGGCCAGCGTGCGCATCGAAGTGTTGTCCAGCTCCGACAGGTAGGCGGCGATGTCGGCCTTGAACTCGAACAGCAGCACGGTGAACTCGGGGCCGAAGACATCGTTCACGTTCGGGATGTCGGCCGGGTCGACGATGGTGGCCCCGAGCCGGCTCATCTGACTGATCGCGGCCTCGGCGATCGCGTCACCTTCCGGGCTGATGCCGAACACGCCTTCGCGCCACACCCCGACGCGGGCTCCCCGCAGGCCGTTGGGGTCTAGGAACTGGCGGTAATCCGTGAAGAGGTGACCCTGGCTCTGCGCCGTTGCGGGGTCTCGTGGGTCGACGCCGGTCATGGCGCCCAGCACGGTCGCGGCGTCAGCCACCGTGCGGCACATCGGGCCGGTGACGTCCTGGCTGTGCGCGAGGGGAACGACGCCCGACCGGCTGGTGAGGCCGAGCGTCGGCTTGATGCCCACCACGCCGTTGGTCGACGAGGGGCACACGATCGACCCGTCGGTCTCGGTCCCGAGTGTGGCGGCGGCCAGGTTGGCCGACACCGCCGCGCCCGACCCCGAGCTGGAGCCGCACGGGTTGTGGTCCAGCACGTAGGGGTTCAGGCACTGGCCGGCGCGGCCGGACCAGCCGCTCGATGACTGCGTCGAGCGGAAGTTCGCCCACTCCGACAGGTTCGCCTTGCCAAGGATGACCGCGCCCGCGTCGCGCAATCGCTTTACGACGAAGGCGTCACGTGGCACCCGCGACCCCAGCAGCGCCAGCGAGCCCGCCGCGGTCTCCATCTGGTCATCGGTGGCGAAGTTGTCCTTGACCAGGATGGGGATGCCGTGCAGCGGTCCCCTGGGGCCGGCCCCGCGGCGCTCCCGGTCGAGCTGATCGGCGATCGCCAGCGCGTCGGGGTTGACCTCGATCACCGAGTTCAGCTGGACGCCTGAGAGATCGATCTGCCTGATGCGCTGAAGGTAGGCCTCCACCAGGCGGCGAGACGTCAGCGTGCCGGCCTGCATCGCCGCCTGCAGCTCGGCGATGGTCGCCTCCTCCCATTGGAAGGACGGGACACCGCCGGCCGCCGCGCTCGCGGCTTCGGCGGTCGCCGCGCCAGTGCCGGCCACCGCGGGCAGCGCAGAGCCTCCGGCGGCCAGCACGCCGACGGTCGACGAGTAGCGGAGGAAACTCCTGCGGCTGACCTGTCCGCCGGTGTCGCGGTCGGGGCCGGTTGCGCGGTTCATCTGCCCTCCCTTGGGCGGCATCTGAGGCTGGTGCATCACATCTCAAGACGGGCGAAAAGGCAAGCGGTCAGCGGATTCCAGGTCAGCGGCCGGTGGCTCCTCTCGAAGGTTCCTGCTTCGAGAGGGGCACGCTATGGCCCGTACGCCGCAGCGTCGTCGGCCGCGCGATCTGGGTTTCGCCTTCATCCGATGGTCGAGGCGGTGCCGGCCTCCATCTCCAGATGGAGGCGGCAGCGGGCCCGCCGCGCTCAGCTTGCCTGCGGCCGCACCAGCCCCGCCTCGTAGGCGAGCACGACGAGCTGCACGCGATCGCGCATGCCGAGCTTGGTCAACAGGTGGTGCACGTGGGTCTTCACGGTGGTCTCGGTGACGACCAGCTCGGCGGCGATCTCGGCGTTGGACAGGCCGCGGGCGACCAGCCGGAGCACCCCCAGCTCCCGCTCGGTCAGCGCCTCCAGCGGCAGCGGCGCTGGCCGGGCGGCCTCCTCGGCGCCCGGCAGCCGGTGCGCGAAGCGGTCCAGCAGCCGCCGGGTGACCGCCGGCGCCACCACCGCATCGCCGGCGGCGACCACCCGGATCGCGCTGACCAGCTCGGCGGCGGGCACGTCCTTGAGCAGGAACCCGCTGGCGCCCGCGCGCAGCGCCTCCACCACGTACTCGTCCAGGTTGAAGGTGGTGAGGATCAGCACCCGGACGCCGCCCGGCTGCGGCCCGGCGATCAGCTCGCCGTCGAACAGCGCCACCCGCTCGCGCATGCCGACCAGCCCATGCCCGGATCCTGGCAGGCCGCCACGGCCCCCTTCCAGCCTGGCGGCGGCGCCCCGCCCGTCGTCGCTGACCGTCAGCTCCAGCTCGCGGTCGCCATAGCGCACGACCACCTCGGCGTGGGCGGGCCCAGCGTGCTTGAGGGCGTTGGTCAGCGCCTCCTGCACGATCCGGAAGGCGGACAGGTCCACGGTGGCCGCAAGCCGGCGTCGCGCCCCTTCGACCCGCAACGTGACCGGCAGGCCGACGGCGCGGACCTGCTCGACCAGCTCGCCGAGCCGCTCCAGGCCCGGCTGGGGCCCGAACGGCCCGCCCTCCCCGTCCCGCTCCAGCTCGGCGCCGGCACGCAGCACCCAGAGGAGCTGCCGCATCTCGTCCAGCGCCTCCCGCCCGGTCCCCTCGATCGAGGCGACGACGGCGCGCGCCCGGTCGACGTCCCGGTCGAGGGTCCGCTGCGCGGCCTGCGCCTGCACCACCACGACGCTCAGCAGCAGGCCGAGCACGCCGGACCGCTCCGAGGACGGCAGGCCGGTCGGCAGCGCAACCGCGACCAGTGCCACCCCGGCGCCGATACCGGCGGCCAGCCGAACCCGGCGGCTGCCATACAGCGCGACGCTGTACGGCGCGACCATCTCCGCGAGAAAGTTGGCGCTGGGCTGTACCGCGCCTGCGCTCCTCGTCGAGCGTCATGATCCCGGAAGCATCGGTGCCATGCCAGCCGTATCCCATCCGCTCCTTCCTGGCCTGGACGGAGGGCGGGCGGCTCAGCGGCCGATCTCGCCGTCGGCCGACGTCCGGATCGTGGCCGGGCCGCTCAGGCCAGGGGATCCACGACCTTCGCCCGGTACTCGGGGAGATGGAGTTGCGCGAGCGCGTCCAGAGCCGTCGAGGTGAGCGACGCCAGGCGCACGAGGTTCGCCTCGTCGTGGACGGTGAAGTCGCCCTCCAGCCGGTCGGAGGCCTGGATGAATCCGTAGTTCGCCCCGTCGGACCCGATCAGGGGGACGGCGAGCCACCCCCGCATCGGGGGATGGCGGCCCTCCTCGACGCCGAAGTTCCGCCACTCCGGATGAGCCCGCAGCGCCTCGTCGGTGAGCCGGATCGGCCGTTGAACCGTGTGCGCGTAGGCGTGGATGCCGAAGCCACGCGCCGGCGCGCGGTGGTCGGCCCACGCCGCGTACTTCTCCGACAGCGAGAAGTACTTCCGGGCGTAGGCCCAGCCCTCTCCGATCAGCTGCGCCGCGGCGCCCTGGTGAGCGCGTGCGAGCACCCTCGCAAGCTCGGCCGCCTGACCGAGGACCGGGTCCGCCGCGAGCATGAAGTCCGCGAGTCCCGCTGGGACGTCTGGGCCGGGCGGTGGACGTCTGGGCCGGGCGGTGTGCTCGCGTTGTGGTAGGTGTTCAGGAACCGCTCGTCGTCCACCGCGGGCGCTGCTCCTGGTTGTCGCGGCCGGCCTGACGATGCTCACCGCTCGGCGAATCAGGCGACGACACCAGGCCCGCGACGACGACCGGCCGGCCGACCTGGGCTTCATGCGCGCCATCCACGCCGGGTTGCGCCGTGACGCGGCCCGCCTCGAATCCCTCGCCCCGCAGCTGGAGCGCCGAGGCGGTGTGCCAGCAGACGTGCCGAAGGGCTGGGCCACGTTCCGTCAGACCCTTCACGTGCACCACGCCGCCGAGGACGATGATCTGTGGCCCGTGCTGCGAAGCCATCTGACCGGCGAGGAGGACATCCACCAGCTTGACCTCATGGTCGAGGAGAGCGGCGCGTCTTCCCCCTGCTCGAACGACACCTGTCCCGGCGCGAGTGGCGAAAGTTCCTGCTGACCGAACGACGACGGCGCTCGCCTCGGGAACGGCCCGAGTTCCTGACGTGGGTTCTCGACGAGGCCAGCGACGAGGACGCCGCCGCGGTCATGGCCGAGCTCCCGCGCCCGGCACACCTCGTCTATCGCCGGCTCCTGCGGCCCCGATACCTCGCCCAGCGGCGCTGGCAGCCAGCGTGATGCTGGCGCATCCGGTCTGCTAGGGCCGCTGGCGGGCGCCTGGGTCGAGGTCGCCGGTGATGTAGCGCTGCACGGTCGGCCCGACCGCCGCCGCGACCACCTGGGCGGGGGTGGAGGCGAGCGGTTCGACCCGCAGGATGTAGCGCGCCACGGCCAGGCCGAAGATCTGCGAGAAGACCAGGCTGGCCCGCAGCTCCGCATCCGGGGTGCCAAGCGCGGCGGCGACCTGGCCGAATAGCTCCCGCACGGCGAACTCGCGCAACAGGGTGGCGGCGTGCTCGTCGGTGACGGCCGAGCGGATCAGCCCGAAGAAGACGTCGCGGTTGTCGGCGTGGTCCCACACCGACAGGAACGTGCCGACCAGGTGCTCGCCGATCAGCTCGGGCCCGCCGGCCAGCAGCGCCTGCACCACCTCGGCCGGGTTGACCGGCAGCTGCATGGCCGCGGCGAACAGCTCGGTCTTGGTGCCGAAGAAGTAGTGCACCAGAGCCGGGTCGACGCCGGCACCCCCGGCCACGCCGCGGATGGTGGCGCGGTCGTAGCCGCGCTGGGAGAACTCGCGGCGTGCCGCCTCCAGGATCGCGTCGCGAGTGCCGCTCTCACCCGGCCGCCGCCCCGTCCTCCCGCTCGTCCTCCCCGCGGCCATCACGCCGTCCCGGCGTGGTCGGGTGCCAGCGCCGCGGGCTGCCCGCCGTCCCGGCTGAGCGCCACGAACGTCTCCTCGAAGGTGGCCGGCATCAGGTGGACCCCGGCCTCGACCCCGGCGGCGTCGAGCGCGGCCGCCACCCGCCGCGGGTCGGCGTCGGGGACGCGCAGGCGGCGGCCCACCAGCGCGGCCGGCATGCCGGCGCGGTCCAGGGCGGTGAAGGCGGCCTCCCACCGCTCGGGACGGACCTCGACGGCGGTGGCGTCGCCGACGATGTCGGCCATGCTCCCGGCGGCCACCACCCGGCCGGCGGCCATGACCACCAGCCGCTCGCACTGCTCGGCCTCGCTCATGAAGTGGGTACTGACCAGCACGCCCGCGTCCGCCTCGGCCGCCGCCCGGATCGTCTCCCACAGCCGCGCCCGGCCAAGCGGGTCCACGCCGGAGGTGGGCTCGTCCAGCACCAGCAGCTCCGGGTGGTGCGCCAGGGCGGCCGCAAACGCCACCCGCCGGCGCAGTCCCAGCGGCAGGCCGGCGACCAGCTCGCCGCGGACGGCCTCCAGCGGACCGTCGAGCCGCTGCGGTGCCCGCACGCCGAACGCGCCGGCGCTGAACGCCAGGTTCTCTGCGACCGTGAGGTCCTCGTACAGCCCCAGACTCTGCGGGACGTAGCCAAGGCGGGCGCGGGTGCGGCGCGAGGGGGGCTCGCCGAACAGGAGGACCGTCCCGCCGGTCGGCCGCAGCAGACCGAGGACCAGCCGGATCAAGGTGGTCTTGCCGGCACCGTTGGCGCCGAGCAGGCCGACCACCTCGCCGGGTCGCACGGTGAGGTCGACGCCGTCGACCGCTGCGACCTCGCCGAAGCGTTTGCGCGCCCCGCTGACTTCCACCAGCTTCATGCGGCCACCTCCCCGCCGTCGTGCCGCAGCCGCGCCAGTTCGGCGACGACCACCGCGTCCTCGAGGTCGGGCTCGGCGCGGACCGCGTCGGGCGGGATCGTGCCGTCGGGGGACCAGGTCCGCCAGCGCGCGCCGCGCCGCCACGAGGTCACCGGGTCGAGCCTGCCCGCCGAGTCGACCACCGCGCCCGGGGTGCGCGCCACGACCTCCTCGGGCGACCCGGCCAGCAGCGGCCGCCCCTCGGACAGGACCACCACCTCGGCGGCCCGCTCGGCCTCGTCCAGGTAGCAGGTGGCCAGTACGACCGCGGCGCCGGCGGCGGCCGCTGCGGCGATCAGCCGCCACAGCTCGGCGCGGCTGACCGGGTCGATGCCGGTGGTGGGCTCGTCCAGCACCAGCAGCTGCGGCTGGTGCAGTACCGCCATGGCCAGCGCCAGCTTGTGGCGCATGCCGCCCGATAGCTGGCCGCCGAGCCGCCCGCGCACGGCGCCCAGCCCGGTACGCTCCAGCAGCTCGGTGGCGCGCTGGGCGGCCGCGCGGCCGCGCAGGCCGTAGGCGCTGGCGCTGAAGGCGAGGTTCTCGTCGACGGTCAGGTCGCGGTAGATCGCCTCGCCGGCCGGCATGTAGCCGATGCGGCGCTGGCCGGGCCGCCGGACGCTGCCACCCGCCGGCCGGACGGCGCCGGCCAGCGCGCGCAGTACGCTGGTCTTGCCGGCGCCGTCCCCGCCGACCAGGGCGGTGACCGTGCCGGGTGGGACGGTGAAGCTGACGCCGTCGACGGCCTTGTGGCCGCCGTAGCGGACCCGCAGCTCGGTCACGCCGTAGCGCATCGTGCTCATCGCGCACCCGCCGGGACGGTGGTGGGCTCCTCGGCCGTGGTCGTCCGGGCTCGGCCGCTTGGGGCAAGGTCGCGGCGGAAGCGGACCACCGACAGGCCGAAGACGGTCAAGCCGAGGACGGCCAGCATGGTCAAGGGCAGCACCAGCGCCTCGATGGGGGTGCCGCGCACCATCACCCCACGCGACAGCTGGATGAAGTAGGTCAACGGCAGCAGGTAGCCGATCCAGCGCACCCCGGCCGCCATCGACTGCAGCGGGAAGAGCATCCCCGACAGCAGGATCTGGGGCAGGACCGTCATGAACGCGAGCTGGATCGCCTGGCCCTGGTTCTGCGACACCGTAGAGATGAGCACCCCCAGCCCCAAGGTGACGAACAGGAACAGCGTCGCCCCGAGCGCCAGCGTCAGCGCCGAACCGCGGAACGGGACGTCGAACAGCGTGTGGCCGACGATGGTGATCACCGTCAGGTCGACGGCCGCGACCAGGAAGTAGGGCAGGATCTTGCCGACGAACACGTCGGCGGGGCGAAACGGCATCACCGCGAGCTGCTCCAGGGTGCCGGCCTGGCGCTCGCGGACCACCCCCAGGCTGGTTGCCACCGTGCCGACGAACACCAGGATGACCCCGATCAGCGCTGGCACCATGATCACCGAGGTCTCCAGGCCTGGGTTGAACAGCACCCGCGGCGCGGGCGCCGCCTGGCCGGCCTGGGCGGTCGCCTGGCCCAGGGCGGTGACCGCCGCCCGCGCCGCGAACAGGTCGGCGCCGTCGATCAGCGCCTGCGGCTGGCCGCCGGTGACGATCGCGACCTGGGCGTGGCCGTCGCGCAGGGTCACCACGGCGTCCTCGCGGGTCTCGGTCGGCGCGACCCGGTCCACCACGAACGGCTCGCGCAGCCGGTCGGCCGCGGCCCGCGCGTCGGGACCGACCACCACCGTCTTGATCCTGGTGACGTCGAAGCTGGCCGCGTAGCCGAACACCACCAGCAGCAGCACCGGCAGCACGATCATCATCGCGACCGTGCGGCGGTCACGGCGCAGCTGGCGGAACTCCTTCTGCACCATCGCCCACATGCGGCACCTCCAGGGCGAGAATTCATTGCTCGATGAAGTCTACGAGCGTTGAAGTCCTCTGTCAACGGCCCCTGACTACGCCGCGGCCCCACCCGCCTGGCGCAGGTGGTGGCCGCCGACGTTGGGCAGCAGGAACACCACCAGGAAACTCAGGCCGTAGACGGCCACCTCGTACCACAGGGTGCGCGTGACGGAGGCGACGAAGTCGCGCTTGCGCGCATCGACGCCGGCGGACTGGAGCACCTGGCCGCTCGCCTGGCCACCCTGGCCTTGGGCCTGGACCTGGGAGGTGGCCTGCCGGCAGCTCGGCGGGGTGGCCGAGGGATCCTTGGCGCTGGCCCGGTCGTGGAAGCAGGTGGAGAAGCCGGCGACCACCTGGTCGGCGACCGGCGCGGGCAGCTGGGCCGCCTGGAGCTGGCTGCGCAGGCGCGGGACGACCGCCGCGATCGTGGGCTTGGCCTGGCTGGACAGCAGCCCGAAGAAGATCACGCCGATGATCGCCACGCCGAGGGCGCCGCCGACCTGCTGGGTGGTCGAGAGCACCCCGGAGGCCGAGCCGGCGTTGCGGCCGCTGATGCCGGCGAGGATCACGTTGAGCAGCGGCGGGATCGTGCAGCCAAGGCCAAGGCCACACACCACCAGGGCGGGCAGGAGCTGCCAGGAATGGATGCCTTCGCCGTAGCGGCTGACCGTCGCCATCACCGCGAGCATGCCGGCGACCAGCAGCAGGCAGCCGAGGCTCAGGATCGCGCGGCCGAGCCGCGGCGCCAGCCGCACCGACACGGCCGAGCCGACCGCCGTGCCGAACGAGAACGGGATCGTGGTGAGCCCGGAGTGCAGCGCGGTGAAGCCCAGCCCGATCTGCAGGAACAGCGAGAAGGTCAGGAAGAACGCGGCCACCCCGGAGAAGAACACCGCGCTGAGCAGCAGGCCGCTCACGAACGCCCGCTCGCCGAACAGGCCGAGCACCACCAGCGGCGAGTTGTCCTTGCGGCTCTTGCGCCGCTCATACAGCGCGAACAGCGCGAACAGCGGCACCGACGCGGCCATGAGCAGGAACGTCCAGGCAGGCCAGCCGAGGTCGCGGCCCTCCACCAGCGGGTAGATCAGCATCAGCAGCGCGGCGCTGGCGATCGCCACGCCGCCCGGGTCCAGGCGCAGCGCGCCCTCGGCCCTGGACTCGCGCAGCAGCACCACCGCCGCGACCACCGCGAGCACGCCGAGCGGCAGGTTGACCAGGAAGATCGGCCGCCAGTCGAGGCCGAGCACATTGCCGGCGATGAGCAGCCCGCCGAGCAGCGGGCCAGAGATGGTCGCAAGGCCGATGACCGCGCCGGTGATGCCGAAGGCGGCGCCGCGCTCCCGCGGCGGGAACTCGACCTGGGTGATCGACAGGGCCTGCGGGAACATCAGCGCGCCCATCGCGCCCTGGAAGAACCGCGAGCCGACCAGCATGGCCGGGCTCTGCGCGAAGCCGCACAGTGCTGAGGCGACGGTGAAGCCGCTCACGCCGATCAGGAACAGCCGCTTGCGGCCGTAGATGTCGCCCAGCCGCCCGCCGGTGATCAGCACCACCGCGAAGGCGAGCTGGTAGCCGGCGAGGACCCACTGCACCTGCGAGTAGCTGGCGTCCAGGTCGCGCTGGATAGACGGGATCGCCACGTTGACGATGCTGATGTCCATGAGCTGCATGAAGACGGCGATCAGCACGACCCCCAGCGCCAGCCAGCGGCGCGGGT
>WNGF01006028.1_pt1 | contig 15210 bp, 21 predicted proteins | sample 5400641 | NCBI WGS metagenome assembly WNGF01 (sample SAMN13153371, study PRJNA577476) | soil metagenome | isolation source: 80 cm soil or saprolite under grassland replicate 2 | place: USA:California | collected 2016-06-15
CAACAAACGCCGATTGCGACGACGAAAGTGCGTTACGTCGGCGAACCCGTCGCCGTGGTCGTGGCTGAGAATCGTTACCTCGCCGAAGATGCTCTCGAATGGATCGACGTGGAATACGCCGCCCAGGGCGCTGTCATCGACGCGAGCGAAAGCATGAAACCGGGCGCGCCGCGGCTCCACGACGCGACTCCGAACAACGTCGCCGCCAACTTTCAGGTCGATGTCGGCGATGTCGATGAAGCTTTCCGTGACGCCGACCTGATCATCGAGGAGGAATTCTCGACGCAACGTCACTCTGCCGTGCCGCTGGAGAACCGCGGCTTGGTAGCCGAGTGGGACGAGGGACGCGGTCTCCTGACGATGTGGGGGCCGACCAAGATGACCCATACCAATTGGCGCATTCTTTCCGAGCTCACCGGCCTGCCGCAGAGCTGCATCCATTTCATCGAGCCTGAAGTCGGCGGTGGTTTCGGCGCGCGCGGTGAATTCTATCCGGAGGATTTTCTGATTCCCTTCGCCGCCATGCATTTCCGCAAACCGATTTGCTGGATCGAAGACCGCTCGGAGAACCTCAAGGCAATGAATCAGTCGCGCCAGCAGGAACATCGGGTAAAAATCGGTGTAAAGAAAGACGGCACGATCTTGGCGATGGATGCCGAGATCCTTTTCGACATGGGCAGCTACACGCGCACCCACGGCGGCGTCCCAGCCATCGCCGCTTCGGCCATGCTGCGCGGTCCGTTTCGGGTAAAAAACTATCGCTGTAACGTTTTCTGCGTCCTGACCAACAAGACACCGGTGGGGACCTACCGAAGCCCGGGGCGTTACGAAGCAAATTTTGTCCGCGAACGGTTATTGGATATGGTTGCGCACCGCCTGAAGCTCGATCCCGCGGACGTAAGAAGACGCAACCTGATCCGCCATGAAGAAATGCCCTGTGATCTCGGCAAGCATCCGTTTCACTCCATGGTTTATGACACCGGCGATTTCCCCGGCCAGTTCGAGCGCGCGCTGGAGCGCTTCGGCTATGAAGATCTCAAGGCCACCTGCGCCGCCGCAAAGCTCGAAGGCCGCGCTGTCGGCGTCGGCATCGGCTGCTTCGTCGAAACCAGCGGCATCGGCCCATGGGAGTACGCCCGTGTCGAAGTTGACAATGCCGGCCAGGTCGTCCTTTACTCCGGCTGTAACTCGGTTGGCCAAGGCATCGCGACGGCGCTGAGCCAAATCGTTGCCGATGAGCTGCAAGTCGCCATTGAAAATGTGCGCGTCGTGCACGGCGATACGGCGAAAGTTCCGTACGGCAACGGCAGCAACGCCAGCCGTTCCACCGTCATGGCCGGTAGCGCCGCGGTCGGCGCATCACGTAAAGTCAAAGACAAACTCTTGCGGCTGGCAGCGGCTAACTTGGAAATCGATACCGCCGACCTGATCCTACGCGATGGCCGCGTCGTCGCCCGCGGCGCGCCGGAACGCGCTGTCAGCTTTAAAGATCTCGCGCGTTTGGCGTTGCCCGGTGCGGCGCTAAAAAACGGCATGACTCCCGGGATCTCCGAGGAAGATTTTTTCGCCACGGATAAACGGCCGTTTCCTTACGGCGTGCACATAGCGGAAGTGGAAGTTGACAAGGAGACCGGCAAAATCAAGATTCTCGATTATCTCGTGACTGAAGACATTGGGCGCAAGATCAATCCCATGATCATCGAAGGGCAAATGGCGGGCGGTCTGGCGCAAGGAATCGGCGGCGCGCTGCTGGAAGAGTTTGTCTATGACGAAGACGGCCAACCATTGTCGACGAACTTCATGGATTATTTATTGCCGACCGCAATGGAGATACCCAAAGCGCAGCTTATCTCAACCGAAGACTTTCCGAGCCCCCATAATCCGCTCGGCGTCAAAGGAGCTGGCGAAGGCGGCATCACGGCGGCCGGTGCTGCATTGGCGAACGCCGTGTCCAATGCGTTGGGTGTCGAAGTCAAAAAATTGCCGCTGAAGCCCGACTACGTGCTGCAGCTGATAAAAGACTGCCAAGCTGCCGGATAAAGTTCGGATGCTAATTGATGGCGAATAATTCCCGATGACCAGTCGGCAAATTATCGACGTGCACGCGCACGTCTATCCCGCGGGCTGTTTCACGGAAGTTATCAAGAGCCGCGCTGACTTCAAGCTCGTTGATAATCCGCGCGGCCAGTCGCTGCTCTACCGCGGCAGCCACGTCATGTCCATGCCCGCGGACCAGGACGATTTGCCCAGGCGGCTGGCGTCGATGGACGAAGCAGGCATCGGTATGGCGATACTTTCTGTGGGAGCGCTGAATATTGGTTGGGCCGGTTCCGGCGACGCCGCGGCTGCGCGCTTTGTCAATGACGGGCTTGCCGCGGTTTGCCGACAGTACCCGACTCGTTTTCGATTTGTCGCGGTCCTGCCGTGCGCTAAGCATGGTGAGATGGTAGAAGAGTTGGATCGCGCTCTCGGGATGGGCGCCGCCGGCGTAGGCATCGCAACCAATGTTGGCGACTTTCAGTTACATGCGCCCGAGCTCCGAGCCTTTTGGCGCGAGATGAGCGGCCGTAAACTCATGGTGCTCGTACATCCGACCTATCCGTGCGATGCGCCGCAGAACGATCCGGGAACCTTTCTGTCCGTCGGATATCCGGGTGAAACCGCGATGGCGGCGACCAAGCTCGCTCTTTCTGGCACTCTCGAAGAATGCCCTAGCGTAAAGGTGGTTTGGTCGCATCTCGGCGGCGGTTTGGCGATGATCTTGGACCGCATCGATCGCGGCTACCAACGATTCTCCAGCTGTCCTCATCCGCCCAGTTACTATTTGCGCCGCTGTTACTTCGACACCGCGTGCATTCACGCTCCGGCGTTGGAATGCGCTCGCGCAACTTGGGGTGCCAACACACTGGTTTTCGGCACGGACGCGCCACATGTGCCGAATGCCGAGAAGGACACAGTCGTCGCGCTGAAAGCGAGAGCTTGGTCGGACGCCGAGTTCGAGGGCGTCTTCAGTGCCACCATCCAGCGGCTTCTGGCGTGACGAGAGTTTCGCGCGACCTTCTCCTTATGCCGCGACAAATAGGCATTGGGCAGCAGGCAATAGGCAACAGTAAGAAACAGATCGTTCAACCGTTTCAGTCAGTTCAAGCAGTTCAACTGCTGCGCTCCGTTCCTTACGGGGACCGGTCCGTTCCCATAGTTCCAATGGTTCGACAAGCTCACCATGAGCGGAGTTATTGTTATGCTGCTTCGCTCCGTTCCAATCGTTTGCCGGATTCAATAACATGGCGGACTTCGACGTTTCCGGAATTCTGGAAGCGTCGAAATGTATGTTAATAACGAACCTGCTTGCTGAAGCAAATGAAAAGAGAAACATGCAACCGGTAACGACCGGTCAAAAAAAAGAGACTGGCAAGTGGAGATGGCGTCGATGTTTGGACTCGGAAGTACCTTACGTCCGCGCGGGCGGCCGCGGACCAAAAAGAAAAGTAGCGTGTCCCCTTTTTGACGCCCCCGCTTACTGCACCTTCTCCCACACCAAGGTTGTGAAGCCTTCGCGCTATTTCGACTGGCCACCGATGAAGTCGAGCACGGCGCGATTGAAGATCTCCGGCTGCTCCCAGTACGTCGAGTGCCCGGCCTCGGGCATCAGCGCCAGCCGGCTGTTCGGAATCTCGGCCGCGATCATCCGCGAGATCGACGGCGGCGTCGACATGTCCGCAGTGCCGGCAATCAGCAGCGTCGGCAGCTTGAGCTCCTTGAGCCTCGCCTGCGTGATCTCATTCTTGAGCGTTTGCCGAAATTCGCGCCCGATCAGCGCCTTGTGCTCGAGCTCTACCCACGCCTTCACGCCTTCGGGGTTCGCCACTCGGTATGACGGACCGAGCTCGCGAAATTCGGCCGGCATCTGCTCCCAGCCCTTGGGGCGAATGAAGGCCGCCGCCTTGGCGATCTCGCCGTCGCGCACCCCGAAGGAATTGCTGGAAATGGTCAGGCTCAGGAGCCGGTCCTGGTAAGAGAACGCGAAGTCCGACGCGATGCTGCCGCCGGCCGCTGACGCCACCACATGAAATCGTCCAAGGCCCAGGACATCCGCGAGGTGCCGAAGGTCCTCGGAGCCGATACCAGGATTGTTCGGGTCGAAGGGCGCGGAGTTGTAGTAGCCGCGCCGCGAAAAGGCGATAACGCGGTAGCCGGCCTTCGCTAATACCGGCTGCTGGTAACCCCAGATCAGCGCGCTGCCGGTCGCCGGATGCAGAAGCACGATCGGCACGCCCTGCCCGCCCGTGTCCCAGTACCAGAGACGGGTGTCGGGAATCTGCGCCACGCCGTCCTTGGCCGGAACCTGCGCGGGGATGGGGATGGGTCTCATCGGATTGGCGACGGTTTGGCCGTGTGCCGTCTCGATGGGGCCTGTGCCGAGCGCTGCCAAGCCGGCAGCGAGCCCGATGGTCCGGAGGAACGCGCCCGCTGGCCGGGCGCAGTTGGAGGAATGGCTCTTGCCCATCGTCGCACGTGCTCCCTTCAGTATGCCCATTTTTTAAAAGACATGCGCGGAGGGTTCAATTCCTTAGATGCAAACAATCATTTTGCTGGATTGCAATGAGCGGATTTCAACAAAGCGGCTCGAGAACGAGCGTGGCCAAATTGTGAGCCGAATCAGATCCCGCTCGTGAACGAATAAACGCAAAAAACCTCATCCGCTAGCCTGTTCCCCTTTATAACTTCTTCACAATTACAACTCGGTCGCCGCCATATTTAGTTCCACGCTCCCTGCGGAAATAGCTGACTATGAGTTCTAATGTCAATGCAAAATGACGTCAAGTCAGCCGCATGGCTCGCCGAAATCGTGCAACGTTAAAGTCGTATCCTCGAGGGGAAAAGCCGTGGACGTGATTCGTGGGTAGTGACTCGTGATTCCGAAAACAGACGGTTCCAGTCGACCTTGAATGAACTGCCACCCGTAGCCTCGCTCTGGGACAAAGAAACTACTTCTTCGCCAACTCGTCCAGCAGCGAGAAATCATAGATCTGCTCGGGCTTTGCAGGTTCCTTCAATCCCATGTTGCGCTGTGTCAGTTCAGCGTCCAGTTTTTGCGCGTTGGCTGTCGGTCTCCCGTCGAGCGCCCACGATCCCCGGACATTGTCGTAGACGAAGCTTGCCTCATCCTGACTGAGCGCGAATTGCTTCATGTAGATCGGCAGCACCTTTTCCTTTTGCGCAGCTGCGATGCGCAAGCCGTCAAGGCAAGCGTGGACCGCCGCGCGCAGGACGTCGCGCTTGTTCTGCAGTCCGGCGACGGCCGTGCCAAGTCCGCCTGATGGAAGGTCGAACTCGGATGCCCGTGCCAGGACGTGAAAGCCGAGCTTCACCAGACGGGCCGCCTCTGTGCCGGTGACGACCGCGGCGGGAACGTTGCCGCTGATCAGCGACGCGGCCCGCGCCGTGCCAACGTTGAGAATACTGTAGTCCTCCGGTCGCAGTCCCTTGATCCGCAACAATTCCTCGAGAATCACATTGACCGATGCTTGCGCGGTGTAACCGCCCAGAGCTTTGCCGCGGAGCTGCTCGATTTTGGTAATCTCCTTTGACGCCAGGAGCACCAGATCCGACCGGTTAAATGAAATCATGACCACGCGGACCGGTACACCGCGCAGAGCGGCTCTGCCGACGGTGCCAGCGGCCGTATAGAAATCCAAATCGCCGGTCAACAGAGCTGCGAGGGCAGCGCGGGGCTCAAGAACCAGGATTTGCGGATCGAAGCCGTAACTCTCGAAGATGCCCAGACTCCGCGCGACATAAATCGCCGTGGAGCTCACCGAGTGACTCGGCAATGCGATCCTGAGCTGGCGCAGCTTGGGTTTCTGCTGCGCGAAAGCAGGGCCAGCAATCAGAAGAATGCCTAAAAGCAAAGTGAGCAGTCGAGCTCGAGAGCGGCGGTTGATGATGAATCCCGGCATGGTCACCTCATGTTAATCGGAAACTTTTTTATAGGGAAGGGCAGAGAAAAAGGGACAGGTTACTTTTCCGTTGAACGCGTCTGCGCATATGTTAGAAGCGATTCGTGCCGAGAATTCTATACACCCGAAACACGTTCCAATCGCTCAACCGCTCCGCTTCGTTCAAAACGTTCAACCGCTGTGCTCCATTCATCATGGGGGTCGGTCCGTTCCAATGGTTCGACAAGCTCACCATGAGCAGAGTTATTGTTATACCGCTGCGCTTCGTTCAAGACGTTAAAACCGGGACCGGTTCAAAAGTTCAAGGGTTCAATAGCAGGCTGACGGGTAGTTCCAAACGTTCCAGTCGACAAAAGTTAATCTGGTTCCAATAGTTCCAGTAGTTTCACCGCTTCGGCTAAGTTCCAGTCGTTCAAAGCCTGGCGGCGGTTCAAGGTTCAAAAGCTTGCCCTGAGTCCCTCGAAGGGTTCAAGGCTTTAATGTCAGATTCGAACGGAGAAAATTGCGCGTTTTGAGAATTCTCAAAACGTCGAAACAAGCCGCTACTCGTTAGAAGAACGTGCGAGACTGCGTTACTTCCATTTTGCCTAAACGGCTGATATGCGAGTAATTTAATGGCGATTCTGGAAGACGTTCGGGACGCAGCGCAAAAACGGTTGTTGTTCCTGGCGCACGCCATTCGTCAGATGTCACGTCCGCAACGCATGATAAGTTCCAAGGAAGTAGAGCTCGTAGTTACGCAAGGTGAGCTGATTGACGATTATCCGAACGATCCTCGCGGCCATAGCTGTTTAATGCTGGGCTTCGGTAACGCCGGCCGCGCAGTGCCTGTGGTGTGTTCGCCGAAGACGAATATTTGGCTATAATCACGGCATATCTTCCTGATCCGGCTCAATGGTCGGGACGGAGGCGTTAGAATATGGAATGCATTCATTGCAAAGGTTGGATGAAGTGCGGCACGGCTCCGTTTAGTTTGGATCGTAACGGGAATCACGTCTCTTGGGACGCTATCCCCGCATGGGTATGCACGCAATGTGGGGAACCTTTTTTTGAAGCTAGGGAAGTCGACTTAATCCAGAATGCCTTACGCGATCTTGACCGCGAGAGCGCAGCACTTATCTCGCCCACCTCCTCAGCACCCAAGCCATAACTCCAGCCAAGTACCGGACAACGACCAGAGACACCCGGGTCGCACCAGTGCAAGTTGTTGATTCAGCGATTGCCTGCTGGCGGTTCAATGTGACCCCGCAACATGCCCCCGTTAGCATCTGACTTTAGCATCTCTAGATGCGGTAGAACTCGGGGCCGCCTATTGTAGCGATCCGAAATCGCGCTAGGCTCAGTTATAGATGCTGGGTGCTTTCAATCCGTTTGTGCATCAGAGAACGGTTTTGCTCACCACGTATCGTCGTGACGGTACTCCGGTCGGCACGCCGATGAACATCGTCGTTGACGGTGACCGCGCTTTTGTGCGCACTTTTGATACGGCTTGGAAATTGAAGCGCATCCGAAACAATCCCACGGTCGAAATTGCGCCTTCCACTGTTCGCGGTAAACCCACCGGCCCGGCGATCGGTGCTCGCGCGCGAGTGCTTGGTGGTAGTGAATCGGATCACGCGAGCCACGCGCTAAATAAGAAGTACCCAATCCTGCACGGCGTCCTTGTGCCGCTTGCGCATCGCCTCCAGGGTAATAAAACGGTACACATTGAGCTTACGCCCCTCGCATCTGGGACCGACGGATTTTGAAACCGGAAAAATTCCGGTGGTAGGCCCCGAGCGCTCACAGAAATGAGCGAAGTCCCGTGGTGGTGAGAGCCAGGAGCCGCGTAGCATGGGCAGCAGCATTAGAATTGGAGGAAACATCATGACCTTGACGGCCTATAACCACGTTCCTATTCCTTCTTTTATGTATGGCACGGCGTGGAAAAAAGAGGCCACTAAGCAACTGGTGCAATTAGCCGTGGCGTCAGGCTTCACGGCCATCGACACGGCCAATCAACTGATCCATTACCAGGAAGCTCTGGTGGGTGAAGCCTTGCAGGCGCTCGAGAAGAAAGGGATCAAGCGAAACACCCTGTTTCTCCAAACCAAGTTTACTTCGGTCGATGGCCAAGACCATCGAACCCCCTACGATGCCTCGGCCGATCTAACGACCCAGGTAAGACAGTCCTTCGACAGCTCCTTGATCCACCTCTGCACCGAGTATGTCGACTCCTATGTCTTACACGGACCTCATCAGAGGCGGGGTTTGGGGGAAGCGGACTGGGAGGTGTGGGCGGCCATGGAAGGACTCTATCAATCAGGGAAAACCAAAATGATTGGCATCAGCAATGTCACGGCCGGTCAACTGACACAGCTTTGTGAACAGGCAAATCATAAACCCATGGTAGTGCAAAACCGCTGTTTTGCTGCGCTCGGATGGGACCAAGAGGTTAGGGAGATTTGCCAAGCCCATGGCATCATCTATCAAGGCTTTTCGCTGTTAACCGCTAATAGAGCAGTCCTTGCCGATCCAGAAATTCACGCCATCGCCCAACGGTTAGGTGCTGGTCCCGCACAGATCATCTTTCGGTTTGCGATGCAAATCGGGATGCTGCCGTTGACCGGAACCACGAGCCAACAACATATGAAAGAAGACCTCCAAGCCGAACAGTTCGCACTCTCCACCGAAGAAATCCAGTGGATTGAAACGATCGCGCTGTAAAAGTGTAAAAGGGAACGTTGTTGACTAACTGAAATAACTCGAGTTAGAGGCACAGAAGGCGGTGTTGTGAAAGGAGGTTCGTGATGGAACGGTTGAAGATGCTCATCGAAGGTACCGATCTCATCGCTCCGGTCGCGCTCAATGCGATCATGGCGTGGCTCGCCGAGGAAGCGGGTTTTAAAGCGCTCTATCTGAGCGGCGGATCGCTAGGGTGGCAGAAATGCGTAACGGAAGCCAATCTGACGCTTCCGGAAATGGCGCAGGTGGCGGGAGATGCGAACCGTGTGCAAATTGCCGATTGTTCTCGATTCGGGCGGCGGTTGGGGCGATCCGGCGCACATGCACCGAACGATCGCGCTGTCCGAAGCCGCGGAATTCGACGCGATCGAGCTCGAAGATCAGCTACTTCCCCGAAGGTTCCACCATCACGTTGGCGTCGAACACCTGGTTCCACCGGAATTCATGGTCTCGAAGATCAGGGAAGCGGTCGCCGCCAGAAGCGATCCGGATTTTTTGATTATCGGGCCGACAAACGCCAGACGACTCCATGATATGGACGAGACCTTGCGGCGCGGCGAGGCCTATCGTAGAGACCAAAGGGGTCGACCAAAGGGTCTTTTGTTGACAGTTGAAGATAGAAATCTGATAGTCGTCACAGAGGTCAAGTTTTACGACTGTTTCATTTATTTTCAGTTCCCCAAAGCTTCTGGAGGCGTTGGTCGCGGCCGCAGCCGTAGCGATAAATTTTGTAGCGAATGGGGTTCTTCTTATAGTAGTCCTGGTGATAGTCTTCGGCCGGATAGAATTCCGTCGCGCGAACGATTTCAGTCACGATCGGCTGCTTGAAGCGACTCTGGAGACGCTTCTTTGACGCTTCCGCAAGGTTCTTCTGCGCCTCATCATGATAAAAGATCGCGGAGCGATATTGGCTGCCGGAGTCACAGAACTGCGCATTGGCGGTCAGGGGATCGATGTTGCGCCAGAACACATCGAGCAGTTTTTCGTAGCTGATTTTCGTCGGATCGTAGGTGATCTGTACCGCTTCCGCGTGGCCGGTGGTGCCGGCGCTGACTTCTTCGTAAGTCGGATTCTTTTTAGTGCCGCCGGTATAGCCGGCAATCGTGGAAATCACGCCTTCAAGCTCGTCGTACGGTGGTTCCATACACCAAAAACAGCCGCCGGCAAACGTGGCTTTGGCCTTCGGAGTGCTGCCGGAGCTCGGAGCGGCGGCGTGCACGACGCTTCCTACGATTAGAAAAATCGCCGCAATTCGCGATAGCGACTTCAGAAAAGTTACGGTTCTCATGCATTCCTCCGAGTGCCCACCTTGTCGCGTCTCTGGCTCACGCGTCAATTTTATTTAGTTTAGTCGTAGCCGGCCAGGTCGTGCAATCACACATCGCCGTAGGCAGAACGCGACAAAGGTCAGAACAGGTTGGGGTCACACTTTCTATTCTAGCCAATCTTGACAATTTCTTATTACTCCTGTTGAGGGAATGCATGGCGAGGCGACCCAGGCTGTTGGCTCGCGGAGTTTTGTATCACGTGATGTGCGCGGGAACCATCGACAGAAGACGTTTTTAAACCGGAGCGACTACCGAGCCTATTTAGAAAGACTCGGCCGATATCGGAGACGATTGGCATAACGGTCTATGCTTACTGCCCCATGCCCAATCATATTCATCTCCTAGTCGAGGCCGGTTCTCAGCCGTTATCCCGATTTATGCAAGGGCTGCAACTGCTAGGTTGCAAGCTCAAAGAGGTGGCGAGGTGCTTGGGTCGAGACATGGCGACGGTGAGTTCTTTGATTTCTCGCTTTTCGGAGCGCCTGGGGGAAGACGAGAGGTTGCGAAGGCAAGCGAAGCGATTGGCCGAAGATTGTCTAGAATAGAAAGTCTGATCCCGCCGGTCGAGCCGGTGCGAGACGCTTGCTCGTCGGAAGGCATTGCGATTGGCAGCTCGGCTTTCGTCGCGAAGGTCAAAATCGCGCTTGATATTGAGGCGATGGATCGCGAAGTCGATCAGGCAGGCGGAACGTATGCCGCGGCAACAGAGTGAACCTCATAGGGGCGAATTTTCCAGCGAGAATGACGCGCTCATGGCGGAGTACACGGTCCAGTGGCGGAAAATTGCTGAAACTGATGTGGTCCGACCGGTAATGGTGCAGCGGGCGGTGGAGCATTCAAGCAGGAGGGCGGCTTATTTTCTCCGCTCAGCCTCGAAATCCGGTCTCGATACTTCGCGGACCTCTGACGACTGCAACGTCACCTTGGAGCGGCTCTTTGCGTCTTCAAAGACGACCGCGCCGCTATCCGTGCGGTCATAATCGGTGGTGTAATAGGTTCTTCCCGTCGCCTGATCGGTGATCCGGTAATAGGTTGTGCACCCCGCTGCGAACAAAAGCAGGAAACAAATACCCAGATATGTAATTGTTCCAAATTTCATTGCAGCACCTTCCTTTCTCGGTAACTTCGCCATTTTTGCTCCGTGTTGTCAACTTTATTGGGAGCTAACCCGTTCCACTCGAATGCGACGATATCGAAGCGCGAGACCTCTTGCTCAATGCCCAAAGTCTCAGTCAGGGTCAGTCAGGGTGATCCTTCTTATGCCCGTCGCCCGTGGCGCGCCTTGACGGATCCAGTCGCTACGAGTAAATCGCTAAGTATCGTAATTTTGCGGCTGTTCGCGAGTGGCTTTACCGGCAGCGCTCGCCAAAATTTAACAATGTCTATGATAAGCGGCGTGTCGCGACATATGCCTGAGAAATGACAGCTGGCCCAGCCGTTGCGTATGTATTGGGTAAATTATTGGGAAGGAGTCCTCATGACACACGCAAAGAAAGCATTTGTCCGTGGCGCGGCGATACTAGGATTAGCATTCGTGCTGTCGTCGCTCTTCCCGGGCCAGGGCCGCACTCAGGTCGCTGGATCTACTACGATCGGCGTCTCCCAGGAAGAAACGAAACTCGTAGCGTCCGGATGGAGTGCAAAGAAGAATATTTTGGGGAAGGCCGTCTATAATGATAGCAACCAGAAAATCGGCACCGTTGATGATCTCATCATATCGCCGGATCGTTCGGTTTCATTCGCGATAATGGGAATGGGTAGAAGGAAAGACTTCCGAGCGGTATTCTGTAAGGTCTCGGACGGGCTAGCCGAGTTCATAGAGATCACAACGGCACAATCGGCGCCTCACCCCTTCCATTGACTGTTTTGTGATGTGGACCTGACTCAATCAAAGTCCAAATCGCCGAATCGGGTATGTCCAACTGTGAATGCCAATTTTCCCTCACGCCCATCAAAGGCCTCAACCCTCACTTGACAAAGAAGTCGATATTAAGCGACATTTGTGAATGTTTTTTTCGCGCCGTCCGGAAATCGTTCGGACAGCATTACCCGCCAACGAAAGTTGGTTGGTCGTCATCCTCCTATTAGTATGGCCCGTTGTAACGGTTGTGTCTTTGCTTTTTTGCCCCGAGCGAGGCCAAGTTGCAGGACGGTGACGATACAACTTCTGGCAACCATAGATCAGGGCATGGGGAGTAACAGTGTGCTAGCGGGCACATGATCATCATTCCGATTCGTACACGCTCCCGGCCAGGCAATCTTATCCACTGCCGAGTTTCGGCTGACAAATCCAGCGATGGACATAGATAGCTACATACAGCGGATCATCTCTCTGGGGATAGCTGTCGATGAGGTTTGGTTGTTGGGGTCACGTGCCAACAGAACGGAACGAAAAGAATCGGACTGGGATTTGTTTCTTTTTACCGATGCCGCTGGTCTGTCGTGCCTGACATCGAACAACTATTTGAAGGATGACCGTGTAGATTTGTTAGTAGTTTACGACGGCAATAATTTTGAGGAACCGTGGCCTACTATTCAAGCGAAAGCCAAGTCTGGTAATTTACGCGACTGGGTCTGGTCCCGGCTTTCAGACGATGAGGCGGAATATAAGACCATCAAATCCACTCCGGAGTGGTACAAAAACAATCAGGCAATCGAGACAAAAATTTTTAAGGCAAGAAAACTCTGGCCGAAGCAACGATAGTTGCGTCAACACTTTGATCGGCCGAGAGCATCGTGAAATCACTGGACCAGGATCGCCACCGCAAGTGCCTCCGACAGATGAATAGAACACGACACGACACAAGGATGGATTCTTGATTCTCGTGTCGCCCTCCAATCGTCTGAAAATGGAAATAGTCTTCTCCACTCTGTGAGTGACTTTGCTAGAACGAAAAGACTGCGAGATGCCAACGGAAGAAATCGGAAGCCGGTGCGTCGAAACCAGAAAACCTTGATCACGCAGTTCCAACGCCCGGCCCAAGGACAATCACCCGTTCTTTTTTCGCAACCCGCCACGCCGGGAGAACGGCTCTTTGCCCCGAAATGTCTGTAGCACCGGCAGCGGTCCACAACTCCAGCCCTACGGGTCCTGCTGAGTTTGGTGGGGTGGGACCACTATTCGTTCAATTTGATCATGTCAACTTCGGGATTCGGATTTGATTTGGTTGTGGAATTGGCACAAAAATGCCTAGCGACTCCCGTCGCCTTGGTAGTTACGCCTCATAAGAAAGCCGCGTCCATGGATGAAGAAATAGAAATCAGCAAAGCTAAACTAACAGCGTGGGCAGAATCACTGTTTCACATGAATCACCATGGCACACTCGTGCAGCGTGAAATTCAAGCAGGAAATTATGACCGGGCAGCACATCTAGCCGAAAGAACGAGAAAGAGAGCTTGGCAGATGCTCAACGAGCTTTTCGGGTGCGGGGCTGAAAAACCGAAGGGGTACTGTGAGGCAGATACGAAGTAGCATGAGGAGATCCGTCCTTGCAAAACGCGAGGAATCGAGCCACGTTTCAAATCTCATTCGGTCGGGCTAAAAGTTCGTGTGCCCATTTAAGATGCCGTGATATTGGAGTGACCATTTGAAACGGGTGACGGCGTGTATTGTGTTGTTGGTCTGTTTACTTGTTGGCTGTTTTAAGGATGTGGATGAAACCGATTGCAACGATGACGCGCGCCGGAGAATCGTCAAGGGGGATAAAGAAAAAGCCAAGAGACTGTACGCCTCGATACAGGGAAAATTCCCGTCCTGGGACAAAAACTTTCATGAGGAAGAATTTACGTACGTCGGTTCTTTGAAAAATGGAACGGAAGCCGCGTTATTGATTACCAGTTTGGGTACATCAACCTGCCGAGGGACGACTAGATTATTGTTATTCCAAAACGGCAAGTATTTCGGCTGTTTAAACGGAATGGACCCGGTTGATGGCACACTCATAAAAGTAGTCGGAAACAAACTTATATTTCCATATACCGAGGGAAGCAATGAAATCGATCTCTCGGATGTTATCCCGCCTGGACTCGAATTCATGCCAGCCGACTAATAGCCAGAGGCAATTCTAGGTAGACAACCGTGAGAGTTGCAATCGTTATCACCGCCCTGGTGCTTGGTGTAATACTCGCCGTGGACGCGTGTGCACAATGCCTGCCGGTGGACGAGTCCGTCGTGACACTGACGGGTCAGGTTATCCTTCGCACATACCCCGGTCCACCCAACTACGAGGATATTAAGCGCGGTGATCGAGCGGAGAGCCACTTATTCTCATTCTACCGACGCCCATCTGCGCACATGGACGTGCCGTCACTGGAATGCCGCTGCACGGGACAATGTCTTGGAGATCACCTTGGTCCCAAGTGACGCGGTGCCGCGGATTCGAGACATTGGTAAAGTCTTCACAGTGTCGGGCAGCCTGTTCGAGGCACATACGGCGCACCATCGAACGAAATTACTCCTTACGCTCCGCAGTGCAAGCCTGTCGTCTAACCCATGAGCGGACTGGCACTTGTTTCACCGCCTGACCCTCAGAGGGATTCCTGACGCGCGTTAGCGAAAACAAACCTAAAGTGACACGAGGATTGCGGATCCTCTGCGCACCACCAGACGATGCTGGTGTGGGCGGTGTGCACTTGATTTCGAATTTCCGATAGAAAATAACAGACCTCCGGACCCGCTGATTAAGAGTCAAAGTCAGAGCGGACCAGAACCGAACAACAGCAACAAAATCCAAAGATTTCGAGACTCGTTTGCTTGGCGCTCGACAATGGTCGATATTGTTCTGCTCTGGTCCTGGCACAGAACGAGCACAGTAACGCACCGGGCATTCAGCCAACAAAAGGTCTCCCGACGGTCAAGGAACGCGATGTTCGGTGTTACTTGATGCCAGCTCGTTTGATCTCTTCGTCGAATTTCTTGGCAAACTCCGGCATCGCTTGCCGGACGATTTGAACGACCAGGTTCGGGATCGTCGCCAGCGCAATCCAGGGGCGCCACCGGCAACTGGTGCACGTTCCATTGGGAGAGTGAGACCGAGCGGCCAGGCTTGAAAAGGAGCAAGAAATCTGCGAGCAAATCAAAAGACGTATCGGCTGAAAAGGGCCTTAGAACAGCAGGGTCATGGCTAAGAGATTTTTGCTCCTCGCTGTTTTAATTTCCGGCTGCACGTTTCATTACATGGAAAAAGGCCTAAATGCGC
>WNGF01006030.1_pt1 | contig 15207 bp, 15 predicted proteins | sample 5400641 | NCBI WGS metagenome assembly WNGF01 (sample SAMN13153371, study PRJNA577476) | soil metagenome | isolation source: 80 cm soil or saprolite under grassland replicate 2 | place: USA:California | collected 2016-06-15
CTTTCAGCTCGGTGGAGGATTTGCGCACTCGCATCTTGGCCTTTATCGACTATTACAATCAGACCGCCAAGCCATTCCGCTGGACCTATACGGGGCGACCATTAGTCGCTTGAACTGGATACGGATTTCCGTGGAGCTGTACTAGTGCGCCGGAGCGCGACCAAGTAGTATACTTGACGTACGATCGCGCACGTCGAAGTTGGCCCTGATAGGATTGTCGTCAAGGCTTACATCGGCTACGATCTATCGAGGTTCTACGCCAGCCCGTACGGGAGGAACGACTGACAAGAGGGAGACGCGTGATGGATTGGACCCTGATCATCTCAGCGATCATCTACCTTGCCGGGTGGGTTATCTGTGTGCTGGGGTTGCTGGTCATCCCCCGGCGGCGTGACCCAGGGGCAGCGCAGGCATGGCTCCTATTCATCTTCCTCTTCCCGTGGCTGGGCTTGCTCGTGTTTCTGGTCATCGGCAATCCGAAGCTGCCACTCCACCGCCGTGCCCGGCAACGCAAGATCGACGAACGGCTAGCGCAGGTGATCGCGCGTGACGAGGCAAATCCCGCGTTGCGGCCGGTCTTCGATCACGAAGTGGACCCGCAGCGACAGCCGATTGCCAGGCTCATCCAGCAGCTTGGAGGGCTCCCAGTCTTAGATGGGAACACCGTTGAGTTGCTCGCCCAATACGATGCGATAATCGACCGAATCGTCGCCGACATCGATCGTGCCACGACCTTCGTGAATCTGCTCATGTATATTTTTGCTGACGATGCGACTGGCGAGCGCGTCGCGGATGCCTTGAGCCGGGCGAGTGCACGCGGCGTGACATGTCGTGTCTTGGTGGACAGCCTGGGATCGCGGAACTATCTGCGTAGGTTGCTCCCCAAGCTCCGCGCCGCCGGTGTCGAGGTTCGAACCGTGTTACCATTCCGGTTGTTCGGGAAAGCCTTCACGCGCCCCGATCTGCGCAACCATCGCAAGATCATTATCGTGGATGGGCAGATCGGCTACACTGGCTCACAGAACATCGTCGAAGCGGTCTTCAAGCCTGGCATCGTCTACGAAGAGCTAGTCGCGCGCGTCAGGGGTCCGATCGTCGCGGAACTCCAGGCGGCGTTTCTGACCGACTGGTACTCCGAGACCGAAACCACGCTGCCTCAACCCGACGAGTTGCCGCCCAGGGCGCCGCTGATCCCCGTCGGCGATGTCGACGCCCAGGTGCTGCCCAGCGGGCCGGCCTACGAGACCGATAACGTCCCGCTCCTACTGACCACCTTGTTGTATGCGGCGCGCACACGGGCGGTGATCACCACGCCCTATTTCATCCCGGATGCGGCGCTGCTGACGGCGATCGCCAGCGCCGCACGTCGTGGGGTCGATGTGCACCTGGTCGTGTCGGCGCAGGGCGATCAATTTCTGGTCTCGCGGGCACAGCGCTCGTATTACGAAGAAATGCTCGACGCGGGGGTAGCGATCCATACTGTGCCGGCGCCGGCATTCATCCACGCCAAACACTTGAGCATCGATGACGACATTGCGGTAATCGGATCGAGCAACATGGATGTGCGCTCATTCCGGCTCAACCTCGAAATCACGCTGGTGGTCTATGATCGAGCGGCGAACGCTGCCTTGCGCACGATCGAGCAGCGCTACTTTGTCAGATCCACCCAGCTCGACCTGGCCGAATGGCGGCGGCGCCAACGGCGCGAGCAGTTTGTGGAGAACACGTTCCGGCTGGTCAGCGCCGTGCTCTAACAGCAGCATGTCTCTTGAGGACCGAAAGACCAAGCGCGCCACATGTCGCCGAGAACACGAAGAAGCGATCACCTGCAACATAGCACGTATCTCACACCGCACGTATCGCTTTGGCATCCACACGATTGATTTGGCTGGGGCAGTGATTGATCGGCAAGCATCTGGCATCTGGGGCAGCAACTATCCGAGCCGGCGCCAATGCCCAGACCAGCATCGCCTTCAAGATCATGTCAACGAACACTTTCCGTTGTTCAACCGGAGGCATGAAGCGGCTGAGATTGGTGTATAGAAGCGATAGACAGCAAGGTTGTGCCGTTTGTTCATCGCACGTGATAGCATCATTTAGCCTGTGCGGTGCTGTTCAGCAGCCGAAACGTCGGTGATTGGCTGAGAGTCGACACCATCTAACCGTGTATCCTCCCAGGCAGCAGGATCTTCCTTTGCCCGAGAGTCAATCCAAGGGATCCATTACACACCCCGTATGGGCGCCTCTCTTGATCCCCGGTGTATAATAGAAGCATCGGGGCCTGGTTCCACACTCTCTGCATTCCTCTCCTTCACCCTTCATCACATCTACCTACGACCCGCCCTTACGCGCAACAGCCTCGCGGTCAGTCAGAACTCACCGCGGATGAGGATGTAAGTCGCGTCTGCTGGCCCGGCCCACTTATGCGGATGCACAAGGTGCGGGTCAGCAGTGCGCCGCGAGTCACGGGCCGCTTCCGAGAAGCCACCTGACAGGGTGCAGCACAAAGACCGAGCCTACTCCTTCCTAGACCAGTCTCGTGGAAGCGAGGAATGACTGAGCTGTCAACGGGCGGTGGGCTGGCACCTTCCCGTATATCATACAAGGAGACCGCAATGTCACTCTACCAGCAGCGGGAAAACGTCACGTTCCAGTATATGCTTAACGCGAGCATGGCCGTGTTACGGCGGCCGGCGGTCGCGACGTTCGAGGAGTACGAGAAGAACAACCTGCAATGGGCGACAATCTATGTGGCGATCGCCGCCGTGATCAGCGCGATCCTCGGCGCGATCGCCTTCACCATTCAACGCCCGTATATCGAGCAGCAGTTGCGCGACGCCCAGACTCAGCTCGGCGGGCGAGTCGATCTGACGGGTGCGCTTGCCGGCCGCAGCATGGTTGGGGCGATCTTCAGCGGCCTACTCGGCACATTGATCGGCTTTTTCATCTTCCTTGGCCTGGTGTACCTGATTGGGCGGGCCTTCGGCGGAACCGGTAACTTCGGTGAGCTGGCCTTCGACATGTCGCTGTTTTGGGCGCCGCTGATGGTCGTGCGCGCGCTGATCGGCGTCATCGCAATCGGTCCGCTGGCCATCCTGACGGGCCTGGTCTCGTTTGCCATTGCCATCTACAATCTGTACCTGACCTACCTCGCGATCCAATCGGGGATGAACCTACCCAAGAACAAGGCACTTTACGTGATCTTGATCATCTTCGGCATCTTCCTAGTGCTCGGACTGTGTGTGTTGGTGGTGTTCGCCGGCGCCCTCGCCGCGCTGTTCAGCTCCACGCAACGCTAAATCCAGGGCAGTGGCGTACAACCGAACAGAACCCTTGATAATTGTTAGCGTGTATTGTGCTTCCCCTGGGCTTTTCTCCGGGGCTATAGGATGACAGCATCGATCACCGAAAGGAGCGCGCGATGACCCGACGTGATACCGGCAAGGTGAACGTTAATCGCAATCCACACGAAGGATCTGCCCTTCCCTACCCGGCGCAGAAAGTCCTTGGAATATTGCCCGACGAGGATGCAGCGTGGCAGGCCATTGATGAGCTAACGTCACGCGGCTTCGCCGAAGAAGGGATCGATCTCTGGGGTGGCAAGGCCGGGTTTCAAGCGATACAGGAAAGCTTCAGTCAGTCCGGCCTTATCGGCCGACTCAAGGGACTCATGTTCGAATTTGGGGAAGAAGGAGACATCACCGAACAGTTTGACGAGGCCCTCCAGGCGGGTCGCTTCCTGCTCGTCGTCCCTGCGCCAAACGCCGAAGCAAAAGAGACCGTTCGGGATACCATGGTCAAGCACGGAGGTCACCACATTTTCTTCTTCGACGATCTCACGATAGAGACACTCGCACGTTGAGGTTGGCAAGCAAGAATACGACACGGCTCTTAAAGAGTCGATGCAGCCCTGGACCGTCGTGCATTTGCACGGCGGCCGAACGACGGCTGATTACGATGGCTGGCCGGAGACGGCCTACTATCCCGGACAGGTCCAAACCACCGTCTATGACAACAAGCAGCCGGGAACCTTGCTCTGGTACCACGACCATGGGATGGCCATTACCCGCCTGAACGTCTATGCCGGCCTCGCCGGCCTGTATCTCATCTGCGACCCGCAGGTAGAAAAGCTCCACCTGCCGCGCGGTGCGGACGATCACGAGTTGCTGCTGCTGATCCAGGATCGCCGCTCACCTGTGAAGGCGACCAGCCCGGCATTCCGGCTGACCAACTGCTCCACAAGACCGGCACAGCTGGCGGTGAGCCCATTCCGATCACTGGCAGCACAGAAAGCGTCGATCAAGCGCCGATGGAGTTCTTCGGGCCGCTCACGCTGGTCAACGGGCGCATCTGGCCGAGGGCAACCGTGCATGCCGGCGTGTATCGCCTGCGGATCTTGAACGGCGCCAACGCGCGCACCTTCCGCCTGCGCTTCACCGACGGCGACGGCACACCGATCGCCGTGCGGCTCCAGCTGATCGGCAGCGACGGCGGCCTGCTCGACCGCCCGCTCGACTTGAACGACGGCGCGCGGCGGCCCCATCCCGGATCGATCACGCTTGCGGTGCCGTTTCGCGCATATGCCGCGAATGATACCGTGCCGGAGCAGGGCGCGCGGCTGTACATGACTGGACGCTACATGTACCACGGCCACATCCTGGAACACGAGGACCACGAGATGATGCGGCCATACGTGGTCATGCCGCCGGAGGTCGTCGATCATACGCATCATGTGGGGATGGCGATGCATGGTACGAGCGGTAGACCGATGGCGTGACACTCCGGGTGGTACATGCCACCCGACGTCGGCGGGTGCGCGACCGACCCGGGAAGCGCCAGCACGGCATCTTAGCGCGGCTGCTACCCGCGATCGGCCCCACGACGGGCGGGCCAGCACGAGCCTTTGAGAGGATTGGCCCATGGATCGAGAAACATCCGCGCCGGCGCTCAGCTACCGCGATTTATTCACCATCTTTTTCAAAGCTGGATGTGCCTTTGGCGGCGGCCTCGGCATTCTGGCCGTGCTGGAGGACGAACTCGTCACAAAGCGGCAGGCCGTGAACCGCGATGAGTTTCTGGCGATCTACGGCATGGGACGGATCGTGCCGAGTGGCACTATGACCGCACTCGCCGTTGCGTACGGCTACCGCTTTGGCGGCTTCGCCGGCACCCTGGTTGCGCTGGTGGCCCTGGTGCTCCCGGCGTTCCTGATCACCATCGGGCTGACTGCCGCCTATACCTATCTGAAGGGTAGTCAGTCGCTGACGCTGCTGCCAATCACGCTGCTCCCGGCAGCGGTCGCCCTGATCGTCGCCGCCGCCCTGAACCTGGGCAAGCACGTCTTTCGACCCTCGGCTGATCTCGTCTTGGCAGTGGGCGCATTCGTGGGCGCGTTCGTGTTTGGGATCAATCCGTCGATCTTGCTGGTGCGAGGGGGGCTCGTGGGCATACGAGCGTTTGGGCGTACCGCAGGAGATCGCGCATGAGTTTGATCGAACTGATTGCCTTGATCTTCACCTTCAACCTCGTGACCTTCGGCAACGGCCCGGTGATGATCCCAAGGAACACACATGCGCCGCACCAAATGTCGCCCAGTTGGAAATAGATCAGCTACCTATAAAACGATAGGTATTCGGCCCGCTCGAATCACCGGCATCAACCATCGACGATCTATATGCCAAGATCTTCCCAAGGAACAGACGACGCGCGATAGGCAACACACTATACTCAATTGCACGAACCTATAGGACACAAGCGAAAGGAGAGCGAATCGTGAGGATGCGGAAACAGATGCGGCGCGGCGCGGCCACGGTTGAGCAGGCGATCGACGCGATGGCGCCGGGAGTCGCGGAGCAGTTGGCAGGCAAGGCGAAGGCGGAGATCGGTAAGGGCGAGCAACGCCTCGGTGCGCTCACGGGCCACCCCGAGATCGCCACAGCGGGGCGCAAGCTGGAGGCCGAGGGGAAGGTCGAGCAGATCATGGGCGATGTCAAGGCAGCAACCGCGGATGCTGCCGAGCAGATCAAGGCCGCTGGCGAGCGAATCTCGGAAAAGTTGAACGGCGAGCCCAAGCAGCCGTAGCTAGCGATCACCCGTGTCTGTGGACGAGCGCGAAGCGATACGACAGGCAGACTCCATTGTTGCTGGCACGCTTGTGGCCGGCCAGGTGGGTGGGCAGCCGCTGGATGTCTTCATTGCCGGGGACGACGTGGAGGCACAGGTAAGGGACTCAAAAATAATTAAACATCCCGGAGCGCTGATGGTGTGATATCGACGAACCACTTGTCCAGCCCCGGCAAGCGCTGGATTTGGCCTTCGATCGCCGCCATCGCCGCTTGGGACAACCGAACGCCAGTCTGATAGACCGTGGTGACTAACTCCACTAGCGGATGGATGCCGTTCCAGGTCATACTGGCCGTAAAGTTCATCACCGCGTCGACCGTATCGAGCAGCGCCCCATTCCAGTGCTGTTCGAGAATGCCCCAGTAGCGCTCGATCGGATTGTACTTGCTGTGGTACGGCGGATAATAGGCTAACCGCACGCTGATCCCGTAGTGCCGCACAAACTCGACCAGCCGATACATGAATTGGGTGCGCCGACTATGATTTTCTGGGCCGTTATCGAGATTGATCAGAAGCGTGGTGATGCGGGCAAAGCGTCCATGCACCGCTTCCCACCACCGCGTCAAGCAATCCACCAGACAATCACTGGTAACTTTGGAGCTCACCTGATAGACAAACGCTTCATCAGTCGTCGGTACCAAGATGCCTACCGGCGTGACGGTCGCGGATGGTTTGAAATCATGGTCACAGGCTGCGGTCTCGGTCCGGCTCTTGCCGCCGCGTGCGAAGGGACCGACCTTCACGGTAGCTTTGGCGTCGATGGAGATGCGTAAGGTGTCGGGAGCAGCGTCAGCAGCCGCATTCATCTCTCTCACCTGCTCGAAGATCGCATCAGTTTCGGGGATCTTTTTTTGGGTTCACTCTTGGCGACCTTTTGCGGATAGTAGCCCAAGGCGTTGAGTTTGGTGGTAATGGTCTGCAGCGTGGGCAGTTCGGCATCGGTATAGCCCTTCTGCGCGATCAGTTGCTGGCGCACCTCGGCCGCGTCGAGCCGGGTGTACAGCCGCTGGGTGCGGAACTGCGGGTCGGCTTGGCTCTGGCTATCGACAATCGCCGCAAGATCGGTGAGCAGATTGGGCAAATGGACTTCGGCCGGCTTGCGTCCACGGGCAGCGAAGTTATCCAGACAGATCAGGCCGCGTTGGAGTTCATGCATGCCTTTGCGGATGGTCTCGCGATTCCAGCCGAGTTCGCGTTCGGCGCGGCGTTGCCCACCCGGTCCCAACTCTTTGACGGTGCGGGCTATGAAGAGCCGGCGGGCACTGCCCTTCAGCGTCTTGGCAGTTTCGATGAACAGCGATTTGAGTGAGTCGGTCAGATCCATAGGTGTTCCTCCAGGCGGTATATGTATGCAGCATGATACACGACCTGGGATGGTTTAATTTTGGAGAGTCCCTAACTATCAGCCAGCTGGTCGCGAGTGCAGGGCTGCACGCGGTTGATGTTGGTCCGCTCCAGCGCGCCCGTCAGTTGGAGGCGCTCGGGCTGCTGCACATGGTGGTACAGCTCACTCTCGGCACCGGCTTCGGCAGCGCCGTCAAAATCCTCGCCTGATATGTTACAGCGTGAGCAATGTGCCGCATGGTTTGGAGATCGTGGGAGACGCCATACTCATCAGCCGTTTGTCGTGACCGGCGGGCTCATGACTGATATCGCATCACGGTGATGGCTCGTTGCTACGAGCGATCTTGGAAGCCAATGCGAACCCAGGCGCTGATACCATACTATTCAACGTCGAGTCCAACTCGACCGAATCAGGAGGTGTGGCATGATCAGAGATAATCGTAGCGCGGACCGAAGACCGCCGGCCGGCCAGGTCCGGCCGCGCGGCGACAATGGCCGCGCCCGCCCGCCCGGACCGGAAGAGAAGCGCGGCGCGACTGCGACCAGCGGTAAGCGGCCCGAGGATCGGCAGGATATGCGCACCCTGGTGCGCTCTCCGCGCTTCTGGGTGGTTCTGCTCATACTGCTGGCGATCAACTGGCTGCTGGTGCCGCTGCTCTTCCCGGAGCCGCGAGATCGCGTCGTCGTCCCGTACACCTTCTTCAAGCAGCAAGTGGCGAGTGGCAACGTCTCCAAGATCACCAGCCGCGGTGAGGACATCCAGGGCGAGTTCAAGCAGCCGGTGGCCGATCCGAACCCTTCGACGGCGACGCCCACCGCGCCGGCCGGCCAGCCACCCCAGACTTACACCAAGTTCGCGACGATCAGGCCGGCCTTTGAGGACCCCGAGCTGCTACCGCTGCTGGAGCGCAACAATGTGGCGATCACCGCCGAGCCGCTGGAGGCGCCGCGCTCACCGCTGCTGAACCTGCTGCTGGCGTTCGGTCCGACGCTGCTGCTGATCGGCGGCTTTTTGTGGCTCAGCTCGCGCGCGGCCCGTGCGGCCGGTGGCGGGGTGTTCGGCCTGGGCCAGAGCCGCGGCCGGCGCTACGAGGCCGCAGCTGACCAGCAGCCGGTCACCTTCGACGACGTGGCCGGGATCGACGAGGTCGAGGCCGAGCTGGTCGAGATCGTCGATTTCCTCAAGAACCCCGACAAGTACCAGCGGCTGGGCGGGCGCATCCCCAAGGGCGTGCTGCTGGTCGGCCCGCCGGGCACTGGCAAGACGCTGCTGGCCCGCGCCGTCGCCGGCGAGGCCAATGTGCCGTTCTTCAGCATGAGCGGCTCGGAGTTTATCGAGATGATCGTTGGCGTCGGCGCCGCGCGGGTGCGCGACCTGTTCGTCGAGGCTCGCAAGGCCGCTCCGGCGATCATCTTCGTGGACGAGCTCGACGCGATCGGTCGGCGGCGCGGCAGCAGTAGTGCGCTCGGCGGCAACGACGAGCGCGAGCAGACGCTCAACCAGCTGTTGATCGAGATGGACGGCTTCGACTCGCGCGAGGCGGTGATCGTCCTGGCCGCGACCAACCGTGCCGACGTGCTCGACCCGGCCCTGTTGCGCCCCGGCCGTTTCGACCGGCGTGTCACCGTCCAGCCGCCCGACCGCGCCGGCCGCGCCGCGATTCTCACGGTCCACACCCGCGGCGTGCCGCTCTCTCCCGACGTCGACCTGAACATGATCGCCGGTGAGACGCCCGGCCTGGTCGGTGCCGACCTGCGCAACCTGGTCAACGAGGCCGCGCTGCTGGCCGCGCGCAAGGGCCACGAAGCGGTCACGGCCGAGGACTTCGCCGAGGCGCTTGAGAAGATCGCGCTGGGCGCCGAGCGGCGCCTGACGCTACTGCCGGAGGAGCGCGAGCGGGTGGCCTACCACGAGTCCGGCCATGCGCTGTTGGGTTTGCTCCAGCCAGAGGGCGACCCGGTGCGCCGCGTGACCGTGGTGCCGCGCGGCCAGGCGCTGGGTGTGACACTCTCGGTGCCCGACGCCGACCGCTACAACTACGGCGAGCCATACTTGAGAGCGCGGATCGTCAACGCGCTGGGCGGGCGCGCGGCCGAGCAGGTCGTCTACAATAGTGTGACCACTGGTGCCGAGAACGACCTGAAGCAAGTGACCGAGATCGCGCGTGCGATGGTCACACGCTGGGGCATGAGCCAGGAGGTCGGGCTGCTGGAGCTGAGCGGGGGCGAGGATGGCAACTTCATCGAGGCCGGCCCGATCGGCAACACCGCACACCCGTACAGCGACGAGACCGCCCGGGTCATCGACCATGCTACAAAGAGGATCGTGGACGAGTGCTACGCGAAGGCGATCGACCTGTTGACGACCAACCGCAACCGCCTGGATGCACTGGCCAGGGTGTTGCTGCGCGAGGAGTCGCTCAACGAAGAGCAGATGCGCGAGGTCACCGACCTGCCGCAGCGGCCAAAAGCCGAGAGCGCGATCGCGGCGAGCCGCTGAAAACACATTCTGATGATCGCTTGTCTTACCGCCGAGACCGTAGAGCACACAGAGGAGGAAGATGCACCGGCGCTCTGCGATCGCCGTGGATGGATCGCGCCGTCATTGCCTGCGGAAAAATAGTGCAGCCAGATCGATGTCGGTGGCACGTCATCATCACCGCAATCTGAGCCAGCGGATGCCGCGGTAGACAAGGTAGGCGCCGAGCGCGATACCGCTCGCCAGTGGTCAGCCACACCGCAACCTGGCCGCGAGAGTCGTCGGTCATTTGACTCATCGTTCCACCCGCAGTTGCCTGGCTATTGAGGATCTGCAAGAGGAAAACCTATGGGCAAGCGCGTCATGATTCTGACCGCCAGCGTTGGTTCAGGCCACACCATCGCGGCCGGCGTACTGGAGTCATTCTTTCGACAGGCGCCAGGTGTCGAGACCGTCCAGGTGCTCGACGCGTTGGAGTTGGCGAGCGACCTCTACCGTACCCTCTACGATAACGCCTACTTCGCGCTGGTCGAGGCGGCGCCCTGGCTGGTCGGGTGGAGCTACGACTACAGTGACCCGCCGTTCCGCGGCGGAAACGCTCTCTCGCTGTGGGATCAGCTCAACACGACCGCGGTAGTGGCCGCGATTCGGGCCTACCAACCGGACGTCGTGGTCTGCACGCACTTCCTGCCGGCCAAACTGATCTCGCTGCTGCTGGCCCGCAGCGAACTGCAGGCGACACTGTCAGTGGTAACAACCGACTATGACTTCCAAGGGCTCTGGCTGAGCAGCCCTTTCAACCACTTCTTTGTAGCGCGCGACGAGACGCGGGCCTACATGGTCGACTTCGGCTTGCCGGCCGACCGGGTCACCGTCTCCGGCATCCCAGTCAAGGCCCTGTTCAGCCAGCCGGTCGATCGCGCGGCTGTGCTGGCGCGCTACCAACTGCAGCCGGGCCTACCACTCCTGCTGATCTCAGCCGGCGCGGCCGGCGGCGCGTACACCCGCGCAATTGTCGCACAGACTCTGCGGATGCGCAACACCTTTCAGGCCGTGGTCGTCTGCGGCCGCAACGCGGAGCTGAAGGACGAGATCGAAGCGCTGGTCGCGCCACACGCCGACCACTACCGCGCTGTGGGCTATACGACCGACATGCCGGACCTGATGCGGGTGGCGACGTTCTTCGTCGGCAAGCCCGGCGGCCTCTCGTCATCCGAGTGCATGGCCGCCGGGCTGCCGATGGTCTTAGTCAACCCCATCCCCGGCCAGGAGGTGCGCAACAGCGACTTTCTGCTGGAGGAGGGGGCGGCGGTGCGCTGCAACTATGAGACCACAGTGGGATACAAGATCGACCAACTGCTCGATGCGCCGGATCGGGTGCAGCGCATGGCCGCGAGCGCGCGCAAGCTCGGCCGGCCGGACGCGGCGGCGCTGATCGTCGACACGGTGCTGGCCGATCCGCCCACGCCACTGTGGATCAGCCGCGCGGCGCAGCAGGCGATCCTCGGCGCCGCCGCGCAAGGGGTCGCTGCGCGCGAGGGCGCTACGGATCGCCGCGTGCAGACGCTGGTCGACGCTGCGACCAGCCGATCGGTCGCGGTCGTCACGGCGGCGCAGCTCCAAACGCTGGCGCCCCTCGTCGCGGCGGAGGCCCTCTTCGACGCGGCGCTGTCGGTCACGCGGACCCTGCTTGCGGCTTTGAAGCGGCAGGGTGCTGACCCCGATCTGCTCGGCATCTTGGGGCGCGTGCTCAGCACCGCCGACGATGTGACAGTCGTGTTGAGCGATTGAGTGGCCGCGCGCCCCCATGCTGATCGAGGCTCGTTCATGGCTCCCCAAAGTCGTCGCCGGCGCCGCGCTGCATGCGCCCGTACCGGCGAGGAGTTTGGCCGTCCGATCGGTCGATTGCGGTTAATGCAGAATCTGGTGGTACGCAAGGAAGACGCTATGGCAACAGGTCAAGGTACTGGACATATGAAGATGAAGAAATTAATCGGGTAGCCCGCTTCAGCGGGCTTGGGCTGTTAGCGCGGGCGCTTTAGCCCCGCGCGTGCGGCGGTGCGAAATGCCCGATTTAATAATAAAAGTTCATATGTGACGCTCATCCAGCAGGACGACACCCATGGGCAGGTGGATCTCCACTGGGAGCATTTCTGGCACAATGGGCTGCCGCGCGCCTTCTGCCGCTATGCCAGACACCACATGACTTACACCGTCGCACCTGGTCGTGTTAGCGCAGGGCGATCAATTTCTGGTGAGCCGGGCACAGCGCTCCTACTACGAAGAAATGCTCGACGCGGGGGTGAAGATCCATACCGTGACTATTGCAACCTCGCCGCGTATGGTATCATAGTACCGTTGGTGGTTACCTTTTAGCTCTGGTTGGTGAGGGAAGTATGCCTGCGGTGGATGTAGGCTGCTTCTGGAACCACGCGGACAAGCGCCACTTCACCCCCTACGACGCCCTGATCGCCAACGACGTCTGCCAGTCTGGCTCGCACTACTTGCTCGAATTCCGGCGTTTTCGCCTGTGGTAACACCACGTGACGCGACCAGCGCGGCGTTCAAGAATCACTCCCAATTCCGCATCGAACTGATCACTAGGGTGGTGAACCAGCACATTCTGTGCGCGTTTGCCCTCAACAGCTCCTTACCAGCGCCGACATCCTCACCCCCATCAATCACTATCACTGGATCTAGATTGCGACCTGCGGCTCAGCCGTATGGTTTCATGTGCATACACCCGATGGGCAAGACTGATGTATCAATTAGGAAGGAGGAACGCATGCTCACAATGCTTGCACGGAACTGGTGGGTCCTGGCTCTACGGGGCGTCTTCGCGATCATCTTCGGCGTCCTGGCGCTGATCTGGCCCGCCCTCACGCTGCTGGTCTTGATCACCTTGTTCGGCGCGTATGCGCTGGTCGACGGCATCTTCGCCGTGATCGCTGGTATCGCCTCGTATGGGCGCAATGAACGCTGGTGGGCGGTGCTGCTGGAAGGCGTGGCTGGGATCATCCTGGGTGTGTTGACCTTTTTGTGGCCGGGCACCACGGCGCTAGTGCTGGTGTATTTCATCGCCGCGTGGGCGCTGATCACCGGCATCTTCGAGATCGTGGCTGCGATCCGACTGCGCAAAGAGATCGAGGGCGAGTGGATGATGGTGCTCAGCGGCATCGTCTCGATCCTCTTCGGCCTGTTCCTGGTCGTCGCTCCGGGTGCGGGCGCGCTGGGTCTGACCTGGGTGATCGGCGCGTATGCGATCGTGTTCGGCATCCTGCTCCTGATCCTCGCCTTCCGTCTACGCAGCCTGCCGCGTGACGCCCAGCCGATCGACACATCGCGCGCTTCTCGCACCTAACAATGTGGCCGCAGTACGCGTCATGAATATCGCAGGTCGCTTCGAGCTCCATCTCGCAGCGAAGTACCATCGAGGCGCGTCGAGCGACTGCTGTGATGGGCGAGTCGGCCGGAGCTGAGCGGCAAACATGTGCGCGCGACAGTCGCCAGGCAGGACACCCGCAACAGCACATCGTTCTGGTGGCGGTGGATGTGACAGCCGCGCAGGATAGGGTTCATCGAATAGTCCACGTACCGGGCGCCTCGATACCCGATCTGATCTCGCGCCTGTTTATCTTTTTGGGCATCGTCGGCGCACTGCTGCCCAACTACCACCCCTTTGTTCAGCGCCTCAAGCGCCTGAGCCCGCTCGATGATCGCGTGGACGATCTGTTCCTGCACCAGATCAAGCTGACGGTCTGGTCGATGTTCCTGGGCATCTTTGTGATCGCAGTGGCACAGGGATTGGCCACCGGCCTGCTGTTCTGGCTCGCCGGCGTGCCCTATACCCCGCTGCTCACGCTAGTCGCGGTTGTGGCCTCGATGCTCCCACTGGGCGCCAGCCTGGTGGCGTTGCCGGTCGGGATTGTGCTTCTGATCGTCGGCAACTATACCGGCGCGGCGATCGTGCTGCTGGGCTACTTCGTGATCGTCTCGAATATCGACAGCATCTTGCGCCCGCGGCTGGTGTCCAAGGAAGCCTACTTGAATTTCGCGCTGGTGTTGCTGAGCGCGTTGGGTGGCTACGAGCTGTTCGGCTTCTTCGGCGTGGTCTATGGACCAGTGCTGATGATTCTGTTTCTGACCGTGCTCGAAGTCTACGAAACATACTATGTGCGAGATGACGCGCCGGCGCCGCCAGAAGTGGTGCTGGCGACACCCAGTGATGTCGATGGTAAGGTGCCGGCTTGATCGGACATGCGCTTGTACCAATAAGCACGCAAAGGAGCACAGGACAGTATGGATCGAGCACCGGAATTGTGACCTGCCGTGCGTGCCATTGTCATCAGCGCGGAGTAATCATTCTGCGAGGAAGGAAGTTTGGAGGATGAATAGCGTTCCGCCTTCTCTAGGTTAGGCGGGCCAGGTTATCGAAGAGCTTGATCAGGAGCGGGCGGCCTGCCACGCGTCCAGGCGCAACGGCTGCGCATGGCGCAGATAGTCCGCCATCACCTGCTGCATGTCAGCGACCACGCTCTTGTCGTAGCAGACCAACGTGACCTCCAGATCGAGCTGGAACGAGACATCAGAGAGGACGGAGTGGGGCAGCTCCTCGGCCCTCAGTTCGCGTACCTCCGTACTTGGCTCATCCTGATAGCCAAAGCTCACGCCCTCAAAGGCGATTGGTAGCGCGCCGAGAGGCAGCTCCTGACCGGCACCATCGCTGATGCGACTCTGCACTGCCAGCAACTCGCCGATGCGGGCGACACTCGCGGACGCCTGCTGGAGCTGCTGCACCTGGCGACCGATCTCCTCCAGCGGCCGGCGCAGCAGCTCGGTATAGGCGAAGATCAGGTAGACCGAGCCGATCGTCAGCGTTCCGGCGTGGTACAGATATGCGCCAAGCAACAGCCCAATCGCGGTGCCGACCGACAGCAGAATCGTCGTGGCGCTGTAGGGCGTGCTCCCGCGCAACACTGCGCGCTGGGTTGTGTGCAGCAGCGTGCGCTGCTGCTCGGCCAGCCGGCGGAGCGCGAACGCGGTGGCACCATTAGCGCGCAGATCCTCGGTGCCCGAGAGATATTCTTCGAGAAAGCCGAACAGCCCGGCGCTCGCGCGGCTGTGCGCTTCCCACGCGCGCGTGCCGACCTGGCGTAAGCTGCCGAGTACGACCAGCGCGAAGAGCGCGAAGAGCGTCAGCGCCAGACCGACGCGCCACTCGATGCCGAAGCTCAGCAGCAGAATGCCAAGCAGCAGCAGCA
>WNGF01006146.1_pt1 | contig 15191 bp, 7 predicted proteins | sample 5400641 | NCBI WGS metagenome assembly WNGF01 (sample SAMN13153371, study PRJNA577476) | soil metagenome | isolation source: 80 cm soil or saprolite under grassland replicate 2 | place: USA:California | collected 2016-06-15
TATCAGGTCTAATCCGCGTTATCCGCGTTTATCTGTGGCTCATATTCTTACGTGAGGGCATCTCTAAATCTTATGGATTTGTCTGACTTCGTTCTTTTGCCTTGAGTTGTTTCGAGAGTTCGAGCTGATCGTCGCCCTCGGCTTTCCGTCCCGCCGCTAGATAGGCACGGCCTAGTTGGAAGTGAACATGAGCCTGGTCAGGCTCAAGCTTCGCCGCGATCTCCAGGCTGTCAACCGCGCCCTTAACGTCTCCCTGTTGAAGCAGGGCCTTACCCAGTTCAAAGCACGCATCACCATAATCCGGCTTAACTTGAAGGACTTCGCGCATCAACTTAATACCACGTTCAGTTTGTTGTCGCGCGAACGAAACATAGCCCAGGTTATATTTCGCTTGAAGGTCAGCCGGGTTCACGCTCAACTCAGCTTCAAATTCGCGGTTAGCTTCCTCGAGCTTTCCCGTCTTCAGGTAGATCACTCCAGAGTAGAAGTGCGCCAGGCGCGTTTTAGTGTCTAGAGCAAGCGCCGTTTGTAATTCCGCGAGCGCTTTTACTGAATCGTTCTTGCCGTAGTATGCCTGTCCCAGCAGGATATGAACCTGGGGGCTGTTATCGCTTCTTACTAGCATCTGCTGAATAATCCCATCAGCCGCCTCGATCTTTCCCTGTTTGATTAGAGACAGCGCCAATGGGTAGTAGAGTGTAGGTTCCTTGGGCTTTGCCGCGATCACCTCCGCCAATAACGTAGAGGCTGCCGGGTAGTTTTCAGTCATGAAGTAGCTCAAGCCTAACAACTGCTTGGCGGATATATTGTCTGGATGGGCCTTCAGTTCGTTTTCGAAAGGGGCCACCGCCTCCTGGTACAACTCTGATTTGTAATAAGCCAGGCCCCAGTTGTAATCGAGTCCTTCTTGCTGCGGGTTCCACTTCGCAGCAAGCTTGAACTGTTCTGCTGCACCACGAAAGTCCTGTCGTTCTGCTCTTAGTAGGCCAATATTATTGTGCGCCCTCGCAATCACCTTTGCGTAAAAGTCGCCTTCGGAGACCAGGGTTCGCATGGTCTGTTCGTTTGGCTTCCCTCGCTCGGCGATGACCCCTTGAGCCGAGTTTAGCTCCGGAAACTTATTTTGCTCAGCGAGGTTTGCGGTGTTAATGAAAACTTCTAACTTCGCTTCGTTCCTCTTGAAAGCTTTGGATTTCAGATCCGAAGCGAGTTGCAACTCTTTCCGACCCTCATCGGCGCGCCCGGCTTTGATTAATGACTGCCCCAGCCGATAGTGCGCGTTGGTAACTTGATAATCATTGTGGGCCAGGTCAGGATTCAGTTCTATGGCCTTTTTCAGCGCCTCAATTGCCTGCTCGTACTTCTCCAAACTCTGGTAAGCCTGACCAAGAAAGAAGTAGGGATCCGGATTGTTTGGCTGGATCCGAGCAGCCTTTTCAAGAAGGCTGATGGCATCAGACCATTTTGCTTCAGTGGCATAAACTATTCCGAGATAGTAATTCCCAAAGAATTCGTCCGGGTGATTAGCCAACTCAAACTTGAACTCCTCTGCGGCGTCGGCAAGCCTGGCAGCTCCATCCTTGAGCAGGTAAGTCAGGCCCAAATGGTAGTGGACGCGAGGAAAATTAGTATCGACAGCAATAGCCTTTTTGAACTCTTCTATAGCCTCAGGAAGAAAGCCAGTCTCGCGGTAAGCCCTGCCAATGAGGACTCGCAGTGGCGCTCGATTGCCGAGTTGAACGATCATGCGGTCGTAGAGCTGTTTAGCTTGCGCGAACTTATGCTGTCGGAGGTAAGCGAGCCCAAGCGTGTACGACACGTCATAATCTGAGGGTAACAGTTTTTGGGCTGCTCCGAGTTCATGTTCGGCTTTCTCAAACTCACCAATCATGAAATAGGTTTTCCCCAACATATGGTGCGCGGCTGAACTTTGAGGGGTCACGACCAGAGCTTTACTAAGAGGTTCAATTGCCTTCGGATATTGCCCGATATAAAAGTATGCTATGGCCAGATCAATCAAAACCTCCGGGGAATCAGAACGATAAGTCACGGCCGTCTCAAGCACCCCAACGGCTTCTTGATAGTTTGCTTGTGCCGTGTAGATCGTGCCTAGCCTATGATAGGCCTCGATAAGAATCGCCGCGTACTCAGCCTCTGCCGCGACCAAATTGCCGGCTCGCTGGTGTGCTTCCGCCGCTTCATAATGTTGCCGAATTGAATCCCGAGGCGATTGAAACGGTAAGAGCAGGAGCGAAAGAAAGAGGCAGGCAACTCGTGAATGCATTACAAAAATATAATAGGTTGGATTCGGTGCAGAACTGATCTATTTCCAATATGCCAGCCGCAAGGATAAGAAGCAAGCACTGATGCAGTTTGGTATTCGAGCAGCCTTCACATACGGAACCGAAGCGCAGCAGTAATTGCGACCGTGTAAAGAACGCATGTGGTGGAACCGAACAAGTTGGGAAGGGGGCAAGCGGCGATTCAGGCTTGTGGCGGTAGGGAATTCCAGCGCGCCCCCGCTTGTGCGCAGCCAATCGCTTATCGGGATAGTAAGGGCTGTGAGCTTTTAATTCTGGATTGCAGCTAGCGGAGCGTAGCGGGGGCGCGCTCGGCGTCGATTTGGTTGGATGCCTTTTTGTCGCTTGCCCCCTTCCCAACTTGTTCAGTTCAACCACAAGCGTTCTTTACACACCCTGCGGTCGGTGGGATTTTTTCCAGCGAACTTTCCGTTCCACAAAAACTAAGATGGAGGGCCGAAAAACCAGGGCCCTCCATCTTCAGTCAAGCGGGATGAACGAACTCAGAAAGTGAACTTAAAGCCGAACTGAATCTCGCGCGGTCCTCGGGTCGAACTAGCGCGACCAAATCCAGGATTGCTGAAGTTGTTCTCAATGCCGCCCCCCGCGACACTTTGATTGTGCGCTCTAAAGTTCGTATGGTTGAAAACATTGAACATCTCAGTGCGGAACTGAATGCCATAGCGCTCTTTCACTTTCCAGTTCTTTGCTACCGAGAAGTCGATGTTGCTGATACCAGGCCCACGGACATCGCCACGTTTCAGATTGCCGAACGTTCCGGAAGCGGGAATTTTGAATGCGGCCGGATTGATGATCCCAACCGGGTCATTGGGAACATGCAGGTAAAAATCTGCTCCTGTAACATCCGGTCGCTGGCTGCCCGCTCCCTGAAGGCCTGCGGTGTTAACCCCGGAAAAGATGTTAAGCGGGGTGCCGCTATAGAACGAGGCGATGGTATTCAATTGCCAATCGCCGAGGATCGCACTCCCAACCTCGCCGAGGTTCTTGAACGACGGCAAGGCGTAGACCGTGTTGAAGACGAACGCGTGTCTTCGATCAAGGTCAGCGTATCCCTTATCGAGATCGTAGTTGAAGACATCGGTAGTTTGGCTGATGTAGGACTGAGTCGGTACGTTACTGATCGTCCGTGACAAGGTGTAAGCAACCTGGAAAGCCAACCTGTTGGAGAAGCGACGATCGACCCAAACTTGAAGCGCGTTGTAATTCGAGTCGCCCGTCGATTCATCCCTGGTTACGCTGTTGGTAAAGTTGAATCTGCGTGTTGAAGCATCAGATGAGCTTCGCGTTCCCGCGGCCACTGCTGCGCGCGCACTCGGAATCACATCGTTGTAATTGCCATTGATATAGCGCCAAATGTGCAAACCATGGTTGCCGACATAAGAAACTTCCGCCACCGTGTTCTTCATGATCTCGCGAGACAGGGTGACATTCCATTGCCAGCTTTCAGCAGGCCTGAAGTTTGGATCAATGGAGTTTATGCCTCCCAAGCCGGCTGAAGAAGTTGCTAACCCCGGATTGATTGTATCGAGACTTCGACAGGTCGGGCAGTCAGACAATAGAACAGCCTGATCATTCCAACCCGAGTCAACCACTGTGTTCCAGGGTGGATTGTTTGCCAACCGCAGCAGACCCGAGATCACGTTTGCCCTGCTCATGTAGCGTCCGGCGCCGAGGCGAAGCGCAGTCTTGCCATCACCCTTGATGTCCCAGGCCAGGCCAACGCGTGGCTGGAAGCCGCCATGATAGGTGTTCACCAAAGCTCTTGGCAGCCCGGCTGCGTCAGCTTGATCCGCTCTAACAAAGCCGCTAGTGAGGTTCCGTCCGTCGTAGCGCTCGGGGATCCAGTTGGTAATGCGGTTATCATCAGCGAACGCAGGCGGGATGATTGAATATCGTAGTCCTAAGGTCAGCGTGACATTGGGTCGCATCTTCCAGACGTCGTTTCCGAAAAACTCAAGGTCATGCCAGCGACCCAGCGTTGTGTCCTGACGCTGGTATTCGGTGTACTCAAGAATCGGCAGGTCTCTCAGCAACAGCTCGGCAATCGCATTTCCAGTCTTGTGACCATCCTGCTGAACTGTATAGATGCCGCTACCACCATTTGGCTGCTCATTTTTGATGTTATGGCTGAACAATCCGCCGAATTTCAGATCATGGTTACCCATCACCTTGGAGAAGTCGTCCTTCCAGGTGAAGAGGTCTTCATGATTTTGCCACGGCGCCTGGTGCCAGAGATTACCTATACCACCAGCGCCCCAACCAACGGTGGGATATCCCGTGCCCGCGACTCGTGGGAAGACGGTTGGGAATACTGCGGCAACTGCATTGTTGAGTGCGTCGCTTGAAGGGCTCGTCGCAATGAAGATGTCATTACCGGCCCGCGAGAACTGGAATTCGTTGACTGATGTCGAAGTGAGCGTGTTGGTCAACTTCACGGAGAAGCTCCGGCTAGGCTGGTCCCAATCAGACGACAGCGTCGGAAATGGAGTGTCTCCCCAGAAGTTGCCTGACGCGACGCCATGGATCCAGTTCTCATGTATATAGCGAATCATCAAGTTCATCTTGTCGGTGATTGTGACATCACCTCTAATAAGATCCTGACGAGTGTTCACCGGCTGCAGTGGTGCCGAGACCCAATTGGTTCCAAGCGGATCGGATGCATTGTTGGGTGCGGGAAAGATTCCCATCATCGCAAGTCCTGCGGGGCTGAGCCGAGCAGTTGGAATCCTGTTACCCGGAAAGGGCTGACAAGTGGCGGCGCTGAATACCCGATTGCCGTTCGCATCTCGTGTACAAGTAACCGGATCCCACGGCTTTATAACACCGCTTAAATTTGTCGCAAGTGGCCCCGTGAAATCTCCGGCTCGTTCACCAAGAGTAGGGACATGACCTGTCAGCGCGGTGCCGCGTTGCTCGCGGCGCCACTCCTCAGACCAGAAGAAGAAGACTCTGTTCTTGATAATCGGGCCGCTGAAATTGCCGCCGAAGTTCTTGTACTTCAACTGCCCTTTAGGCTGACCAGCGGAATTAAGGAAGAAATCGTTTGCGTTGAGACTGTCACTGCGCAAGAAATAGAAGCCAGTGCCATGAAACTGATTGCCGCCGCCTTTCGTGACCAGATTGATGACGGCGCCCTGTGCCTGACCGTACTCTGCGCTGAAGCTATTACGCTCAACTTTGAACTCGGCAATAGAATCTATGGATGGAAACACCAGAAGCGTCGCGTTTGAACCGACGTCCATATTGTTAACGCCATCAACGGTCCACATGTTGGCGTTAGATTGGTTGCCATTTACCGATACGTCGACGTGAGAATCGAGTCCCGTACCCCGAGTACCAAAAGCGCCAGCCTCATTTGGCGCCGACAAACCCGGGACGAGCGTTACCAGGGCAGCATAGTTGCGACCATTCAATGGAAGCTCGGTCACCTGCTTCTCTGAAATAAGACTGTTCACATCGCCGCTGCGTGTTTCAACCGGGGTAGCGTTGCTCGTCACCGTGACCGTTTCACTCACTTGGCCGAGCTGAAGATCCAGGTTGACTACCCTGTTTTCAGCAACGTGTAAATCCACTCCACTTGCGACAGTTTTCTTGAAGCCGTGTGGAGATGTGCTCACAGAGTAGTGACCAACAGCTAAACTCGGAGCGGAGTAGAAGCCGTTGTCATCGCTCATGACTGTACGCGAGGCTCCCGTTCTCTCCTCTGTGATTGTCACTTCAGCCTTGGAGACTGCAGCACCCTGAGGATCTCGCACATTGCCACTGATGTTTCCCACTATACTTGTCTGGGCATGCACTGCAGCCAGCAGACCAATGCTCAGAAGGAACAAAACCACTTGAAGTCCAAGCCTCTTCGACATAACGAACCTCCTCGGTGTTACTCTACGTACTGGCCGCACAGTCATCTTTACACCGGATGCCTCAGCGAGCGAGTGCCGAAAAATCAATTGCACGGAGTCCATCCAGTTTTCCTGGGTCTACAAAGAAATGGACCAAGGCAAAACAACCCTGTGACAGAAAACAGACTGAATTAAGTGTTCGAGCTACTGAAAGTCTTGCCAGAGAAAAGTTCTCAGTTGTGAATGAGCCTCACTTGAGAACGCCGGACAACCAACACTGACGCTGGAAACCGACCGGAAGATTTACCAACGCAAAGAACATTCCTACTTGCTCTCCAAAAACTAAACTGCCCCAACGAAAGCGTTTAGAAGAATGCAGATGAAGAAAGCAATCAGACGGCGATCCAAGATTTCAAAGAATTTATCAAATTAATGGAGTTCGCGACTGTTGCTAACCGCTTAGGGTACTTTGTTGCACGACTGGACAAAAGCATATAGTACGAATTCGTTTGCTTGTCAAGAAGATTCTCGCAAGCCCCGAACACTGCCGACTGCAACATCAATAAATGATTAAACTTGAGGGAAACTGAAAGCAAAACCAGTTAAGATTCATTCTACGACCGTGAGTGCTCGCGTCTCGCGCGGCCAAGATCCTCAGGATGTGTGCCGCGCTTTCCATTCCTTTAACACTATCAATCTTCGAAGAAGGGACTCTTAATTGGTTCGCCGGGAAAACTAATTATCACTTCGGAAGACTCTTGCCCTTCTGCGGGCGTGGTGCTCAAGTCACTGATACTGAAGCGAACTTGCTCGCCAGTACAAGACTTATCGCCCCCATAAGAGTCGGTTGGGGTCCCAGGGTTGAAGCGATGATCGGGGTGGAAGGAAGACCGCGACAGATGCTGCTTTCTACAGCGCCTTTGAGATCTTCAGCAATCACCGACCATGCTCGTACAATTGGACCACCCACAATAACAGCTTGGGGCGCCAGGCCTTGAATCAGGTTGGAAATACCGGTGCCGAGATAGTGGGCCGTCTCCTTCAAAGCAGCGCATGCGGGCGCATCGCCTTGCAGAGCGAGATCAATGAGCTGGCCACAGTTGATGTTAGGAGCTCCGTTTGATCCGCTCGACAGTTTCGCATAGCGTGCCAATGCCGCTCGCTCGGATGAAAAAGCTTCCCAGCACTCACGACTTCCAGCAGCGCAAGCCACGGGTGCTCCCATACCAATTGTCATGTGACCAAACTCGCCGGCAGCGCCGCCTTCACCTCGGTAAACTTGCCCATCAAAAACAATGCCGGTTCCTACACCCTCTTCAACCAACACCATGATGAAATCTCGCACTTGTCGAATTTCGGGCCGACCAAACCAGAGCTCGGCCAGCGCTGCAGCATTGGCATCGTTATCAACCGTCACCGGTAATCCAACCGCAGCCTTTAACTCGTCTGCCAAAGGTAAATCTCGCCATTGGAAGTGCGGTATGTAGAGTTTGCCCCCTTCGTTGTCAACCAGTCCGGGCAAACTGATGCCGATGCCTTCAACAGTGCGTTTGTTTTTCGCGACTAGCTTGCGTGTACGCTGAACGATCTCACGGATTGTCTTGGCGGCGTCGGGATTCGTCGCAAACTCTTCCTGCTCCAGCACGCGACCAGCCAGGTCACTAGTTGCCAGAACCGTTTTCACCGTGCCGAGGTCTACTCCTATCGCCACTGCGTCCGCCGTCCGCAATGAGAGCAAGATTGGAGGTCGGCCGCCTGTTGACTCTCCGCTTACTTCTTCGATCAATCCCTCAGCTTTCAGTTCATCCATGATCAGTGAGATCGTGGACCGCTGCAACGCGGTTTCATGCGCAATCTCCGATCTGGAGATTGGCCCTCTTTCGCGCACGTAATTGAGCACAATCTGACGATTGATGTCTCGAATCGTATTCGAGCGGGCAACGTTTGCACTCTGGAGATCTATGCGTCGCACGATGTATTCACAGGAGAACAGAGTACTTAACCAGCTGTAGGCGCAACTTTAGAAGAAAAACCCGAACGCTATTAAGTAGTACAGGTGTGACTTTCAGTCAATACTGTTTCAGTCATTTTCGTGGAAACCCGACTTGCAGATAGCCGGGAACCATCAAACAGAACGATTTGTGAAGACACCTTGTTATCTTGGACTAGTGCTTTCTATTTCAACGTGCTTCGTTCGGAACTAGCGGGTTTCACCCCGTTAGGGGTGACATGTTTATAGCTCAAAGGACCGAGAACCTCCGGCGCGGTTCGGAGGGGCGGAACTCAACTTGACAAGTACCAATCTAGTTTTTCATTCCGCCCCTCCGAATCGCGCCTGGGCCTCCTTAGTATCGGTCTATAAACATCTCACCCCTAACTGGGTGAAACCCGTCAAAAACTTTTCCCGTAACCAGGCGCATTGTATCGCTTTGACCCCGGGACTATACTGACGTTCTTCTTTAGGGGACGGAAGGTTTGTTATGAGAACTCATCGCACCCAGCTGGCAAGGAGAGATGCGTTAATAGCTTTTGCTTTCCTGGTGGTCACGGCGATGCCGACGCTGGCGCAGCAACCACCGGGACCACCGACGGACCGGTCTAATCCCGACCGAGAACGCCAACAGGACATGAACCGTCGTGAAATGCTCCTGCGGGGATACGGCCTAACGCCTGGGAGGCCAAGCAATCGAAAACAGCTTCAAGCGCTAGCCGACCAGGTTGAGCAAGACTTCAGTCGCATCCTGGTTCTTCACAATGAGATTGCACGGGCGATTTCTGGGCCGAACAACCTTGACTATGGCTTTGTTTCGGATGCGACCACTGAGATCAGGAAGCGCGCCAGTCGGTTGCAGGCTACTCTGGTGCTTAAACTGGAGGAGAGCGATCAAAGCCGGGAGAAGCAGATTGGTCTAAGTGATACGCAAGTGAAAGACGCCCTCATTACACTTTGTAAGCAGATCAAAAGCTTCGTCACAAATCCTGTCATCGAAAATCCAGGTACGGTAAACGTCGAGCAACTAAACAAAGCGCGACAAGATCTGGAAAGTGTTGTTGAACTCAGCGTCAGCATTAAAAGAACTGCTGAGAAGCTGTCTAAGGCGCCCAAATAGATCACTCACTCAATCTCGAAACGCGTACTCTGTGAAGCCGTCGTCTTGGATAGGCGATCTATAGCTGTAAACAACAATACGTAGCGGCCGCGTGGAAGTTGCTCGAGTGATATGTCTGCAGCGTACGGAAGTCTCTTTAAGTCGGGCATGCCTTCAGTGGATACTTTTCTTACCGAAGTAGTTATCACAGGCTGGTCGGATCGTAAGATCTGTACCTGAACGGCAATCTCAGGAGTTACGCCCGGCTGCAAGTTTGTGTAGATGAAGACCAGAAAGCGAAGAAACGAGTTTCGCTGAAACCGGTGATCCACTCTAAGGATGACATGGTCTTGAGGTGCGTCACCATTACGCGGAGAAGTTGCGGTTTGCGGCGTCGCGACGGGTGTTCGCTCACTAACGATCAGACTGCTGAGAACAACTTTATGCGCGGAGATATCGGGTATCTCAATCCACTGCTGCGCGCTGCCGATCCTCCCATTCTTCTCATCGCGCACGCCTACTCGAACCTGGTAAAGGCCCGGAGGTAGAGTTAGGGGATAGCTGTAAACGAGATCGGGACTGCTATCGCTATTTGTTCCGTTGATTGAACCAGTAACCGTGAGCCGTTCGCCGAAGCTCGCGCCGGCCTTTCCTTCTTCGTTGTAGACCGAACCAGCTATATCAACAACTGCCTTCTCTTTGCCACCTTCTCCGTCGAAAGAGACGGCCCCGCCATTTACCTGCACTGCGATATTCAGAGTCTGTCGTTTTTCTTGAGTACTGGTCCAAGCGAGACTTACTGAAACCGGCAGGCCACGTTCAGGAAAGGGTGCCGTGATCGCCGCGCGCAACTTTGCTTCTGCCGTTTTCTCGGCATTCGCTTCGGCAGTTTTCTGATCGGCATCCTTGGATTGCCTGGAAACCGTAACAGGTGGACGCTCAACGTCAAAGAAGCCTTTACGAACGCGTACAGTGAACTCAGGTCGGCCGATTACATTGACATCGATGTGGCGAAACTTCTCACTCTTTTGCTCGCCGCGCTCGGGCCGCCACGCAAGCAAGTAGTAAGTGGATGTCTCTTTAAGCGCCTGAGCAACACCAGCATCCAGGGCATTCGTATTGAAGATGGTTCGCCCGCCAGTGTCACTGGCAAGAGCGTTCATCGCGTCTTGTGATTCTACGAGTTCACCCCCGGCAATGCGCTGCAGACGTCCGGATGGATCCGGGGCAACATCGCTGCTGGCGTCTGTCAGGCTGGCGACAAGGCCGCGCGCATCAATCGAGTAGATCACCACGCCGTTGTGCGCAGCCAGGCTGGTGATGTGACGCAGCCGGTCGCGATTGTCGGAGTTCTGATCGTCGAGGAAAAAGCCGTCCGAGATGAAAAAGACGAGCTTACGGCCAGGCAACTTGCTCGACGAACGTACGAGACTGTCGAGACCGGAGAGTGAACTTATCGAGATCGCTGCGGCCTGTTGCAGCATGGTACGCGCACGATCTCTCACGTGCTGCTCTGCTCTTCCCCGCGGCAAACCTCCCGGAGCTGCGATTGTCGACAGGTTAGGGAGATCCTTCATCAGTTCATCAACAAAATAATCGATCACGTCGCGGTTGTTGCGCTCCACGGCCAACGCCTGATATTCCGTCATCGACGGACGCTCTGAATCGCTGACAAAATAAGGCCGGATCTTTAGGCGTTCAATCGCTGCGCGAAGGACGGTTTTGTTGTCGGTGAGTTGCTGCAAAAACCCGATCTGACCACTGGCGGATGTAATGCCCGACTCGTCGTTCTGCCGCATCTCTTTTTCAAGGTAATTGAGGAGGACCTTGCGAGCGGAAACGAGATTGTTTGCCGCGAGATGCAGGTCGTCCACGTAGAAAAAGATCATTCGCCCCCGGTCGAGATCGTCGGAGTCTGGGGCTTTGTTATCTTTGACAGACCGAGAGCCGCGTGCAGCAGCCAGTTGCGATTCCTCGTTAGCGCTTCCAGCGCTCACTAGATCAAAGAAACTGATGGGCTGCAACTTACCATCGATGCGTAGCTCAAAATCTTGAGCACGAAGCCCGTTTACAAAGTGGCCTTGCTTGTCAAACACCATCACGTCAGTCTGGACCAAATCCGTATTGATCCGCACGACGTCTTCCGCCTGTTTAGCCGGCTTTGGATTCTGTTTGGTCTGGCCCAAGACAGCTGCAGCCAGAACAAGCAGGAGGTAGATAAGTAACAAGAAGGGTTTCATAACCATTGGCGCTTAAATTAGTGGTCAGTCAGCGTTCTCCATTCTGACCACTTATGGAATCGTCCTCTATTGCAAGGCAAAGCGTCTTCCTCTCATGCACACCGTGGCCTCAGCCCGGTGTCGGCTGGTATCGGGTGGGTAAGCGACGTCCGCGCGATCTCGGAGGGTTGGACCCACCCGCTACCGGGGCTGTGTGAAAAACTCTAAAATCCCACCCACTGCCGTCACGGGAGTGGGTGGATGGTTCAGATCCAACCTACAAAGAGATGGACTGCGAATCTGAGAATCCCACCAACGGAAGTTGGTGGATTGTTCAGATCCGGCCTCCGAAACAAAGGGACCGAGCGCATTCAAAAGCGAGTTCAGTTTCATAGGCCCTTCTATGGGACGAACAGGTGGGAGCTGAACGATCCACCCACTGCCGAAGCTGTGAAAAAAAGCGTTAACTCGATCTCACCCCGTTAGGGGTGGCATGTTTATAGCTCGACGAACATAACACCTCCGGCGGCGTTCGGAGGAGCGGAACTGTTCTCGCGTGCTAAAGGTCTAGATGCATTCCGCTCCTCCGAACGCCGGTGGTTCGGGCATTTCAACTCGGGCTATAAACATCTCACTCCTACGGAGTGAAGAGTTTAAGTCTCTACGTTGTAAGTCAAATATGCGCCAAAACTTTTCCGAGCTGATTTTCTCGAAATCAATTTTTTCACACCTTCTGCCGTGGATGGGATTTCTCAGTTTTCACACAGGCTTCTAAAGCCACGATGTAAATGAGAAAAAAGCAAATTGAGCCTACACACGGCTCAACCATCAGAGCGTCGCCTCTGCTCAAGTTTCAGCTTTGCTTCATCAATCAAACTATTATTCCGTTCGTAGTCGATTTGCGCCAAGTTATCATCTCTAAGTACAGGTGGATATTGATGGCGACCGTACACCGGATACGCCTCGGTACGCAGATGTGCCAGCATGTGGTGTCCACGGCGGGTGGCGCGCTCGTGACGCAGAGCGGATATATCTACGGGCGCGATAACAATTCTTTCGCCCGGCCCGGGTGACGCTTCGGCCAGCAAGCGGCCGTCAAAATCGACCACCTGACTGCCACCCGGCCACGAATAGGGCGGATAGTGTTTCAGACTGGCGCCCTGATTTGCCGCCACCACATAAGCAGTATTCTCCAACGCGCGGCAGCGATTTACTATGGTCCACCAGGCCAGCGGTTCGGTTGCGCCCCAGGGGTCCATATAAGCTGAGACGCGCACGAGCACTTCTGCGCCGTTTGCCGCTAATTGCCGCATCGCTTCGGGAAACAACCAGTCGTAACAGATAGCGCAGCCGATGCGGCCAATGGGCGTATCCGCAACCGGAAACAACGGCTCGTCGTAACCATCAAGGTCATGAGGACTAGTATGTACTTCGTAAGGGATCCACGTGTTCACCTTCCGGTATTTGTACAGAATGCCTTCCGGACCAATCAGACACGTAGCATTAAAAACGCGATTAGGCCATTTTGGATCGCTTTCCAACATCGAGCCACTCTGGATGTAGATGTTGTGCTCTCGCGCCTTTTGTTCGAGCCGCTCAGTATGTTCATTGGGGATCTGAACGGCCAGTTTTTCAAGCAGTTCCGCGGCAGTTACGAACACCGGCGCCGAATGAGCAAATTCCGGAAACACCACGAGCCGTACAGGTAAAAAAGGAGCCGCGCCCGCCACTGCCGAATCAATCATTGAGAGCATGCGATCAGTATTCGCACGCATGCCCTTTCGCTCGATTGGATTAGGTTGATCCGTTTGGCAAGCAGCAGCTGAGTATCTGATGTGTCCCATAAAGCCCCTCATTGTAGTTAGTCACCTGCCAACCAACTCCGAATCGATTTGCGGTATTGGCGAAGCCACTAGCCGTGTGTTGTACTTTTCCATGTAAGCGCGCCGCGCTTCTGTCAGCGTATAGTGTTCGGGCCAAGCGTACGGATACTTGCTCATGCCGTGAAAAGGCAAAGGACCAACCTGGTCGGGACTTGCGGAGTTGATGTCCATCTCTTTGCTGAATCCATCTGCGTAGAGCAAAAAGGTGCGCGTCCACTCAGCCGGCAGTGGCGGCAAACTAGTCGCGTCAAACGCCAGAGCGATCTCATCGCCGGGTCGCGAGATCACGAACATGTCGTCCGATTTAAGCAATAACTCCCGCACATCCCCCTCACGTGTATAGCGACCTGTCATCACCTTCCAGGGGGAGGTGAAAGAGACTTGCCTATAGTCGTACCCGAATGGCTCGCGGCCATCTGGCGTGATCTCTCGCGAGAAGCCGCGCCAGCGAAGATCAGCGACGATGGGGTCGAGCCGCGTCATTTGGACCGGTGAATCGCCCCTCGAAGTGGCGACCAAAATTTGATCCCAATAGATACGCATGTTAGTGACAATACGCACCTCGCGACTCGCGCTGAGAAACTTGCCGGTTAGATCAACCGTCACGGTTTGCGGACGGCCCACCGGAATGCCAAAGTCTTCGACGATGGTACGCCAACGCCCTCGCGCATCTTTCACCTGAAGAGCGGGCAAGATCATGCTCTTGCCACTCTGTGAGGCGGCAACGTTATCACTTGACCAGGCGTAATCCGTCCAGCCGGTTAATAATAGTAATGTTCTTTCGGAACCACGTTTGGCGTCTAATGTCCAATGTCCAATGTCCAATGTCTGTCTTCTTGGGTCCGAGTTTGAATTGGGATCGCCGACGTTGGACTTTGGACGTTGGACTTTGGACTTTTCTCTGCCGACTTTGGACTTTAGACTTTGGACGTTGGACTTTTCGTCGAAGAGTTTCATCGTCAACGTGTGCTTGTCGGCGTAACCGCGTATGTGTTGGCGGCGAAACTCGTCAGGGTACTGTCGATCAAGGCGAGTAATCCGATCGAGGACGTCGTTCCCCTGGTCGTCAACGGCGGATAGTGGTGGATGTGCCGCGCGGGTAGCGTAGAGTTTAAAAGGCGGCAGTGGTGGATCGATCATTCCTTCATTCGGATAGACCTCGACGCCGATAGGGTGGGCGACGACGATCAATTTGAGATGATCAACGAACAGCGCCTCTTCCAGTTCGTTGGTCACGCGCAACTCGTAACGACCATTGTGTTCTTTTAATTGATCCCCCCGAATTCGCACGTATTCGTCGGGGTCAGGCGTGTTGTGACGGCCGGGTTCCTCCAGATAGCCCATCTCGCCTCCACCCATGAAGTCGGTGATGAATTCGAAGCGCGCGCCGTTCCAGGTATAGAGATAAGGACATGATGATGGCTTGCGATCGAGTTCGGTAACGGAGAGTGTGATTAGTTTTTTTGTTCCCGCCGAACTCGCTTTCGCAATCTGCGTCTCTGCCTGAACAATGCCGGCAGGCCAAAGGATACGCACCGCGTCCGCTTCCATACGCATGCCGAGCCCAAAAATAATATCTGCCGGGGCAGGCGCTGGTGAGGCCGAATAGGTTTCGAGCTTTTGCCAGAGGCTTCCGGCGCGTAACTCGATCTTTATATCCCCATCACCGTCCAAGTCACCCGCCGCGCATAGACGTTTCACCACCACCTCAGGCGGTTTGCGCGCCAGAGCCGGCTCGCTTACGTCTGACCAGGCGTTGCCGAGGTTGCGCCAGACACGTAAGCCTTTCTCTGTGGAGACGACGCAATCAAGTAGACCGTCGTTGTCGTAGTCAAGAAAC
>WNGF01013645.1_pt1 | contig 15191 bp, 17 predicted proteins | sample 5400641 | NCBI WGS metagenome assembly WNGF01 (sample SAMN13153371, study PRJNA577476) | soil metagenome | isolation source: 80 cm soil or saprolite under grassland replicate 2 | place: USA:California | collected 2016-06-15
GATCAACCGCGACGTCTTCTACGGCCTCTACGCAATCGCCGTGCTCGGGCTCATCGGTCTTTGGGCTCGCTCGACCGGCTACGACCTCGTCGCCGCAAGCAAGCGGCGCTGGGCGTGGGCAGTCGGACTCGGCGGTCTGTTTGCTGCCGTCATGGCATTCATGGTTTTGCGAACGGAGGACGCCACCACCCGACCTGACGGGCTAAAGCTGATCGGAGCCGTGCTCTGGCGAGGAGTCCTCTACGGCGTCACCGATGGCCTGCTCTTGTCGGTATTCCCGATCCTGGTCGTCTTCGCCGCACTTGCGGGAAGCCGACTGAATGATCGCTTCGCCGGCAAGCTCGCGATCGGCGCCGTTGCACTGATCGCGTCACTCGCAATGACAGCGGTGTACCACGCCGGCTACAGCGACTTCCGGTCCGGCACGGTAAGCAAGCCCCTGACGGGAGACGCGCTCTGGAGCATTCCGACCCTCGTGACACTCAACCAGTCGGAGCACCAATCGCACACGCCGGCCTGCACGTGACTGCCGTACTGCACAGTTCCGACACCGACACATTCCTGCCGCCCCACAATTGACCCGTACCTGGGTGGGGCTGCTGGCACGACAGCCCCACCCAGTTCGCTTCGTGTGCCGGCGCCTGCGGCACCGACGCTACGAGCACGTCGCGGTCAACCCGGAACGTGCACGAAGTCGAAGGCGATCCGTGTCCTCCTTGCTGGGGCGCCTACGCGTTGAGGTGGCAGCCGCCGAGCTTGACAAGCCGGGGGAGCGGCGTAGGCTCCTCGCAAACGTAAGGAGGGCAGGCAGTGCACCTCAGTTACCGCGAGTGGTGGGCGTTGATCCACGGAATCATCTTTGGCGCCTTCTTCCTGCTCGCGTTCTCGGGCGGCTTGGCAGGACTGTGGAGCCTGCGCAGCGAGTGGGTAACCACCCGGGGGCTGCACGAACGACTGCGCCGACTGAAGATCGGCATCGTCACGATGGCGGTCGCCGCCTGGGGCACCGTCATCACTGGAACCTGGATCGTCTACCCCTGGTACCGCTCGAAGTCCCCTGACAGCCCAAAATCGACGCTGACGGCCGACCCAACCACCGCCGATTGGCACACCTTCGGCATGGAATGGAAGGAACACATCGCCTGGATCGCTCCCATCTTGGCCACGGTCGCCGCCGGCCTGGTCGTCTACTACGGCGCCCACCTCGCCCGCAACCGCACGGTGCGCAACATCGCGATTGGCTTCTTCGTTGCCGCCTTCGGCACCGCGGCAATAGCCGGCATCTTCGGCGCACTGATCACCAAAGCGGCCCCCGTCCACTAACACCAATAAGGAGAAGATGGCCACACCAGCCGAGATCGAGCAAAAGCCGCCCGTAGCGGTCGCGACCACCGAAGCCGAACCTCCATCCGGCCCGGCGGCCGCGCTGATCCTCGCCGGCGGGATCGGCGTCTTCTGCATGGGCCTTGTCACCACGCTCGGGGAGGCCTCGACCGGGATTGCCGATGGGCTGCAATGGAACGACCGAGTCGGGCCGCTCTCCGGCAAGACCCTGATCACCGTAATCGTCTTCGCCGTCGCCTGGGCTCTCCTCACCGCCCTCTGGCGCCGAGCGAATCCACCACTTCGATCGATCACCATCGCGAGCACCGCACTGATCGTGCTCGGACTCGTCGGTACCTTCCCCACCTTTTTCCAAGCGTTCGAGTAACACGCCGCTCACCAGGCGGGGCCGGGGACGGGTCGACCAACCGTTTGGGAGAACATCAGCCGACTTCCGCAGCAGGCGTCTCGCCTCGCTGTGGAATTGCCGCATGCTCGACTGGCACAACCACGGATGGCGCAGTGGACCTCGGGCCGTACGATCGGAGCCATGGTCGTGAACATCCTCGAGAAGCTGAAACCGCGCCGGCGCTCTGCGGGTCACCCCTCGGCTCAGTTCAGCACCACGCTCCGCGTGCACCTCGACAACCGCCCCGGCTCGTTCGCGGCCGTTGCGGAGGCGATCGGCGACGCCGGTGGTCTACTCGACGCAATTGACCTCGTCCGGGTCGAAGACGAGAAGAAGGTTCGCGACATCACCGTTCTCGCGACCGGCGCCGACCACGTCGAGCGTATTGTCGAGGCCGTCCGCGGGGTGGACGGCGTCGAGGTCGAGCACGTCTCCGACAGGACGTTCCTTCTGCATCTCGGCGGCAAGCTCGAGGTTGTGCCGAAGACGCCGCTGAAGACGCGAGACGACTTGTCGATGGCGTACACGCCAGGCGTGGCGCGCGTTTCGCAGGCGATTGCCGATGACCCGTCGAGGGCTTGGACGCTGACGATGAAGCAGAACAGCGTCGCTGTCGTCAGCGACGGGACCGCAGTGCTGGGGCTCGGCGAAATCGGCCCTGCGGCCGCGATGCCCGTGATGGAAGGCAAGGCGGCGCTCTTCAAGGAGTTCGGCGGGGTCGACGCGTTCCCGATCTGCCTCGACACGACGGACGTCGACGAGATCGTGCGCGTCGTGACGGCGATCGCGCCCGGGTTCGGCGGCGTGAACCTCGAGGACATCGCGTCTCCCCGCTGCTTCGTGATCGAGCGGCGGCTTCAGACGCTCGACATTCCGGTCTTCCACGACGACCAGCACGGGACGGCGATCGTCGTCCTGGCAGGGCTGTTGAACGCGCTCCGCGTGGTCGGCAAGCAGATCGAGGACGTGCGCATCATCGTCACGGGTGTCGGCGCCGCCGGCATCGCGGTGACGAAGACGCTGCTCGCCGCGGGCGTCACGGATATCGTCGGTTGCGATAGCCGGGGCGTTGTTGAGCGAAGTCGCACGGATCTGAGCGACGTCAAGCGGGAGTTCGCCGAGCTGACGAACCCGCGCGACGTCAGGGGGGCGGCCGACGACGCGCTCGCAGGCGCCGACGTTTTCATCGGCCTCTCGCAACCGGGAGCGGTGAGCGCCGACGCCGTGCGCACGATGGCGAAGGGTGCGATCGCGTTCGCGATGGCGAATCCGACGCCCGAAGTCCTGCCCGAAGAATTCGAGGAAGCGGAGATCGCGGTCTTCGCGACCGGTCGGTCGGACTATCCGAACCAGATCAACAACGTCCTCGCGTTCCCCGGCGTCTTCCGCGGAGCGCTGGACGTTCGCGCCACGACGATCAATCACGAGATGCAGCTCGCCGCTGCCGAGGCGATCGCCTCGATCGTCGACGAGAAGCATCGCGCAGCGGACTACATCATCCCGGGCGTGTTCAACCGGGACGTAGCCCCTGCCGTCGCCCGCGCGGTCGCCGAGGCGGCGCGTCGAACCGGCGTCGCCCGGCGCTGACGCTACGGGTTTCCCGCAACGCCCATCAGCAACGGTACCGATGGCGGAGATCGAGCGGTCGAACAGGCTGGTCCCATGGAATGCGCGATCCAAAAGACGCTCGGCGTGCCCCAGGAGTGTACCGGCGCCTCGTGCCCGTTCTGGGAGACCGGTGACAGCGCGATCCCGGACGGCTGCTTCGTGGAAAGGCGCCTAGGGACCGACCTTGACAACCGCGCGCTCGCCGGGTGGCTCGTCGGATTGCGCCGCGCACTCGAACGCACTCGAATCGAGCAGGGGAGGCTCACATGAAGGTCACAGACGTGATGAATAGAGACGTCGTCGTCGTCAGCCCGCGCATGCCGCTGAAGGACGTCGCACGCGTCCTCGTTAACCGCCACTTCTCGGGCGTCCCGGTCGTCGATGACGACGGCGTGGTGCTCGGAGTCGTGTCGGAGGCGGACATCCTTGCGAAGGAGCGTGAGCCCCGCGGCGCCTCGTCCATCTTCGGTCGCGCACTCGAGCTCGAGACTTGGGGCGACAAGCACGACGCGCGCGATGCCGGCGACGCGATGACCGCGCCTGCCGTGACGATCAGCCCGCAGCGCCGCGTCGCCGAAGCCGCTTCGTTGATGCTCGACCGCGGCGTGAATCGCCTTCCGGTTGTCGACGCCGACGAGAAGCTCGTCGGGATCGTGACCCGAGCCGACCTCGTTCGCGCGTTCGTCCGCGACGACTCCGTAATCGAGCGTGAGATTCGCGACGACGTTCTTCTGCGCACGATGTGGGAATCGCCGGATCGCTTCGGCGTCAGAGTCCGCGGCGGCGAGGTCTTGCTCGCCGGGAGAGTGAACGACGCCCAGTCCGCAGGCGCCCTGGTCCGCTTCGTCGAACGCGTTCCCGGAGTCGTGAACGTTCGTACGAGGATCACGTGGTAACAGACGTGTTCGAGGAGCTGTCGCCGGCGCTCGCCGAGGACGAGGCGCTCTTCGAGGCCGACCGGTGCCTGGAGTGCGGCGGACCGCACGCTCCGGCACCGTGTTCGGTCGCGTGTCCCGCCGGGATCGACATCGCGTCGTTCGTCGCGTCGATCGCGGACGGCAACCCCGCCGACGCGGCGGCGACGATCTTCGCGGAGAACTTGCTCGGCGGAACGTGTGCGCGTGTCTGCCCGGTCGAAGCGCTGTGCGTCGGCGCGTGCGTGCTGTCGGAAACCGGCCATGCGCCGATCCCGATCGGCCTGCTGCAGCGCTACGCAACCGATTGGGCGTTCGCGCATGGGCATCCCTTGCGCGCGCGCATCCGCCAACGCCATGGCGGCAAGGTGGCCGTGATCGGTGCCGGGCCGGCGGGACTCGTGTGCGCCGGCGAGGCCGCCGCACTCGGCCACATGGTTACCGTGTTCGACGAGCGCGAGGAGCCCGGCGGCCTCGTCCGGTACGCAATCGCGCCCTACCGCCAGCTGAGCGAGCCCCTGCCGGACGAACTGCACGGCCTCCGCGACTTGGAAGTCGACTTTCGCTTCGGTGCCGCGATCGACTCGCCGCACGCACTGCGGAAGCTCGAGGACGAGTTCGACGCAATCTTCCTCGGCATCGGAATGGGCGGGGACGTCAACGTGCACTACGACGGCGACGAGCTCGAGGGCGTCTGGTCCTCGCTGCCGTTCATCCAAGCGATCAAGACGGGCGCGCCTCCCCGCATCGGACGCCACGTCGCCGTGATCGGCGGCGGCAACACGGCGGTCGACGTCGCCCGCGAGGCTCTACGCCTGGGCGCGGTCGACGTCACAGTCGTCTACCGTCGGACCGAGGCCGAGATGCCCGCTTTCGCGCACGAGGTCGAAGAGGCGCGCGACGAAGGTGTGCATTTTGAGTTCTTGACCGTCCCGCTGCGCTTCGTCGGTGACGGGAAGCTCGAGGCGATCGAGTGCCGTCACGCAAGGCTCGGCGAGCCGGACGAGTCCGGACGCCGCCGCCCCGAGGAAGTGCCGGGGACAGAGTTCGTGCTCCACTGCGACACCGTCGTCAAGGCGATCGGCCAGCGGCCGCGCGCCGAGTTCCTCTCGTGGATCGACGGCGTCGAGCTCGAGCACGGCATCGTGCGAGTCGACCAAGACGGACGCACTGGGAATCCGAAGTACTTCACCGCCGGTGATGTGACGAACGGCGGCGCGACGGTCGTTGAAGCCGTCCGCGGAGCCAAGCTCGCAGCACGCGCGATCGACGCGTACGTGTGGGGGACGATGTGATCGAGGTGCGCTGGCATGCACGCGCAGGGCAGGGCGCGAAGAGCGCCGCGCAGCTGCTCGCGGAGGCCTCGCTGCGATCAGGCAAGAGCGCACAGGCGTTCCCCGAGTACGGACCCGAGCGCCGCGGCGCGCAGATGCGGGCGTACACGCGCGTCGACGACAAGCCGATCCGCCGCCACGACGCGGTCACGCGGCCGAATGTCGTCGCCGTGCTCGAGCCGTCGCTCGTGCGCGAAATGGACGTCACAGACGGCCTCGCCGACGGTGGAACCGTCGTCCTGAATGCCGCTGAGGCGCCGGCCGAGCTGAACCACGTCCACGTCGTGTGCGTTCCCGCGACGGGCAATGTCAACGTCGTGCTCGCGGGTGCGGTCGCCGCGCTCGCCGGAACCCCGGCCGAGCAGGTCGCGGACGCAGCGGTCCAGCTCCTCGGCAAGAAGGTCCCGGCGCAGGAGCTCAGGGACGCGGTCCTGCAGGGATACGCATGCCCGCGCTGAAGCCGTGGCAAGAGCTTCCCCTCGGCGGCACCGTCGTCCGGGACGACGCCGCGCAGCCCGAGACAGGCAGCTGGCGCACCGGCGTGAAACCGCGCGCCGACGTGGACGCCTGCGTGAACTGCCTCCTCTGCTGGCTCTATTGCCCGGACTCCGCCGTCGTCCTCGAGGTGACGACGTTCGTAGGCTTCGACGAGCGCTACTGCAAGGGCTGCGAGATCTGCGCCGAGATCTGCCCCGTGAACGCGATCGAGATGGTGCCCGATGCGGACTAAGGCACCGCAGCTGCTCACCGGCGGCGAGGCTGTGGCGCACGCGATGCGACAGATCGACCCGGACGTCGTGCCGGTGTACCCGATCACGCCGCAGACGCCGATCATCCAGAAGTTCGCCTCGTTCGTCGCTGACGGTAAGGCCGAAACGGAGATCATCAACGTCGAGTCCGAGCATTCGGCGATGTCCGCCGCGATCGGCGCGGCGCTCGCCGGCGCACGAACGATCACGGCGACGTCCTCGCAGGGTCTTGCATTGATGGCGGAGGTCGTGTACATCGCCGCGGCGATGCGCGCGCCCATCGTCGTCGCGATCGGCAACCGCGCGCTCTCAGGTCCGATCAACATCCACGCAGATCACTCCGACTCGATGCTGGTGCGCGACTCGGGCGTCATCCAGCTCTTCGCGGAGAACGCTCAGGAGGCGTACGACCTGATGCTGCTCGCGACGCGGCTGGCCGAGCACCCCGACGTTCTCCTCCCGGTCTTCGTCTGCCAGGACGGCTTCACGATCACGCACTCGGCGGAGCCGGTCGAACTGCTCGACGACGAAGCGGTGCGCGAGTTCGTCGGCGAGTACCGCATCCCGTTTCCGCTGCTCGACATCGCGCGGCCGACCTCGCAAGGGACCTTCGCGATGCCCGACTACTACTTCGAGCTCCGGCACCACCTTGACGTCGCGATGGACGCAGCACGCGACGCGCTGCCCGCGCTGTCGAACGAATTGAGTCTCCGGACCGGGCGCACCTATCCCGCGCTCGAGGAGTACGAGCTCGCGGGCGCCGAGCGCGTTGTCATCGCGATGGGCTCCACCGCCGGCACCGCAAAGGACGTCGTGGACGAGCTTCGTGCGGCGGGCGAGCCGGTCGGCCTCGTGCGCGTCGTGTCGTTCAGGCCCTTTCCCGCCACAGAGCTCCGCTCCGCGCTGGCCGACGCGCACGACGTGTTCGTCCTCGACCGCGCTGCCTCGCCGGGCGCAGCAGCACCGCTCTTCGCAGAAGCGGCCGCGGCACTGTACGGGTCGAGGGCGACGCTGCACAGTCACGTGTACGGCCTCGGCGGACGCGACCTCGGTCCCGACGGGCTGCGCGAGCTCTTCGCCGGCGACGCGACCGCGTACATCGGGTTGAGGAGTGCGCCGTGTCCCGCCTGAAGACGATCGTGCGCGCCGAGCGCGTGCCGCCGCTGCGCGGAGGCCACTCCCTGTGCCAAGGCTGCGGCATCCCAATGGTCGTGCGCACCGTGCTCGACTCGATCGAGACGCCGACCGTCGTGATCAGCGCAACCGGCTGCCTCGAAGTCGCAACGACGCGTTTCCCAACAACTGCCTGGAACGTGCCCTGGCTGCACGTCGCGTTCGAGAACTCCGCGGCGGTCGCGAGCGGCGTCGAGTCCGCATACCGCGCACTCCGGGCGCGCAATGCGATCGAGGACGACCTTACGTTCGTCGTCTTCGCCGGCGACGGCGGCACGTACGACATCGGCCTGCAGGCGCTGTCCGGTGCGCTCGAGCGCGGCCACCGTTTCGTGTTCGTCTGCTACGACAACGAGGCGTACATGAACACCGGCGTCCAGCGCTCCGGGGCTACGCCGTTCGGCGCTTCGACGACGACGAGCCCCAGCGGGACCGAGTCGCTCGGCAAGGCGCAGGAGCGGAAGGACATGACGGCGATCGCAGTCGCGCACCACATCCCCTACGTTGCGCAGGCGGCGAGCTCGCACTGGGACGACCTCAGCCGCAAAGCCGCGAAGGCCGGGCGCGCAAACGGCCCCGCGTTCCTCAACGTGCTGACCGACTGCCCACTCGGCTGGGGCCACGAGCCCCGCATCTCACCGCACGTCGTCGACACCGCCGTCGAGACCTGTTTCTGGCCACTCTACGAGGTCGAGGATGGGCAGTACCGGCTGTCGTACCGGCCGAAGGAGAAGCTGCCCGTCGAACGCTGGCTCACGCCGCAAAAACGCTTCGCGCATCTGCTGAAGTCCGAGAACGCCGACTCACTCGCCCACGTGCAGCAGCGCGTGGACGACGAGTGGGCGCGCCTTCTCGAGCTCTGCGTCTGACGCTCGACCGGCTCGAGGACGCGCCGCGGGAAAGAACGGATGCCGCAAGCGTCAAATCCCTGATGTCGGCGGCGCAATGAGCTGATATGCCGCAGGCCAGGGACATCGCCGCTCGCGGAAAGGAGTCTCACATGGCCACCGCGATCACGCCGAGAATCAGTCGGCCGAGCCCGGGCTTCTGCCCAAGGGCCGTCTGGCATTGCTGGAGCACGCACTGATGATGCCCATCATGCTCATCCCGATGTTCTTCCCGCTCGACCTCTACACGGGTCGAACCGGCCAGATCTACACGGGTCGAACCGGCCAGATCGCGCACGCCCAACACGCCGCCCGGCGCGCTACAGACCTAATGTGAAACTCACGGCTCTTGCCCCCGGCGGCAACTCGTGTCCCGCCGAATCTGGTCGCGTCTCCTGGCGACGCGCCACCACAACACCAGCATTCCACCCCGGAGCACACCAGGTGGGCGATCTCGTCGCCTACATCCGCGCCGGCCTGCCGTCGGTGCCTGGGGCGACGCCGCGCCCGGTGATCACCGGCCAGGGCCCCTGCGGTCGAGGGCGCGCTCCGCTACCAGCGGTATGGCTGCGTCAACTGCCACGGCCCGAACAGGCTCGGCGGCGTGCCGAACCCGCAGTCGCCGGACAAGGCGATCCCAGCGCAGTCCAAAAACCGGCTAGCGCCGCCTGCGCGCGTCAGTACTTTCCGCACGAGGTTGCGATCCTTCGCGGATGCCCCGCGAATGCGCCAGCGCTTTGCTTCGCCTGCACGGCGCACCGGTGCCGGCCCGACCTCCAGCGGCGCGGCTCGCCGAGGAGCGCTTCGGCTGGACGCCCACGAGTTGACGAACAACAGCCGGCCGCTGTCTCCGGCGGGCAGCCGTCAGAAACCGAGACCGATCCCGGCCCGCCCGCGCGCCTGACGCGTGGCCTGGCGCAGGCCGAGCATTCCGACCGGCCGCTCGCCGTCGATGACGGGTAGGTGGTGGAAGCCGTACTCGGTCATCAGGGTTACTGCTGCCTCGATCGGTGTGGCGGCTGAGACGGTGACGGGCTCGGCCGTCATCCACTCGCGGACGGGTGCCTCGCCCGAGTGGACGCGGCCCGCGAAGGCGCGGAGCAGGTCGCGTGAGGTGAGGATGCCGATCAGCCGCCCGTAGTCGGCGACGAGGGCCGAGCCACGGTCGCGGGCGCGCATCTTCTCGGCGACCTCCCCGAGCGTGTCCTCGGGCGCAACCAGGAGCGGATCGGCCGACATGACCTCGGCCACCGTGACACCACCCTCAGATTCAGGATCTGGCCCTACCTCCAAGCGCCCCGCAGCCAAACCCTCGACCTTGGCGACGTCCAGCTCGACCTCAACGCGCACGGCGCCCGGGCCGGCTGGCGCCTCGGGTGGGCTCTCGACGCCGGCGAAGGCGCCGAGGAAGGGCGCCAGGTAGCGGCCGACGATCTTCGCCGGCGGCCACCAGAGCGGCTCGGGACTGGCCTCCGACACGTCGCCTGCGCCGCCGGTGATCTCGTGCCTGAGGTAGCGCGGCTGTCGTCCCGTCAGCAGCAGCCCGCGCAGCACTGGGCGGAAGGGCTGCGGTGTGAGGTCCGCGCCGGCGTTGGCCGCGATCATCTCGGCGGCTGCGTCTGCCTGCTGGGCTGCGATTCCGCCCTGCTTGACCGGGAAGCTGGTGATGTCGCCGGCGGCGAAGACATCGGCAAGGCCGTGCACCCGGCCGTGCGCGTCGACGGGGAGGAACCCTTCGACCGTCTGCGGCAGGCCGTCGATCCGAGGCCCGCGCAGGCGTGGCAGGGCGACCACGCGGTCGGCCGCGATCGTCCCCTCCGGAACGAGACGCAGCTCCCCCTCCACGAACTCGACCGGGCGAGAGCCCGTGTGAACGGCGATTCCCCGCTCTTCCAGGAGCTGCCGGACCGCGTCGCTCCCCGCGGGGCCGAACAGCTGTAGCGGTTCGTCCTCCGGGGTGACGAGCGCAAGCTCGACACCGTCGAGCCCGCGTTGGGCGAGGTAGGCCGCAGTCATCAGGGCAAGCTCGTAGATTGGCAGCGACCACACAGCCCCCGATGGCACGACGAAAGCGACCCGCCCGACCTGACCGGCGACGATCTCCTCGAGCAGTTGGCGGATGCGCTCGGTGTCGGCTGGGCCGCGGAAGGTTAGGGCGCCGGGGATGGCTGGTGTGGGGCCGGCTCCGCAGGTGACCAGCAGAACGTCGTAAGAAATTGGGCTACCCGCGGAGGTATGAGCAAGGCATCCCCGGACGTCGACGCTGAATAGCGCCCCCGGAGAGAAGGTCGCGCCGGCACCCGCGGCGAGCTCGGCCAAGTCGAAATGCCTCACCTCGACCAGATCGAACGGCTCGGCGACGGCGAGCGGCCGGCACCAAAATTGAGGCTCGGGCGCCAGCATTTCGACGCTGACCCGATCTTCCCCGATGTCCCGCAGCGCCAGGGCGGCCTCCAGGGCCGCGACGCCCCCGCCGGCGATCAGTACCCGCGTCGCCATCTCAACCGTGTCCTCCCGAGCAGCTTCGGCGACGATAACACTCCACCGGCCCAACCATGCAGGCGCCGCTTGCTCACATCATCGACGCGAAGGCCTCCTCGACGAGCGGCGACAGCAGGGGTAACCCGGATCCGTGTTACCCGATGGTTCGTTCGCGGATCCGTAGTTGTCCGGCGCTGGATCGGCGAGCGGCCTGATGCCGGCGGAGCCCGCGCAACGGACGATTGAGCCATAAACAGACACCGAGGAGGACACCATGAACAAGATCCTGGTTGCAACCGACGGCTCGGCGTCCGCGCGTGAAGCGGTCGAGTTCGGCCTCGAGCTCGCGGTCGAGCAGCAGGCCGACGTGACCTTCGCGCACGTCGTGCCGGCCTACGACATCGTCCCGACCACCCTCAGCTTCGGCGTGATCGGGGCGCTGCCGCATGAACCGTGCGCGGCGGATCGCCAACCGCTCGAAGAAGCCGTCAGGCTCGCCGAGGGGAAGGACGTCCACGCACGGAGCGCGTTGCTGGTCGGCAACCCTGTCGACGAGATCGTCGCCTACGCCGACTCGATCGACGCGGACGTCATCGTCCTCGGCTCACGCGGCCACGGCGCGATCGCGAGCGCACTGCTCGGCAGCGTGTCGCGGGGCGTGCTGCACGAGACACCGCGGCAGGTACTCGTCGTCCGGGGCACCGAGGCACACGTCGATGCGCCGCTTGCAATCGTCAGGTGATTACGAACCGGCGGTCGAGGAGACGAACGCGGCGACGTCCGGATCTGCTTCAGGCTGAGCTGGGCCGAGAAGCTCGGCATGGTGCCCTTGCCGTGCGTCACGCGGTCGAGGACGATCGCGTAGCCTGGCTTCGCCTGGTCGAGGTTCGGTCCGGCCGTTCCCGCCGCGCCCGCTGAGCGGTGCGTGTGGCACGCGCCGCAGCCGGCGCTCGCGCACTGGCGCACAAACTGGCGCACGAGCACAAGAACCCCTGCAAATCGCCATATTTGCGATTGTCTCGAAAACCGTTTCGGGCTCTTGGGTCCGACGAGGGTTCAAATCCCTCCCCCTCCGCTCAACCAAGCGGGTCTCGAGTCGAGACCCGCTGCGGCGGAATGGTTTGCGGTCTCGAGGACCTTTCCAGCCAGTCCGTGGGAGTCCATAGAGGTCTTTGGAAGTCCACTGGTTTCAGTGGTCACTGGCGCACGACTGGCGCACGACCGAGGGCGTATTTCGTGTCTGCTAAGGCAACAACGCGGCCCGACGAACGTGGTCGGATTGGGGCCTGCTCTTCTGGTGTTCATCATCGTGTCGTTTTCGTTGTTGGCGACGAATGCGGCTGGGTGATAGCTGCGGGTCGACTGTCCCGCGCCGATTACGGCCGGGCGTGTTCCGCGGCTGAGATCGGCTCCCCCTCTACGAGGGGTGATTACGCTCGAGTAGGGGCGGGGCCACGGTTCCGTCCCGCGCTCCATGGCCGATCTACACTGCGGGACATGTTGGAACGCACGCAGGTGCGTGCTCTGCCGGTCATAAACCGGGGAGTTGACCTCGCCCCGGCTGTTCAGGCTTGCTGTGGAGCTTGCCGAACCTGCGTCACATCGAACATTCTGGGCGTCTTGACCGCCGCTGTAGGCGGAGCCGCGTTCGGCGTGACGAACTTCGCCAAGCGCCGTTTCGTCAAAGCCTCGTAGTGCGCGTGTAGTTCGTGGCGATCCCGACATCGGCATACGCGAGTCGCGCCGGCCGCGGCCCCGCGCAGGCAGCGGCACCGTCGTTCTCGAGCCGCCGCTCTAACGCCCCGCAGACCGATTCGAGCACTGCGCTCGTACAGGTCGCCGTAGCGCTTGCCGGCGACACGCAACGCTTCGCTCGACCCTCCTTCAGCGCCAGCCGACATCCTCGGCGACGCCGGCTGCCGTCAGCGCTTCGGTCCGGCTTCGGTAGTCGTCGATGCGCACGATCCGCCCCCGGCGTAGCGTGAAAACGTTGAAGATCTGGCCGCCGAGCGGCTCGCCTCCCGCCTCGGTCATGTTCGGGCCGCGGGCGCCAAACACAACTTGATCACCGCCGCGAACGAACTCGAGCGCGTCGACCTCGCGGCGCTGCTCGATTCCCCAGCGGAACGTGTCAAGGACATCCTCGCGCCCGTGGCAGACCCACTCCTCGCGCAACCCCTGCCACACGACGTCGGAATCGAGCAACGCCGCCGCCGCGTCGATCTTGCCTCCCCTGAGGGCGCCGAAGAAGTCGATCATGACCGTCTCGAGGTTCTCTTGACCAATGCTTGGCATTGCTCCTCCTTTCGCAACCAGACACCTTCAGGCCGCAATAAGGCGTGCAAGGAGGCGCTCGAGCGCCGCCGCCGAGGCGCTCCGGTGCAAGCAGCTGCAACGACGGCAACGATGCCGTCGGCGCGAGGGCCGGGGACTCAAACGTGCTCTAGCGTCAACCAGGCACAACCAAAGTCTACGCTGACGAACGCCCGCGCTGCCGCCGCCCGGCCGCGGCCCGACGGCGCCGGCCTGGGCCTCGCGCCCGCCCTTGCGGGGTTTAGCGTCCGGTCGCGATTCGATCCGCGGATCCGTGCCAGCTCGCGCTGGGGCCACTCCGTATCGAGTTCGTTTCCGCGCTCACGCGACCAGGCGATGATCGCCTCCCACTCGGCTTCCGCCTCGGCCAGCCGACCAAGACGCTCCAGTAGGAACGCCCGGCTGTAGTGACCGGCAATCGAGTTCGCATCGAGTTCGAGCGTCCGCTGCCAGACGGCGAGCGCCTCGTCGGGGTGGCCGGTACCCGCGAGCAATGAACCCTCAATCTCGAGCAGCACAACGTCGCCCGGTCCCAGCCGGCGACCCGCCTCGATCGTCGCCGAGGCGTCGGCCCACCGGCCCGCAGCGACGTACGCCCTGGCGAGGCAGCGGTAAGCGAGCAAGTCGCCTGAGGCTTCGGCGATGCGACGCTCGTACCGGTCGATCACGTCGTGCGGCTGCCCGAGCAGCAGGTAAGCACCGACAAGCTGGTAGTGGGCACTCGTAAAAGACGGATCGAGCTCTAAGGCGCGCTCGTACCAGCGAATCGCCTCGCGCAACTCATTTGTTCCTCGGATCTGGTGGATGTAGCCCCGGTCGACGAGCAGCCCCGCATCCTCGCCTTCGGCCAACTCGGCGTCGAGAGCAAGCTGCGCCTCGCGGAAACTCTCCTCGTCTCCCCGCGCCTCCAGCAACTCAACTGCAGCCCGCGCGTCCAAGGCGACAACAGCGTATCGCCGGAGTCACGCCAAGCCCCGTCTCGCGATGGCGCACAGACTGGCGCACGAGCACAAAAAGTCCTGGAAGTCCGCCCACGAGGATGGTTCTCGTGGCGGTCCCGCGAGAGGCGGGCGGAGGGCGCACGTGGCGGCCCTCCGCCCTCTCGGATTCAGTGCCCGTTGATCTGTTCCAGGATGTCGCGCTGGGCGTGGAGCTGCGCCTCGGTGGACGCTGGATTCAGCCGAACGGCCTCCGCCGTCGCCATGACGGTCGCGAACTGGGTGTCCGCGACACCGTTCCCGTCTGTGTCGACGAGCTCCGTGTAGTCGAACGCGCCGTTCGCGAAGTTCAACCAAGCCGCCAGGATCTGGCGGTCGAGCTGCTCGATCGCAGAGCCGCTGTTCTGTTTCACGAACAGCACGTCGAATGCCTTCGCGACCGTCGACGCGTCACGCACCTCGTCGAAGACGCTGCTCATGAATCCCGCGATCGCGAGGTAGCAAAGCCGCTGCGCATCGCTAAAGGCCGTCGGCCTCGGCCGATATTGCGTCTGCCAATACCCGGCGTTCCGCTCGGCTGATGCGTTCCCGGTGATGATCACCTTCACCGTGTCGGAGGCCGCGCCGCCGTCGTCGTCCGCTGCACCGAAGGTGACCGTGTAGAAACACGCTTCGGCGAACGCGTGCGGCTCCGTGTCCGTCACGGTGCGCGGGTTGACCGTCGGGCTCGGATCCGGATCCGGATTGAAGCTCGGATCGTTGAGCGAGAGCTTCGTCGAGTCCGGCGATGGTGCGCCGTCGCCCCAGTCCCACGTCGTCGTGCGGTCGTCACTGCCGGGATCGAACGACGTGCCCGTGAACGTCACCGGCACGCCCGCATGCGCGATGAAGGTCGGGATCCCGTTCACGAGGAACGTCCCCGTCTCGTCGATCACGGCCGTCGGGATCACGTTCGTGATCGACAGACCGATGTTCTGACACATGCTCGTGTCGTCGTCGGAGCCGCAGACCGTCGCCGTGAACGTCCCGCCGCTGCTGTCGTCCCCGTAGGCGTGCGAGACG
>WNGF01006034.1_pt1 | contig 15189 bp, 9 predicted proteins | sample 5400641 | NCBI WGS metagenome assembly WNGF01 (sample SAMN13153371, study PRJNA577476) | soil metagenome | isolation source: 80 cm soil or saprolite under grassland replicate 2 | place: USA:California | collected 2016-06-15
TTTAGTGCGGACCGTCGAAGAACGCGCGGTTGTCTCGCCTCAGATACATTCTGACCCAGAGATCATACAAATTATCCGGCCTGTAGACGTCGATCTCCTTTCGTCCTTGGGGAGTCTCGACAACCACGCCGATTGAAAGTTCCTGCCAGGCAATACCCAACAGTCGTTCGCCCTTCTGACCGACGACGTCTCCAACCGTTCGCAGCAACTGTGATAAACAATGGCCGTCAGCGGTACCGCTTTGCTGACGACGGCGAGCTCGCTGTTCCCGTTCGATCCGGTCTAGCTCCTGGACCGAATAACGCAGCCTCTTACCTGTCTGGGTAGCGGAAAGGGCGAAAGATTCCTCATGACCCAGCGTACGGGGTGGAATTTTGTTTCGCCATAATTTCTGCAGCCGGTTTTTGCTGATGCGAAAGAGCGGGTTATTACTCTCGGCCTGGTCGTCCGCCTTAATCCACACCAAGTAGGCGTCGCCAGTATATTCGAGATTGAAGGTACTAAGATGCAGATTCTCCAAATCTTGGCCAATGGCGCGTAAGTGGCGGGCGTAATCTGCTGGACTGATTCTTGTGTCCATTTCGTTCTTCCGGGGCTGCGCGCCTAATCCAATTGCCGAGCCTGCCGACCCAATTCGCACCAGGCGCAGCGTGGCTCGCCAAGATGACCGGATCGGTCTTCTAGCCCCACGCACAATTGTATGCACAGGCAGCTTATAGTTGCAATTGAGACAGAAATTGGTAACCGAGACTTCGCGGGCCTTTACCAGTTGTTTAGCGATGGCAAACCCAACAAAATAATTGCACTTAGGACACTGACGCGCGCGGTACTTCGCCATGATGCTTGACTTGTTCAAGCGTTGGGTTTTATGCGTAACATTCGCGGAAGTCAAGAAATTTGCGGTCCTTTCACAAAATATTCTCGATTTTCGTCCAGCCGCGTTGACTACCGGTGGTTTACATGGCCGGAGTCCTCAGCCGCGCGGTCATGTCGCTCCCTAATAGTAAGTCGCAGTAATTCCTGTCAGGAGGTGTCCATTCATGGTCAAAGTTGGTGCGGAGTCTGCTCGTTGCTGGGGTGTGCTGAGACGTCATCCTAGCGTAACCAATGCTCACCGACCACGGGTCTCGGAGCGGTTTTCTCGCGGCGTCCGACGGGGTTCTAGACCCAACGCGCGCGCTTGACAACTCCATCATCCCATTTTCGGTCCCCAGTGCTTTATGATAAGAATTTTCCCATATCCTAAAATCACAACGATTAGTTGGAGGAGTCGTCGTGTTAGAGAATATCAGAGTATTTGATTGTGACGGTCATATTATTGAATCGATCCCCGAGATGGTGCCGTTCTTGGACCCTGTCGATCGTGAAATTGCGCTCAGGCCCTCCAGAAACCGCCAGGGCGTGTTTGCCGGCCTGGATGCGATTCATTATCCGCGCAATGTGCACAAATCAGGCGAGGTTGAAGCACCGCGTCGCCCGCGTATCGATGCCAGCGATCACCGGAAGGGATCCGGTGAGGACTGGGTTGCTTTCTTGGAGAAGGCAGGAGTTTCCGAAACGGTTCTGTTTCCGTCCGAGGGCCTATCGGTGGGCTTTTTTCAACAGGCCGATTACGCCGTGCGGGTATGCCGAGCCTTCAATGATTATGTTGCGGAACGTTACCGAAAAGTCGATAAACGGCTCTATCCGATGGGTCTCATCGCCATGCAGGATGTGAAAGAAGCGGTGAAGGAGCTTCGTCGGCTGGTCCTGGAGCTCAAGCTCCCGGGTGCGATGCTACCGTCGCGCGGCTTGCCGCTTCATCTCGGCCATGACTATTACTGGCCGGTCTATGAAGAGGCCGCTAAACTCGGCTGTGCGCTGGGGATTCACGGCGGATCGAGCTTAGGACTTGGCGCCGACACGTTCACCGATGCCTGGGCCGCGCGTGTCTTGCGACATCCGGTGCCGCTGGCGCTGGAGTTCGTATCGCTGGTTTCTCACGGTGTTTTTGACCGCTACAAAGATTTGCGGGTCGGTTTCTTTGAAGGTGGTTGCGCCTGGATCTTGCTGCTTAAAGACCGCATGGACCGCGACGACAATGTTTATACCACCAGTACGGGCAAGTCGCGCGGTCTCAACGATTATCTATCGAGCGGTCAGATCTTAGTCGGTTGCGAGGGCAATGAATGGATTCTGCCTTACGTGATCAAACAGGTCGGCGCCGAGGCTTTTGCCTATGCATCCGATTATCCCCACGAAGTCGATCTCGTAGCAGCGAAACAGATGATTCACGATACGATTGAGCGGCCGGACTTAACCCACGCCGAGAAGGCCGCAGTGCTGGGAGAGAACGCGAAGAGATTTTTTAGGGTCTAAAAATACTTCGAGTTCAAATCGTTCAAGACGTTCAAAAGATTCAAACCGTTAAAGGTAAGAAAACCGGGTGAGGAAAGCTCCCCGGCTTTCTTATTGTTGGGGCGAGGTGGGGAAGATGAGGGACTTGATTACGACCGGCACGGCGCCGGATGACTCGATCAGCGCGCCGATGTCGATGTAGTCGAAATCGCTGAGCGCGATGCCGTCGATGGAGATGATCGGGTTTTGCAGCTGCAATTCTTCCTGGAGATGAAGTCCGACAATGCCGCCGATGTCGCCGTCATTTACCAACACCAGCGGGTGACCCTTGGCAAAGATGTCTTTGAGACCCTCGGCAACGCCGCTGCAGAAAGCCTGCAAGCGGAAGAACGTTGCTGAGCCGTCCCAGTGAAAAGCGACGGCCACCGGCTGACGTCCGTGCAGTAGATCGAGGCGCCGCAGCGCATTGAGCAGCGCGTCACGGACGGCCTCTTTGGTGAAATCGTCATCGTTTAAGGGAAACTCCGGCGCGACGACAGCAATGTTGCGCACGGGAACGGCATCCTCGGGTGAAATGAAAACCGTGTTGCCGCTGACTTGAACTGTATACTGCGAGGCACCGATGACCGTGGCGCGGATCCTTGCCGCTGGTTCCATGACGAGAATCTCTAAGTCGGCCATGCGCCGATGGATCTCATCCGCGATCAGCGGCCCCAGGTCGCCGAAGCTCGATTTGGTGCGATTGTAGATAAACTCCGAAACGCCGCCGGAGAACATCACGCAGTCGATCTCGCCCCGATAAGTTAACGGTGATAGGCGAAGGAGCCCTTTGGTCTCCTCGGTTATCGACTCGCGTTTGAGCATCGCAAAGAGTTTGTCTACCATCCCCGCAACCATTTTGCGCGAGTCGTCTTGGGGAATTTTTTGACCCAGTTCCACGGTGAAACCGGCCCAGCCGGCATGTTTTCGCCCAGCGTCCTCGATACGAACCAGCGCGCCATCACGGTCAAACGCGAGTAGGCGCGCGCCTATGTCGATTGCCGAGACTTCTTGAACCTTGCCGTTGTTGCAAATGGCGAACTTGCTGGTGCCGCCGCCGACGTCGATGTTGAGCACGACGCCGCCAGTTTTCGCGGAGTGCGCGACCGCGCCCGAGCCATGCGCCGCCATCGTCGCTTCGAGACCATCCCCGGCGCTCACCGCAACGAATTTTCCCGCTTCTTCGGCGAACAATTCAGCGATCGCGCGGGCATTGCGCCGGCGCACGGCGACACCGGTCAGAATCAGCGCGCCGGTGTCGACCTCGTCGCGATTGATTTTGGCCTTTTTGTATTGCTCGTTGATAAATGCTTCGAGGGCATCAACATCGATCCGGGTGTCATCCTTATACGGGGTTAGAAGAATGTCCGATTCGTTCAGCACTTCACGCCGGGTGACGCGGTAGCGAGATCCTTCGAGGGTGAGCTCAAGGCGAGAAAAGACCAGATGAGATGTCGACGAGCCGATATCTACACCGACGCTGGTGAGCCGAAGGGTCTCCTCTTCCTGCATGTGGCGGTTGGCATTGGAAAACGAACCTCTAGGCGTGGTGGTCATGAAAATCCTTTGGGTGTGGTGAATTCGTTCCGAGTCCAGAGTCAAGAGTCTGGTGTTAAGCCAAACTCTAAACTCGAGACTCTAGACGCGCGACAGATTCTTAGTAGGAGTGCTTGTAGAGATCGGGCTCCATGCGCGATTGCGCGCCGACCCTTGCCAGCGTTTCTTCGAACTCTTTTCGGAGGAACGGATCTTCTTCGTTGTATGGGATCGCCGTGCCGCCGTCTTTCATGTCGATGGCGCCATAGTCGATACCCTTTTCACCGGGCCGGCCACGATCGCGCCCGGGCGCGTTGGGTCCGAACCAGGCAGTGAGCCGCAGAGGCTCCTTGCTGGCGCCAAAGTGAGCATGGAACCAGTTGCCGCTCATCGGCGCCGCGCTGACCATACCCACAGGTTCATAGTCCTGCCGTCGGATTTCTTCCGTCGTGCCTTTTTCCCAGGGATGCGTGCCCAGCTTTGACGGCCAAGTGTAGGTATATCCTTTGCCGCTGAGGCAGATCAGCACAGCCGCCGAGCCGTGCGCATGTGCCTTCGAGTAACGGCCGGTTTCATGCTGGCCGATCCACATGTAGAAATGCTGCCCAGCCATGTGCGGTTCGATGCGCCGGTAACCCGGCGAGCGGCGGTTGTCCATGGGCAACTCGCAGGACATCACGTCGGGAATGATGTTGGTCTGGCGCATGGCGAGACCCCGAAGCGGGTCCGGCGTGACTTCTTCTTTGTACTTGTAGTAGTCGTCGCTGGGATCGAAACGATCTTTGAAATGATATGGGCAATTGAAGATAAAATCTTCGTTGCCAAAGTTATTCATAATGTTTGGCGCCGTGGTGCCGGCCAGTAAAAGCGCCGGGCTCGACGTCGCATTGACGATGCGATGCGTCGCGTTCATCGGAATGGCGAAGATCGAACCTTTCTGCCACTCAAACGTGAGCTTCTTCGGATTGCCGTCGACCCAAACTTCCGTCGTGCCGCGGCCCTCGACGACGAGATACTGCTCTTCGTACAGATGCTTTTCGGGATTGAGCGCGCCGGCGCCGGGGACCTCGACGACATAACAGCCCCACAGACCTTCGGTGCCGAGGAGTTGGATGAAGGTGCCGCTTCCGCCCATGCGCTTCCACGGCTTGCGCGGCAAATCCTGCACGCGGCGTACCCCGATGTCGCGATAGATCGGAACGCCCTGCGCCTCCATGAAGTTGTCATAGGGCGTGTTCGGCCGGAGAAATTTTCCATAGCCGGCTCTAGTCTTTTTGTCTGTCGGTTCCTGAAATGATTGCTCAGCGGGTTGATCCATAATGCCTCCTTGGCGTTGTCAGTTTTGTAAATGCATAAAAGATGACACAAGTTCGGCGGATTGGGTTTCATTAATTTATAGTCTGGCGAAATTGGAGTCAACCGAACTTTGAGACCGAGAGAATCCTCCGCGTAGCGAGGAATTTTAGGTAATATCCTTTACCTACAGGCGCCGTTGGTCATAACGCAGAGAATGTGAGCCGACGATAGACCTGCCGCACCGAATCGACGTCGCACTTGCAGTACTCGCAGATTTCGGCGAGCTTGCCGGCGCGATAGTAGGGGTAAACTTTCGAGCCGTCGAGGTTTTCCTTCGGCGACGGCACGCCAAGCGCTTTTGAAAGCGAATCGAGGCTCACATGTTCCCTTCCCCACTTGCTCCACTCCTGCATGGTGTCGAAAATCGGCGCATTACGAAAACGGGCGAAAGGGATGTCGCGCGAGGGTTTGATCTGATGAATGATCGATCGCTGGTAAATGAACCGGAGATCGAAATCGAGGATGTTATGGCCGACGAAGAGATTGCAGTCCACAACGAGCTTCCAAAAACCCTTGATGATCTCCTGTTCGTCTCCCTGGAGCGTTTCGACGGGGGAACCGGCCGGCGGCTCGATCGCGTAGCACAAACAAAGAATCTTCGCCGTCGCAGCCGAAAGGCTCAATTTTTTTAACAGCTCGGCTTCATCCAATTGAATTTGCGGTTCGAGCAGGCCGGACGCTTGCAACGATTGATCCGTGGGGACCGTTTCGATATCGAGAAAAATAGTTTTCATAGGAATCGGCTAGAACAGCCATAGCTCCTTATTCGTTTCCGGAACGACCTCGACAGCCTCACCGAGGCGCAAAAAGATCAACCTAAACCCTCCGACTTCGCGCCGAAGACTGCGGCGCGCCGCCTCGCAGTAAATTTCGGCTTGTTGGCGATGGAGTATTGCACCTTTGGGCAATTCCTCTCGGTTAAGCGTATCTGTCTTATAGTCGGCCAAGTAAAGCAACCCGTTTTTTTCGTAAATGAGATCGATGACGCCTTCCATGATCTGGCCGTTCCACGGCATCAGGAGCGGCACCTCGCGCCCGAGGATACGCGACTGAGCGAGTTCGGCGTAGGCTTTCGAGCGAAAGAAAACACGGATAATGTCTTGAAGATCCGATTCGATCTCGCGGCGGGAGGATTCGAATTCGCTTGGCAGCGCACGGTCGATCAGATCGCGAAGCGGGCGCTCGAAGTTTTTGACGCCGCCGGCGAAATCCCAGTTCTGCAGAAAGCGGTGTGCTAGATCGCCGACGACGAGCGCCGGGGTTTGCCGATAAATTTGCCCGCTCACGCTGTCGCCGGCCTCGGTTGTCACTTTTTCCTGCCGTTTGAGCAGGGTCGGCGTGAGAAACGGCACTGATCGTTGTAACTTTTCGTATGCCGCAGTGCGCCGCGCCCATGCGTCGGAGAACGATCGCCAATTGAGTTTTTTCGTGGTGCTTGCGGACTTGGCTTTAGTCTGGCTGGGCGCGGTCAAACTCTCGTTCACGACCTCGATTGCGACCATGCCGCGACCGAGGGAAACGGCCTGCGACGATTCGGCGCCGGCAATGGATTCATTGAGCGGGCGGTCGAGCATGGCAACGAAGCTGCCGCCGGAGCGCCGGGCGCTCGGCGCGCAGGAGACGATCAGATTCTCTCGCGCCCTGGTCATGGCGACGTAAAGCAGACGCTTTTGTTCCTCGGCGTTTCTGAGACGAGTTTTCTCCGCGATATAAAGTCCGGCGAGATCCGAGATCGAGCCGATGCGAAGACCGGTTAGGCCCGTCGACCAATCGAACATCGCTTCGGCATCGGCGCTATGTCTGCCTTCGATACCAGTCTGGCAGCCGGCTAAAATTACAATGGGAAACTCCAAGCCTTTGGCTTTGTGGATGCTCATGATGCGCACGGCATCGAGGTTCTCTTCGGCGAGAACGCTCTCGCTTTCGTCCTTGACGTCGAGCACGCGCCGTTCCAGTTGGCGAATCGCTGCTTTGAGTGTGGTCAATCCTTCGCGGCCGAGCAGCTCGGCTTGTTGCGCGAGCTTTTGCAAATTCGCCACCGCCTGTTCGCCGTGAAAATAGCAGGCGGCAAGCAGCTCCACCGGCAAGGTCGCGAATACGTGAGCTACCGCAGCCCCAATCGGCAGGGTGCGGGTCTCTTCGTGCAGACGCGCGAGCGCGTTATAGAGCTGAACGAGCGTCGGTGGAAAATCCTTGCCGCCGAGTTTTACCGCGGCCCGGCAATCGAGCAGGTTTTGCCGGTGCAACTCGTAAATCTGCTGGTCGGTGAGACCGCCCAGAGGCGAGCGCAGCACGCCGACCAAAGCCAGACGGTCATGGGTATTCTCCACGGCGCGGAGTAAATTGACGGCGTCGATGATTTCTTTCGCCGCGTAAAAGTGGCGCTCGCCTTCGACGACATAGCGAATTCCTTGCCTTCGCAAGGGTTCCAGGTAGTCGTGGATGTCGGTGAGCTTGCGGAGTAGAATGGCGACGTCCTTAGGCTGCGCATCGACCCTTTCGCCGCTTGCATTCAAGATCGTGGCTTTGCCTAGCACCTGCTCCTTTAACCAGTGCGCCAAGCTCTCACCTTCGAGATGACGCGCGGTCTCGGCGTTGATCTCCCGGTGCGGCGCGACGATCTTTCGCACGGCGATTTTCGGGATGTGGCTTGGCGCAGCGATTCTTCCCGGCGCGGGATGGATGGCGATGTAGGGCGGCTGCACGCCCTCTTGAGCCTGGATGAGATTTTCGAATGCGCCGTTGACCACGTCAAGGATCGCCGCGTTGCTGCGAAAGTTGGTGGTAAGCCGGCATTCGACGCCGTTTTGCGCCTTGATAATTTTCTCGACGACTTCGAGATAAGCCTCGATGTCGGCGCGGCGAAAAGCATAGATCGATTGCTTTGGATCGCCGACCACGAATATTTTCCCGGGCGTCACTTTTACGTGGCGCCAATCCGTCGCCGCGTTGCCGAGCTCCTCGGCCAAGTAGAGGAGAATCTCATATTGGATTGGATCAGTGTCCTGAAATTCGTCGATGAGAATCGTCCGATAGCGCCGCTTGAGGTCTGCGCGCACACGCACCTGGTCGCGCACCAGATTGCGCGCACGCACGAGCAAGCCGTTAAACGAAAGATGCCCTTCGCGGATGAATCGCTCGCGGAAATCCGTGGCGAAGGGAACCAGTAGGCGCCACAACGTGCGGGTCAATTCGCCGTCGACTTTAATAAGTCCCTTGGCGGCGCGCACGAGCTCTTGAGCTTCGGCGATATCTTCCGGCGACCAACCCTGGACATTTCGACTGATCGACTTGTCGGACAAGAGCAGGTATTCCGTTGACGTGTACGAGCGCTGTCCGGCTTTTGTAAACTCGCCCAGGGCGGCGCGCGCCGCATGAACTAACTTTTCGTTCAGCCGGTCCTCGGGATGACGTTCAATCAAGGCCGCGGCTTTGTCTTCGAGCTTAACCAACCACTCGCGCAGGGTGGCAGGAATGGCTTTGGCTTCGTTGGTGTTCTGCCGAAGATCGACGTTTTCCGCCGCCATCGATTTGGCCAAGGCTTTGATTTGATCGAGCCGGCAGCGAGGGAGAATTTTCTGCCAGTCCCCTGCGTGCGCGCTGCGCAAGGAAAGTTCCTGATCCAACCACAGATCCCAGTGGTCGTCGAAAAGCCGGTCGAACGCTGCGCCATCGTCCTCGCGAAACTGCGGGTCGACGCCGGCTTCGAGGGGATAAAGACGGAGCAAATTGGCGGCAAAGCTGTGGATCGTGCCGATGTCGCTACGTTCCAAGTTTCTGAGCGCGTCACGAATGCGATGGTCCAATTCGTCTTTTGAAAGTTGATAGAGCGCGATCAGCGCTTCAACGTCGCTCTTGGTTTTAGCCTCGGCATCGTTTGCGGCTTCACGGTCGAGCTGGCTATCGAGATAAGCCTGCAAGCGCTGGCGCAGTCTGAGCTTCATTTCATCGGCGGCTTTGTTGGTAAAGGTGAGGGCTACGATCTCGGTGATTTTTAGCGGCTCGGGATTACGCAGCAGCAAATGAACGAGCCGATCGACCAGCAACGTCGTCTTGCCGGTGCCTGCTCCCGCCGTGACCACGAGATTGCGATCAAAGGTGGCCATGGCGGCCTGGCGATCGCAGGCGTCGGCAAGTTCAATCTGGCTCGTGCTCATCGTCATTGGGATCTATTGCGCGCAAAGCGCGATGGGTTTCGGTTACCGGATCGTTCTCCGCGCGCCACAGGCTCGGCGCGTGGTTTTTGCGGCAGATCGGCGCCGCGTCACAGTGGCTGCAGTGGGCGCCACGGTTGATGAAGAAACGGCCTTGACGAATGCCATCAGCAAGATAGGCGATGGTGCGTTTGGTTGCGGCGCCGACTTTGTCGGCAAGTCCTTCGCTGCTATAAGGCGTCGAGATCAGCGGGCCGTCGGACCAACGTGGCGCAATGTAGTAAAAATTCGCTTCGATGGCCGTGGGTGATGGCTTGAGGAGCTGCTCCTCGGCCCAGCGTTGCGCGAGCATGTAATAGAATGGCGGCTGCAAGCGTTCGCCACGTACGGCGGCGCGGATGAGATTCTTGTCCTGGGTTGCCCGGTTTGCGCCGAATTTGAACTTATAATCGATTACCCGCAGAGCGTCGTGCTTTCGATCAATGCGGTCCATGCGGCCGCGGATCGCCAGATTTTTCAGTGGCTCCGGCCAGTCGGCCGGCAAGCGCGCCGTCATGTCGGTTTCCAAGCTCGCAGGCGAAAACCCTGACTGTGACAGCTCGGCGAGATCCTGAGCGACAACCTGGCGGATCAGTTGGACGAGACCGTCTTTGACGCTTTCCCAAGCGAGCGGGTAACCGATTGGACTATTCTCTTCATAATCGGCAAGGGCGCGGGCGGCGACGGCTTGGAGCGTCATTTCCACGTTCACCGTTGCCGCTTTGCCGGCAAAGTAACCGGCGTCGATCAGCGCGCGGTAAAACGAATTCAATATCTCATGGCCGAGCTCGCCGAACTCAGCGGGGCTTGGTCCGAGGACCTCTTCGGGGCGGTCGAGCGGTTCCAAGCCGAGCACGTGGCGCGCGAAAAACTGAAACGGGCAGCGAGCGTAGGTTTCGAGCGCTGTCGGCGAAGGCCCGCGCTCGGAAAAATGTTTCCAGTAGTTATCGAAACTCGCCAGCGCGCCGTCGTAGGGAAGCAGGCGGTCGCTGCTTCGATCAATTGCGGCGACGACCTGGCGTCCTTGTTTGTAAAGGTCCGGCAGCGAAGCCGAGGCTTCGATCAGCGCGGTGGGATCGCGCTCTTCGAGCGTCAGGCGGATCGCCAGCTCCGCCGGCAATAGCGAATCCTCTCGATCAAACGGCGGCGTGGCGACTTTCTCGCTGATGCCGCGCGGGATCGCGATCGTCTCGCATTGGCGGCCGTTGTCTTCAAGCGCGCGCTTGAGCTCGTCGACGTACCAGGACGGCGCCAGCGCCCTGCCGCTCTCGTCCGCTCGTTGAAACGAGCAATAGAGCCGCTCGCGGGCGGCGCCGGCGAGCAAGGTGAACAGGAGTTTCTCTTCGTCGAAAGCGGTGAGTTTCTGGCTCACCTTGTAGCCGAGATCGCGTTCGAGAACTTCGCGGTCGCGATCGCGCAAGAAAGGGTCTTCCCGAATCGTGCGCGGAGAAACGCCTTCGTTCATGCCGAGCACAAAGAGCGCGCGGAATGCCAGGCCGCGCGCCGCGGTGGCATTGAGCACCATGACGCCATCGATATTGCGCCGATCCTCGGTCACGCTGGAGCGTTCGAGCCAGTGCTGCAAGGTATGGGCGAAATCGCCGAGGGTGACGCGATCTTCCACGCTATCGAGATCGGCGAGCTGGTCCAGGATATCGAGAATCGTTTTGCTGGGTTCCGAATTCGCGCCCGGCGCCGTCATTTCGACGTCAGGCACAATGCCAAGATACTTTCTCAGCAACGCTTTCCAGGTTACCGCGTATTCCTGCCACGAAGCTCGGGTCGGCAATCGAAGTAGATCGGCGATTAAGGATTCGACAATATGGGCAAGGGCGGTTAGTTGCGCTGAGCGGATGCGGATTTTGCGCGGTTCATCGTCATCGGATATTTGCCGCAGTTCCAGATCGCGCCGGCTGTAACGGCGCAGCCGGCGCCACTCGGCCGCGCCTTTGCAAATGGCGAGCTCGCGGGTCGCGAGATCCCAGAGATCGGGACGAACCGAAGCCGGATTCCCATCGATATTTTGAAATTGAAAATAGGGTGAAGAGAGCAGATCGATCACCTGGCCGCGCAGGAAGTCTTTCGCTGGTAGGTTCAAAAGCAGGATAACCGCTTTGGTCAGCGGCGATTGCACCAATGGTTCTTCCAGAGTTCCGGCGAGCGGGATGCGGTGCTGATGAAAAATATCTTTCGTGATTGGCCCGTAGGAATCGAGACTGCGCGCAACGACGCCGATCTCGTGAAATTGCAGCGTGCCATCGTCGACGAGCCTAAGAATTTCCTTGGCGGCCGCCGCGACTTCGTCGTTGACGCCGAACGTGCTCGCAATCTGACATTGCCAATGTTTGGGGAAGTCCGAGTAAGTTCTAGCTTCGGCACTGTCGAAGAGGCGCGCCGTCGCTGGCAGAACGGTTTCGGGCGCCAGCGCTTGCGCCGATTCGATGTTGTGTCCTTGGACATAGCGCTCATAAAAGCGTTCGGCGAAAATCCAAGCGTTATGATTTGGCCGGGCGGTCAAAAGAGGAAAGAACAACGTAGTCGGGTAGTGGCGCGCGACGGCATGAAAAAAATCCAACTGGATCTGGGTCAAATCGTAGAAGCCGTAATAAAAAACCTGACTGAACTGCTTCAGGAATGGCGATGACGGTGCTTGCTCGATGGCGTTGCGGTTCAAATCAGACGAATCGGTAATTTGCTGTTGGCGGCAAAACTGTTGAAAGGTTCGCAATAAAACCAAGACCTCTGATGTGCGTTCGCTGGCGCGCCGGCTAAAATGGCCTTCGCCGAGAGCTTCCAGCGCAACGGTTGGATCGACTAGTCCATCGCGGAGGTCGCGGAGCGTCTGCCATAATGCGGCGCAGCCGCCGGCGCGCTCTTCGATGCCGGCGAACGGCTCGGCGCCGGCTTGGCGCGCCCGAATGATTTGGCGCAGCGCTTCTTCGAGAAAAAGGTCGCTCTGAAGCTTGAGCGGCGTGCGGTTGCTCTCTTCCCGGAGTCTCAGAGCCAACTGGTAGAAGGTCAATAGATGAACATTGAGCAGCGACAAAAGGCGCCTGCGGCTTAAGACCGTCTTGAGGTGGCGGCGTAACGAATCTGACGGAAGCAAAATCAGAAGCGGGCAGAATGGATCGGCGGCTTTACATTTCAGGATTTTGTCGACGAGCGCGTTTTCCAGGTCGGGATGGAACGGCCCCAGGATGGTTTGCATGCTTTGATTCGAACGACTAGGAAACAGATGTTGAACCACTATGAAATATGGCGTCGCCAAGCGCAAGTGAAAATCGGCGCTTCGAAACGGTTGATTACTTTGCCGGGTCCCAGAACTTACTTCCTATTTGAAAAATCGCCGACAAAGCGTTAAACGAAAAGCCAACTTTATGCGTCCATTCACTAAGATTCGGATTCTTTTTTGCTTTGTCCTTCTCTTCGTTTCTCTCCAAACCGAAGCGCGCGGGCGCACGTTGCAGTCGGGTTCCGGTCTGGTCGTCGCCGATAGCGAGCAGGCAGGCGAGGCAGGAATGGAAATCCTCAGGCGCGGCGGCAATGCCATCGATGCAGCAATCGCCACGGCTTTTGCACTTTCGGTGGTGGATCAAGCCTCGTCGGGCTTAGGTGGTGGTGGGTTCATGGTGATTTATCGTGCCAAAGATAAAAAAGCATTTGCGCTCGATTTTCGTGAGACTGCGCCCCAAGCTTCCCGCCGCGAGCTGTACATGAAAGATGGCAAACCAGTGCCGTCCTTGAGCCTCACGGGTGCTCTGGCCGTCGCGGTGCCGGGCGAGGTAGCCGGTTTGGTTGAAGCACACAAACGCTTCAGCACATTGCCACTGGCGGTTTTAGCTGCGCCGGCGATCAAGCTCGCCGCTGACGGGTTTTCGGTTGATGGCGCGTTGCGCGTCGCCATCGAGCGCCAGCAATCCAACATGAAGCGTTTTCCCGATCTCGGCCGGGTTTATATGCCAAACGGCGAAGTGCCTAAGAATGGCGAGCTGATCCGACAGCCGCAGCTAGCCGAGACGCTCAAGGTGATCGCTCAGAAAAGCTCGGAAGTTTTTTATCAGGGCTGGATTGGCGAAGCGATCGTCGAGACGATCAAGAAAGAAGGCGGCGTGATGATATTCAACGACCTAAAAGACTATAGGGCGGTATGGCGCGAGCCGCTTGTCGGCTCCTACCGCAATCATACGGTCATCACCATGCCGCCGCCGAGCTCAGGCGGCGTGGCCATTCTCGAAATGCTCAACGTCCTCGAAGGCTATAAACTCGACCGGTTTCAACACAACTCGGCGGACTATCTTCATCTGCTCGCGGAATCCATGAAACACGCCTTCGCCGATCGCGCGCAGTTTCTCGGGGATCCGGATTTCGTTCATGTGCCGGTTGGTAAGCTCACGGCAAAATCTTACGCGGAGTGGATTCGCGCCCGGATCATGCCGGACAAAACCCGTCCGCCGACGTTTTATGGTTATTACAACTACAATGCCGAAAAAGGCGGAACCACGCATTTTAGCGTCGTCGACCGCTTCGGCAACGGAGTGGCTTGTACGCAGTCAGTCAACACGAGATTCGGCTCTAAGTTACTTGTGCCGGGCACGGGAATCGTGCTCAACAACGAAATGGATGATTTTGCCATCCATTCTGACGTCGGAAATGTTTACGGACTGATCGGTAACGAGGCCAACTCGCTCCAGCCGAAGAAACGGCCACTGAGCAGCATGTCGCCGACCATAATTTTGAATGGAAATCGCCCCGAGGTCATTGTCGGCGCCGCCGGCGGTCCGCGCATTATCAATGCCACGTTGCAGACGATTTTGAATATTGTCGATTTTCGTATGCCGGTAAAAGCCGCGGTGGAGGCCGAGCGAGTGCATCATCAGTGGGTGCCGGATCGGCTGTATTTAGAGGCAAAGATTGTCGGCGATCAGAGAAAAGCCCTGGAACAACGTGGCCACACACTACGAGAACAGGGCGCGCTTGGCGTGGTGCAGGCGATTACCGTCAACGGACCGGGAACGAGCGGAGCTGCGGATCCGAGAAAAACTGAACGGGCGCGGACGGAATAGCCACACGAGTCTGCTTTGTATTGTACGGCCGCCTTTTACCAACGCGAACCGGTCGTCGATAGGCACGAAACTGAAGCGGTTCAAATGTCTTGCTAGGAGGGTCGTCGGCGTTTCCGCCACCAGAGCCAGATGGGAAGGACGATGCGCCAAATCTTGACGAGCTCAGTCGCGGGCTTGAGCATGCGACGCGCGTAACCGCTGACAAAAATGCTCGATAAACCGGCGGCGATCATCGGGTGAGTCTTGAGCACGCGGCCGATGCCCCATAGAGTGCCACTCATATCGAAAGGCGACGGCAGGCTATCACACGCCTTGGCCAGTTCGGCGCGCTCACGAGCGGCCCTGTCGATAAGTGCCTGTTTGCGGCGGGCAATTTCTCGAAGACGATTATTCACGGGTTGATGACCTCAAGTGATCGCGATCTTTGCCGAGCTCGGCTAAGGTAGCAGGGAAAAGCCTGGGACGTTGAAGCAACGCGCTGCGAAGCTTAAGGAAGGCAGCGATGCCAATGCCAAGATAAACTGCTGCTAAGCAGCCAATGGCCGCGATCCAGCCTTGCTCCCAAAATATTGCGACTATGAAGATCGTGAGCAGGATCAAACCGAAGCTGAGAGCAAAAAAGAGCAGCAATATCAGCACCAGAGTCTGCTTGAGCCGCTCCCTTT
>WNGF01006035.1_pt1 | contig 15187 bp, 13 predicted proteins | sample 5400641 | NCBI WGS metagenome assembly WNGF01 (sample SAMN13153371, study PRJNA577476) | soil metagenome | isolation source: 80 cm soil or saprolite under grassland replicate 2 | place: USA:California | collected 2016-06-15
CCGCTGCAGGTGCTCCTCGGGACGTGCGCGGGGCCGACCCCTGCGGTGACGCTCGACCGGCTCATCGCGCGGATCCCGCACCCGGCGCTGCTCGCGGTCACGGCCGCGCTCGAGGCGCGCACCGACCTCTCGCCAGCCGATCTCCCCGCCGGCGCGCGCCCGCTCGACTGGGACGAGGTGAAGGACCTCGCCGCCGCCGGCCTCGACGTCGGCGGGCACAGCGTGAGCCACGCCGCGCTGCCGAACCTGCCGCTCTCCGAGGCCCGCCGCGAGATCGAGGGCTGCCGCGACGCGATCGCCGAGCGGCTCGGCCGCGCCCCGCGGCACTTCGCCTACCCGAACGGCTTCCACTCGCCGGCGATCCGGCGCGCGGTGCGCGAGGCCGGGTTCGAGACCGGCTCGACGACCGAGGACCGCGAGAACGTGCGCGGCTGCGACCTCTACACGCTTCGCCGCAAGGTGCTCTGGGAGAGCTCGACCCACGGGCCGCTCGGGTACAGCGCGGCGCTCGCGACGTGCAGCTTCGAGGGGGTGTTCGGGGCGCTCCGGCTCGCGCGCGGCGTCCCGGGCGAGCGGCCGGACCGGGCGCCCGAGCGGGCGGAGCACGCGGCGGATCCCGCGCAGCGGGCCGCGTCGTAGGGGGAGGGAAGGTGGAGATCCGGGCACCGACGGCGGCGCTCGACGCGCAGCTTCTCGCGCGCGAGGCGTGGCTCGAGCGGGCGAGCCGCCGCTGGAGCGGCCTCGCGCACGGCGCGGCGCTCGCGTTCCTCATGATGCTCTACTCGAACCCCCAGTTCTGGTGGCCTTGGTTCGAGAAGCTCCGGCTCGCGTTCGTCGCCGCCGGCGTCTGCGGCGCCGCGGTGGTTGCGCACCGGCTCGTCTCGGGCGAGCGGATCCAGCTGGGCGGCTGGGCCGCCGCACCGCTCTGGGGCTATCTCGCCTTCATCCCGGCCTCGCTCGCGTGGACGCTCTCCGAGGGCGACACGCGCTTCGCCATCGGCGAGGCGTGGAAGATGGCGGTCATCTACGTGGCGGTGCAGAACGTCGTGGACGGGCGCGCGCGGCTGCGGCGCTTCCTGCTCGTCGCGGCGCTCGCTTCGCTCGGGCCCGCGCTCGGGTCCATCGAGGTGTGGCGGACGGGCGACGCACTCGTGGACGGGTTCCGCACCCACTGGCGCGGGCCGTACGCCGATCCCAACCGCCTCGCGATGGCGCTCGTCGCGGTCCTGCCCTTCGCGCTCTACGGCGCGGTGACGGCGCGCCGGCGGGGGATCCGCTTCGTCTTCGGCGGCGTCGCCGCCGCGCAGCTCACCGCGATCGTCCTCACCCACTCCCGCTCGGGCTCGATCGCCGCGGGCGTGGCCGTCCTCCTCTTCATGGCGCGCGGCCGGGGCGGCGCCGCCCGCGGCGCGGTCGCGGCGCTCGCGCTCGCGCTCGGACTCGCGGCGTTCGCGCCCGAGACCTTCTGGCAGCGGTCGGCGACGCTCGCGAACCTGGAGGAGGACGAGTCGGTCCAGGGGCGGGAGAACGCCTGGAAGGTGCTCGGCGTTATCGTGGACGAGCGGCCCCTCACCGGCGTCGGCGCGGGGGCCTTCGTGCAGGCCTGGGGCCACTTCGCGCCGCTCGAGGCCGGCGCGCGCCGCTACATCGCGCACAACGTCCTGCTCGAGATCGTGGGCGAGCTCGGCGTCGTCGCGTTCGTCCTCTTCTGCGCGTTCTGCGGTTGGCTCCTCCTGCGACTGTGGGCGGTCGGCGCCGACCCGCTCGTCGGCGTGGAGGCGCGGGCCGTCTTCGCGGCGCTCGCGGGCTACCTCGTCGTCGAGATGGCGAACGGCTACTCGCTCTCGTGGTTCCTCTACTTCCTGTTCGCGTGCGCGGCGGCCCTCGTCCGCACCGCGCACGCGCGGGCTGCCCTCGCGCGGGAGGCCACGTGACGGCTCCGACGAAGGTGCTCGTGTTCCAGAACCGGTTCCTGCTCGGTGGCCAGGAACGGCAGACGGTGATGAACGTCCGGACGATGGACCGGATCCGGTTCGAGCCGGTGGTGGCGTGCCTCCGGCTCGACGGCGAGCTGCTCGCCGACCTCGCCGAGGTCGGCGTCCGGCCCGTGGTGTTCGACGTCGGCGTCTCGATGCTGCGCCCGCGGACCGCGCTCGTGGTCGCGCGCATCGCGCGGTTCATCCACGCGAACGGGATCGGCGTCGTCCATGCCCAGGACCTGTACACCAACACGCTCGGGACCCTCGCGGCGCGGCTCGCCGGAGTCCCCGCGATCGTGACGCGGGTGGACCTGAACCACTCGGTGGTCGGCTACAAGCGCCCGGTGCTCGGCTGGGTCTCCCGCCACGCCGACCGCGTGCTCGTGAACGCGCTCTGCATCCGGGAGATGGCGATCCGCGAGGGAGTCGAGCCGGACCGGATCGTGGTGGTCCGCAACGGCCTCGACCTCGAGGCGTTCGACCGCGCCGCGCGCGAGTCCCCGGACGCGCCGGCGCCCGAGCCGGGCGGGATCGTCTGCATCGCCAACATGCACCATCCGGTGAAGGGCCAGACGGATCTCCTCCTCGCGATGAAGGACGTGCTCCGCGAGCGGCCGGAGGCCCACCTCGTCCTCGTCGGCGACGGCGTCCGCCGGCCGCACCTCGAGCGCTCGGCGCGGCAGCTCGGGATCGCCGAGCGCTGCCACTTCCTAGGTCACCGGCTCGACGGCCCCGCGATCCTGGCGCGCGCGACCATCGCGGTCTCGGCGTCGCACGCGGAGGGGATCTCGAACGCGATCCTCGAGGGGATGGCGGCGCGCCTCCCCGTCGTGGCGACGGCGGTGGGCGGCTCGCCGGAGCTCGTCCGCGACGGCGTCAACGGCTACCTCGTTCCCCCCGGCGCGCCGGCGCCGCTCGCGCGCCGGCTCGTCGACCTCCTCGCGAGCGTACCCCGCCGCAAGCGGATGGGGGAGAAGGGGCGCCGCCTGGTCGAGCGCGAGTTCGCGGTCGAGCAGATGCGGCGGAGCTACGACGCGCTCTACGAGGACCTCACCGGCCTCAAGGTGCCGCGCGTCATGTACGGCGCGGCATAGCGCCGCTCGCGAGCGCAGGGGCAGCCGGAAGAGGCTGCCCCGGAGCGAGGGGGAGATCGGGGGGGCGCGAGCCGAGCGAAGCGAGGCGAGTGTCCCCCCGCCCTATTGCGGTGCCGGCGAGATCGTGGCGGGCGCCGCGGCGGCCGCGGCGGCCTTCTCGGCGTGGCGGCGCGGCGCGCCCTCCGGCCTGTTTCCCAGGACGCAGAACACGATGGCGGCGAAGATCAGCCTCGGGAGCATGATGCGGACGGATCAATTCAAGGGACGAGCCAGCCTCGACCCCGTGTCATATCGGGCACTTGTACGGCGGGTGTCCGCGCGGACGCACCCTCGTGCCCGTGCCTGCGGCTCACGGCGTGCGACCTTCCCGGGCACCCTCGCGCCCCTGCCACCCCGGTGACAACCCGGACCGAAGGTGCTCTCCTCTCGCACGCATGCTGCGCGAGACCGCGCTCGTCTGCCGGCACGTCGCGGACGGCGCACCCATCCTGTTCGCGTCGCGCGACGAGCTCGTCGGCATGCCGCCGTGCGAGTGGGAGTTCGGCTGCGGCGCCGACGGCGAGGGCCCGGCGGACCTGCGCGTCGTGCCGCTCGAGGAGATCGTGCGCCGCGATCCGAGCGCCGTCGAGATCGTCCTCCATCCACGCGGCACCGCGCTCGAGCGCACCGCGCCGACGGCGCGGTGGCACACCGAGGCCGGACCGGTCCTCTTCCCGCACCGGCCGTCGCGCCGCTGGCCCCGCTTCGACCCGCGTTACCCGCCGCGCCGCGGCGAGCCGCTCGACGCGAGCGACCTGCGGCTCATGGCGGACGTGGCGCAGTCCGGGGTGCACGTGGTCCGCGGCACCTCGAACGGCGAGGCGCCGGCGTTCGCGTTCTCCGTCGGACTCTTCCGCACGTTCGATCACCCCGAGGTGGCGATCTTCGGCCTCGTCCCGGACACGCTCGACGCCGCGGTGCGTCGGATCGCGGAGCGCGTGCGGGAAGGGGCCCGCTTCGACGAGCCCGACGTCGCGGAGGGGCTCCTCGAGGGTCGCGCCGTCGCGTTCCGGCGGATCGTGCTGCGCCACTACCCGCCGTTCCTCGGCTACGCGGTCTGGTACCACGGCGGGGCGCGCTTCCCCGCGCTGCAGGCCGTCTGGGCCGACGGCGCGCTCTTCCCGTGGGAGCGCTGGTTCTCGCGCGACTTGCGCGACTCGCAGCCGATGCTGTTCGAGCCAGAGCCGGCGTGAGCGGACACGCGCTCCGCCGGGTCAGGACTTCGTCGTCGCAGAGGCACCGGGCTTCGCCGGCTCCACCGTCGGCGGCGCCTCCTCGTAGAAGCGCATCGGGGAGGTGCGCGGCGCGATCGCGAGCGGCTGCGCCTCCTCGCGGCGCGTGAGGGACGCCTTGAGCCAGTCGCGGTTCATCCGGGCGATGACCTCGAGCTTGATCCCGGCCGGGCAGACCGTCGCGCACTCCCCGATCGTCGTGCAGTGCCCGAACCCCTCCGCGCGCGCCTGCGCCGACATCGACATGACGCGCGCGCCGCGCTCCGGCTGGCCCTGCGGCAGCACCCCGAGGTGCGCGATCTTCGCGCCGGTGAAGAGCGCCGCCGACGCGTTCGGGCACGCCGCGACGCACGCGCCGCACCCGATGCACGCGGCGGCCTCCATCGCGCGGTCGGCCGCGGGCTTCGGGACGAGGATCGCGTTCGCCTCCGGCGCGCCCCCCGTCCGCACCGAGACGTAGCCGCCCGCCGCGATGATCCGGTCGAACGCGCTCCGGTCCACCGCGAGGTCCTTCAGCACCGGGAACGCCGACGCGCGCCAGGGCTCGAGCCGGAGCACGTCGCCGTCGCCGAAGTGGCGCATGTGCGTCTGGCAGATGGTCGCGTTCGGCAGCGGCCCGTGCGGCTCGCCGTTCACGAGGAACCCGCACATGCCGCAGATCCCCTCGCGGCAGTCGGAGTCGAACGCGACGGGGTCCTCGCCGCGCTCGACGAGCCGCTGGTTCAGGACGTCGAGCATCTCGAGGAACGACATGTGCTCGGTCACGTCGCCGACGTCGTACCGGACGAACCCGCCCGCATCGCGCGCGTCGCGCTGCCGCCAGATGTCGAGGACGATCCGCACCGGGCTCCCTCACTTGTAGCTGCGCTGCTGCAGCGGGATGTGCTCGAACCGGAGCGGCTCCTTGTGCAGCACCGGCGCCGCGCCGGGCCCCCGCCACTCCCACGCCGCGACGTAGGCGAACTCGGCGTCGTTCCGGGCCGCCTCGCCGTCCGGCGTCTGGTACTCGACCCGGAAGTGGCCGCCGGCGGACTCGTTCCGGTGGAGCGCGTCGAAGCAGACGAGCTCGGCGAGCTCGAAGTAGTCCGCGACGCGGCCCGCCTTCTCGAGCTCCTGGTTCAGCTCCTCGCCCGAGCCCGTCACCCGCAGGTCGTGCCAGAACGCCTCCTCGAGGACCGGGATCCCCTCGAGCGCGCGGGTGAGGCTCTCCCGCGATCGCGCCATTCCGCACTCCTCCCAGAGCAGCTCGCCGAGCTCGCGGTGGAAGTGGTCGACGGGCTTCGTGCCGCCGATCGAGAGGAGCCGCCTCGTGCGCGCCGCGACGTCGCGCTCCGCGTCGCGGAAGGCGGCGTGGCCGGAGTCGAGCTTCGCGAGGCCGCCGTGCGCGACGTAGTCGCCGACCGTGTAGGGCACGACGAAGTAGCCGTCGGCGAGCCCCTGCATGAGCGCGGAGGCGCCGAGCCGGTTCGCCCCGTGGTCCGAGAAGTTGGCCTCGCCGGCGACGAACAGCCCGGGGATCGTGCTCATGAGGTCGTAGTCCACCCACAGGCCGCCCATCGTGTAGTGGACGGCCGGGTAGATCCGCATCGGCGCGACGTGCGGGTCGTCGCCGGTGATCCGCTCGTACATCTCGAAGAGGTTCCCGTACCGCTCGTCGAGGACCCTGCGCCCGAGCCGCCCGAACGCGTCGCGAAAGTCGAGGTAGACGCCCAGCCCGCCCGGCCCGACGCCGCGCCCCTCGTCGCACACCTTCTTCGCGGCGCGCGAGGCGATGTCGCGCGGGGCGAGGTTGCCGTAGGTCGGGTACATCCGCTCGAGGAAGTAGTCGCGGTCGGCGTCCGGGAGCTCCTGGGGCGGGCGCGCGTCCCCCGGCTGCTTCGGAACCCAGACGCGCCCGTCGTTCCGGAGCGACTCGCTCATGAGCGTGAGCTTCGACTGGTACGCGCCGGCGCGCGGGATGCACGTTGGGTGGATCTGCGTGTAGCAGGGGTTCGCGAACAGCGCGCCCTTGCGGTGCGCCCGCCAGATCGCGGTCGCGTTCGACCCCTTGGCGTTCGTCGAGAGGTAGAAGACGTTCCCGTAGCCGCCGGTCGCGAGCACGACGGCGTCCGCCGCGAACGAGCCGATGCGGCCGCTGACGAGGTCGCGGACGACGATCCCGCGCGCGCGCCCGTCCACGACGACGAGCTCGAGCATCTCGGTCCGCGGGAACTGCGTGACCGTGCCCGCCGCCACCTGCCGCTCGAGCGCCTGGTAGGCGCCGAGGAGGAGCTGCTGGCCGGTCTGGCCGCGCGCGTAGAACGTGCGCGAGACGAGGGCGCCGCCGAACGAGCGGTTCGCGAGGGCCCCCCCGTACTCGCGCGCGAACGGGACGCCCTGCGCGGCGCACTGGTCGATGATGTTCAGCGACAGCTCGGCGAGCCGGTACACGTTCGCCTCGCGCGAGCGGAAGTCGCCTCCCTTCACGGTGTCGTAGAAGAGCCGCAGCACCGAGTCGCCGTCGTTCTGGTAGTTCTTCGCCGCGTTGATGCCGCCCTGCGCCGCGATCGAGTGGGCGCGCCGCGGCGAGTCCTGGAAGCAGAAGGACAGGACCTCGTAGCCGAGCTCCCCGAGCGATGCGGCGGCGGCGCCGCCCGCGAGCCCGGTCCCGACGACGATGATCCGGTGCTTCCGCTTGTTCGCGGGGTTCACGAGCTTCAGCTCGTACTTGCGCCGGTCCCACTTGCGCTCGAGAGGGCCGTCCGGGATCCGCGCGTCGAGCGGCGTCGTGGTCATCCGAGGAGCCCGAGCAGGACCGCGAGCGGCACGGCGGCGAACCCCACCGCGATAATCGTCGCGAACGCGGCGGCGAAGCGCTGGATGACCGGCGTGAAGGCGCGGTTGGAGACGCCGAGCGACTGGAACGCCGACCAGAGCCCGTGCCACAGGTGGAACCCGAGCCCGGCGACCGCGACGACGTAGAAGAGGACCGCGGCGCCCCGCCCGAACGAGACGACGACGTTGTGGAACACCTCGCCTTCCCGGAAGTCCGGGTTCGCGACGCCGAACGTCAGATCGAGCAGGTGGTAGACGAGGAACCCGAGGATGAGGAACCCGCTCCAGATCATCGTCCGCGACGCGGGGGTCGAGCCCCGCGGGTGGTATCCCCGGTACGAGACGGGCCGCGCCCGCTGCCGCGCGCCCCAGAGCTGCAGCCCCGCCACGACGTGGACGACCGCCGCCGCGAGCAGCACGAGGCGCGCCGCCCAGAGGAGCGCCGGGAACACGCGCAGCTGCTCGGCGTATCGGTCGAGCCGCGCGGCGCCCTCGAACGCCTGCAGGTTCGCGAGCATGTGGACGAGCACGTAGACGAACAGGACGAGCCCGGTCGCCGCCATGAGCGCCTTCTTCCCGATGAAGCTCTGCCAGATCGCCTCGAGGCGGGACGGGTGGGAGGCGGAGGCGCTCTCGACGGTGTGCGATGTGACGGCCATGGCGGCGGACGAACGGTGCGACCCGGTCCGGGACGCGGGAAGCCCCATCGGATCCGCTTCGACGGGGATGAGCGATGACGTAACCTCCGCGCATGGAGCGTGTCTGCGTGTTCTGCGGGTCGAGCCCCGGCTCGAGCCCGAGCTACCTGGAGGCCGCGAAGGCGATGGGCCGTACGCTCGCCGAGCGGAAGCTCGCTCTCGTCTACGGCGGAGGCAGCGTCGGCCTCATGGGCGCGGTCGCGGACGCCGCGCTCGCGGCGGGCGGCGAGGTCGTCGGCGTCATCCCCCGCGCGCTGCAGCTCCGCGAGGTCGCCCACGCGAAGCTCACGACCCTCCACGTCGTCGGCTCGATGCACGAGCGCAAGGCGAAGATGGCCGAGCTCGCCGACGGCTTCATCGCGCTGCCGGGCGGCATGGGGACGCTCGAGGAGTTCGCGGAGATGCTGACGTGGGCGCAGCTCGGGCTGCACGCGCGCCCGTGCGGGCTGCTCGACGTCGCCGGCTACTACCGGGCGCTCGTCGCGTTCTTCGACCGCGCCGTCGCGGACGGGTTCGTGCGGCCCGAGCACCGCCGCCTCATGGTCGTCGGCGAGAGCCCGGCGGCGCTCCTCGATCGGTTCGAGGCGTGGGACCCGCCGGCGGTCGAGCGGTGGATCGACGGCCGGTCGAGCTGACGGGTCCCGCGCGCTCGCACCGGCGGGCCCCGTCGGGGCGGCGGCGTGGCGGCCTGGCGACAGTGGGCGAGATCGGCGCCGCCGGCGCACCCGGAGACCGTGCGGGGATCCGACCGCAGCGAGGCGCACGCACTCGGGATCCCAGCGAAATCTCGGGCGGCGCGCGGGGCGAAGCGCCGCGGCACGGTCCTCGCTATCGGGATCTCAGGGACTCGAACGGAGGACGCCATGCTCGCCATCGTCGCAGCCATGATGCTTGCGGCCACCTCGCAGCACGACACCGTCTACACCGCCGACGGCAGCCGCTTCGTCGGCACGGTCGTCGAGGAAGGATCGCAAGGAGTGACGGTCCAGCTCGTCGACGGCTCGTACCGCCGCCTGCCTCGCCGCGAGGTCGTGCGGGTCGAGTACGCGGACGGCTCGGTCTCGGCGCCGCGCCGGGCGGAGCCGCCGGCCTCGCCGCCCTCCGCCGCGGCACCGCCGCCGACGTACACGCCGCAGCCGCCCGCGCAGCCGCCGGCCTACGCGCCGCCGCCGCCGCCGCAGGGATATCCGCCGCCGCCTCCGGCCTACGGGCCCGCCTACCCGGTGCGCCGGCTGCCGCCGCCGGCGTGGGCCGAGCAGCCGCACCGCACGGGCCCCATCTCGCAGTTCTACCTGTCCCTCGGCATCGGCGGCCTGTTCCTCTCCGGCGACGCCGAGCCGGGGGTCGCGGTGGGCGAGGTCTTCGGGAACCAGCTCGACTTCGGGATCGAGGGCGGACTCCGCCTCTCACGCCACCTCGCGCTCGCGCTGTACGGCGACTTCGGCGTCGGCGACCCCGGACGGGACGTCCGCACCTTCTGCAACGATCAGGCGATCGACTGCTCCGCGAGCACGACCCGCGTCGGCATCCTCCTCCGCCACACGTTCGACCCCGCCGCGCGGGTGACGCCGTGGATCGGGGTCGGCACCGGGTTCGCGTCGGGGCACGTCACCACTTCTTCGGGCGGCGGCTACGACACGGTCGCCAAGTACTCGGGCTGGGAGATGCTGCGCCTGCAGGGCGGCATCGACGTCCGCTCGAGCCCCGTACTCGGCGTCGGCTTCTACGGCGGCGTCAGCTTCACCCGGTTCGACGAGTTCGAGAACTCGGTCGCGACGCTGAGCCTCGGAGACAAGACGACCCACACCATGGTCGAGGCCGGCATCCGGATGACGCTGTTCCCGTAGCTTCACCCCAGTCGACCTGGACCTGGACCTGGACCTGGTCCAGGTCCAGCTGCATTTCAGGCCCGAGCGCTGCGAGGTCCCTCTACCCCAACCTCGCCCGCCGCAGCCGGAGCGCGTTCGCGATGACCGTCACCGAGCTGAAGCTCATCGCCGCGCTCGCGATCATCGGCGAGAGGAGCACGCCGAAGAGCGGGTAGAGCGCCCCGGCCGCGAGCGGTACGCCCGCGGCGTTGTACGCGAAGGCCCAGAACAGGTTCTGCCGGATGTTCCGCATGGTCGCGCGCGACAGCCGCCGCGCGCGGACGAGCCCGCGGAGGTCGCCGCGCACGAGCGTGAGCCCCGCGGACTCGATCGCGACGTCCGTCCCCGTCCCCATCGCGATCCCGACGTCGGCCGCCGCGAGCGCGGGCGCGTCGTTGATCCCGTCCCCGGCGAACGCGACCGGGCGCCCGCGGCCGCGCCAGCGCGCGACCGCGTCCGCCTTCTGGCCGGGGAGGACCTCGGCCTCGACGTGGGCGATCCCGAGCTCGGCAGCGACCGCCCGAGCCGTGGTCCAGCCGTCGCCCGTGACCATCACGACCTCGAGCCCTTCCGCGCGCAGCGCGCGGATCGCCTCCGCGGCGCCCGGCTTCACGGGGTCCAGCGCCTCGACGAGGCCGGCGGCGTGCCCGTCGACCGCCACGAGCATGACCGTCCCGCCCTGAGAGCGGAGCGCCTCTGCGCCAGCCCGCAGGGGCGAAGCCTCGACGCCGAGCTCCTCGAGCAGGGCCGCGTTGCCGAGCGCCACCGCGCGCCCGCCGACGCGCCCGGTGACCCCCTTGCCCGGGATCGATCGGAACTCCTCCGCCTCGGCGAGCGTGAGGCCACGGCGGACCGCCTCCGCCACGATGGCGGCGGCGAGCGGGTGCTCCGACCCCTTCTCGAGGCTCGCGGCGAGCTGCAACACGTCAGGCTCGCCTCCCGGCGAGAGCGCCTCGACGCGCGCGACCGCCGGCTTGCCGCGCGTGAGCGTCCCCGTCTTGTCGACGAGGAGGACCTCGACCTTCTCGAACCGCTCGAGCGCCTCGGCGCTCTTCACGAGCACGCCGGCCGTCGCGCCGCGCCCGGTCCCGACCATGATCGCCATCGGGGTCGCGAGCCCCAGGGCGCAGGGGCAGGCGATGATGAGCACCGCCACCGCCGCGACGAGCCCGTGCGCGAGCCGCGGCTCCGGCCCGAACGCCGCCCACGCCGCGAACGCGACCAGGGCGGAGAGCACGACCGCCGGCACGAACCAGCCCGACACGACGTCGGCGAGCCGCTGGATGGGCGCGCGGCTGCGCTGCGCATCCATCACCATCCGGACGATCTGGGAGAGGAGGGTGTCCTTGCCGACGCGCTCCGCCCGCATGACGAACGAGCCGGTGCCGTTGAGCGTCGCGCCGGTCACCGGGTCGCCCTCCCGCTTCTCCACCGGGAGCGGCTCGCCGGTGACCATCGCCTCGTCCACGGCGGAGGCGCCGGAGAGGACGATCCCGTCCACAGGGATCTTCTCGCCGGGGCGCACCCGGAGCCGGTCGCCCGCGTGGACCTGCTCGATCTCGACGTCGCGCTCGGCGCCGTCGAGGTCGATCCTGCGCGCGGTCCGCGGCGCGAGCCGGAGCAGCGCCCGGATCGCCCCGGACACGCGGCTCCGCGCGCGCAGCTCGAGGACCTGCCCGAGGAGGACGAGCTCCACGATCACCGCCGCCGCCTCGAAGTACACGGGCGGCGCGCCGTGCTCGAGGAAGGCGGCCGGAAACGCGCTCGCCGGCAGGATCGTCGCGGCCGCGCTGAAGACGTAGGCGGCCGCGGTCCCGAGCCCGATGAGCGTGAACATGTTGAGCTTCCACGTCCGGATCGAGAGCCACGCCCGCTCGAAGAACGGGAAGCCGCCCCAGAGCACGACCGGCGACGCGAGCGCGAGCTGCACGAGAGCGAACGGCCGGAACCCGAGCGCGTGCCGCACGGGGTCGCCGAGCAGCATGTCTCCCATCGCGAGCGCGAGGACCGCCACGGCGGGCGCGAGCCCGAGCCGGAAGCGGCGGGTCATTTGCGCGAGCTCGGGGTTCGGTGGCTCCTCGGCCGAGGGCATGCCGCCGACGACGAGCGGCTCGAGCGCCATCCCGCAGATCGGGCATGGCACGGGCTCCTTCTCCCGCACCTCCGGGTCCATCGGGCAGACCCACACCACCTCGGCGCCCGGCGGCGCGGCGGGCGGCGCCGCGTCCCTCGGCACCCCGCCCGGCCCGTGCGCGAGGTAGGCACCCGGGTCGCTGGAGAACTTCGCGAGGCACTTCGGGTTGCAGAAGTAGAACCGCCGCCCGCCGTGCTCGAGCTGCCCGCCCTTCGGCGCCTTCGGGTTCACCTCCATCCCGCAGACCGGGTCGAACGCGATGAAATCGAGGGGCGCCGCCTCGAACCGCCTCCGGCAGGACTCGGAGCAGAACGGGTAGACGTAGCGCCCGCGCTGGACGACGCCGCCCGGCGGATGGTCCCCGTCGACGTCCATCCCGCACACGGGATCGCGGATCGGCGGTGGGGCCTCCGGGGCGGCGCTCGGTCCTGCTCCTGCGATCGGCTGCATCGGTCTCCTCGCGTCCGGCGCTGCGGGCCTGGCGTCGCCCGCCACCCGCTGTGAGCCCCCGCGGGTCACCCGGGATTCGCGCGCGGCGCTCCCGGGGAGTGTCTAGCAGGTCGGCGGCGGCGCGCCAGCGGGAGGGCGCCCGGCGTGCCGCTCCGCCGCGTGCAGCACCTCGTCGAGCTCGAACGGCTTCGCGAGCCAGCCGTCCGCGCCGATCTCCTCGGCGCGCGCGCGCGCGTTCTCGGCGGCGGTGACGACGACGATCGGCGCGGCGCGCCCGTGACGCGCCCGGAACTCGCGGGCGAACTCCCACCCGTTCATGCCCGGCATGCGCATGTCGAGGAGGACGAGCGCCGGCATCTCCTCGGCGACGCGTTCGAGCGCGGCGCGGCCGTCGCGCGCCGTCCGTACCCGGTAGCCGGCGTCGGCGAGGATCATCTCGACGATCGCCAGGAGATCGGGGTCGTCCTCGACGACGAGAATCGACGGATGGGCCGCGCTCACGCGTCCTCGCGGGGCAGGGGCAGCCCGAAGTGGAACGTGGAGCCCTGGCCCGGCGCGCTCTCGAACCACATCCGCCCGCCGTGCCGCTCGACGACCACGCGGCTCACCTCGAGGCCGAGGCCGAGGCCGCCGTAGTCGTGGGGCGTCCCCGCGTGCGCGCGGAAGTACCGCTCGAAGACGTGGACCTGGCGGTCGGCGGGGATCCCGACGCCGCCGTCCGCGACCGAGACGCGCGCCTCGCCCTCGAACGCGCCCACGCGCAGGCGCACCGGCCCGCCGCCCGGCGAGAACCGGATGGCGTTCTCGAGCAGGTTTCCGATCACCCGCTCGATCCGCTCGCGGTCGGCGACGACCGGCACCGTGCCCCCCGCCTCGAGCGAGAGCGCGTGCTCCGGCGCGCCGCCGCGGACGCGCTCGACCACCTCGGCCGCGAGCGCCGCGAGATCGAACCGCTCCTCCCGGCCCGCGCCGTCCTCGAAGCGCAGCCGCGAGCTGTCGAGGAGCTGGTGGACGAGCCGCGTCAGCCGGTCGACCTGGCGCTGGATCACGCCGAGCGGCCGCTGCTCGGCGGGCTCGCGCCGCGCCATGATCTGCGCGTAGGCCTTGATCACCGCGAGCGGCGTCTTGAACTCGTGCGCTGCGGTGGCGAGGAACTCCTCGCGCATCTCGTCGAGGTGCCGCGAGGCCGAGACGTCGCGGAGCACCGCGACCGCGAGCGGCGGCCGCCCAGGGCGGACGACCGGCGTCGCCGCCACCGAGACGAACACGTCCGTGCCGTCCGTGCGCCGGAGCACCGCGTCGTACTGCGCGACGGGCGCCCCGGAGAGGACCCGGATCGCCGCGTACCGCTCGTACGGCATCGGCGCACCGTCGGTCGAGCGGACCTCGAACCGGCGGCCCCACGCCTCGAGCGGACCGAGGATCTCGTCCTTCGACGCGGCGCCGACCAGCGTGACGGCCGCCCGGTTCGCCTCCACGATCACCGAGCGCTCGTCCACGAGCAGGATGCCGTCGGCCATGCCGTCCACGGTCGCGCGGAGCTCGGCGCCCAAGGCGCGGTTCCCGCGCTCGCTCCGCCGGATGACTGCGAAGAGCAGGACCGCGCTGAGGAGGACGAAGGCGGTGCCCTTCACCGTCTGGAAGTGCTGCCGCAGCGCCGGGTCGGGGACCAGCACCCCGAAGAGCCGGTCCGAGAAGGCGATCCAGGCGAGACCCGCCAGCGCGTACAGCGCGGCGATCGCCGGAGCGCCGACCGGCGGGCGGGGCCACCAGCGCGAGCGGCCCGTCCGACCCGGAGAGGGCGGCTGCCCGGAGCCCGGCTGGTGCTGGGTCGGGTCCACGCAGGACGTGTACAGCCAGGCCCCTGCGGTGTCACCCGCCCTGGGAGGGGCCGGCGCGCGACCTCGCGCGGCGCACGTCGTCTTGGAGCGCACGCGGGGGCCCCGGTAGGATAGAGTCGCCTCCGTGGCCCGGACCGCTCCCACCATCTCGGCCGATGCCGTCCGCGCGGCCCACGTGGCGGAGGTGCTGAAGGCGGTCGCCCATCCGCTCCGGCTCCGCATCGTCGCGATGCTGTGCGAGGGAGAGGAGAACGTGACGGCGCTCTCCGAGAAGCTCGGCGCGAGCCAGGCGATCGTCTCGCAGCAGCTCCGCATCCTCCGCAGCCACGGGCTCGTCGCGGCGAACCGCGACGGCGGATACGCGACCTACCGGCTCGTCGAGCGGAACCTGCGCGGCCTCGTTCGCTGCATGGAGAAGTGCGAGTGCTGAGCGCCGTGCGCTGACGGCTGCCGGCTGCCGCGCGATCTCACCCACCCGCTGCGTGTAATGACGCAGGGGAGCTGGGGGTTCCCGCGCGAGAGCTGCGCCGGCTCGCGGGCCCGCCCGCACGGTGCGCGCCCCGTTCTGGAGATCACGCCGTCATGCCGCGCGGATCCCTCGCGTCCTGGCCTCGGGCCCGCGCGCGGCCTCGCGCGGGCCTGCCGTGTGCATGGTGGCATGTCGATATAGCAATGTCGCTATGACACCGATTCGAGAGAGCGAGATGCGAGCAGAGCACGTGGCGGAGGTGCTGAAGGCCGTCGCGCACCCGCTGCGCCTGCGGATCGTCGCGCTGCTCTGCCACGGCGAGGCGCACGTCAACGCCCTCGCCGAGCGGCTCGGCGCGCCGCAGCCGATCGTGTCACAGCAGCTCAGGATCCTGCGGACCCGCAGGCTCGTCGAGGCGACCCGGGAGAACGGCTTCGCGCGGTACCGGCTCGCCGAGCCGGCGCTCGCGGAGCTCGTCGGCTGCATGGAGAAGTGCGACCGCGGCTGACCGCGGCGCTGGGGGAGGACATGGAGCTCACCCGAAGGAAGTTCATCCAGATCGGCGCCGC
>WNGF01006036.1_pt1 | contig 15186 bp, 23 predicted proteins | sample 5400641 | NCBI WGS metagenome assembly WNGF01 (sample SAMN13153371, study PRJNA577476) | soil metagenome | isolation source: 80 cm soil or saprolite under grassland replicate 2 | place: USA:California | collected 2016-06-15
ACCGTGCACCACTTCCTGATTGATCGACGTGCAGAGCACGCAGGGATAGTCATAATACCCCTTGAACGCGGACTTCGCGCCCAGATCGCGGATCTTCTTCTCTGCCGCGCGCTCCAAATCCATCGTGCTCACACCGGGAGCCACCAAGGCAGTGACCGCGTCCAGCACCTGGCGAACGATGTGGCCGCTGCGCCGCATCTTCTCAACCTCGGCGGGCGACTTACAGACAATCGCCACGTTCAATTGCCTCGCGCACTGCGGACGTGATGGCGTCCACATCGGCGCCCGAGCCGTCGATTTCGATCAGGCGCTTGCGCAGCGAGTAATAGCCCGCAAGCGGCAGCGTCTGATCTTCGTAGTTTTTCAATCGTTCCTTAATCACTTCCTCGCAGTCGTCCTTGCGCGTGACAAGGGCCGAGCCGTCAACGTCGCAGACGTTATCGACCAGGGGTTTCTGGGAGGTGTATGCGTTGTAGATCCGCCCGCAGGTGGGACATGTCCGGCGCCCGGTCAGTCTTCGCAGTAGATCATTATACTCCACTGTGAGCTGGATCACAATCGGCTGCTTCAGGCAGCCCTTCTCGGTCTCAAAGTAGCGCAACTGCACCAGATGCCGGTCGAGCCACTGGGCCTGCTTCACCGTCCGCGGAAAGCCGTCCAGGATAAACCCCAGCGTGCAATCGGGCTGTTTGAGCCGGTCGGCAACCATCCCGCAGACGATCTGGTCTCCAACCAGCTCTCCCCGCTCCATCTGCGCCTTGGCCGCCAGCCCGAGTTCGGTGCCGCGCCGGATATGGTCGCGCAGGATGTCGCCGGTCGAGATCTGCGGGATCCCGAAGTAGTCGGTGATCCGCTGCGCCTGGGTCCCCTTTCCCGCGCCCGGCGGCCCTAAAAGAACGACCGGGCCGACGACCAGCGACTTTCCCGTCGCGGCATTCTGCACAGTTTCAGTTCCCATCGGGCAGCACCTCCTCCCCAAACCAGTCTCTACTCCCCGGTCTTGCCGGGGTCCCCGGCCCGGCTGCTGTTGGCAAACGGGCATGGAAGCCGGCAGCCGGCTCGCTGGGGCGACTTACCACGCCCTGCGTCCTCGGATCCGGCCGCTCTTGGGAGTAAATCCTTCATAGTGGCGCATGATCAGTTGCGACTCGATCTGATTGACGGTGTCCATCGCCACGCCCACAACGATCAGCAGGGAAGTGCCGCCAAAGTAAAAGTTGACGTTCAAACCGTGCAACACCCAGTTGGGCAGGCGGTCGAAGATCGCCCCGCCCATCCAGACCGGCAGATTGTTCAGGTGAATGCCCGCGATCATCCACTCGGGAATCAGCGAGATGACGATCAGATAGAGCGCGCCCACCAGCGTGATCCGGGTCAACACGTCATTGATGTAGTTCGAGGTGCGCGCCCCGGGCCGTATGCCCGGGATAAATCCACCGTACTTCTGCATGTTGTCGCTGACGTCCTTGGGATTGAAGACGATCGACACATAGAAGTAGGCGAAGAACAGGATGCCCACCGCGTAGAGGAAAGTGTGCAGCGGCTCGCCCCAGCCCAGCGCCTTGCTCAGTCCCGCGAAGAAGCTGCCGAAGTAGCGGTTATTCTGCAGCGCGTAGCCCACCGTCTGCGGCAGGGTCAGCACCGAGCTGGCAAAGATCACCGGCATCACGCCGCCGGAGTTGACGCGCAGCGGAAGGTGGGTGGACTGTCCGCCCATCACCTTGCGTCCTACTACGCGCTTGGCATACTGCACCGGAATACGCCGCTCGCTGCGCTCCACGAATACGATGAAGGCCACCACGCCGATCATCAGCACGATCAGGACCACGATGCCGATCGGCCCCAGCGCGCCGCCGCTGCTCGCCTTGAGCCAGAGCTCCACAACGGCCCGCGGCAACCCAACCACGATGCCGGTGAAGATGATCAGCGACATGCCGTTGCCGATGCCGCGCTGGGTGATCTGTTCGCCCAGCCACATGATGAACGTGGTGCCGGTGGTCAGCGTCAGTACGGTCATCAGCACAAAGCCGAAGCCTGGGTTGAGCACCAGTTGCTCGCCGCCGATGCCGCGCTGCAGCGTCATGGCGATGCCGAACGACTGCAGGGCGCTGAGCACCACGGTCAGATAGCGGGTCCACTGCGTGATCTTCTTGCGGCCCAGCTCGCCTTCCTTCTGCAGCCTGGCCAGCGGCTCATAGACCACGGTCAGCAGCTGCAGGATGATGGACGCGGTGATGTAGGGCATGATGCCCAGGGCAAAGATTGTCAGCCGGCGCAGGTTGCCGCCGCTGAACAAATCGACAAAGCCCAGCAGTCCGCCCTGCGCACCGGCAAAGAGCCGCTGCAGCGCCGCGGGATCAACGCCGGGCGTCGGCAGGTGGCCGCCGATGCGGTAGACGGCCAGCAGTCCGAGCGTGAACAGTACCCGCTTGCGCAGGTCCGGAATCTTGAAGATGTTCGCCAGCTTCTCGAACATGGGACAACGTCCTCTGTGCTGTTCGGGCCGCGGCCTCGGGTTCGCTTTTAACGAACTGGAGTCGCCGGACCCAGCCCGTCTGTTCGCTGCAGACGGGCCCTGTGTTCGTGTCTATTTTGTGCCCTTGCCGCGCTTGATGGGCGCCGGCTGCTTTACGGCGATGACCTCGGCCCGGCCCCCGGCCGCCGTGATCTTCTGCTGCGCCGCCTCGCTGAATTTGTGGGCGTGCACGGTGATCGCCGCGCTCAGCTCGCCGGTGCCCAGCACCTTGATGAGCCCGTCCCGGTCGCCGATGACCCGCAGCTCATGCAGCACCTCGGGCGTGAGCTCGCTTACGCCCAGTTCGGCGAGCCGCGACAGGTTCACGACCTGGTATTCCTTTTTGAAGATGTTCACGAAGCCGCGCTTGGGCAGACGGCGATGCAGCGGCATCTGGCCGCCTTCAAAGCCGCGCATCATGCGCGAGCCGGAGCGCGAGCGCTGTCCCTTGTGGCCGCGGGTCGAGGTCTTGCCCATGCCCGAGCCCATGCCGCGGCCCACGCGCTTGCGCTTCTCGTTGGCCTTGGCCGGCTTGCGGACCGTTGTCAAATTCATGCTCATAATTGCCTTCCTAACGCCGTCCAGCCCTGAACCGGACGACTCGGTTTATGCTCCCCGGCTATTCTCCGAGGATCTTGACCAGGTGCGGGACCTTGGCCACCATGCCGCGGATGGCCAGCGTATCCTCACGCTCAATGACCTGGTTGAGGCGGGTAAAACCCAGCCCCTTCACCACCAGCCGCTGGTTTTGCGGCGTGCTGTTGGCCGAAATGACATACTGCAGCTTCAGCCGTGCGCCGGCCGGGGCCTGCGCCTTGGGAGTTTTGTTGCGTACACGAGGCATGGTTTAGAGCTCCTCCACGGCCTTGCCGCGATTGGCCGCCACCTCATTGCGATCGCGCAGCTTCTTTAGCGCGTCGAAGGTGGCCTTGATCACGTTGTGCGGGTTGGTGGTGCCGATCGACTTGGTCAGCACGTTCTGGATGCCCACAGAGGTCATCACCGCGCGCACCGCGCCGCCCGCTATGACGCCTGTGCCTTCCGGCGCCGGCTTCAGCAGCACCTGGCCCGAACCGTAGCGGCCCAGCGAGATGTGCGGAATCGAGGTCTGGGTCAGGTTCACCTTGATCAGGTTCTTCTTGGCCGATTCGATCCCCTTGCGGATCGCCTGCGGGACCTCCTTGGCCTTGCCGGAGCCGTAGCCAACCACGCCGGTGGCCGGATCGCCGATGACCACCAGGGCCGCAAACGACATGTTCTTGCCGCCCTTGACCACCTTGGTCACGCGGTTGATGTTGACCACCTGGTCCTTCAGGTTGTAGTTGCCGGCATCAAGCTTTTTCTTGACGATTGCCATTTGCTCTCGATTCTCCTGGAGACCGCATCCGATCTCGCAACTCCGCGGACTATCGACTCACGCCTCGCCCACTCGTACTTCGGGGCCCCCGGCAAGCCCGCCGTTGGCTTGCTGGGGTTATTAGAACTTCAGCCCGCCTTCACGCGCGGCATCGGCCACGGCCTTGATGCGCCCATGGTAGAGATAGCCGCCGCGGTCGAAGACCACGGTCTCGATGCCCTTTGGCTTGGCCCGTTCGGCAATGAGCTTGCCCACCTGCTTGGCGGCCGCAATGTTGCCTCCGGCGATGTGCTTCTTGCCGTCCTTGCCCTGCTCGAGCGAACTGGCAGAGACAATGGTCGCCTGCTTGGCGTCGTCGATGAGCTGCACGTAAATGTGATTGACCGAACGGTAGACGTTCAGCCGCGGGCGCTCCGCGGTCCCGGCGACCTTCTTGCGGATCCGGGAGTGGATCTTCTCGCGGGTTACGTTCCTGGAAGCCTTGGTCAGCATCTTCTTTGTCCTTCGCTCCGGCCTTCATCCCGGGTTCGGATCTCAGCAGCGTGTGCTGCGAACCTATACCGGGGACCGGTCTGTCCCAGCGAGTTCCTCGCCAGGGGTTCTGCGGACGCCCGCCGGATTCTCGTCCGGTGGGCATAACTTAATGGTGCCCCAGGTCCCGCGCCGCATGCTTTTGCGGCGCTGACCTGGGAGTCCACTGCTCGGATGCGGCACAATCTGTCCGCCACATCAGAAAACTTCTTACTTCGCGCCGGTTTTGCCAACCTTCTTCTTCAGCCGCTCGCCGACGTAGCGCACGCCCTTCTGCTTGTACGGGTCGGGCGGACGCAGCGAGCGCATCTCGGCCGCGACCTGCCCCAGCTTCTGGCGATCGATGCCGCTGACCGTCAGCTTGGTCTGCTTGGGATCAATGGCCACATCGATGCCCGTGGGCAGCGGGTACTCGATCGGGTGCGAGTAGCCCAGGCTGAAGACCACGATGCCCTTGCCCTTCAGCTCGGCGCGGTAGCCGATGCCCACGATCTCCAACTCGCGCGTCCAGCCGGTCGTCACGCCGACCACGGAATTGTTCACCAGCGCGCGCACCAGCCCATGCACGGCGGCCTTGGAGTCGCCCTCCCGCTTGACCACCAGATGCCCGTCTTCGGTCGCCAGCGTAACGCCGCCCGGAAGATGACTGGTGACGGTGCCCTTGGGCCCCTTCACGGTGATCGCGTCGCCTTCCACGGTGTAGCTCACGCCTTTGGGCAGCGGAATGGGTTTCCTGCCAACTCTTGACATCGTCTTCTCCTGGCACCGCCGTGCGTGCATTCGCACGGTGGGCTTCCGGGCCGAAGTTCATCGGCCTCGTCTGCTCGCACGGCTTTTGCCGGCCGCGCTGCTTTGGTTAGTACACTTCGCAGATCACTTCGCCGCCCACGCCTTCCTTGCGGGCCTGCTTGCCGCTGCGGACACCCTTCGGGGTGGTCAGGATGGTGATGCCCAGACCGCCCAGCACGCGGGGAATTTCATTGCGGTTGACGTACACCCGGCAGCCGGGGCGCGAGACGCGGCGGATATCGGTGATCGCCGCCTGGTTGTCGGCGTTGTACTTGATGTAGACCCGCACCAGTTTCCGGCCGTCTTCCTCGGTCGACTTGAAGTTGGCGATATAGCCCTCTTCCTTCAGCACGCGGGCAATCTCCAGCTTCAGCTTGGAGGCCGGCGCGTCCACCTTCTGGTGCCGTGCCTTGATGCCGTTGCGGATCCTGGTCAAAAAGTCTGCCACCGGATCGGTAAAGCTCATCTTCGTTCTCCTGAATGCGTACGCCCGTTCTCTTTCTTGCGCGTGCTGGCCTTGCGCAATCCCGCCCGGCCTGCGCCGGTCGCCCTCGTTTAGCCCCATCAAGCCAATTACGGGCTTGCTGGGGACCCCGCGAGGGCCGCGGTGGAAAGAACCTGCGGCGACGTTTTAGTTGGTGACCACTTCTGCCTGTTGGCGGAAGTACGAAACCAGGTGCCAGCCGTTGCGGGGACCACCCCGCCGGTCAGGGTCGAATTCGTCGATCTACCAGGACGACTTCGAGACCCCAGGGATCTCTCCTCGCAGCGCCAGCCCGCGGAAGCACAGCCTGCAGAGGCCGAACTTGCGCAGGTAGGCGCGCGGACGTCCGCACAGCTTGCAGCGGTTGTGCCGGCGCGAAGAGAACTTGGGTTTCTTATTGTCCTTGGCGATGCTGCTTGTTCTGGCCATTCGTTTCCTTATCTGTCGCTACTTAACATTCACAACTAACCTTCCAAACCGAAATCCTGTGGTGCCCCACTTCTGCCTGTCTTTGGCAGAAGTGGGAAGCCGGGTGCCCCACCTTCGCCGCTGCTTTTGCGGGCTAAGGTGGGACTCAATGTATTTACGCCCCCGCCTGCCGGAAGGGCATCCCAACCGCCTTCAGCAACGCGCGCGCGTGCTCGTCAGTCTTCGCCGTGGTGACGATGGTGATGTTCATGCCCTTCTGGTGCTCCACCTTGGCGTAGTCGATCTCCGGAAAGATCAACTGGTCGCGCAGGCCGAGCGTGTAGTTGCCGCGCCCGTCGAAGGAGCGCGTGGGAACGCCGCGGAAGTCGCGCACGCGGGGCAGCGCCACATTCATCAGGCGGTCCAGAAACTCGTACATGCGGTCGCCGCGCAGAGTGACCATGCAGCCGATCGGCATGCCTTCGCGCACCTTGAAGGCGGCGATCGACTTCTTCGCCTTGGTGACCACCGGCTTCTGTCCGGTGATCTGCGCCAGCTCGGCCACGGCCGGGTCCAGCACCTTGGCGTTCTGCGTGGCCTCGCCGACGCCCATATTGACCACGACCTTCTCCAGCCGCGGCGCAGCCATCGGGTTGCTCAACCCCAGCTCCTTCATCAGCGCCGGACGCAGCTCCTGGAAATACCGCGTTCGCAGCCGCGCCGAGGCGGCGTTGTTCAGCTTGGGCCGAGCCGGCTTGCCGCCCTGTTCGGCGGCCTCGACGGCCTCGGCTTTCGCCTTCTTCCCCTGCTGCTGCGGCTTCGCCGCCTGCTGCTTCGGCTTTGCGTCCTTGTGCTCTTTTCCTGCCATCGTCTGCTTCGCTTTCTCTCACGGTCCCGGGTTCGCGGATGAACGTCGCTACCGTTGCGTGAGGCGTTCAATTGGGCCGGTCAAACTGGCCCAGTGTAGTTTTAGCCCTTCTCGAGCGTGGTGTCGCACTTGGCGCAGACGCGCACTTTTTTGCCGCCGCGCTCCTGGTGCCGTACCCGCACCGGTCCGCAGGCGCCGCAGACCAGCATCACGTTGCTGATCGCAATGGGCGACTCCTGCTCGGCGATGCCGCCCTTGACCTGCCTCTGCGGATTGGGGCGCACGTTCTTCTTCACGATGCTGACGTGTTCGACCAGCACCCTGCCGATTTCGGGCTCTACGCGCAGCACGCGTCCCTGCTTGCCTTTGTCGCGCCCGGCAATCACCTTGACGGTGTCGTTACGGCGGATATCAATGGTTGCCATCGGTTCCTCTCACGGGGTTCCCAGCGCGCCCGCTGTTGGCGTGCTGGGGTGGAAAATTCTCTAAATTACTTCCGGGGCCAGCGAGACGATCTTCAAAAACTTCTTCTCGCGGAGCTCGCGCGCCACCGGTCCAAAGACGCGCGTTCCCACCGGCTCGCCGTCGGCGTTGATCAGCACAGCGGCATTGGTGTCGAAGCGGATGTAGCTGCCGTCGCGGCGGCGCGTCTCCTTGCGGGTGCGCACGATCACGCACTTGACCACCGTGCCCTTCTTCACGCTGCCGTCGGGCGAGGCTTCCTTCACCGCGGCCGTCACCACGTCGCCGATGCGCGCCCTCAGCCCGGTCGACCCGCCCAGCGGCAGGATCATCTGCAGCTTGCGCGCCCCGCTGTTGTCGGCCACCTCGAGGATGGACCTCATAAACACTGCCATGACGCAATCTCCTTAAGCCGTTCTCTACGATGCCCCACGTTCCGCGCCGCGAATCTTGCGGCGCTAACGTGGGAGAGCGCTCTAGCCAGCCTGCTCCGGCAACCGCTCTTCGGTGCCCTGGGCGCCCGCGGCGGCCAGCGCCGAGCGCTTCACGATCTCCTTCAGCGTCCAGCGCTTCAGGCGGGAGAGCGGCCGGGTTTCCTCGATCCGCACATAGTCGCCGGTATGCGCCGTCTGCTGCTCATCGTGGGCATAGAACTTCTTGGAGCGCTTGACCACGCGCCGGTAGAGAGGATGCGCCTTCTGCCGGTTCACCTCGACCACGATCGTCTTCGCCATCTTGGTCGACACCACCAGGCCGATCAGCTGCTTGCGCTGTCCCGGGGTCTTCTGTTCCTGCCCCTTTTCGGTCTTCGTCTCATCTGCCATGGCTACTTCTTCTCCGATCCGGTCTTCTGCGCCGCCAACTGCTTTTCGCGCTGAATGGTCAGCACACGCGCGATGTCCTTCTTCAGCCCGCGCATCTTCTTCAGGCTCTCGGTCTGCCCCATCTTGAGCTGGAATTTCAGCTTGAAGAGCTCTCCGCTGAGCTCCCGCTTCTGATGGTCCAGTTCGGCATCGGTCAGGTTGCGAATCTTTTCCGCGTTCATCTCTTCTCTCTTCACCCCCGGCGGTCTCGCACCGCCGGCGTCGGAAATTATTTCTGTTTCGAGCGCTTAGTGCGCCAGCGTCTCGCGTTTGACAAACTTGGTGATCAGCGGCAGCTTGTGCGAGGCCAGACGCATGGCCTCCTGCGCGTCGGCCACGCTGACCCCCTCCATCTCAAACAGCAGCTTGCCCGGACGCACCACGGCGACCCAATGGTCCGGCGCTCCCTTTCCTTTGCCCATACGGGTTTCGGCCGGTTTCTTGGTGACCGGCTTGTCGGGGAAGACGCGGATCCAGATCTTGCCGCCGCGCTTGATGAAGCGGGTCATCGCCACGCGGGCCGCCTCAATCTGGCGGTCGGTGATCCAGCCCGGCTCCATCACCTTCAGGCCATAGTCGCCAAACGACAGCTCGGAGCCGCGCCAGGCTTTGCCGCACATGCGGCCGCGCTGCTGCTTGCGGTACTTGACTTTCTTCGGCATCAACATATGCAGTATCCAGTTGCCAGCTTCCGTTTGCGGCCGCCCGCCATGCGGGCACGCCTGCCGGCCCTACCCGGCGTCTCCGCGAACTGGCCTGCGGAGCTTACCGGCCGGCTTTTCGCCCAGCAAGCCAACCTGGGCTTGCCAGGACCCTATTGCTACCGTCCCGCGGTCGCAGCCGACGGCTCGCGGCGTTTCGTGGGCAGGATCTCGCCCTTATACACCCAGGTTTTGACGCCGATCTTGCCGTAGGTCGTGTGCGCCTCGGCAAAGCCGTAGTCAATGTCGGCGCGCAGCGTGTGCAGCGGCAGGCGTCCCTGCAGGTACCACTCCGAGCGCGCGATTTCGTTGCCGTTCAACCGGCCCGAGACGCGAACCTTAATGCCCTTGCAGCCGAAGCGCAGCGCGCTATCCACGCTCTTGCGCATCGCCCGGCGGAAGCCCACGCGCTTTTCCAGCTGCAGCGCAATCGACTCGGACACCAGCTGCGCGTCCAGCTCCGGCTTGTGCACCTCGAGGATGTCCACAAAGACGTCGCGGTTGGTGCGCTTCTGCAGGTCCAGCTTGAGCTTGTCGATCTCGGCGCCCTTGCGGCCGATGATGATGCCCGGCCGCGCCGTGCGGATGATGATGCGCAGCTTGTTGCCCGGCCGCTCAATCTCAATCGAGCTCACCCCGGCCGACTTGAGCTTGTCCTTCAGCTCTTCCTTCAGCTTGATGTCCTCGATCAGCAGCTTGCTATAGTCGCGCTCCGTGTACCAGCGCGACTTCCACGGCTTGGTGTAGCCGAGGCGGAACCCGTAAGGATGGACTTTCTGTCCCATACTCGTTTCTTCTCTCTGCCGGCCGCCTGCAGGGTGTGCCTGCGGCCGCCGCTGAATCGGACCCTCGCGGATCCGGTGAACCTGTCTCTACTTCCTCTTTTTTGTCTTCGGCGCCGACTTCTTGGCAGCCGTCTTCTTTGCCGCGGTCTTCTTGGCTGCGGTCTTCTTGGCAGCCGTCTTGACGGCGGGCTTGCGCGCGGCCTTCTTGGCCGGCGCCGCCTCGGGAGCCCCAGCCGGTGCAGCAACCTCAGGCCTTTTCTTCTCGGCCAACCCGATCTCGATGTGCGACATGCGCCGCTGGTAGCGGTAGGCGCGGCCCATGGGCGCCGGGCGGATGCGCTTCATGCGCGGACCGTCGTTGGCCACGGCGCGGATGACGATCAGGTTGTCGATGTCGACGTCCAGGCCCTTCTCCGCGCTGAGATAGTTGGCGTTCTCCAGCGCCGAGCGCAACAACTTCAGCACCGCCGGGGCAATGCCCTTGTTGGTGAAGGCCAGCGTGTTCAGCGCCGTTTCCACCCGCTTGCCCTGGATCAGCCCCAGAACCAGGCGCGCCTTCTGCGGTGAGATCCGCACAAACCGGGCTTTTGCTGTGAATTCCATGTCCTGTTCCCTTCCCAATCTCTTATCTCGCCGGCCTGGCCGAGGTCTCCGCCGCCGCCTTCACCGAGTGCCCCTTGAAGGTGCGCGTGAAGCTGAATTCACCCAGCTTGTGCCCCACCATGTTCTCCGAGACGTACACCGGGATGAACTTGCGCCCGTTGTGCACGGCGATGGTGTGGCCCAGCATCTCCGGCGTGATCGTCGAACGGCGCGACCAGGTGCGCAGCACCTTCTTCTCGCTGCGCGCGTTCATTCCCTCGATCTTCGCCACCAGGTGCGAATCGACAAACGGCCCTTTTTTCGTAGAGCGTGCCATGGTCTCCTTCCCTACTTGCCGCGACGCGACACGATGAACTTGTCGGTCCGCTTGTTGTTGCGGGTCTTGTAGCCGCGCGTCGGCTGGCCCCACGGGGTCACCGGATGACGGCCGCCCGAAGTCTTGCCCTCGCCGCCGCCATGCGGGTGGTCCACTGGGTTCATCACCACGCCGCGGTTGGTCGGCTTGACGCCCAGCCAGCGGGTGCGGCCGGCCTTGCCCAGCGAGATGTTTTCGTGGTCGGTGTTGCCCACCTGGCCTACCGTCGCCATGCAGTCCACCAGCACTCTGCGGGTCTCGCCCGAAGGCAGCTTCAGCAGGGCGTATTCGCCTTCCTTGGCCACCAGCTGCGCCTGTGCCCCGGCCGAACGCGCCATCTGCGCGCCCTTGCCCGGCTTGAGCTCAATGTTGTGCACGATGGTGCCGGCCGGAATGTTCTTCAGCGGCAGCGCGTTGCCCACCAGGATGTCGGCATCCGGGCCGCTGACGATCTTCTGCCCAACCTGCAGGCCCAACGGCTGCAGGATGTAGCGCTTCTCGCCGTCGGCGTAGTTCAGCAGGGCAATGCGGGCCGAGCGGTTGGGGTCGTATTCGATGGTCGCCACCACCGCGGGAATGCCGGTCTTGTCGCGCTTGAAGTCGATCGCGCGGATCTTGCGCTTGTGTCCGCCGCCACGGTGCCAGATGGTCAGATCGCCCGAGTTGCGCCGTCCGCCGGTGCGCTTCTTCGGCTCGGTCAGCGGCTTGTGCGGCCGGTTCGTCGTCAGATCGTCGTTCACCTGCGAGCTCTTGAAGCGCAGGGTCGGGGTGATCGGTCTGTATGTCTTGATCGCCATAGTTGCTCTCTTCGTTCTTCACTTCCAGGCCCCGCCCAACTTTCAGCTGGGGCTTGGGCCCGACAGATAAGTGTTGTTTTCCCGTCCGGCCTGCCGCGCTACAGGTTCTGCGCGTACTCGGGCATCTTCTCGCCCTCGGCCAACCGCACGTAGGCCTTCTTCCAATCCGGGCGGAAGCCGGTGAACTTGCCGCGGCGCCGCTCCTTGCCCAGGAAGTTGGCAGTGCGCACCCCGGCGACCTTCACCTTGAATGCCTTCTGCACGGCTTCCTTGATCTCCGTCTTGGTCGCATTGGCGGCCACTTCGAAGACCAGCGTGTTCTGCAGCTCCTTCACCCCCACGCCCTTTTCCGTGATGACGGGCTTGCGGACGATCTCGTAAGGGGACTTAGACATTTGCCGCCTCCTTGCGCCTGGGAGCCGAGGCTTTCAGCGCGCTCTGCAGCTTTTCCAGCGCCGCCTGCGAAAAGACCGCCAGCTCGTGGCGCAGCAGGTGATAAGGATGGACCTCGGGACCGTAGAGCATCTCCACCCCGGCAATGTTGCGGGAGGACAGCTCGAGATTGGGGTTGAGGTTCGAACCCGACTCCACTACGAGCGCGGTCTTGGTGAAACCCAGCCCGGCCAGCGCCTGGCGAAAGGCCTTGGTCTTGGCCTCCGTCAGCTCCAGTGAATCGACCACCACCAGGCGGCCGTCGGCCAGCTTCGCCGCCAGCGCCGAGCGCAACGCACCCAGCAGCTTCTTGCGCGGGAACTGGTAGTCATAGGAGCGCGGCTGCGGTCCGTGAACCGTGCCGCCGTGACGCCAGAGCGGCGAGCGAATGCTGCCCACGCGCGCCCGGCCCGTGCCCTTCTGCTTCCACAGCTTCTTGCCCGCGCCCGAGACCAGCTTCTTGTTCTTGGTGGCGTGCGTGCCGGCGCGCTGTCCCGCGCGGTAATGCTGCACCGACTCCCACAGCAGGTCCTCGTTGACCGCGCCGAAGACTTCCTCGGCCAGCTCAAGCGACCCGACTTTCTGGCCGGTCAAATTCACTACATCAATGGTAGCCATCTCGTTTCCTCTGCCGGGCGCGCATCTTCGGCCGCCCTGTGTTGCCTTCCGTCAATGTCTGTCCGCGGAAGGATCTCGGTTTTTCTTGGCTCCCTGCCGGCAATTTTCCGGCAGGGAAGCGGTAAGCGTTGGCGCCCCGGGTTCCGCGCCGCGTATTTTGCGGCGCTAACCCGGGAAACTCAATTCCTGGTTACTTGCCCTTGGCTGCGCGCTTGCTGGCCTTCAGCGGGTTGATCGCGCCGCCTTCGCCGGCGAAGCCGCGACGCTCTCTGGGCGGCTTCTTGGCCTTGGTGATCACCAGGTAGCCGTCCCTGTGTCCCGGGACCGCGCCCTCCACCACCAGCAGGTTCTCTTCCTTGTCCACGCCCAGCACGCGCAGGTTGCGAACCGTCACCGTCGCGTCGCCCATATGGCCGCTCATGCGCGTGCCGGGGAAGACGCGGGAGGGGAACGACGAGGCGCCGATGGAGCCCTGCACCTGGAACATGTGGCCGTGCGCCGCCGGACCGCCGCCGAACTTGTGCCGCTTCACCACGCCGGCGAAGCCGCGGCCCTTGCTGGTGCCCGTAATGTCGACGAACTTCGTTCCGTCGAAGAGGTCGACCAGCACCCGGTCGCCCACCTTCACGCCGTCCTTGCCTTCCTCCTCGTCGACGACCGCGACCTCTTTGAGGAACTTCATCGGGGGAAGCTCGCCCAGGTGTCCCTTCTCGGCCTTGGTGAGCCGCGAGTCCTTCACGAACTCAACCAGCCCGATCTGGGCGGCGCCATAGCCGTCCCTCGTCGCAGACTTCAACTGCGTGATCACGCACGGGCCGGCCTGCAGCACGGTGACCGGGCGGACGTCGCCCTTGTCGTCGAACAACTGCGTCATGCCCACTTTCCTGCCTAGAATTCCGTTAACCGCCATTGCCTTTTCTCCATCATGCCCGCCCTGACCACAACGGGCACTGTGAGCGGGGGCGCCGTCAAGCGTCGCCCGCCGTTGCTATTTATGTTCCTTGCCGTATGCCTTGATCTCGACGTCGACGCCCGCGGGCAAGTCGAGCTTCATCAGCGCGTCCACCGTCTGCTGCGTCGGCTCCAGAATGTCGAGCAGGCGCTTGTGAGTGCGGATCTCAAACTGCTCGCGCGACTTCTTGTCCACGTGCGGCGAACGCAGCACGCAGTACTTGTTCTTGACCGTGGGCAGCGGAATCGGCCCCGCAATCTGCGCTCCCGTGCGCCGCGCAGTGTCCACGATCTCGCCCGTCGACTGGTCCAGCACGCGATAGTCGTAGGCCTTCAACCGGATGCGAATTCTTTCTTTGCCAATCATTGTGTGATCCTCAAAGATCGTGCGGTCTTATTAAGTAGCCGCGACTTTTGTACTGCATGCATCGGGTGCCCCGTCCTGACCTCTTGCCGGTCAGGACGGGACGGCTGATTTCTCTTACAGAATCTCCGCAATCGTTCCTGCGCCCACGGTGCGGCCGCCCTCGCGGATGGCGAAGCGCAGGCCCTTCTCCATGGCCACCGGCGTGATCAGCTCGATCTGCAAGGTCACGTTGTCGCCCGGCATCACCATCTCCACCCCTTCCGGCAGGTGCGCCACACCCGTCACGTCCGTGGTGCGGAAGTAGAACTGCGGCCGATAGCCGTTGAAGAACGGCGTGTGGCGGCCGCCCTCCTCCTTCGACAGAACGTACACCTCGCCCTTGAACTTGGTGTGCGGCGTGATCGAGCCCGTCTTGGCCAACACCATGCCGCGCTCCACGTCGTCCTTGCCGATGCCGCGCAGCAGCAGGCCCGCGTTGTCGCCCGCCAGGCCTTCATCGAGCTGCTTCTTGAACATCTCCACGCCCGTCACTACTGTCTTGCGCGTCTCGCGGAAGCCCACAATCTCCACTTCCTCGCCCACCTTCACCTTGCCGCGCTCGATGCGGCCCGTCACCACCGTGCCGCGACCCGAGATCGAGAAGATGTCTTCGATCGGCATCAGGAAGGGCTGGTCGATCGCGCGCGCCGGCAGCGGAACGTTCTTGTCCACCGCGTCCATCAGCTCGTCGATCGTCTTCTCCCACTTCTCCTCGCCATTCAGCGCGCCCAAGGCCGAGCCGCGAATCACCGGCAGATCGTCCCCCGGGAACTTGTACTTGGTCAGCAGCTCGCGGACCTCCATCTCCACCAGGTCGATCAGCTCCGGGTCCTCCACCGCGTCGCACTTGTTCAGGAACACCACCACATACGGCACGCCGACCTGGCGCGCCAGCAGAACGTGCTCCTTGGTCTGCGGCATCGGACCGTCGGTCGCCGCCACCACCAGAATCGCGCCGTCCATCTGCGCCGCGCCGGTGATCATGTTCTTGATGTAGTCGGCATGGCCCGGGCAGTCCACGTGCGCATAATGCCGCGCGCCCGTCTCATACTCCACGTGCGCCGTGGCAATCGTGATGCCGCGCTCGCGCTCCTCGGGAGCATTGTCGATCGAATCGAACGAGCGGAACTTGATGTTCGGGTTGTGCTTGGCCAACACCTTCGTGATCGCCGCCGTCAACGTCGTCTTGCCATGGTCAATGTGCCCAATCGTGCCCACGTTCACATGCGGCTTACTGCGGTCAAATTTCTCTTTCGCCATT